>Ga0315294_10000177_pt1 | contig 68098 bp, 57 predicted proteins | sample YL17G13_40_MG_FD_203626 | JGI IMG/M metagenome (GOLD analysis project Ga0315294, IMG submission 203626) | Sediment microbial communities from Yellowstone Lake, YNP, Wyoming, USA - YL17G13_40 | ecosystem: Environmental > Aquatic > Freshwater > Lake > Sediment | place: USA: Wyoming | collected... | reverse complement strand
AGTCATCAGTGGCGTTGGAGTTAGGTCTTATTACCGCAAATTAGGCTATCGCCTATCTAATACCTATATGATTAAAACGATATGAATTACTTCCTAATACTCGTAATGACATTTATGCTATCAATTCTACTGCCTTTTAAGCTCTCTAATGGCATCGTTAGCAATCCAGCGACTGGTTGGCGAATCAATTTTTTGAATTTCTTTGGCAAATTTAATAGTTTTAATTCTTAAATTCTTATTTCTCTTGCCAATTTGGCGCAAAGCCCAATTGACTGCTTTTTTGACAAAATTTCTGCTATCAGTTGAATATTTTTTAATGAGAGGAAAAAATTTTATAAAATCTTCGTCTTTTGCGTTTTTGTCATGCCATGCCAAACATGCCATCAGGGAAAACCCAGCTCTTTTTTCAAATTCTTTTTTTCGTTTAGTCCAATCCCCTGCTTTTTTCCAAGCCAGTGGCAATTTGTCAAAAAGATTCATACAACACTGGTCACATAAATCCCAGGAATTAAAAGCTTTAATCCATTTATCCATTTGTTTTGCCGTAACTTTTTCTGGTTCATCAATCATACTGGCTAAAATCCTGGCTTCATGAATTTTAGTTTTCCAAAGATCTTGAGCTAATTGATGATTTTTGCCAATTTTCTTAGCTAAACTCCGCAATACTGGAACGCGAACTCCTAAAGCAAACTTAGGATTAATGCCAAAACGCGTCATACCCGCGCGATCTCTGAAATTGGAATGCTTTTTGAGATAAGAAATAATTTCTTGAGCTGTCATTTTATAAGAACCTGCCTCGTTTTACTCGGCAGAACCTTTTTTCTCACTGTGCTCGAAATAAGATTGGTGATCATTCTGATTAAAATATCTTTTTCTGTATAATCACTAATGGCAATCAGTAAAGTGAGTGTGGTTAAAGCGTTATCATTGATTTTTCTTTCGCCTGTTTGTTTAAATAAATAATTATTTTTATCTAAAAAATAGATGAAGAGAAAGGAGCCAATTCGTTTATTACCATCAACAAAGGGATGATCTTTAATAATAAAATATAAAAGATGGGCAGCTTTTTCTTCCAATGATGGATATAATTCTTTTTTACTAAAAGTTTGATAAATATTCCCCAAAATACCTTGTAAATTATGTCCCACTTCTTTTCCGAATAAATCACTGGCCTCTTTTTTAGAAGCAAGTTCGGATTTTATTGTTTTTATTACATAAATTGCGTCTTGGTACTTTACAATGAACTTTCCCCTGCCTTTTTTAATAAGCGGCAGTTTCCTATTATCGTACTGGGTAAGAAGAGTTAAAGTTTGGGAGTAATTGGCAAGTAAATTTAAAATCTCCCCTCTATCGGGATTAGCTTGGTGATTCTTTATGTTTTTTTCTTTCATAAAAGATATTGATTTTGATTTGTAAATTAATACTATATTTTACTCTATATAGAATAATAGTTCTAATTAAAAGGATTCTCTTTGGTAAAATCTGGCATTAATATGTCATGACTGTCTATTTCTTGAACCCAACCATTTTCAAATCCTGATTTTTGAAAATAATCATAAACAGTTTTGAATTCTTTTTGAGTGATATTTCTATTTATTTCAGGAAAATCTTTGGCTTTATTAGTTGGTTCGTATTGAGTCATTAAGCTAAGATAAAGATTCAAACCAGTTTCTTTCTCAATTTCTTTTAAAATATCTAAAACCAAAAAACTATTTTCGATATTATTGGGTAAAATTAAGTGTCTAATCAGTACGCCTTTTTGAGCAATTTCATCTTTTGATAATTTTAAAGTGCCAACTTGTTTTAACATTTCTTTGATAGCAGCTTTGGCTTTTTGAGAATAATTTTTCACTCCTGAATATTTAAATCCCAATTCGTCATTACCGTATTTGAAATCCGGAAGATAAATATCCACTAATCCTTCGAGGGTTTTAAGCATTTCCACTTCTTCGTAAGCATTGGAGTTCCATAAAATAGGAATATTTAATCCTTTTGTTTTAGCTTCAATAATCGCTTGTTTAATCGTTTTGTACCAAATTGTCGGAGTAACTAAATCGATATTTAAAGCTCCCCTTTCTTGAAGTTTTAACATTATCTCAACCAAATCATCGAGGCTATAATTTTTGCCGATACCTTGCTGAGAAATCTGATAATTCTGACAATAAACGCAGCGTAAATTACAACCAGTAAAGAAAATCGTTCCCGCTCCTTTACTTCCAACAAATGGAGGCTCTTCGCCAAAGTGCAATCCCCACCAGGCAATTTTAAGAACCTGCCTCGCTCTGCTCGGCAGAACCTTTTTTCTCGCTTCGCCCCGTCTGCGGCGGGGCAAGCTCGGAATGATAATTTTAATATTGTTATCTTTAATTTAATTCTTCAAAAATTTCATTTTTCCCCACTAAACTTTCCAAAAGAATTTTTCCTCCAGTAGGATAATAATATAATTGCGATTGATTTTTATACAAAGCTTCTAATTTGAGTTTTTCTTCCGTATCAATAAGATCAAGGCTTACCCAACCTTCTTTAGAGAATAATCTTCTGGGAGGATATAAGAATTGATTCAGATGAAGACCTTTTTCTGGGGGATAATTTGAATAATGGACTAAATAACCAAAAAGCTTGATGCGTTTTTCATTTCCTTCTAAGGCGCTAATCACAAAATGATAAGCGGCTTGATGATCAGGATTAACATCGCGAGAATGAGGAAGAATAATTATTGTTGGCTGAAATTGATTAATAATTTCTTTTAAATCATTAAAAAGATTAATTCCGGTATAAAGTTGTGCTTTACGATAAGTTCCTGAATAGGGATTATAATTTAATTTAGAAGCTTCGTGAGTATAAGGTGTCAAAAAATTTGCATTGAAAAGATATTTTAAACCATTATCAGGATAACCAAGAAAAACCAAACTCGATGAAGACACGTCTAAAACGCTAGTCGCTTCTTTAGCTTCGCTCATTCTTTGTTCTCCTAAAGACAGAAAATCATTCGGGGTTTCTTTTAAATTTTTATTTTCTTTGATGACTGAAAAATAATTATTGTCGCCATTCGTTAAATAAACAATTTTAATTCGCGCCCCTATCGCAAGTGCTTCTTGCATTAATCCCCCACTGCTTACAATTTCATCATCGATATGGGGAGAAATAATCAAAATTCTATCATCAGATCGGATATCAGGAAATTTCGTTAAAGTAGCTTTAGAACCTAAAAACCACCCTAATAAACTTCCAAAACCAAAAGCAAAGAAACCCCAAATAACAAAAAGCGCAATGAGAATTCTTTTGTATTGGGCTTTAAAAGTATTGAATAAGGATTGCAAGGGAGAGAAAAACATATTTTAATTATCAATTTTGGTAATGATAAGTAATTCTTCTAACCAAAACTCTTTTCTAGAAGATAAAACGCGAATATCAATAGGCTGAATTTTATAGTCAATTAAGCCCTGTTCTTTTAATTCTTGTAAAGTTTTTTCCCATCTTTTACGGGCTTCTTTAGCTTGCAATAATTCCTTCATTCTTTCTGTGTCTTGTTTTACTTCTTCCGGAGCAATTTCTGGAGGGATTTGTCTTAAAGGATAAACTCTTATTTCTCCACCATCTTTGAGTAATGCCAATAAAGATTCAAACACCTTTTTTGCTTCTTCGCTTTGTTCTTCCAGAAAAAGACCCTCTAAAGAAGCGTAAGCTAAAATATAATCAAATTTTTTATCTTGGAAAGGGATTTCTTTGGTAAAATCACCTTCTTGTAAATGATTTTTATGTTCTCCTTCAGCTAATTTGTGATTGAGTTCTAAATCAAAGCCATAGGCTTCATTAGTAATATTTTTATCTAAACAATGCTTAACAAAATCACCTAAGCCACAACCTACATCTAAAATTGTTTTATCTTTTAAATCTTCTTCTTTAACATGAAAATGATTGAGATATCTCCGAACCATGAAGTCTCCTTCATCTTCATCTAAATTCTCTTCGTCTTGAAGACTGTTATATTTTTCTTCTAAAAGTTGCTTAAATTTTTCGCTGCGTTGTTCTGGAGGCAAATTAGCTTCCTGAAGCAAGTTTAAAAATTCTGCCTCGGCTTCCTTCGTCTTTTCTAATTGTCCTTCTTCTTCTTTTAAATTTAAAACATTACTTTCAATACCCATTTTATTAATTTTAATTTTATTTCGAGCAAAGCGAGAAAAAAGGTTCTTGAGCGAAGCGAAAGGTTCTTATTTTACGATTGAACCAGGTGAGATTTCTTGATCAGGAATTAATAGAGAAATTTGGTCTTCATTTGAAGCAGCTAATAACATACCATTGCTTTCAAGACCCATTAAAGCTTTGAGTTCTATATTACAAACCACGATGATTTGCTTATTAATTAAGTCTTCCGGCTCATAAAATTTACCAATACCGGCGACAATTTGACGTTTCTCGTCTCCTAAATCGATTTGCAGCTTGATTAGTTTTTCGGAATTCTCTACTCTTTCAGCCTCAATGATTTTTGCCACTCGCAAATCTAATTTTTTAAAATCTTCGTTAGTAATTAAATCCATAGTTATTCATCATCTTCTTAATTTTAAGAAATGTCTTTTACTACTCCGTAAATAGCAACCTTCTTTTTAGTTCTTTTAGCCCACCAGATATCTCCATAACACCAATGCCAATATTCTCTTGAAGAATTGGATAAGCCCGCTTTTGTAAGAACATTGAATAAAAGTTCCCGATTCCTTTGGATATAATTTGGTAATTTTGGTTGAAACGATTTGGCGTTTTCCTGATATGTTAATTTTGAACTTTTCATGGGAACTTTTCTGCCATTATTCCATAATCTTAAATCAACCGCTCCACCTGTCATATGTCCAGAAGCGTATTTGCCATTTGAAGGCGCAACGAATTTGTTGACTTCTTGAATAACTTTAGCCTTAGAACAATTAGGATATTTTTTGGAAAAACGTTTTATAAATCCTTCCATTATTTCCTCTTGAACGTATTGGGACCGCCAAGCATCTCCTATAATAAAGGTCATCCCCTTGGGAAGTTCTTTTTTAGCGCGACAAATCATTTTGGCTACCGTCTTGCGGAAATAAGCTTTTTGTTCTTTTTTTGTTTTCCGCGGTCCTATATCTATTATCAGATCAGGACATAATTTCTTTATATCCACCAATGGTTCATAACATTCTTTGATCTTTATCATAAAGAGAGTTTTATTTTCTTAGGCTTTAAATTTAATTATAACCTAAAATTTGCCCTAAGAAAAGAGCTGAGTTATACTGAGGTTTATGAAGTCCAAAAATAGAAAAGTCATTGTGGGAATGTCCGGCGGAGTAGATTCGTCAGTGGCTTTAATTTTACTGAAAAAGCAAGGGTTTGAGCCCATTGGAGTAACCTTAAAATTACCTATCTGGAAGAGCAAATTAAATGCTTGCCGCAATAATGTTTACTGTACTCCGGAATCGATAACTATTGCCCAAAAAATCTGCCAAAAATTAAAAGTCCCTTATTTTGTCATTGATGCTCAGAAAGAATTTCAAAAAGCAGTGATTGATTATTTTGTCAAAGAATTAAAAAAATACCATACCCCGAATCCCTGCCTTATTTGTAATCGAAATTTAAAATTTCAGCTTTTAATAAAATTGGCAGAGAAAATGAAAATTCCGTATGTCGCCACTGGTCATTATGCAAAAGTAAAATTCAATAAAAAAACTGGATTATACGAACTTTTAAAAGGCAGGGATAAAAATAAAGACCAAAGTTATAGCTTAAGTTTTTTAACCCAGAAGCAATTAAAATATCTTATCTTACCTCTGGGTAATTACACTAAAACAGAAGTTTATCAATTAGCAAAAAAAGAAGGTTTCCCTTTTTTTGAAAAAATAAAACAAAGCCAAAATTTTTGTTTTGTTTCCAATAAAGCCTTACCACTTTTTATTCAAAAAGAAATTGGTGAAAGACCAGGAAAAATTATAGATACTAAAGGCAATATCCTTGGCCAACATCGAGGTTTATATTTTTATACTATTGGACAGAGAAAAGGATTGGGATTATCTGGCGGCCCCGCCTTCGCTGCCTACTCCGCCGAAGCAGCCGCTTCGGCTGCGAAGGCCGGGAAAGCTATGGCGGGCAGGCCTTATTATGTTAAGAGTTTTGATGTTGGTAAAAATACCTTAATTGTTACAAAAAACAAAAAAGATTTATATAAAAAAGAGGTGATGCTTTCGCCTTTAAATTTTATCTCTGGAAAAGTTAATAAAAAATCAATAAAAGTCAGCGCTAAAATTAGGTATCGAAGTAAAGCAGCTTCAGCTACTCTTTATCTTCTGGATAAAAATAAAGTCAAGATTGTTTTTAAAAAACCGCAAAAAGCCATTACTCTAGGCCAATTCTGCGTTTTTTATCAAGGCCTGAAATGCTTAGGTGCAGGGATCATCCAAGGATAACTATTTACAATATTCTTTTTCGATAAATTTTTTCCATTCTTTCATTAGAAATTTCGTTTTTTCTCCAACCTTACCATTGCCTATTTTATAATTATCAATCTGAACTACAGGAAGAATTTCACGAGTCGTTGAAGTGATAAAAACTTCATCGGCTTTTTTAAATTCTTCTAAAGTAATATTTCTGATAATTGTTTTAAATCTGTCCTTGGCAAGCTGGAGAACTATTTTTCTGGTTATTCCAGGTAAAACTTCATGATTTGGAGTAATTAGAACATTGTTCTTAAACATAAAAATGTTGCTGGTGGAACATTCGAACACTTTTCCATTAAAAACATACAACAACTCAGCGGCTTTCTTTTCAGTTAGTAAATAATGACAGCGAACCGCTTCAACATAATTAGACACCTTAAATTGAGGATTTTCTCTTTTATACTGTAGGGCTATCAGCTTTACTCCTTTTTCATACCAAATTTTGGGATAAAGATGAATCGGAGTAGCATAAATAAAAAAAGTGGGGTTAGGACCAATCCCTAAACCTTCTTTACCTATACCCCCACTTAAAACAATTTGAATCTTGGCTTCTTTGACGTGATTACGTTTAATTAAAGTTTTGATAATTTTTTCTATCTGTTGGCTACGCAGTGGAATCTTTAATTTTAAAAAGTCAGTGCCATTTTTTAATCTTTGATAATGATCCTGAAAAGCAAAAATTTTACCATTATAAGTCCTTAAAACTTCCAAGAGGGCGTAGCCGCGGATGAATCCTAAATCTAAAGGATTAATACCTGCTTTGTTGAAAGGTAAATATTTACCGTTTAAATAACAGTAACGCGAGTAAGAGTCTTCCATAAATATTTATTCGCTTCATTAGGTCGGGCTGGTAGGACTAAAAAATTAGGACGGTGTGTGGGTTCAAAAATTTAATGTCTTTATGTCTCTAATTTAGCACAGACACGATTAAAAGTAAATTTGCTATTGACAAGATTTTTCCATTTGATACAATAGACCTATACCTATGGTCGGGGTATTGATAAATAACTAACTATTAATTTAAAAAAATATGACTACTCAAAAAGAAAACACTCTCATAAACTTTAAGAAGGCTCAAAGCTTAATATCCAAAATTATCAAAATGGTCGAAGCCAATGAGTACTGTATTGATATTATGCAGCAAAATTTGGCAGTGATAGGTCTTTTGAAATCTGCCCATCAAATGTTAATGGAGAATCATCTTAATACTTGCTTTAAAAGGGCGATGGAAACAAAAAATGAAAAAAGAAAACAAGAAATGACTCAAGAGATTTTAAAAGTCACAAAACTATTGAATAAATAACTAAATCATATGAGTAAAAAGATGAAAGAACATATTTATTATGTTAGGGGCATGCACTGTGCTTCTTGCGAGATTTTAATTGAGAAGAAATTATTAGAATTGGGAAATATAAAATCAGTCGAGGCCTCAATGGCCAAAGGTGAGGTATTGATCGAATACGACGGCGAAAGACCAACCACCGAGAGACTAAATGAAATTTTCAAAAAAGAGGGTTATGTTTTTTCCGATTTACCAAAAGAGGCAATAAATGGTTTTAAGCCGAAGGAGTTTTTTATTAGCCTTGGCATCGGATTATTAATTATCATTGGTTTTATCGGATTAAACAAAATGGGGTTATCGGGATTAATAAATGTTAGTTCAAAATCGTCTTTACCAGTGTTTTTTGTGTTCGGGCTGATAGCTGGAATTTCTAGTTGCGCGGCTTTAGTTGGCGGAATAATTCTTTCCATGTCAAAACAATGGGGCGAATTATATTCGGATACTGACTCTACCTGGAAGAAAATCCAGCCCCACTTAATTTTTAATACGGGCAGACTTATTTCTTACGGCGTTTTGGGAACAGTATTAGGAGCAGTCGGCAGCAAACTAAATTTTTTCTTAAATTTTGGACCGATTTTAGTCATCGCTGTTTCTGTAATGATGATTTTTTTGGCTCTCCAGATGTTTGGTTTTAAAGCGTTTAGAAGATCTCAATTTACAATGCCAAAATTCATTACGAGATTTATTGCCAATGAGTCTAATTTCAAAGGCCGCTATATGCCATTTTTAATGGGCGCGTTTACTTTTTTCCTGCCCTGCGGTTTTACCATAACCGCTCAGGGATTGGCTTTAATTTCCGGAAATGCAATTCAAGGTGGCTTAATCATGCTTCTATTTGCCCTAGGAACTCTGCCAATGCTTTTATTTATTGGTTTGTCTAGTGTTAAATTTTCTCACAAGGCCCACTTATCCGATAGATTTTTAAAGGTGGCTGGTATTTTGGTTTTGTTTTTCGCTCTCTATAATATCAATGCTCAGTTAAATGTTTTGGGATTTTCCAGTTTGAGTGATATAAAATTAAATCCTAATCAACAGAATCAACAGACCACTAATGATAACGAAGAAGGATTGCCTCCAATTGTTAATGGCAAACAAATCTTAAAAATGGATGCTTCTTCTCGCGGCTATTCACCAAGCTATTTTAAAGTAAAAGCTGGAATACCGGTAAGGTGGGAAATTACCGACAAAGGAACCAGTGGTTGTACCAATGCTGTTATTTCAAAAGAATTATTTGACGGTGAAATTAAATTGACTCCGGGCCAGACAAGTGTTAAAGAATTTACGCCAACAAAACCGGGAAAATATAAATTTTCTTGCTGGATGGGAATGATTTCTGGAATTATAGAAGTTATTGATAAAGTAGGCGGTACGGCATCTCAAAATAATTTCTAAATGACAAATAAAATTTAATTTTTATGAATATGAATCAAAAAACAATTTTAAAAATATCTGGCATGAGCTGTGCTTCTTGCGCAGTCAACATTGAAAATGCTTTAAAAAAAGAAACGGGGATTAAATCCGCCAATGTTAATTTTGCTTCGGAAAAACTTTATTTAGAATTTGATTCTATTGAGATAAGTATTGCCAGAATTCAAAAAATAATCGAAAAATTGGGATATCAAGCCACAGAAGAAACTGCCGAGGAAGAAATTTACCCCGTTAGAAACGGAGTTTCTAATGGGGTGCACGATCATCATAAAGAGGCAAAAATACAAGAAATCAGCAAATTAAAAAAACGGTTTATTTCCGCTTTAATTTTTAGCTTGCCTATTATTTATATGGTGATGGGCGAAATAGTTGGTCTACCGATGCCAACAATTTTTGAAAATTATGGGACTATTATTCAGTTTGTTTTAGCGACGGGTGTTATTGTTTCCTGTTTTAATATCTGGACATCTGGCTTTAAAAAATTGCTACGTTTGTCTCCGAATATGGATTCCCTAATCTTTATTGGCACAGCCGTTGCTTATTTTTATAGTTTAACTATTTCCGTTTTGATATTTTTGGGAACAAAAATTGAAGCACATCTTTATTATGAAAGCGCGGCTTTAATTTTGGTCTTTATTTCTCTGGGTAAATATTTAGAAGCAGTCACCAAAGGCAAAACAAGTGAGGCGATTAAAAAATTAATTGGACTTCAGCCTAAAGAAGCCTTAATTGTAAAAGGTGACGAGGAAATAAAAACTCTTATTTCCGAAGTAAAAGTCGGAGATATTATTTTGGTCAAGCCTGGTGAAAAAATCCCAGTGGATGGGATTGTTGTTGATGGCTATTCCGGCGTTGATGAAAAAGCGATTACCGGAGAAAGTATTCCTGTGGAAAAGAAAAAAGGTGATGAAGTAATCGGCGCGACCATTAACAAAACCGGTGTCTTAAAATTTAAAGCAACCCGAGTCGGCAAAGATACGATGTTGGCCCAGATTATAAAAATAGTTGAGGAAGCAATGGGTTCTAAAGCGCCAATTCAGCTTTTGGCTGATAAAGTCTCTTTCTATTTTGTTCCGTCCGTGATTGGTATAGCCATTCTATCTTTTGTCGTTTGGTTTTTATTAGGTCAATCCTTTACTTTTGCCTTAACAGTTTTTGTCGCTGTTTTAATTATCGCCTGCCCTTGTGCTTTAGGCTTGGCAACACCAACTGCTGTCATGATGGGTACGGGTTTAGCAGCCAAAAATGGCATTTTAATTAAAAGCGGCAAGGCCTTGGAAATTGCCAGAGATGTAAATATTGTTATCTTTGACAAAACAGGGACGCTAACTAAAGGAGAACCATCCGTCACGGATATAATATCCGTGACGGAATTTCCAATTCCCAATTTCCAATTTCCAAACAAATTCCAAATTCCAAATCCAAAATCACAAACTGATTTAGTTTTACAAATTGCGGCGTCAGTAGAGAAGAATTCAGAACATCCTTTAGCGGAAGCGATCGTCAAAAAAGCCAAAGAAAAAAATCTTGCCCTGAGCGAAGTCGAAGGGTTCCAAGCTATTCCCGGCTACGGCGTTACAGCTGATTTAGAAAACAAAAAAATACTTTTCGGAACAAGAAAACTAATGACTAGCAATCAAATTAATTCAAATATAATAGAAGAAAAAATGATTGTTTTAGAAGATCAAGGCAAAACAGCAATGATTTTGGCTGTAGAAAAAGATATTATTGGTATCATTGCGGTGGCTGATACGCTCAAGGATCACTCAAAAGAAGCAGTTGAGTTGCTTCATAAAATGAGGAAAAAGGTGGCGATAATCACCGGGGATAATAAAAGAGTTGGACAGGCTATTGCCCAGCAAGTCGGCATAGACAAAGTTTTAGCCGAAGTATTGCCGCAAGAAAAATCAGCCGAAATTAAAAAATTACAGAGTGAAGGAAATATTGTAGCGATGGTTGGTGATGGTATAAATGACGCTCCTGCTTTGGCTCAAGCGGATTTAGGGATTGCTCTTGGTTCAGGTACTGATGTGGCAATGGAAACTGGGGAAATAGTTTTAATTAAAGATGATTTAAGAGATGTAGTAACGGCCATTGATTTAAGTAAATACACCTTAAATAAAATTAAGCAAAATCTTTTCTGGGCCTTCTTTTATAATATTGTCGGCATTCCTGTGGCGGCTGGTATTTTATATCCTTTTACTGGTTGGCTTTTAAATCCGGCAATTGCTGCTGCTGCTATGGCATTTTCATCGGTTAGTGTTGTTTCAAATTCTCTTTTAATGAAAGGGTATAAGCCACAAATTATTAAAAAACGTTAAGGAGGTTTCCTCGCTGTGTGCGCTTGAGTAGATTGGTGCAAGGAAAAGAAAAAGCCCGTCGAAAAAATCGTTGGGGGTTCAATAGGCGGGGCGAGCAAACAAAACTCCTCGCAAAATCCATTAAGTTTCGTATGGTCGGGGCGCAGGGACTCGAACCCTGTTCACAAGACCCCCAGCCTTGCATACTGCCATTGTACTACGCCCCGAAAACATTAATTTTTGATATAATAATATGATAATAATTATAGCATATTTTCTAATTGAGCAAAAAAAAATATGAAAAAATACCCACCGTTACTCAAAAAACACGCTCGTCAGCTTCGTCTAAAAGGATACACTCATCGAGAAATTAGAACTCTTTTAAAAATAAGTTTAGGCTCTGCTTATGAATGGACTAAGGATATTAATTTAACTACTGCCCAAAAAAGAGCTATTCAACAAAGAAAAAATCATGGTTCTTATAATTCCTTACGCAGAAAAAAACTTAAACAATTAGCCCTTAAATACCTTAAACCTTATTGGAAACACACTCCCTCAAATAAAGAACTCTTAATGAGAATTATTAAGTTTTATAATAATCACGGAAGGATTCCCTTTAAACGAGAATTTAATAGTACTTACAGAGAATACAAAGAAAAATTTGGCAGTTGGAATAATGCTATAAAGTTAGCTGGTTTTCAAACTAATCCTGTAAAATTTGCGAAAAAATATTATTCAGCAGATGGTCATCTATGTGATTCTTTAGCGGAAAAAATAATAGATGATTACTTATTCCATCATAAAATCATTCATGAAAAGAATATACCCTATCCTGAAAATCATAAATTAACCGCCGACTTTCGAGTAAATAATATTTTCATCGAATATTTTGGTTTGGCTAACGAGGTTAAAGGTTATAATCAAACAATTAAAAGGAAAAGGGTTATTTGCAAAAAATATCATCTTACTCTTTTAGAAATTTATCCTCGGGATTTATTTTCTAAAAATAAACTTCAGAATAAATTCAAAAAACTTACTTTTTAGATATTTCTATTTTAATAGCTTGAGCAGGACAGAGTGATGCTGCTTGAATAATGCAAGATTTATTTTTCTCTAAATCAGCGTCTTTTTTAACGCTTGATTTGCCATTTTTAAATTCAAAAACTTGGGAACACATATTGATACACATTCCGCACCCCAAGCATTTAGTTTTATCAACTTTGGGTTTCATTTTAATTAAGTTGATTTAGTAAGTCTTTTGAGGCAAGAAGTACAAACCTTAATTCTTTTGCCATTAGGCAACCTATACCATTGAAGATTGGCCATTTGGCGATGCTGAGAAGTAGGATTATAAGCAGAGCGCGTTTTCACGCGAGTGGTCGCAATATTATATTGTTTGCCACAAATGGCACAGATTTTAGCCATGTCAATGTTGTTAAAATTTTTGAACGAAGCTCAATGCCGAGTGATAAAAATTTTATCACAACATTGAGCACCCAGCACTCAGTTACCAGTAACATTTGTCTAAATTTTTAATCAATATCTTCTTGTTTAGATGTTTAGATAGTTATTGAGAACTGAGTGCTGGGTAAAGGTTTTGTTTCTGCTCAGATTACTCCCCCTCTTTTTTAAAAAAGAGGGTATCGCCTTCGCAGACAAAACTCTTTAAAAGCTAAAAAAGAGGGGGCTGCCAAATAAGATCGAATTCAGTTAGAACCAGGTGGGTGTCCTCGCTTTTATCCCAAGGGATAAAAGACTTGGACTCCCTTGTGATACTACTTGTTCTGAATCGATTTCTTATCCAGCAAACCCCAAATAGATTATAGCATAAAAAAAGTAAAGTTCAAACGAGAGCTTCATCATTTTTCAATCTTCAAACGAAGCTCTTTTAATTGTTTCGCATCGATTTCTGATGGCGCGTTCATCATTAAATCTCGACCATCGCCGGTTTTAGGAAAAGCAATAACCTCTCTAATACTGGGCTCATTTTCCAAAATCATCATAATTCTATCCAGACCTAAAGCAATTCCACCATGAGGCGGCACGCCATATTGAAAAGCCTCTAAAAGATGACCGAATTTTTGATAAATGGCCTCTTTTTTATGACCCATTATTTCAAAAATAGCTTCTAATAATTCTGGTTCGTGAATTCTGATGGAGCCACCACCAATTTCATAACCATTTAAAACAAAATCATATTGCTGAGCTAAAGGCTGAGAAGGATCTTTTTTAATCCTTTCAATAACTTTTTTTATGCTTTCCCCTTCGTTAAATTTTGGTCGAGTAAAGGGGTGATGGACTGCATCAAAGCGTTTTTCTTCTTCTTTCCACTCAAATAAAGGAAAATCAACCACAAAAGCAAAGGCTAACTCGTTTTGATTGTTTTTATCTTCCCGCAAATCAGGTTTATCAGTGTGATATTTGGCTATGACTTCCTGATAGGTTAAGCGAGGAAAAGGAAATTGTTGAATTTTCTTTTCTGGATAAAGCTTTGTTATTAAATCTTTATAAAGATTTTCGATTAAAGAAATAATATCCTCTTGTTGAGGAAAATCCATCTCTACATCTAATTGAGTAAATTCCGGTTGCCTATCACCACGAGTATCTTCATCACGGAAACATCTGGCAATCTGAAAATATCTCTCCAAGCCAGCTACCATCAGTAATTGTTTATATTGCTGAGGGCTTTGAGGCAAAGCATAAAATTTACCAGGATCTAATCTTGAAGGAACAACATAATCTCTAGCCCCTTCTGGAGTGGATTTGGTCAAATGAGGAGTTTCCACTTCAATAAAATCTTTTTCGGTGAAATAATCGCGAATAAATTTAATCAATTGAGAACGATGATTTAAATTTTTCCTCATCCGTTCGCGGCGCAAATCCAAATAGCGGTATTTAAGTCTCAAATCTTCACCAATCTCTTTCCCATCAGAGGAAATATCAAAAGGAGGGGTTTTGGCTTCAGCTAAAACTTGAAGAGAACCCACCTCGATCTCTATCGTGCCAGTGGTCAATTTAGGGTTCTCCATACCTTTGGGCCGAGCATTCACTTTTCCTCTAATCTCTATCACCCATTCAGAACGTAATTTATCTGCTAATTCATAAACTTCTTTTTTGTCAGGAGAAAAAACTAATTGAACGATACCGGTTTTATCGCGTAAATCAATAAAAATAATTTTCCCGTGATCGCGACGGGAATCTACCCAGCCATACAGAGAAACTTCCTGGTTCAAATATTGAGACGCGTCTTTAATCCATAAACGAGTCATAGTAACATTAATTTTTAATTTTAAATTTTCAATTTTTAAACCTTAAAGTATTATATCTTAAAATAGCAATCAAAGCAATATTTTTGCCGAAACATTATTCCTGCTCCGTTTTCATTTTTAAAGTATTGTTATCTAAGATAAATTGAATGGTGCCGTTAATATCAGTGCGAAAAACTTGAGCGCCAATATCTTTTAATCTTTTCAAAACATCAGGATGGGGCTGATTATAGCCATTCTCCCCTACCTCAATAATGGCTATCTGAGGCTTGAAGGTCTTGAGAAATAAATCAGAAGAGGAATAATTAGAACCATGATGAGCTACCTTTAAAATTTTGAATTGGTCTTTTAGAGAAGCAAGAAAAAAAGATATCTTTTTTTCTTGGGTACTACTAATATCACCGGCAAAAAGAAAGTGATTTGTTTCTAAAGCTAAATCTAACACCAAACAAGAATTATTTGGATCATTAGAAAAAATCAAATTTTCTGGAGGATAAATCACAAGAAGTTGGTCTTGGGCTGGTCTGCCTGCGCAGGCAGACCTGCCTGCGCAGGCAGGCCAACTAATTCTTACCCCTTCAATCCCTTTAATAATTAGAATGTGACGCTTTTTTAATTCCTCTAATAATTTCTGGAAAGAAGAACTGGGATAAATAAAATTATTGAGTATCACTGCTCTAATTTTGTATTTATCTAAAACTTCAAATAAACCATTGAAATGATCTGTGTTGGGATGAGAAAGAATAAATAAATCAAGGGTTCTGTCATAAAAAGGCAAAATTTTCCCTAATTCAAAGAGAATTTTATTATTAGGACCAGCGTCAATTAAAATATTGCCAGCCATATTTTTAATTAATTCTGCGTCACCTTGACCGACATTTAAAAAAACAACTTTTTCCTTCGCCATTTTAAAATCAATAATAATCCACCAAGTAAAAACATTGGAGATTAATAGAAGCACTATTAGATAAAGAGATCCCTTTTTCATCTTAAAGTATTTTGTTGATTTAGGATGTTTTGTTAATTCTTATTTTTTGGGCACCTCGATGAAGATAATTCTTTTATTTATTTTATAAATATAATAAATCAGCAAACTATAATAAATAACAAGCCAAAAAGCATCAAGATGGGGCAACAAAACTTCTGCTAAACGCCATTGAGAAAATAAAGCGATGATTTGAAGTATATAAGAAAGGAGAAGATTTAAACAAAACCCGACAAGGAAAGCCAAAGGGAAAAAGATAAAACTCAGAAAAGCCACCAAAAAACCGAGAACCATTATTATTGGCACTAAAGGAACGATTAAAAGGTTAGTTAGAGGAGTAACTAAAGAAAACATCTGGGTTTTATAAATGATCCAAGGAGCCACAAAGACCAAAGCTGAGAAACTTAAAAGCATGGTTTCTTTTAAAAAAGCTAATTGACTCTTAAAAATATCTTTTTGCCAAAAGGGCCATTTTTCAAATAAAGGATATAAATAAACAATTCCTAAAGTGGCTAAAACTGATAATTGAAAACCAAGATCATTAATAAGAATTCTGGGATTAAGGAAAACCATTAAAAGCACAGCGAAAATCAAGGCAAAAGAAGAATTATATAAACGATGAGTTAATCTCGTTATTAAAAGCAAAATAGCCATAATAGCTGCTCTCACTACTGAGGCAGAAAAATCAGCCATTACCGTAAATCCCAAAATAAAAAACAGACTCAAAAGAAAATTTAACAATCCAGTTAGGGGAAAAACGTTAAGAAAACTAGAAACAATTTGAGTAACAATGGTTAAATTTTGTCCAGAAACTGCTATTAAATGAGAGAGGCCAACTTGCCGGATTTGTTTTTTGAGCTCAAAAGGAAGATTGGCTTTACCACCAAAGAATAAACCTTTCATCAAACTTAATTGCGGTTCAGGAATAATTTTACTTAAACCAAAATTAATTTTTTGCTTAAGAACAAGAAAAAACCGAAGAAAAAAATTAGGTAAAAATTGAGTAGCTTCTGTATTTTGCCCTAGATTAAAACGAATGGCAATTAAAATTAATAAAAAAATCACCCCACCAAGACGAATGAGTTTCAGGCGAGATGATTTATCGCAGTTCACATTTTGAGAAAAAAGGTTTTATTTTCTCTACAAGATTTTGAAGTTTATCTTCTGGCAAACCTTTTAAACCTTCGTAATCTTTACTTAAAACTTTTATTGATTCAAATCTTTGTAAACAATATGCTTTGGCTGGCTTAATCCAATTGGCGATTTTCAAGATATCTTCTTCTTCCAACAGAATTGGAGCAACTGTAGTTCTAAATTCATAATCTACCTTACCTTGTTTCAAAATATCGATTGATGCTTGTATCTTTTCAATGGAAATATCTCCTAAGGTAAGAAGATTATATTTTTCTGGAGGGGCCTTAATATCCATGGCCACATAATCAATTAAACGATTATCAATTAAATCTTTTAAAACTTCTGGTAAGGAACCATTCGTATCAAGTTTGACTAGATAGCCAAAGGCTTTGACTTTTTTTATAAAATCTTTTAGATCTGGGTTTAAGGTAGGCTCACCGCCAGTAATACATAAGGCTTCGAGAAATTTTGTTCTTTCACCTAGAAACTCGAGAATTTCTTCTTCAGTCAATTTAGGCTGAGTTTGAATTAATGATGGTAAAACTAACTCAGGATTATGGCAATAAGGACAGCGAAAATTACAGCCAATAGTAAAAACTGTGGCTGCTATTTTCCCAGGATAATCTACTAAAGTAGTTTTTTGAAGACCGCCGAAAAGCATTGTTTAAACTTTAAAGGTTTTTCTTAAACGAAATTCTTCTTGCTTACCGTGATGCCATTGCTGTACTGGTCGAAGATAGCCCACGACCCTTGAGTAAACCTCACAAGGCTGCTCAATAGTGCACTTGGGGCAAGTAAAGTGTTCGCCAAGAAGATAACCGTGAATAGGACAAATGGAAAAAGTCGGAGTTAAAGTAAAATACGGCAAGCGAAATCTTTCGAAAACTATCTTGAGAAAAGACTTTACTGTTTTAATATCAGAAACTGATTCACCCAAAAAAGCATGAAAGACAGTTCCCCCGGTATAACGAGTTTGGAGCGTATCTTGTAGTTTTAAAGCTTCGAATAAATCATCGGTGTAGTTCACGGGCAGTTGAGTGGAATTAGTATAAAAAGGCTCTTTTTTTCCGGCAGTAATAATTTCTGGATATTTCTTTTTGTCTTTTAAAGCCAAGCGATAAGAAGTGCCTTCAGCTGGCGTAGCTTCTAAATTATAAAGATTGCCGGTTTCTGCTTGATACTTGATTAATTTATCTCTCATAAAATCCATTACTTCCTCTGTAAACTTGATTCCTTTTTTATCGCCGATATTTACCCCTAAAAAGTTCAATAAAGCTTCATTCATCCCGATTAAACCAATGGTGGAAAAATGATTGCCCCAATAAAGGCCTCTCATCTTTTTTACACCTTCAAGATAATATTTAGAATAAGGATGAAGACCTTTTTCTGTCCAATTTTCTAAAACTTTGCGTTTGATTTCTAAACTTTCTTTGGCTAAATTCATTAAATGAGTTAATTTTTCAAAAAATTCTTTTTTCGTTTTAGAAAGATAACCTATTCGCGACAGATTAATTGTTACTACGCCAATGGAGCCAGTTAAAGGATTGGCTCCAAATAATCCGCCACCGCGTTTGTATAGTTCTCGATTATCCAAACGAAGTCGGCAACACATTGACCTCGCATCTTCTGGATTCATATCAGAATTAATAAAATTGGAAAAATAAGGAATGCCATATTTGGCGGTCATTCTCCAAATACCTTCATAAGCTAAATTATTCCAATCAAAATCCTTGGTAATATTATAAGTAGGAATGGGAAAAGTGAACACTCGGCCAGTAGCATCACCTTCAGTGTAGACTTCGGTCAAAGCTTGATTTAAAATTTCCATTTCCTTCTGAAAATCACTATAGGTTTCTTTTTGAACCTGACCGCCAATAATTACTGGACTGCTCTTAAAATACTCTGGAACTTTTAAATCTAAAGTGATGTTAGTAAAAGGGGTCTGAAATCCCACTCTCGTTGGAACATTCATATTAAATAAAAATTCCTGAAGAGCTTGTTTCACTTCTTGATAGGTTAAATTATCATAGCGGATAAAAGGAGCTAAAAGAGTATCAAAATTAGAAAAAGCCTGAGCGCCAGCTGATTCACCTTGTAGGGTATAGAAAAAATTCACAATCTGACCTAAAGCAGCCCGAAAATGTTTGGCTGGTTTGGATTGGATTTTGCCAAACACTCCACCAAAACCTCTCATTAATAAATCTTCCAAATCCCAACCCATGCAATAAGCTCCGATAGTATCTAAATTATGAAGATGAAAATCTCCTTCTTCATTAGCCCGTCTAATTTCCGGTGGATAAACACGATTTAACCAATATTTCTTAGCTACGTAAGAGGCAACATAATGGTTTAATCCCTGAAGGGAAAAAGCCATATTGCTGTTTTCTTTAATCTGCCAATCCTTGCCGTTTAAATAATCATCAACTAAACTGACAGCTTCCTCAGTGGCTATTTGAGCCTCTCGCATTTGCCGCCGCTGCTCTCGATAAAGAATATAGGCTTTAGCCGTTTCTGTGAGATTTTCTAAAATTAGAACCTCCTCCACTACATCCTGAATTTTTTCAACATCAATTACTTCACCTTTTTTAAACCGGCGATTTAATAAAATAACAACTTTGTTTGTTAAATCCCGGGATACTTTTTTCCCGCCTTCATTAGTAGCTGTTATGGCTTTGTAAATGGCTTCTTCTATTTTGCCTTTTTCAAAAACTATGACTCTCCCGTCTCTCTTTATAACTTCTTTGATATGATTAATAAGAACCTGCCTCGTTTTACTCGGCAGAACCTTTTTTCTCGCTTTGTTCGAAATAAATTTTTTGGCCATGCCAATGTGATATTAAAATTTACGACCTGCTTGCCGCAGGCAGGGCTCAATGCGAAATAAATTTTACTATCACATTGAGCACCCAGCACATAACTTTATGTGTTATGTGCTGGGTAAAGATTTTGTTCCTAAATTTTCTACGCCTTTGGCTTGAAAATTTAGACAAAGCCCTTTATTCTCTTTTCTTTTTTCTTAAAAAGGCTGGAATTTCTAATTCTTTATTTTCTTCTATTATTTTTTGAATATTTTCGTCTTGGGATTTCTCCTCTTCTTCTTCTATGGGCACTTTTATCCCTAAAGGTAAGGGGGAACCCAATTCTCTTATTTCTTTTTCAAAGCCCCCAGCAATCACTGTCACTTTTATTTCACCTTTCTTTAATTCTTTATCAAAACTAGTGCCAAAAATAACTTGAGCATCTTTGGCAATTGATTCAGTAATTACTCTGGCAGCATTATTGATTTCTACTAATGACATATCCCGACCGCCACTAACATTAAAAAGAACTTTCGTTGCTCCATCAATAGCAATATCTAAAAGCGGTGAAGAAACAGCTTTTTTTGCTGCAATCTTAGCCCTTTCTGCTCCTTTTGATTTCCCTAATCCCAAAAGGCTACTTCCGGCATTAGTCATAATGGTTTTAAGATTAGCGAAATCAAGATTAATTAAACCGGGAAAAGTGATTAAATCGGAAATACCTTTCACTCCTTCGCGCAAAACTTCATCAATTTTATAAAAAGCCTCGAGAATGGGTGTTTTTTCATCAATAATATTGAAAACTCTATCATTGGGAATAGTAACAATAGAATCGACTTCATTAAAAAGTTTTTGCCAAGCTTCATCAGCTACTTCTAATCTTTTTTCGCCTTCAAAAGAAAAAGGTTTAGTGACCACAGCAATAGTTAGAGCTCCAGCTTGCCGAGCTAAATTAGCCACGATAGGCGAAGCCCCAGAACCAGTTCCACCACCTAAACCAGCAGCAATAAAAATTAAATCTCCACCTTGCACTGCTTTATTAATTTCTTCAATGTCTTCTTCAGCCGCTTCCCTGCCTTTAAGAGGGTCCATCCCTGTTCCCAAGCCTCGACAGGTATTTTTTCCAATCTGAATTTTGATATCAGCTTTAGTATGTTTCAAGCCTTGTAAATCAGTATTAATAGAGATAAGGTCTATGCCCTCTATTCTTTTATCATAAAGACGAGTAATTACATTACCCCCAGCTCCTCCTACGCCAATTATTTTTAAGCGGACTTTTTGAGAAACATTGGAGGAATTACTTTTACTTTCTTTTGGTATTAAATGAATCCTGTGTTTTTGATGTTTTTTCTTAACCATATTAATCAAAGTATAAATTTGATTTTAAATAAATTTAAAATATCAGGGCAAATTTTTTATGAGATGTATCGGCTCCGCCGATGAATCTCCAAATCATAATAAAAAATTAAAAGGCTAAAGAGAAAAATGACTCCTCAAGGCATTGATTATTTTTTTGATTAAACCTTCGTCTTCTCTTCCACCACTTAGTCCTCTAAAGGTTAAATCTATTAAACCCAAAACCGGAATAAAAGAAGGGTCAGAAGTTTCTTTATACCAATCAATTTCTGGTTTGGCAATTCTGACTGGTAACTTGAATTTTTCTTTAGCTAATTCGGTAATGAGAGACATTTGAGCTCCGCCGCCAAAAAGAACAATTCCTCCTGGTAACTTACCGAATTTATTCAATTCTTTTAGCCGATTGCCTACCATTTCAAAAATCTCATTTAAGCGAGCTTCTATAATTTCTGCTAAAAATCGCTTATTAATTTTGTTATCTTCATCTGTTGCTTCGAGATATTGACTTAAATCAATTATTGCTCCTTTGGGAGCTTTTTTAGCTAAAGCTAAGCCTTCGCTAATTTTTATTTTCTCAGCTACATCAATATAAGTCTTGAGTCCCACAGCAATATCATTAGTAATATTATTGCCGCCAATTGGAAAAACCTTTAAGTCTAAAAGTTCATTGTCTTCGTAAACACAAAGACTGGTTGTCCCAGCGCCAAGATCAAGGGCTGCCGCTCCTAATTCTTTATCTTGATGAGTCAAAGCAATCTCTGCGCCAGCATAAGGCAAAATAAGATGATGAAAACCCAAACCTAACATTTCTCCCAGTCTATCAACATTTCTAATAATGGGGCTAAAAGCATCAATCAAGAGGCATTCAATTTCTAACCGCAAACCTTTCATATTGGTAGGGTCCTTAACTTTAGTTATACCATCAATAGTATAATTTTTAACAGTAGTCTGGGTTAAAACTCGATTAGCTGGCAAAACACAAGCTTGAGCAGCCTTAAGAGCCCTGTCTTTGTCATCCTCTGTTATTTCTCCGTCAGGCCGACTAATCACAGATACGCCTTTCGAAGTTCTGATTTCTAAATGAGGACCTCCTACACCTACGGTGGCTTGTTTAAAAACAAAATTTCTATTAACTCCTTCCATTTCATTGAGCATATTATCCAATTCAGTAACTGTCATTTCTAAATTATCAATCATCCCCTGTTTAATTCCTTGGGATTTACGAATGGCAGGAAAAACAACCTGCCAACTATCCGGATTATTAATTTGAGCAACTAGGGCCTTGATTTTAGAAGAACCTAAATCAAGGGCAAGAATATAGGAGGACATAAACAAGCAATTTTTAATTTTTAAACAGAGAAAAAAGAATTTTTTGTTCTAAGTTTTCCATCTTCTCTCTATCCCTTTTTTTAGCATGAGTATAACCAAATAAATGTAAAATACTATGAATTAAAAGTAATTGGTAAAATTTCTTTTGGGATATCTTTCTTTTAAAAGCCTGCTTTTTGATTTCTTCCGGACAGAGGAAAACGTCGCCCTCAGAAAACGTCAAAACTGTCGTTGCTTTATTTTTACCTCGCCAGTAATAATTCAATTTCTTAATTTCTGAAGAAGATACCAATACCAGAGCCAAGGAATTTATTCGTTTAGGCCTGTCTGTGCAGGCAGGCAAAACATTCAAAATCTTTTTAATGCTCTCTTTCAAAAACTTCTGAGAAATTGTATTCTTGGTACAATTGTAAATCAAAATTTCTGAGTTTCTCTTCATAATGCTACAGAAGCCCTTTCTTTCTTTTTTCTTCCATTTCTTTTTTTACTTTAATCCGATGAAGAGCAGATAATTTTTTACTTCTTTTGTTCTGAGAAGGAAGACGAAATTTCCTCTTTCGGGTTTCAATCAAAACACCGCTCCGATTAATTATCTTTGAAGCTCGATTCAAAAAAGTAGTAATATTTTCTCCTCTTCTTCTTTTAATAGTAATAGGCATACCAATAAATTAATGAGATCCCCGCTTTCGCGAGGATGACAGCTTCGCTGTCAATTTTTAAGGCGCTTTTTAAGCTCTTCGATTATCCTGTCAAAAGGAATTGTTTCTTGAAGGCCTGAGGCCATATCCTTTAGGATTATCATACCATCAAGAACCTCTTGTTGTCCAAGAATAAGAGCATAAGGAGCATTAACCCTATCTGCGTTCTTAATTTGAGAATTAATATTGTTTTTCTCTAAATTGGCCTCTGTTAAAATATTAGATTTTCTTAATTTCTCCAAAAGAATAAAAGCTTGTTTTTTAGCCGCATCTCCGATTTGAATTAAGAAAACTTTTGGTTTTGAAAATTCTAATTTTCTTTTCATGGTTTTCATTTCTTCCACCAGTCTTTCCACTCCAAAAGCTACTCCCACCGCTGGCCTATCCAAGCCTCCTAATAATTTAACTAAATAATCATACCTGCCGCCACCAGCTAAAGACAAACTTGTCTCTTTATTTCGAGCAGAGCGAGAAACAAGGTTCTCCTGAGCGAAGCGAAGGGGGTCCTTATCTTTTTTTCTAATTTCAAACACGGTACGACTATAATAATCCAATCCTCTCACTAGACTCTTATCTAAGACATAGGAAATACCAACATTATCCAAAATATCTAAGACATTTTTAAAATGATCCTTACAATCACCGCATAAATAATCCAAAAAACTAGGAGCTTTATCCTTAATGGCAACGCACCTAGGGTTTTTGCAATCTAAAACTCTTAGAGGATTAGTTTTTAAACGTTGTCGGCAATCTTTGCAAATATCTGTTAGATGTTGTTTATAATATCTAACTAAAACTCTGATATAAATAGAGCGGCATTTATTACAGCCAATACTATTAATGCGAATTTCAAGATCGCTTTGATTAAAGCCTAAATTTTCCAGAAATGCCCTGGAAGCCAAAATAACCTCTGCGTCTAAGGCCGGCGATGAATCACCAATAGACTCAATATTTAATTGATAAAACTGGCGATAACGGCCAGCCTGAGGTTTTTCGTGCCGGAAAACCGGACCAAAGGAATATAATTTAACCGGCTGGGGCCAATTAAACATTCCATTTTCCACATAAGCTCGTACTATGCCTGCCGTGTATTCCGGTCGCAAGGCTAAAAATTCTCCCTCTTCTTTAGTTTTTAAAGTATACATTTCTTTTTCCACAATATCGGTGTTACTACCTATGCCTTTATTGTATAATTCGGCTTTTTCCAAAACTGGCGGTTCACATCTTCTAAAATTATAAAATTCCAAGGTTTTCTTGGCTATCTCTATTAGATAATCATAATAAAGATAATCCTCTGGTAAAATGTCTTTCATCCCACGAGGAGTTTGTAATAAGCGACGCTTATTAACTCTCTTAACGAGATTCGGATCTATTTTACTGGGCATAATTATTAATTGTTAATTAAAAACGGGAAAGGCTGTTACACGATTAAAAGGCCAGAGTCTTAACCAAACCCTTCCTACAATTAAATCTTTATTAAAGGGTCCCCAATTACGAGAATCATAAGAAGCTACTCGATTATCCCCTAACACAAAATATTGCTGGGAATTAAGAGTTATTGTTAAATTACCCGAAGTAGTAGTAGACTGGGGCAAAAAGTTTTCTTCTAGGTCAATTCTCTTTCCAGATGGCTCAATGATGGATACTTTTCCGTTTTTAATTTCTACTGTCTCTTTAGGTAAACCGATAATTCTTTTGATATAATATTGATTAGGGTGATTTGGCGCCTTTAAAACAATAACTTCATAACGATCTGGCACACGAAAACGATAAGAAAATTCATCAATAATAAGATAATCTTGGGTGAAGAAAGTTGGCTCCATGCTACTGCCATGAACAATAAAGGGCTGAATTAAAAAATACCTTACTGGTAAAACAATGAGAAAGGCAATAATAATCATCTCTAAATTTTCCAAAAGAATTCTTCTCCACATAGACTAAAAAGTCAAAAGGATAATATCATAAAAATTGATAAAAATCAAATTTTCTGTTAAATTAAAGAGGATGAAAAATCCGCTGAATTCAATATTTTCTTGGATTTTAATTATTTCTGGCTTAGGTCTAGCCTCTTTTTTAATTTGGGGGGTCAATCGTCCCTATGAATTAGTTATTAATAGCGACCGAACAATAGAATCTTCAAGCACTTTCTCCTCTCAAGAATCAGCCAATGTTCTTTTTTTAGGAATAGCCGGTGATGGCTCAAGAGGGGCTTTATTAACTGATAGTATTTTTTTAGTTCATCTGAATTTCAATCAAAAAGAATCATCAATTATTTCTTTTCCTCGGGATTTGTGGGTTCAGGTTCCCAATAGTAGCCAAAATGAAAAAATCAATGCTCTTTATTCTTTGAGTAATAAAAATAAAACCAATTTTATTAAGACTACGTCCTATAATTTAATTCAGGAAAAAATAGAAACTATTAGTGGATTAAAAATTAATTATGTTGTTATTTTTGATCTTCAAGGATTTGGCAAATTAGTCGATGCTCTAGGCGGAATTAATATTTGGCTAGACAAAGAAATGGTTGATCCTCGTCTTACCAATCCCCATGATTCATCAGAGATTTTTGATTTAAGTCCTGGCTGGCACTATTTAGATGGCGCCACAGCTATAAAATTTGTCAGAACTCGCTATGCCCCTAACGGTGATTTCTATCGCATTGATAATCAACATATAATTATTGCTGCTCTTCGAGAAAAAATAAATCAGCTCTCCAATGTCTGGAATTTAATGACTTGGTTTAAAATTTGGCAATCCATGTCTCAGCATTACATCACTAATTTAGATTTCAATGCCCTCTGGGAACTGTTTAATTTATTCAAAAATGTTAAATCAAACCAAATTCAATATTTGAGTCTGACTAATCGACCACCGGATAATTTGCTCATAAGCTCTGCTATCGAGGATATCTATAATAATGCCACGACCAGTGTTTACATCCTCTTACCTAAAGAAGGATTTGAGCATTACCAACAAATAAAAGAATACATTAAAAATACAATTAATGACTAAAAATTTTTTAATTCTAGGCTTGGGCAATCCTGGAGCTCTATATAAAAATACCCGACATAACATTGGTCAGAATTTTGTCTCGTGGCTTAAAGAGCAATATAATGCCCCCAATTGGCAAATTAATAAAAAACATTTTGCCCAGTTAAGCATTTACGAGGAGCAAGGTAAAGAGAACAAAAGAATCATTTTTGCTTTACCTTTAGTATTTATGAACGAAGCCGACAAAACTCTTCAACAATTAAACAAATATTACGACACTCCTTTAGAGAATAGTTTTATTGTACATGATGACAATGATATTTATGTTGGCGATTTTAAACTAAGTTTTGATTGTGGCTCTGCTGGCCATAAAGGAGTAGAATCAATCATTAAACATACTCGCAGTCAAAAGTTTTATCGCCTAAGAATAGGTATTCAGCCAAAAAGTGGACAAAGAACAAAAGCTGAAGATTTAGTCTTAAAAAAATTCTCTCCGGAGGAGAGAAAAATGATCACTGACAATTTTGTTCTGATGAAAAAAGCAATAGAAAAAAAGCTTGGGGGTTAAACAAAATGCAAAATTAAATACTGAAAGAGTAAAATTAAACCTCCAAACTGTAAGCCATTTAGAGAAAAATAACTTAACATCCAATAAACCTCTAAATTGAGTAAAAGATAAACTAAATAATTCAACGAGATCTCTTTTTCTAAACTCAAAAAATTCAAATAAGAAATAAGAGTTAGCCCTAATAGATAGATTAAGAAACTAACAAAAAAGGACCAATTAAGATAAAAATATAAGCCGTAAGACATCAAAATCCAGCCAGTAGTAATAAAATAGGATAAAAATTGACTGGATTTTTTATTAAGGATAATTTTTCTGAAGAAAAACCAAAGAAAAATAAACGCTATCGCTATTACCCAGAATGGCCTCAACCAATTAGCTAAAATGCGTAACTCGATATAACCCAATAAAAGATAAGAAAAACTGAGCCAAGACATTCCAGCAATAACCTTCCAAATCAGAGTAAAAAACAGGATAATCAATATTCCCTTGAGAAAAGAGTTTGGTGGAAAAATCAAAAGAAAAATTAATACAAAATAAAATGAATAGAAAAACAACCCTTTCCATCGAAGAGAATTCAAAGAAGAAAAGAATTTCTTTACGGAATTCTTAAACTTAAGCATGGGAGGTTTTGAGAACAAGCCTGGTATTTTTAATTTGAACCATTACTTTCTGTTTGCCCTTAATCTCGTTATTAATAATTTTTTCAGCCAGAAAATCGAGAATTTCTTTTTCAATTAATCTTTTTAAAGGACGGGCGCCATAATTCGGATCATAACCTTTCTTGGCAAGATAACTCTTTGCTTCTTTAGTCAATTCTAATTTAATATCTTTACCCAATAATCTATTAGCAACTTTTTCTATTTGTAAATTCACTATTTTTTCTATGTCTTTGGGCGTCAAAGGATTAAAAATGATAATTTCGTCAATCCTATTCAGAAATTCTGGCCTGAAATAGTCTCTCAAAGCATCAAAAATTTTAACTTTTAAATTTTCTTTTTGGATTTTTATTTCGTTTGCTTTTGAATAATTAAAACCTAGGGAAGCCATTTCTCTGATATACTCACCGCCTAAGTTTGAGGTCATAATAATAATGGTATTCTTGAAATTAACTGTTGTTCCTTTACCGTCAGTTAATCTGCCATTATCTAATATTTGCAAGAGAATATTAAAAACCTCTGGATGAGCTTTTTCTATCTCGTCAAATAAAATCAAACTGTAGGGTCGATGTTTCACCACCTCAGTCAATTGACCACCTTCTTCATAACCGACATAACCTGGCGGAGAACCAATTAAACGAGCCACACTGTACTTTTCCATATATTCTGACATATCAATGCGAATCATGGCTTTCTCATCAGTAAACATAAATTCTGAGAGAGCCCTAGCTAATTCAGTTTTACCGACACCTGTCGGACCTAAGAACATAAAAGAGCCAATCGGTCTATCTTCTTCAGAAATACCAGCTCTGGCTCGTCGAATAGCTTGGCTAACAGCTCGAATGGCTTCTTCTTGACCAACCACTCGTTTAGCTAAAATTTCTTCCATTCTGGCTAATTTTTTGCTTTCATCTTCGAGCATTTCCGTCACCGGAATACCTGTCCAGCGAGAAACAACCCGAGCAATATCTTCACTTGTTACTTCTTCTTTTAAGAATCTATTCTTTGAAGGAATTCTATTTAAAACCCTCTCTTTATTTTTCAAATCTTTTTCTAATTGAGGAATTTTACCATAAATAATTTCTGCTACTGTTTCCAACTTGCCATCTCTTTCTTCTTCTTGAGCCTTTCTTTTTGAATCTTCTATTTCTTTTTTAATTTTGCCGATGGAATTAAAAATTTCTTTCTCTTTTTGCCAAAGCGAATTTATATCTTTATATTTTGTTTTTAATTTCTTTAATTCAGATTCTAATTCTTTTAAATGTTGTTTCAATAATGTTTTATCATCATTGTATTCTTTCCTCATTCCCTCTTTTTCTAATTCTAAATTTCTAATTTTCTTTTCAATTTCAACAATAGAAAAAGGCGTACTGCCTATTTCTAAGCTTAGCGAAGAAGCCGCTTCATCAATTAAATCAATGGCTTTGTCTGGCAAAAAACGGGAAGTGATATAGCGACTGGATAATTGAACCGCTGCAATATTAGCCTCATCGGAAATCTTTAAACCATGATGAGCCTCATATTTTTCTTTTAGGCCTCTTAAAATATTAATTGCTTCTTCTTGTGAGGGTTCTTCCACGATAATAGGCTGAAATCTCCTTTCAAAAGCCGGATCTTTTTCAATATATTCCCGATAATCCTTATAGGTAGTAGCCCCAATAACTCGTAATTCCCCTCGAGATAAAGCAGGTTTCAATAAATTAGAAGCATCAATTGCTCCTTCTGCTGCTCCCGCTCCCACTAAAGTATGAATTTCATCAATAAAAGTAATGATATTAGCCTCTTTCTGAATTTCTTTGAGAATCTTTTTTAATCTTTCTTCAAATTCTCCTCGAAATCTGGTACCAGCAATTAATGACCCCATATCTAGGGAAATAATCTTTTTATTTCTCAAAATTTCCGGGACTTCATTTTTAGCAATCTCCTGAGCTAAACCCTCAACAATAGCGGTTTTCCCAACACCAGCTTCACCAATCAGAATGGGATTATTTTTAGTTCTTCGAGATAAAATTTGCATTACTCGACGCAATTCCTCCTCTCGACCAATCACTGGATCAAGTTTATTTTGTTTAGCTAAAACAATAAGATCCTGGCTATACTTTTCTAAAAGTTTACCACTGGGCTCCTGAAATTCATCAGTAATTTTTTCACCTTGGCTGTATTCTCCTAAAGACTTGAGATAGTCTTCTTTTTTAATATTATACTTCGTCAAAATTTCTCTAGCTGAATTCTTTCCCGATAGAATGCCGTAAAAAAGATATTCTGAAGAAACAAAATCATTTTTATCCTCTAATGATTTCCTCGAAGCTAGCTCAATTATTTGAATCATCTCTGACGAAAGATACATCTGACCCATACCCTCACCTGAAACAAAAATGCGGGGCAATTTAATAATTTCTTCCATTGTTTCTTTCAATAAATTATCAACATCAATCTTTAATGACTTACTTAAAATTTCTCTCACTGAAGAATCCTCTTCGTCTAAAAGAGTATATAAAAGATGGAGGGCTCTCATTTCTCCCTGATGTCTCTCCCAAGCCATCTGCTGGGCTCGCTCTAAGGCGGCTTGGGCTTTAGCTGTAAATCTTGAAAAAGGCATAATAATAAATTCAAAATTTAAAATTAGAAAAATACTATCTCAAAGTATAGCATAAAATTTCATCTTTTTAAATATTGAGCGAAGCGAGGGTTCTTATCGGCCGAACCTTCTTGGACGTTTTTTGAATTCTTCTAAAGCTAAATCAAATTGATGTTTATCAAAATCTGGCCAACAAACTTTAGGAAAATATAGTTCAGCATAGGTAGCTTGTAAAGGAAGAAAATTTGACATTCTCATTTCGCCAGAAGTTCTAATAATAAAATCCACATCCGGCAAACCCTTAGTGTCTAAATTAGCCATTATTAATTGTTCGGTAATTTTTTTTACAGGAATTCTTTTTTTGATTATTTTTTGTACTGCCCGAGTAATTTCATCTCTTCCGCCATAATTTAAGGCAATATTTAAAATCATTTCTTGATTATCTTTGGTTAATTCACGGGCTTTTTGAATGTCTTTCTGTAATTGCTTTGGTAAACCTTTTATAACGCCTAAATGACGAAATTGAATCCCCTGTTTCTTAAGTTGAGGGGCATATTTTTTAGCAAAAGTAGAAAACAAATTCATTAAATAATTAACTTCTTCTGGGGATCTTTTCCAATTTTCAGTAGAAAAACCATAAAGAGTAAGAATCTTAATTCCCTTCTTCTTAGCGTACTTAATAATTTCTATAACTCTTTTGATTCCTGCTTGATGACCAAAAAAGGATGGCAAATTTCTCGCTTTAGCCCAGCGACGATTCCCATCAATCATAATAGCAAGGTGTTGAGGTAAATCACCTATTTTTTCTTTCGATTTAATCATAATGTTTTTTTACTACCTTTTATTTTTTTCTTTAGTCCAGTGCTCATCATGGTAGGATTCCAGGGAGGGTCAAAACTTAATTTTAAATCTACCCTACTAAATTTTAAATTATTTAAATTATTTTTGATTTGCTCTATTAAATAATTATTGAAAGGACAGAAAGGAGCGGTCAAGGTCATTACTACTTTGACTATATGTTTCTTGTTATTGACCTCTATTTTATAAATTAAACCAAGGTCAACAATGTTTATTCCCAGCTCTGGATCAACGATTTTCTTCAAAGATTGAAGAATTTTTTCTTTGGTCATTGTTTAGTTATCATCTTGCGAAAACCAGTACCAGCTGGAATGAGCCGACCGATAATCACGTTCTCTTTTAAACCACGAAGATGATCCTCTCGCGCTTCAAGAGACGCTTTTACTAGGACTCTGGTTGTTTCTTGAAAGGAAGCTGGCGCCAGAACACTGGAAGAAGTTAAAGCCACATTTTTAATTCCTAAAACTATCTCTTCAGCCTGAGGCGGTTTTTTCTTTTGATCTTTCATCTTTAGAATGGCTTCCTTGAACATTTCTTTTTCAATAATTTCGCCCATAATAAATTCTGTATCACCTGAATCGATGATTCTTACCCTAGAAAACATTTGTCGAATAATAATTTCGAGATGTTTATCATTAATTTTTTCTCCGGCTAAATTATAAACTTTTTTAATTTCTTTGAGAATATAATCCTGACAAGCTTCTTTCCCTAAAATTTTTAAAATCTTTTTAAGACTTAGATTTCCTTCGCAAAGTTGATCTCCTTTTTTTATTCTATCCCCTTTCTTCCGCCATAAAGTAGCTATTTCTGGAATCAAATATTCAATAAAATCAGCTTCTTTTTGTTTCTTTTGGGTTGGTTTTTTCTTTCTTTCTATTGAGTTGTTTGGTTTAATACGAATAATTTTATGATGGGCTGCTTTTTCAATATCAATCACCTCTCCATCAACTTCACTCATCTGGGCTTCTCCTTTTGGAATTCTGGCTTCAACTAATTCTTCGACTCGAGGCAAGCCCTGAGTAATATCAACAGCCTGAGCCACTCCTCCGGTGTGGAAGGTTCTTAGGGTCAATTGTGTTCCAGGTTCACCAATTGATTGAGCAGCAATAATACCAACTGCTTCTCCTAAATCGATTGGTTTTAACCAACCCAAATCCAAACCATAACATTTTTGACAAACACCATAAGAACTCTCACAGGTTAAAGGTGAACGAACAATTATTTCTTCACAATTATTGGCGATTTCTTTAGCTAATTTATCATCAATTAATTCATTAGCCTTAAGGATAACTTTACCTTTCGAATTGCAAGCGTCTTGATTTAAACAACGACCACGAATTTTATCCTCAAATTTTTCACCCATTTCTTCAACTTCTCTCTTATTAACTTTCAGTCCATTTTTAGTATGGCAATCTTCTTCCCTAACAATCACTTCTTGGCTAACATCAATTAATCGGCGAGTAAGATAACCAGCAAAAGAAGTCTTTAAGGCAGTATCAGCTAAACCCTTTCTTCCGCCGTGAGAAGCAGCGAAATATTCCAAAACATTAAAACCCTCTTGATGAGAATGCAGAATTGGCAAATCGATAATTCTACCAGCTGGATTCACTACTAATCCTTTCATTCCCATAATTTGAGTAGCCACGCCCCAATCACCTCCAGCACCAGAATTAAAAATAATTGAAACTGAATCTGTCGGAGAAAGAGTTTTCGGAATTAAATCTGCAATTTGAGACACAGCATGACGCCAATGCTCTTCTGATAAAGATTTTTTTTCACTATTAGTTAGTAATCCTTCTTGGTATTGGGTATTAATTTCATCAATTTTTTGAGAAGTTTCAGTTATTATCTGAGCTTTTTCTTGAGGAATTTTTAAATCAGTTAATCCCCAAGTGATCCCAGATAAAGTGGCATAATAAAAGCCAAGTTCTTTAATGCTATCTATAATATCAGCACATTTATTAAAATCTTTATAGAAATAAATAATATCACGAGTAATTTTCTTTAAATCTCTGGCTCCCAACTGTTTATTAACATAAGGAAAATCTTGGGGTAAGGTCTGATTAAAAATAATTCTGCCAGGAGTAGTGATAATAATTTGCCCTGGTTTTTCTTTGTCAATAGTTGGTTTATCTAAACGAACCCTAATTTTTTCTTGAAATTTAATTTTCTTATTATCTAAAGCTAAGAAAACCTCCTTGGAATTAGAAAAAACTTTGTATTCACTCTCTATTCGTTTATCTTCTATATCCATTGTCAGCCAATAAATTCCTAAAATCATATCCTTGCGTGGCAACATTACAGGATCGCCATCAGCTGGTTTGAGTAACCCTAAACTGGCTAACATTCTATTTTGAGCTTCTCTTTGAGCTTCTTCGGTTAAAGGTAAATGAACTGCCATTTGATCACCATCAAAATCAGCATTAAATGGTTGGCAAACTAAAGCTGGAATTTGAATCGCTAAGCCCTCAATCAATCTTGGTTTAAAAGCCTCAACGCTTAAACGATGTAAAGTGGGCGCTCGATTCAAAAGCACATATTTATCCTTAACCACGGTTTCCAATATTTCCCACACAACATCCGGTCCTTCTTCAATTATTCGATTGGCAGCACGAGGATTAAAAACAATTTCTCGTTTCATTAATTCTCCAATTACAAAAGGCTTAAATAACTCTAAAGCCATTTTTTTCGGCAAACCACATTCATGAATTTTTAAATCCGGGCCAATAACAATAACTGAGCGGCCTGAGTAATCAACTCTTTTTCCTAAAAGATTCTGTCTAAAACGTCCCTGTTTGCCTTGCAAAATATCGGCTAGAGAACGCAAAGGACGATGTTGGGCTGCATGCATTGGTGCTGAACCGGAAGATTTTCTAATTGAGTTATCAATTAAAGCATCAACAGCTTCTTGAAGCATGCGTTTCTCATTTTTAATAATTACTTCTGGGGCTTTTAATTCCAGTAATTTCTTTAATCTATTATTTCTATTAATAACCCTTCTATATAAATCATTTAAATCAGATGAGGCGAATCTGCCACCATCAAGTTGAACCATTGGTCTTAATTCTGGCGGTAACACTGGCAAAACAGTCAAAAACATCCACTCTGGTCTCACCCCAGCTTTAATCAGCGATCGGACTAGTTTTAATCTTGTTAATAATTTTTTATCTATTTGGGCTTTTCTTTTTGATTTGCTAATAGCGTCTTCTAATTCCTGATTTAATTTTTTAAGATCTATGGCTTCGAGAAGTTTTTTTACTGGTTCACTGCCAGTAGCGGCAGAGAAAATGTGGGCATATTCTTTTGAAAGCTGAAGATAATCAATTTCTGATAAAACTACTTTTGGTTTTAAAATTTCTAATTCCGTTTTAGCCTTTAGATAAGAACCTTCTAATTCTTTTCTTTTTTCTTTGGGCCAATTTTTTAATTTATTTTTTAACTCTTTTTCTAAATCTTCCAAGGCTTTGGCTTTAGCGTTAGCATCGACTGAAGTAATAATATAACTATTGTAATAAATTACCTTCTCTAATGAAGGAAGGGTAATATTAAGCATTAAACTTATTCTTGAAGGGATGCTACGCAGAAACCAAATATGAGCCACGGGAGCAGCTAATTTTATATAACCCATTCTTTCTCGTCTCACAGAGGATCTAGTAACTTCTACCCCACAACGATCACAGACTACCCCCTTATAGCGAGCGGTCTTGTATTTACTACAAGCGCATTCATAATCTTTTACCGGTCCAAAAATTTGCTCAGAAAAAAGACCCTCTTTTTCTGGTTTCTGGGTTCTATAATTAATAGTCTCAGCCTTTGTTACTTCTCCATAGGACCAAGAAAGAATTTCTTCTGGAGAAGCTAGTCTTAAAGAAAGGGCTTCAAAATCTTTAATTTTTAAATCTTTTTGATCATTCATAAAAATATTATTCTATTTTGAACCGTCTAAGTTTTTGCTTTGCAAAAATTTTGGCGGGGAGAAAAAAGGTTCTGCCGAGCGATAGCGAGGCAGGTTCTTATAAAGATTAGTTGATTTCTTCTTTCTGTCCAAAAGAACCGTCTTCGGTTTTGATACCAAGAAGATTGATTGATAAACCTAGGGCTTGAAATTCTTTTAGAATAACATTGAAAGCAGCAGGGATATTAGGACTTTTTATTTTCTCTCCTCTGATAATAGACTCGTAAGTGGCTGCTCGACCAATAACATCGTCGGATTTTATGGTGAGCATCTCTTGAAGAGCATAAGCAGCGCCATAACCTTCCAAAGCCCAAACCTCCATTTCTCCAAATCTTTGGCCACCTAAATGAGCTCTACCACCTAAAGGCTGCTGAGTAATCAAAGAGTATGGCCCAATAGCCCTCATATGAACCTTATCTTCAACCATATGCTCAAGTTTCATTATATACATAATGCCGATGGCCACTTTCCTCTCAAAAGGTTCGCCAGTTTTTCCGTCATAAAGAATAACTTTTCCATCCTCAGCCAAACCAGCGGCTCTCAGTTCATTTTTAATATCTTCTTCTGTTGCTCCGTCTAAAGCTGGAGTAATAGCCCGATAACCAAGTCTCTCACAAGCTAAACCTAAGTGATTTTCAAAAACTTGACCCAAATTCATTCTTTTACCAACACCTAAAGGATTGAGAATAATATCCACTGGCGTGCCATCTTCTAAAAAGGGCATATCTTCTTCGGGTAAAATAATAGAAATGACGCCTTTATTACCATGTCGCCCAGCTAATTTATCTCCTACCCTTAATTTTCTTAACTCCGCGATTTCCACATTGATCTTTTTAATCACTCCTGGATCCAATTTATCTCCATTCTGACGGCTTAAAATTTTAGTTCTAATTATCCTGCCAGTGCGCGAAGGTTCTAAAACCAGAGAACTATCTTTTATCTCTTTTATTTCCTCGCCAAAAATAGCTTGAAGAAGCCGCTCTTCTGGAGTTAGCTCTGTTTTTCCTTTGGGAGAAATTTTCCCTACCAAAATATCTCCTCCCTGAATCTCTGCTCCAAGACGAACGATACCATCTTCATCTAAATCCTTTAATTTCTCCTCGGAAATATTGGGAATATCTCTAGTCGTCATTTCTGGACCTAATTTTGTATCTACCACATCACAACTAAATTCTTCTAAATAAACTGAAGTGAAATAATCATTTCTTAAAACTCTTTCTGAGATAATAATGGCATCTTCATAATTAAAACCATAAAAAGGAAGAAAAGCCACTAATAGATTCTGACCTAGGGCCAAGATCCCATTTTCTGTTGCTGAACCATCAGCTAATAAATCCCCTCTTTTGACTTTTTGACCTTTTTGAACCACCGGTCTTTGATGAAGACAACTCTCTTTGTTGCTTCTTTCAAAATTGATTAATTCATATTCTTTTTTATTCCTTTCCTTGGTTTTAATGGTGATATGAACGCTATCCACTTCTATTACTTCACCTTCTACATCACTCACTAAACATTGTCCTGATTCTAAAGCAATTTTTCTCTCTATGCCAGTAGACACTAAAGGCGCTTTTGACCTAACACAAGGCACTGCTTGTCTTTGCATATTAGCACCCATCAAAGCCCTGTTGGATTCATCGTGCTCCAAGAAAGGAATTAAACTAACAGCTGCTGAAATAATTTGTTGACAAGAAACATCTATTAAATCAATTTCTTCGCGTTTAGCCATTGATGGTTCTCCATTAATTCTTGCTCCTACCATTCCGTCTTTTATTCTTCCTTTTTCATCAGTATCTACTCCTCCGTGAGCAATCTTATATTTCAATTCCTCAAAAGCATCCAACCAAATGATTTCTTTAGTTAAACATCCATTTTTGACTTTAATATAAGGAGTTTCAATAAAGCCAAATTCATTAAGCCTGGCGTATAAAGCCAAAGATAAAACTAAGCCAATATTTTGACCCTCTGGTGTTTGAATAGGACATAATCGGCCGTAATGACTTGGATGAACATCACGAACTTCCAAACCTGCTCTTTCTCTTACCAGCCCTCCCGGACCCATAGGCGTAGCCTTTCTTTTATGTTCTAATTCTGAGAGCATATTCATCTGTTCCATAAATTGGCATAACTGGGAAACATTGAAAAATTCTTTCAGGCTAGTGACCAATTGTCTGGGATTGATTAATTGAGCTGAAGTCAAAGTTAAAGGATCAAGAGTAGCCATTCTATCTTGAATAGTTCTTCTCATTCTCATAATGCCAACACGAAAGCGATCTGTTAAAATTTCTCCTACAGCTTTTATTCTGCGATTACCCAAATGATCAATATCATCGTCTTTGGCTTCGGGATCAATATTTAGATGAATAATTTCTTTAACAATAGCTATTAAATCTTCTTGGGTTAAAGTTCTTTGCTCAAGAGAAACATCTATCCCTAATCTCTGGTTTACTTTATGGCGGCCGACTTTAGCTAAATCATACCTATCTCGCCTGAAAAACATATTGTTTATCAAATCTCGACTATTATCGTACGTCGCTAATTCTCCTGGTCGTAAACGATGGTAAATCTCAATAAAACCTTCTTCCTGATTAGTAGAAGGGTCTTTTTCAATAGTTTTTTCAATGTATTTCAAAACTGCTTCGTCTTTGAAAGAAGCAAATAAATTCTTAATCTCATTGTTATTCTCAAAACCAAAAATCTTGAGAACTGCAGTAATGGGAACCTTTCTTTTACGATCAATTTTTACCCAAATTGCTCCATCAGTATCGGTCTCAAATTCTAACCAGGATCCATGATAAGGGATTAACTTTGCTCCAAAAAGATTAATCCCCCTAAAGTTCACAGATTGAAAATATACTCCTGGCGAACGATTTATTTGGGAAATAACAACTTTCTCTATACCGTTAATAATAAAAGTGCCTCGAGGAGTCATCACTGGAACCTCTCCAAAATAAACCTCCTGTTCTTTTACTGTCCCTTGTTTTTTATTAGTTAATTTAAGCTTAACCCTTAAAGTGGCTTCATAATTAAGTTCTTTTTCTTTGGCTTGTTTTTCGGTTAATTTTGGTTCTTCTAAATAATAATCTAAAAATTCCAGTCCTAATTCTTTACCAGTATAATCTTTAATGGGAGAAAGTTCTTCAAAAACCTCTTTAATTCCTTCTTTAATGAACCAATCAAAAGAAGCAGTCTGAAATTGGGTCAAAGACGGGGGTTCTAAAATTCCCCGGTAGTGACGGGCAAAATTCTTGGTTTCTAAAATCTTGGACATTAATAATTAATTATGAAAATGTTAAAAAATATAAATACACAAAAACTCCTACCCAAGTAGGATTGGTTCTTGATTTTACAAGTATAATAAATATCTTTTATTCACTCTCTCGCTATTTTTAAAGCTTTAAGAATAGCTTGAGCTATCCTGATAGAAGTAATACTTTTTTCCTGAGAAGTATCCAAAAAAACACGATGGATATCCTTTGGTTCTATCTTATTCTTTTTTAAAAATTTGTCAAGAGAAATAAGTAAATCCTCACCGTTATCAGCCCTGACTTGGTATTTTTTACTATTAACCCAGAAAGATAAAAGAATCATAAATGATAAATAGAAATTAATAGAAATTAAGAAATTCATAGAAATTAACCTATCTACCTATCCTCCTTCCCTAAGTCTTAGGGAAGGAGGAATTAAAAGAAGAAAGGGTTAATTTTAATAAATATCTATGAATTTCAAAGAATTTCTTATTTTGCGTGTTTATCTCGCCATTCTTTAATTTTCTGATGATGACCTGATAAAAGAATTTCTGGCACTCGCCAAGCCATTTTTTTGTTTTTTGAATGAGGGTGAAAGACTTCTGGTCGAGTATATTGAGGGTACTCGTATTTACTTGGTGATAAAGAAAAAGATTCCTCCTTTAATGATTCTTCACTGATAGCTCCTGGAATTAAACGGGTAATCGCATCCACTAAAATCATTGCTGGTAACTCCCCGCCAGTTAAAATATAATCGCCAATAGAAATTTCTTCATCCGCAAGGTATCTAGCTACTCTTTCATCCACCCCTTCATAATGAGGACAAATTAGAATCAATTGATCGTACTTTTTTAATTGCTCTAATTTTTTTTGAGTCAGTTTTTTCCCTCTCAGAGAAAAGAGAATTACTCTGGTTTTGGCTTTTTTCTGTTTCTTTCTTAAATCTTTCAAAGCTTTGAAAATAGGTTCTAACAAAAAAATCATCCCTGCTCCACCCCCATAAGGCCTGTCATCCACCGTCTGATGTCTATCTTTAGTCCATTTTCTTAAATTGAAAATATCTATTTTAAGAAGTTTTTTTGCTTTAGCTCGTTTAATAATAGAGGTATTAAAATAACTCTCGAAAGCTTCGGGAAAAATTGTAAGAATATCAAAATGCATAATGTTTTGGTAAAAAAAACGCGGTAGATTGTTCATCATACCGCGATTTTGTAAATTTTTCAATCAAATGACGAGATTCCTGATTAAATTAGAGATTTAACCCCTCGGTAATTTGATCAGCTGCCTGTTCGGCTTCTCGAGTATGAGTGGAACCAACTGGTTCCTCAATCTTAAGATTAATTCTTGCTCGATTCTTAGCCCCGACAACTCTTAGAATAGTACGAAGAGCTTGAGCCATTGCTCCTTGACGGCCAATAATTTGAGCCATGTCTTGAGGATCTACTTTTAAAGAAAGTAGGACTCCCATTTCGTCGACTTTCCTCTCAATTGTGACCGCATCAGGATTATTAACCACACTCTTGACTATAGTTTCGAGGACTTTTTGATCTACAGGTATTTCAGCCATATTTTCTATTTAAGCATTCTTATTAATTTCTTTAATTATCCGAGTAGCTGTCGACCTTTTTCCAGCTACCAAATCTTTTGTATTATACACTATTTTTTATTTCGAGTAAAGCGAGAAAAAAGGTTCTGCCGACCGAAGGTCGGCAGGTTCTTATGTTTTCTCAAGTAGTTTTTCTGATTCTTCCAATTTAATCGAGAGCAATTGTGAACTATTGCCCTCGCCAATCGTCACGCCATAGATTACTCCAGCTATAGTCATCGTCATGCGATTATGAGTAATAATAATAAATTGAGTATTTTTACAGAGTTCTTTCAAGATTTGAGAAAAACGTTGACTATTATCTTCATCTAAGGCAGCATCGATTTCATCAACCACCACTAATGGCGGATCTGATTGATTAACGATAGCAAACAGCAAAGAAATAGCTGCTAAAGTTTTTTCTCCACCAGAAAGCATTTCCAAACTTTTTAATTCGGTCTTGGGAATATCTACCATAATATCAATACCCCAATATAAGAACCCCTCACTATCGCTTGGGAATCTTTTTTCTCGCTCCGCTCGAAATGGTTCTTCGGATAAGGTTTTTTGCCCTTTGATTTGTTCTAATTTAGCTGATCCCCCAGAAAACATCAATCGAAAATAGCGATTAAAGTCTTTATTAATTTCATTTAAAGATTTCTCGAAAGTTTTCTCAATTTCTTTAGTTAATTCCTGAATTAAAATTTTTAAATCCTGGGACCCTTTTTGAAGATCTTCTATTTGTTGGGATAAAAATTCATATCGTTTTGAAACCTCTTGGTATTCTTTCATCACATTTACATCTTCTGTTCCTATCTCGGCCATTTCTCGTTTAAGTCTAAAAACCTGTTTTTCCAAAAGGATAAATTTCTCGCCATCTAAAAAAATATCCTTTTTATTCTTCTGATAATATCTTTCAATTACAGTATAATCTAGACCTGCTTCTTCCACTCTTCTTTTAAAATCTTCTAACCGCAGTTTATATTTCTCAACTAATAATTCTTCTTTTTGGACCTCTTTTAATAATTCTTCCTTTTGACTTCTCAGTTTAGTTATTTCTTCAAAAGCACCCCGAAATCCTTTGTTTTTTTCGTTTATTTCTTCCTCATTTTTCTTCAATTCTTGACTTCTCACCAATAACTTTTTCTCTAATTCCTCTAAAGCATCTTGGATTTTATTAATATCCTTCTGATTGCCCTTGTCCTTATCAGAAAAAATATCATTCAAATTATCGACAATTTCTTTTATCGCCCTATGAACCAAAGATAAATCTTTAATTTCTAATAAATGCTCTAACTGATTTTTAATATTTGATATCCTTTCTTCTAATTCCTCCCTGGAAAAAGAAAAACCAGGATTTACTTCCTGCCGGCCTAATTCTCTTAAAAACATCGATTTTTGGTTTTGCAAAGCAATAATTTCTTGAGTGATATTTTGAACTTTTGCTTCCAAACCATTATTCCCTTCCTCCCTAGAAAGCAATAATCTATTTTCTTTTTCTTGAATTTCCTTATCTATTTTTTCTAAATTTTGATTCAAACTGTCTAAATCCTGCCCTTTCGGAGAATTCTCTTGGAGAACGGAATGGTAAATATTGGCAAAATATTGTTTTTCTATCTCAGATAGGCCTTCTCGAATTTTTTCCCTTTTTTCCCACCGATTAACTTGTCTTTTAAGAGACCTCAAATGAGGCAGGATTTCTTTTTCTAAAGCTATAGTTTTGTCTAAGTTGATATCAGTTTCCTCTAACTTTCTCTTTGTTTCCTCTTTTTTTAGTTCAATATTTTTCAATCCTAAAATCTCCTCCAGCATTATTCTCCTCTCTTGAGGAGAAACCAATAAAAGACTTTCTATTGATCCTTGATTAATGATAGAAAAACCTTTAAGCCCTATCTTGGCACTAGCTGTTAAATCAATGATATCCTTCAAGCGGCAAGCTTTATGATTCAAAAAATAACTATTATTCCCATCTTTATCAATTCGTCTTAAGATGCTAATTTCACCGTATTCTGAATTAAAAATTTTTCCCTGGTTATCGAAAATTAATTCTACTTCACAAAAAGCGGCTGAAGTATCCTTTTCACTTCCCGCAAAAATCAAATCTTGACCTTTATCAGCTCTAATATTTTTGAAACTTTGCTCGCCTAAAGCCCAGCGAAGAGCATCAACAATATTTGATTTTCCAGAACCATTGGGTCCAATAATAGCCGTAATTAAAAAAGGAAACTCTAAAATTGTTTTCCCTTTAAAGGATTTAAAATTTTTTAAAATTATTTTCTTTAAAAACATAAAAACAGTGTGAAACCGAGTTTAATGCCAATCCTTTAATTCTAAAGCTTTTTGAGCTGCATTGAGTTCTGCTTCTTGCTTAGAATAGCCTTCGCCTTGGCTAATTAAATCTTCATTTAAATAGACACCTACCTCAAATTGTTTAGCATGATCAGGTCCCCATGATTTCAAACTTTTATAAGTAGGGGTAATACCTAATAATTCCTGGCTTTTTTCTTGAAAAAGACTTTTAGCATCTTTGTAAGATGCTGTCTGAAGAATGGTTTCGGCCTTAGAAAGAATATATTTCTTAACAAAATCTTTGGCTTTTTCTATGCCTCCATCTAAATAAAGAGCACCAATTAAAGCTTCAATGGCATTGGCTAAAAGGTAAGAACGACTATTTTTTAATTCTTTAGCTTCACCGCGAGAAACCAAAAGATAATCCTCAAGTTTAAGCTCTTTGGCTACTACTAATAAAGAATCGCTATTAACCAAAGCAGCTCTTAAACTAGTTAGTTCTCCCTCTGCAAATTGGGGATATTGTTTAATTAAATTATCAGCTACTACAAATCCTAAAATTGAATCCCCTAGGAATTCTAGTCTTTCATTATGAGGAATATTCCAATCTCTATGTTCATTTAAAAAAGAGCGGTGAGTTAAAGCCTCTTTTAGTAAATCAAAATTTTGAAAAGATATATTTAAAGCTTGACTAATTTTTTTAAAATCTTTCGTCATCTTTTTGTTTTAGGGCTTCTTCCATTTGCCGATAAATTGTTCCTAAAACACCATTAACGAAACGACGAGAGGAATCACCGCCAAAATTTTTTGCCAATTCTACCGCTTCATTAATAGCTACTTTAGGGGGGACTTCCTTTGTATCTCCAAAAATCAATTCAAAAATTCCTATCCTTAAAACATTTCTATCAATAATGTTAATTTGCCCAATTGGCCATTCCGGCGCACCACTTTCAATCAATTTGTTCAGCTCTCCCCAATGAGCTAAAATTCCTTCAAGAAGAGTTTTTGGGTAATAAGAACCTCCCTCGCTTTGCTCGGGATTAAAATCCTCTAAACCCTGACCGAGATTATCTAAATTTCTTTGAAAAATTGACCTGACGTCTTTATCCTTCAAATTGTGAAAATCCCATTCATAAAGGGTCTGTAAAACGATAGAGCGAGAAAGATGGCGAGAGCCCATAGTATCAAATTAAAATATTATCAAGATTTAAAAGACAATGTATTTCAACGTATTTCTATGTATCTCAATATATTTCAGAAATTCATAGAAATATGCTTTGCGAAATACATAGAAATTTATTGTAAATAATTGTAAATATACGTTTCTATTTTTCCATTGTTTTCTCTTTGGTTTTCTTTTCTTTTTTGGTAAGGCCTTTATAGATATCTATCACTTCTTTCTCTTTGTAATAACCACAGTAAGGACATACTCGATGAGGCAAAATCTTGCGACCGCAATGAGAACATTTAATCAAATTTAATGGTTTTAAAGCCATGTGAGAGCGTCCTTTATTAACTCGGGAACGAGAATGATGTCTTGCTGGTACACCCATATCAAATAATTTTTAATTTTTAAATAAAATATTGCCTTTAGAAGAATAACATAAAAAATCTCTCAGCACAAGTTAGATTTTTTGGATCTTTAACCCAATCTTCTCTTCATTGATACTAATCCCCTCTTTTAATTCCTTAGGACTAACTTGAATTTTAAATTCTTCGGCGCCCGTTTCTTTTTTAATAAAGTCTTCCCATTGTTCAAGCATAAACTGTAATTTTTGAGTATAAACTTCTAAGGTGATGCTTATTTTATCTTGAGGGATTAAGCTTTGGTTTTTTCTTTCTTCTTGAATTTGCCTTACTAATTCCCTCATAATGCCTTCTTCTATTAATTCTGGAGTAAGTTTAGTATCAAGTTCAATGTCCGACGCTAAGTCTTTATTAAAAATAATTTCTTTAACATTAATTTCCTCTTTAAAGATTCCTAATAAGTCTTTTTGATTTTTTAATTCTTGGTTCTTTATTCTTAGTGCCTTTAAAGGCTGACGTACTTTAATGTTTTCTTTTTGGCGAAGGCTTAAAGCTTTCGCGCTAAGATCTCTTATTTCCTGCATCAAGGTTAATATTTTTTTATTTTGATATTTTCTTTCTCCTTTTGGATAATCAGCTAAATGAACGCTTTCCGAATCTTTCTCTTTTTGTAGTTCTTGCCAGATGATTTCTGAGAAAAATGGACAAAACGGCGCTAAAAGAAGCGTAAGCTCTTTAAGAACTATTCTTAAAACCAAAGAACTTGTTTCCCATTCTGTTTGATTGTCTGGCTTTTGAAAAATACGTCGAGAGCGCCTCAGATACCAACGAGATAAATCATCAACAAAGTTATCTAAAACTTTAGTGGCCTCAAAAACAGAATAATGATCTAATAAATTTATGACTTTTGCTTTTGTTTCTTCCAAATCTGCTAAAATCCATTGATTTAACAAAGAGAGATGAGAAATCTTGACTTCCTCCTTAAAAGCATAGGTTTGATAAAAAAGAAAAACATTCCAAATAGTATTTAAAAACCTCCTTTCTGAATTTAATAAATCTGTTTCAGAAAACCTTTTTTCTTCGCCAGGCCCATTAACAGTATACAAATACCACCTTAAAGCATCTGTCCCGTATTTTTCAATAATAATCATGGGCTCAACAGCATTACCCTTTGATTTGGACATCTTTTCTCCTTTCTTATCCAAAATTAAACCTAAACTAATGACATTTCTATAGGCCGGACCTAAATCTAAAAGAGTAGAAATGGCTAAAAGGGTATAAAACCAGCCCCTAGTTTGATCTACTGCTTCGCAGATATAATCAGCTGGAAAAGGAATTCGTTTGATCATTTTCCGCGCCAATAATTGAAATTTATCAAACTGTTCAAAAGGAAAATGCCACTGGCTATAAGGCATAGAACCAGAATCAAACCAACAATCTATTACTTCCTCCCTTCTTTTCATCTCGCTTCCGCATTTCGGACATTTAATTTTAATCTCATCGATATAGGGTCGGTGCAAATCTAATTCGCCATTATCATTTAATGGCCAAGCCTTGTAAGGAATACTTCCCCACTCTCCTAATTGAGGTCGATGTTTATTTAAAACTATAGATAGAGTTTCTTCGTGAGAAACAATCAAAATATTCTGATGGAGGTATTTACCACTGGCTTCTTTTAAAGCGTCGATGATTCTTCTTCTTGCCTCAGTTAAAGTCTCTCCTCCTTCTGCTGCTTTAATATATCTTTGATCTAAATTTTCGAAAAGTTTTTGATACTCTTCTACTGACTTACCATTATAAATACCTACATTGGTTTCTCTCAAACGAGTATCATAAATAATTTTTATTTTTAAAGCTTTGGCAATAATTTCTGCTGTTTCTTTGGTCCGGGTTAAATCAGAACTAATAATTAAATCTATTTTTGCCTTTTTCAGCACTTGGGCTATTTTTTGAATTTCTTTTTTGCCTTTTTCTGTTAAATGAGCTGGATTTTTCTCTGGATAACAAGAAATATATTTCCCTATATTTGCCTGAGATTCTCCATGACGCAAATAATAAAATTTTGGGCTAACAAGAGCTTTTTCTTGAAGCTCTTTTAAAGAACCGATAACCTCATAATGATCACATTCTTTACATTCCCAAATAGGCAGAGGTGTACCCCAGTAACGATTGCGAGAAATGGCCCAATCTTTAACATCGCTCAGCCACTGACCGAATCTTCCTTCTTTAATATGTTGAGGCACCCAGTTAATTTTTTGATTATTTCTCATCAGCGCTGTTTTGACTTGAGACATTTTAATATACCAAGCCTCAAAAGCGTAATAAAGCAAAGGCGTGTGACAACGCCAACAAAAAGGATATTCATGGGTTGTCCCCTTTAAGTCTCCAAAATATAAAAGATTCCTTTCTTCAAGATTTTTAAAAATAATAGGATCTGCTTCTTTAAACAATTTGCCTTTTACCTCTGGTACTTCTTGAGGACCCTCAATAAAACAACCTTTATCATCAATGTTTTTGATAAACGCTAAGCCTGCTTTTTTTGATAATTCCATATCATCTTCTCCAAAAGCAGGCGCAATATGAACTAAACCTGTGCCTTCTTCAGTGGAAATAAAATTCCCTTCTACCACTTCATAAATTTTTTTATCCTCTTGTTCTTTAAGGGAGTGGAAATACAAAGGTTTATACTTCTCGCCTATCAATTCCTTTCCTTTAATTTCTCCTAAAAGCTTAATTTCTTTTTGGGATGGTTTAATGTAGCTAATTAAAATCTCGTCTTCTCTTTGCCACAATTTATAATCTAATTTCGCATCAACAGCAATGGCCACATTTGCTGGTAAGGTCCAGGGAGTTGTAGTCCAAACCAATAGAAAAATTTTTAATTTTAGATCTTTAATTTTGAATGATTTTAATAAAGAAGTATTGGGATTGTTGATTTCAAATTTAATATAAAGAGAGGGGTCTTTAACTGTCTCATATCCTAAAGACACTTCATGGCTTGATAAAGGAGTGCTACAACGCGGGCAATAGGGTAAAACTTTATAGCTTTTATATAATAATCCCTTTTGAGCAATTTGTTTTATCAACCACCAAACAGTTTCAATATAATCAGGTTCAAAGGTAATATAAGGATTTTTCGTATCAATCCAGTAACCCATTCTTTCGGTTAATCTTTCCCATTCTTCTTTGTAGCGCCAGACTGATTCTTTAGCTTTTTCATTAAATTGTCTTATCCCATATTTTTCTATTTCAGTCTTATTTTTAAAACCCAGTTCTTTTTCAACTTCTAATTCTACTGGCAAGCCATGAGTATCCCAACCAGCCTTTCTTTCAACTAAGAAACCCTTCATTGTTTTATAGCGACAAATCAAATCCTTGAAAGAACGCGCCAAAACATGATGAATCCCTGGATAACCATTGGCAGTTGGCGGACCTTCATAAAAAATAAAGGGCCGAGATTTTCTTCGGTTTTCTATACTTTTTTCAAAAATTTTGTTTTTTTGCCAAAAATTAAGAATTTCTTCTTCTTTTTTAACAAATTCTAATTCTTCCATCTTCCTTTAAATTTACCTTAAATTAGTAATAATATGATATAATAAAAACAAACAGATGGCAAGAAAAACCTTTCAAAAAGATTTAGTGACGAATAAAAAAGCTTATTTTGATTATGAAATTTTAGAAAAACTTGAAGCTGGAATTGTTCTTTTGGGAATAGAGGTGAAATCCTTAAAACAGAGTAAAGCCAGTATTGTTGGCGCTTATATTATCATCAAACAGCGTGAAGCTTTTCTTTTGAATGCTACAATTTCTCCTTATCAACCCCAAAATACCTCTCCTGATTATAAATCGCAAAGAACGAGAAAACTTCTTTTAAAAACCAAAGAAATTGATTATTTATTTAATAAAACCAAGCAACAAAGATTGACTTTAATACCCTTAAGGGTATATAATAAAAATGGTTTAATTAAAGTAGAAATTGCTTTAGCGAAAGGAAAAAAGAAATTTGATAAAAGAGAAACAATTAAAAAACGGGAAGAAAAAAGAAAAATAGAAAAAGCACGAAAAGGAGAATACTAAAATAAGGATTACCTTTTTTCTCGCTTTGCTCGAAATATTTCCTGGGGATGCTCGGGTTCGATAGGAAGGAATTTCTTAAGATGCGAGTTGAGGACACTTCGTTAGCTCATTAAAATCGAAGCGGCAATTAAATGCCAATCGAATTCCTGCTTATGCCTATGCCTAATAGTATAGGCTAAGCTTATCCTCTTTTGAGGAATCTCTTTAATTGATTCTCGATAAGTTAAAGAGATATAAACATCGAGATAGATTTAAATCAGCGTGTCCGACTGGGTTAAATCAAAATATTTTCGGATAGTTTTAAGAAAACATTTGTTCAGTTTTGTTTTTTAAAACTATTAAAACTGAACTACACTCGTAGAATTATTAAGAATGAACTTTTTAGACGCGGGTTCAATTCCCGCCATCTCCACCCCCACACCAATAAATATAAATCACTTAAAACTATTTTATCTCCTTCTGAAATTAATCTCATTGACGAAAACGGTAAACAAATAGGCATTGTTGCCTATGACAAAGCATTAGGAATCGCTAAAGAGCGCGGTTTTGATTTGGTCATTGTTACCAATAAAACAGATCCTCCGGTTTATAAATTAGGAGATTATAATAAAATTAAATACGAACGAGAGAAGAAATATAAATTACAAAAATTCAAAGAGAGGCAGGCGGCCCCAAAATCAATTAGAATTGGCTTTAATGAAAGTTCTCATGATTTATTAACTAAAGTAAAGAAAATAGAGGAATTCTTAAATGATGATAGAATAGTTAATATCGAGATGCGTCTGCGTGGTCGGGAAAAAGCTCATGGCGATTTAGCCAGATCAAAAATAGAAAATTTTTTGACTTTCATCAAAATTTCTTTCAAGATTATTCAGCCTTTAAAGAGATATCCTCAAGGATTTATCGTTACTTTAAAGAAAAATTAAATTTTAAATCATGAAAAAGATGGGTAAAACATCAATTCGGAAAAGAATCAAAATTACTAAAACAGGTAAAGTTTTAAGAAGAAGCAGCCACCAAGGGCATAATCAGGCTAAAGAATCTTCCGAAATAAAACAACAAAGAAGAAAGAGGATTTCTTTTGATTTATACGCAAAACAGGTTAAAAGAGATATTTCTTAATTAACATGGCAAGAATCAAACGGGGCATCATGACCCATAAAAGAAGAAAAAACCTTTTGAAATATACAAAGGGTTTTAGATATGGTCGGAAAACAAAATATCATCTCGCTAAAGAAGCCTTACTTCATGCCTGGACCCATGCTTTTAAAGATAGAAAGAGAAAAAAAAGAGAAAAAAGGCAGCTTTGGGATATAAAAATCAACGCTGCTTCCAGAGAATTAGGCTTAAACTATAGCAAGTTAATCACTAAACTCACAAAAGAAAATATCAAAATAGATAGAAAAATTTTAGCTGAATTAGCTGAGAAGCAACCTCAAATTTTCAAAGAAATAGTAGATCAAATCAAACGATAAGAACCTGCCTCGCTGTCGCTCGGCAGAACCTTTTTTCTCGCTTCGCCCCATTAAACGGGGCTTCGTTCGAAATAAAGGAGGATTTTTAATTAAATTCTGAGCGGGAAGTAATATTCAGAAGGAGTTTTCTTCTTGTGGATAAAATATTTTCTTATTGATAAAAGATTAACTAAACTTATCCCCTGGCATAAAGCAACAAAAAAGAAAATTAAAGGGAAACCGAAAATTAAAGCAAGAGAAGTACCAATCAAAATCGCGATAGCTGAACTAAAATTAATACCACTGCTAGTCAAGGCCCATTCGAAACTCACTCTCTTGGGATTAATGTAACGAGTAAAAATAGCGTTCCAAGGCGGCACATAAAGAGCATCAGCAATCCCGTAAATACAAAAAATTAAATATAATTCGCTGGCGGTCTTTGAAAAAAGAAGAGCTATAGGCACCAGCATAGCCAAAAATTGCCCCAAAACCAGAGTAAAATAATCATCAGCTTCCCCCTCCACTCTGTCCAAATAATTAGAGATAAATATTTGAAGTAAGCCTTTAGTAATCGAATAAATAAACCAGCATATTCCAATGGCTTTAATTGAGCCGCCTTTGACGTTTTGAACAACATAAATAGCAAAAATTGGACTGATAAAAGCCCAGCCAGTAAGAGAAAGAATATTAGTAATCATAAGATTTCTCACTACTGGATGCATTCTTTCCTTAAAAAGGTTTTTGATTTTAACCATAATTTTATTGTTTCCGCCAACTGGCGGATTAATTTGAAGCTATCATTTTAAATTGGTTATCTTGACAAACAAAATGCACTTTACTATTAGCTTTAATCTCTTCTTTCAAAATCGCTTGAGCTAATTCATCTTTAATAAAATGCCTAATTACAGTATCCAATGGCCTGGCACCAAAAATAGGATTATAGCCAAGCTGAGCTAATTTATCTATGACAGAGCTATCAAAATCTATATTAATTTTTTTACTCTCCATGATGTCAATTAATCCTTTTAGTTTCAATCGTACAATTTCTCTTAAATGTTCTTCTGTTAGAGGCCGAAACACAACAATTTCATCAAAACGATTAAGTAATTCTGGCTTGAAATAGTTTGTTAATTTCTTCTTTAATTCATCTGTTAATTGGCTAAAAGCCGTGCCTTTTTCTATTTCTTTTTTAATAAAATCCGATAAAGCATTGGAGGTAGCAATGATAATCGTATTGGTAAAATTAATAGTTTCTCCTAAATTATCTGTCAATCTTCCCTCATCAAATAATGGCAAAAAGAGATCTAAAACCTTCAAATTAGCTTTTTCAAATTCATCAAGAAGAATCAAAGAAAAGGGTTTATTTTTAATAGCTTCTGTTAGAACTCCGCTAGTCTCGCCTTCAGGGCTGCCAATAAAACGAAAAATACCTCTTTGATCCTGATATTCAGACATATCAAAACGTACCATTGATTTTTCACTGCCAAAATAAACTCGAGCTAAAATTTTGGATAATTCCGTTTTTCCCACACCAGTGGGACCAACAAAAAGAAAAACACCAATGGGTTTATTGGGATTAGCCAAGCCTGCTCGATATTGCCGCAAAGCGCCGGAAACTGCTTTCACGGCTTCTTCCTGATTAATAAAAGATCGATGAATATCTTTTTCTAAAGATAATAATCTTTCTTTTTCTTCTGGTTGAGAAACTTCTAAGGGAATACTAGTTTTAACACTGACTAAATCAACAATATCCTGCTCTTTGACTAAATTGTTTCTTTTTTGTCTTGCCCCTTCTATAGCCTCAGTCAATAATGATTCAGCTGAAGAAGGCAAAGGCGTCTTGGCTAAGAAGCGCTGAGCCAGCATGACTGCCCTTTTGATAGCTCGATAGCTCACTTGAACTTTGGTTTCTCTTCTCCATTTCAAAGACTCGAAAGCTAAAATTTGGATAGCTTCCCCTGAAGAAATTTCCTCTACGCGGATAGTCTCAAAGGTGTCTTGGATGTTCGAATCTTGTTCTAAATAACGATGAAAATCTTCTAAAGTGCTAGTAGCAATAATGGGGTTTTGTTGATTTTCAAAAAGAGGTTTTAATATTTCTAAAGCGCTCAATCCCCCTTCCTGGGCCAAAAGCTTATAATTATGAAGCTGGGGCAAATAGAGAATAATATCCCTATTCGCTGAAACTTCATTAACCACTTTTGTTAAACGACTACAAGCTTCAAAAGGGGTTTGAGTATCTCTAAAAAGAGATGAAGAAGAGAGACCAATCAAACGATAGTCTCTTAATTGAGGCGGAGTATTATTTCTAACCAGATTATAGGCTAAATAAGAAACTATCGTCTCTTTACCTATGCCTGCCGGTCCGATCAAAAGAATGTTTCTTTTTCCTGGACGAGAAAGTATTTTAATTAAATCTTCATATTCTTTTAAATGACCTATCATCACTCCAATTTTTAACTTCTCCGCTAAACCAGTGAAATCAACACTTAAACTATCTAAATTAGGAGTGGGTCTAGAAGTAAAGGTTTTATTAACACGAATCTTCTTGGGCCGAAAAGATGTTTGATTAATTTCAGTCAACCCCTTAATGGGTTCGACATTTCTTTGCCGAGAAAGAATATTAATGCCAAAAGCAATAGCCAAATCATTTTTCTCGAGACCAAAGAGATTTAAAAGACTTGTTAATTGATTATCGTCTAAAGAGTAGAGACTAAGCATTAAACTATAGATATCAATGGAGTCCTGTTTTAATTGTTGGGATTCAATTAAAGCGTTTTTCGTCAAAATTAAGAAAAAATCTTTGTCTAATACTTTCGTGGCATTTTGCTCTTGAAGAATTTTTTGCTGAAATTCTTTAATTTCTTCTGAGGTAAAATCCAAATATCTTAAAGCGTTAATGATTTCTTGTTTATTAAAAAGTAACCAGAGACAAGTTAGGGCTAGGGGTAAATGTTTACTAAGGCTAAAGCGATGAGACTCAATTAAAATTTCCTTGGCTTGAGGTGAAAGAAACGAAGCTAAATTAATTTTTTTTCTTCTTAAATAATTCTCTTTTAAGGTTAGATCTGAAAAATTCCTTTTAATAAAGATAAAGATAAAAAAAATTAAAAGAAGAATGCCCGGATAAAAATATTTTTTAATTTCTAAAAGAATAAATAATATCGAAACCAATAAACCAAAAAATACGAAGACCTGAAACAGAATTCGATAAATGAATCTTTTCCACTCTGGCCAAAATAGATACGCATCTTGAAGAAAAAATGTCTGTTGATCCATTTTTTTAGGACAAAAATATTTTAAGGATTAAATAAACTGGCACAAAGATCCATAAAAGGTAAATGAGCCAAAAAATAAGGCTAAAAAAGAAAAGACAAATTATTCCCATAATAATTTTTAGACTGCGGATGGGAATACTTAATAAATAGGAAGCGAGAGAATACTCTTGCCAAAAAGGAATGGTAAAATAACGAACATTAACAGAAAAAGCTAATTCTCTCTCTAGGCCAGAAAATAATCTCCAATAAAGAGAGTTAAAGAAATTAAAACCTCCTCTAAAATAAATATCGAGAAAATTAACGAAATAGAAAATCAGCCGATTAAAGAAATAAAGAAGAATACTATTGGACATCATTCTTTTATTCTAACACAAAAAGAGCTCTTAAAAAAGCTCTTCTTGAGCTGCTCTATCTTCCAATTCTTTATCAGAGAATACTTTGACTTTTCCATATTCCCCATCATAACCCGGTTCTAAAATTACCTTACCTTCTCTTATTTTAATAATTCCATCGGCAATTTTGGGAGTAGCCACTCTTTGTAAATCTTGAGCACTGGCCTCTAAAAGAATATAAAACTCATTGGGAAATTGACTGATCAATTTTTGATATTCCTCTTCTACAGCTTTGGTTTTCACTTGGCAACCCAAAGATTCAGCAATAATTTCCCTTAAAGGCACAAGACTTTTGAAGGGAATGGTATTTGCTGGAACTTCCCCTTTTGGTCTATCAGCTAATTCTTCGACTCTGGATAAAACTCCTACTGTTAATGATTTTCCACAAACAGGACAAATCCCCTTTACTTTTTTTCTTTCTTCGGGACTCATGCGAATTTTGCATAAACGATGACCATCATAATGATATTTTCCTTCTTCTGGAAAAAATTCAATCGTATAAAGAAACTTTGTTTTATCTTTTTGAATGATAGCTTCTCTTAAACTAGAATAATTAAAATCAATATCAAAAACATTAGCTTCGCGGCCAATGTTATTTGGAGAATGAGCGTCAGAATTAGAAACTAAAGCTAATTTATCCAAAGACGAAATTCGCCAATTCATTGGCGGATCACTACTCAAACCAGTTTCTAAGGCTGAAAGATACTTAGTATTTTCTCCAAAGGCTTCTTCTAAAGAATTAAATCCTGACATGGAACCAAACACTGCAAACCAAGGAGTCCAGATATGGGCAGGAATGAACATCGCTTTTGGCTCGATTTTAAAAACAATTTTTAAAAGTTCTTCTGAATCCATCCCTAAAATAGGTCGGCCATCTGATTTCAAATTGCCTTGCCAGGATAAAGCATTATTTATTTTTTCTGCTGACTCCAAAGAAGGAAGAATAACGACATTATGAACTCTCCTGGTTTTGCCACCTCTTTGATAAATGTTAGAAATTTCACCAGTAACAATAAATCTCACTTGGTTTTGAGATTTAGAATCTGAGTTCTGAGCTTTTAATTTATATAAGCCTTCTTCAGCTGGCTCTAATTTTGATTTTAATTCACTAAACCATTCAGGATGAGTAAAATCGCCAGTGCCAATAATATTAATACCCTTTCTTTGGGCTGAAAGAGCAATATGCTCTAAATCCATATCTCGAGAAGTAGCACGAGAATATTTAGAGTGAAGATGGAAATCAGCAATGGCGCGCATAAATATATAAATATAAAATAGTGCCCCTACGAGGACTTGAACCTCGATCTCAACCTCCGGAGGGTCGCACTCTATCCATTGAGCTATAGGGGCAAGAATTAATTCTCAATCAGTACACCAAAAACATTTGACATAACGCTCCGGCTAATAAAGCAAAAAACAGAACCGATAAAATAAAATGGTTAAGGGGTACTTCGTAAGCAGGAATTAAATCTGTTTGCTTTTTAGATTGATAAAGAATTAAAAGTACCATTGCTCCTTCAAAACCCCCTAGCATTCCTCCCATAAAAGAAATTAATTTCAATATATTGACAAAATGAGAGAAATATAAAATTAAAGGACCTCCAATAACAACGAAATTGCTGATAAAAGGCGACCAATGAAAATCATTGGTAAAACTGTTTTTAATATAAATAGCAAAGATTAAATAAGAAGTAACTACAGCTAAAAACCCAAGGATTGCCCCTAAAGCCACTATCCCCTTGCCCAAAACTGCTTGTAATCCCATAATTGCCTCTGGAGTGGTCGAAGAACCAGTCGTCCCTACGACAGTAACTATAAAAAGTAAATAACAAAAAGCCGAGATTAAGATTCCTAGAGTAATAATTTTTTTCAAAGATTCCTTGGGTACTCTTTTCCGTTGAAGGATTTTGGCAGCTTCAGGAACTGCCACCATACCATTTAAAGCATAAAACATCACTCCGTAAGGTATTAACCATCCCCATTTTTGAGAGATGTTAAAGAAATTAATATTAGCTAAATGAAAATGAGGCAAGGCATAAAAAGCAATAAAGAAAAACAGAACCAAAAGGAAAAAAGATAATATTAAGTTAACTTTCGAAACCTTATCCTTTTTGCTTAAAATAATGAGACTGAGAAAAAGCCAAAGAAAAATTACTAAAAAACCAGAGGGAAGAAGACTAACTGGTACAAAAAATAAAAAAAGGGTTTTTAAAAACTGACTACCCAAAAGCAAATAAATTAAAAGAGAAAAAGAGAAGGTAAAAAAGGTAGTTAGAAGCATTAATCTTTTAGCGGGAGCGCCCAAATAATAACCAGCGTATCCAGGTAAACGAAAATCTTTTTCTGTTCTTAAAACAATTTCCCCAAACGCTAAATGAAGATAAATAACCAAAACAAGGACCACCCCTAGCCAAAGAACAGTAATAAATAAACCGGACTGTTGAGCTACTCTTGGTAAAGTAAAAACACCAGCCCCGATAATAGTTCCAACTAAAGCAGCCACAGCTTCAAGTTTTTGAGGCAAATAATTTTTACCCCTGAAAATATTTTTCAGTGGTTCAATCTTAAAATGTTTAAGCACGGGTTTAATAAATTTTCTAAAGATTTTACTCTTTAATCAAATAAATCTCATCACCCTCTCTTATTTTTTGATCAACTTTTAAACCAATCACCTCACCTTTTTTTGCTATCTCAACATTCTGATGTTCTATTTGCATTGAAGAAACGGTTTGCTCAAAATCGGTTTCACGGCCCTTGATATGAATCTTATCTCCAGCTTTAATATTAGCTGATAACTCAACAATGGCCACATTAATCTTGCTATAATAATGAGTAATTTTACCAACAAGTTTTTCTTCCATAACTTTTTATCCGCCAATTGCGGAATTAATTAATTTCTCGACCTAAATAATAATAGCATAAAAAGGGAAACAAAAAAAGTGTTCTTTTAGGAAACACTTTTAAAGACTATACCTAATTATGAACTTATTCTTTTGATTTAGTAGTCTTAAGTTTCTCAGCTAATTTTTTAGCTAAACGCGATTTATCCCTATTGGCTTTATTTTTTTTAATTAAATTAGTTTTAGCAGCTTTATCCAAAAGTTTATATAAAACATTGAGAATTTTCTTAACTTCTTCAATATTTGAGGATAATAAAGCTTTAGAGAATTTTTTCTCTTCTTTCTTGAGGACCTCTTTTCTCATTTTATTCACTTGTCTGTTTTTAAGACTTTTCTTTAAAGCGCGTTTGGCTGTTTTAGTAATAGGCATATTAGAACAATTTAACATTTTTACTCAAAAAAAGCAACTTCCTCTTAGAAGCCTCTAATTAGTCAGAATTTGTTTAAAATCTAACAAGAGTATTTGGAGAGCTAATTCTGATTCCATCAGGCCTCTTTTCATCCGTTCGTCGCAAAGGAAAAGCTTCCGGTAAATTTGCTTTAGTTCGTCAAGAGAAAAACCTTTCGCTAAGGGATAAATTTTACTCAAAGTATAAGGATGAATTTTGGTCTTTTTTTGAATCTCAGCTAGAGATTTAGCTTTTACCCCTTTAATCATCAGAAGATTCCTGAACTCAAAAATTATCATCTTTAAAAGATAGAGGAGATGAAATTGAGAATTATCTTGTTTAATTTCTTTCATTAAAAAATTGAAGGCAGATGCTATCTTTCTCTCCGCTAAGGTATCTAAAAAACTGAAGATATTAGTATTAAAAGGCAACCAGATATTTTCTTCAAGAATTTTTTTATCAATGGTCCCCTTTTGAATTAAAGACAATTTTCTCAAAGCATAATAAATTAAACCGGTGTCTGATTCAAAACTATTCATGAGTATGTCTTGAGCCTCTTTATCCAGTTTCATGCCTAATTTCTTGGCTTCCTCATCTACCCATTGATTAAGTTCTCTTTTTTTTAACAAAGGATATTCCTTGGTTGACTTAACCTTCTTTTTGAGCCATTTTAATAAAGTTCCCTCTTTCACTTTGTTATTTTCATAAATTATGAGCATGGTACTTTTAGCTTTATCTATTTTGTTTTCAAAAACTGATTTAAAAATTTCTTTTTGGAACTCAGTTGGAGCATTATTCAAAAGATTTTTGAAAACTATTAATTTGGTATCGGAAAAAAGATTTTGGCTGCTTAAAATCTCTTTTATTTCAGGAATTTCTAAGGAAGGAAGAAATTTATCCGAGAAATCAAAAGAAAAATAGAAGGGATCACCTTCTTTATAGAAATCGATAACGGAATCTAAATATTGTTCGGAGCGAAAATTATCTGAACCGTAAATAAGATAAATCATGCTTTTTGGCATTGGGGACAATAAAAAGTAGAACGACCCTGATTCTTGACTCTTTTAATTAAGGTGCCGCAACGAGAACAAGGCTCTCCTTCTTTTTGATAAACTTTCAAAAACTTGGCATAAGAACCTTTCTCACCATCAAGATTACGATAAGCTTCATCTTTAGCCGAAGTGCCTTGATATCTAATGGCCAAAGCTAAAATTTTTCTTATTGCCTGAAACAATCGTTTAATTTCCTCTTTTTTCAATTCTTTGGCCTTTTTAAAAGGGTTAGTTTTCGCTTCCCAAAGAATTTCATTAGCATAAATATTACCAATCCCACTGATAGACTTTTGCTCCATCATTATTTTTTTAATTTCCCCTCTTGCTTGAAAGAGAATTTCTTCTAATTTTTTCTGATTAAATTCCAAAGAGAGGGGATCGATGCCCAAGTCATTTAAATCTTTTTCTTGTTTTACGTCTTCTGTTGTCAAAAGAACAATCTTAGCAAATTTTCTCATATCTGAGAGAACGAGCTTTTTCCCACTTTTTAAAGAAAACACCCAGTGAAGAAAACGATTTTGGGGGTCTAAAAGAGCACCTTTTGCTTTTGGCTGCCAATGATTATCTTCGAAGTCGTAAAAACCTACTAATAAATGACCGGTTAATTTCAAATGAATCCATAAAACCCAATCTTTGTCCAAAAAAATCAAAATGTTTTTACCCTTTCTTTCAGCTCTTAAAATCTTGCGTTTTTTGATTAACGAACGAACTTTTTCTATTTTAAAATTTCCCTTAAGATTATTTGGACTATCAGTCCAAAGATCATTAATCACTTCTCCTTTTAAATCTTTATTTAATTGGCGGACAATAGTTTCAACCTCGGGAAGCTCAGGCATAACAATAAATATATTTATTGCGGTGGAATATAGGCTGGATCTAAGGGTAGGGTGAAAGTAAAAGTGGAGCCTCGGCCAGCTACTGATTGAACCCAAATTTTTCCTCCATGACGCTCGATAATATTTTTTGCCAAATATAGACCTAAACCAATACCACTGGTTTTTTCTTTCATCACTTTTTGAGCTCTAAAAAATTTCGTAAATAATTTTGATGTATCTTCTGGATCAATACCCATTCCTGTATCTTCGACGGAGATACCGACAAAAGACTTATTAGGTATCGATGCGATTTTGACTCTTACTTCTCCGTTTTTAACATTATATTTAATAGCATTATCTACTAAAATTTCTAAAACTAATTTCACCCTCATGGAGTCCATCACAAATGGTTCCAGCTTAAAATTGGGCCGGTAAAAAATTAATTTAACATTATCCTTTTGTGCTGAGGGCTCAAATTTAGTGAAAACATCTTCAATAATTTTGCTCAAATCAGCCACAATAAATTGAAAACCGAATTTCCCTTCTTCTATTTGAGCGGCACTTAATAAATCTTCCACAGTCTTTAAGCTCTCAGCCACTGCTTTTTTCCCCTGATCGATAGCTTGCTCTTGCTCAGGAGTTAAAGAACCAATTTCTTTTTTAGCTAATAATTCAAAAACCCAGGACAAACCAGAAAGAGGGGTTCTTAATTGATGAGCCGCTACAGTAATAAAGTCTTTTTGGGTTTTTTGCAAAGCCTCTTCTTTTGTCAAATCATGAATGACTTTTAAAAATCCAAAAACATTCCCCTGTTCATCTATAACCTTAGTTGTTACTATTTCCAAGGTTAATTCTTTGGGTTCATCAAATTTTACTTTAATGGTCTGGGGATAAATATCGGCAGATCTTTCTAAAACAATCGGTGCTAAACTCGGAAAAATTAATTTGGTGAAAAAACCATAACGGTTGTCATTACTTAATTCTGGTTTAATAATTTTTCCTATGAGCTCTTTTCTTGATAAACCGCTAAATCTTTCCATGGCTGGGTTAACTAGAATAATCTCAAAATCATTACTATAAGAAATAGCCGGATCTTCGATACTGCGAATCATAGCATTGATTTGATTCCTTTCTAAATCTAAACGACTACTCGTATCAATCAAATCAAGAACAAAAACAGCTGCCCCTAACCAAAAAATTATTAAAAAACTGCTTAAAATCGTAACCAAAAGTTTATCTAGTAAGAGCAACCAATTAAAAACTATTTGGGTAACAATAAGCAAGCCTAAAAAAAGAAAAGGTAAAAATTGAGTAGAGAAAAAATGCTTTTTAAGCTTCTTAAAAAATCCCCCCATTGTTATTAGTTGTTAATTATTAGTTATTTCGAACGGAGCGAGAAAAAAGGTTCTGCCGAGCGAAGCGAGACAGGTTCTTATTCTAATTCTCCCCAAGTTTTACCAATAGTTATTTCAGCTTTAAGTGGGACTTCCAAATCAGCAACTTGTTCCATTATTTCTTTTAATTGAGGAGTTATTTCTTTTATTATCGCAGATTTTACCTCTAAAATCAATTCATCATGAATTTGCACAATTAGTTTAACTTCATCTTCAAGGTTTTTGCTTTTAATAAAATCTGAGATTTTAATCATTGAAAGCTTAATAACATCAGCTGCCAGCCCTTGAATGGGCATATTAATGGCTATTCTCTCTTCTTGCCGGCCTATTTGGCCTAAAGAACCAATTAAAGGCAAAAATCTTTTTCTGCCAAAAATTGTCTCAGCATAGCCTAATTTTTTGGCCTGTTCTAAAGAATGCTCTAAATAGGTTTTTAAACCAAAAAAATCAGAGAAATATTCTTCTTTAAATTTTTTAGCTTCTTTGAGACTGATACCTGCGGTTTCGCTCAAGGTTTTAGCACCCATGCCATAAATAATACCAAAATTTAAAATTTTAGCTAATTTTCTCATCTCTGGAGTAACTTCATCCTCGGGAATATTATTAATAAAGCTAGCAGTTAAAGTATGAATATCTTTATCCTCTCTAAATGCCTCTACAAGTTTTGGATCTAATGAAAGATGAGCCGCGATTCGTAATTCAATTTGGGAATAATCTAAAGATAAAAAGGAAAAACCCGGAGCTGCTTCAAAGGCTTTTCTTATCTTCTTTCCCCATTCCCCTTTTGAAGGAATATTTTGTAAATTGGGTTCTTCAGAAGAAAGACGGCCAGTAGCTGTACCAGTTTGTTTCCAAATACTATGAATCCTTTGAGTTTTTTCATTAATAAGAACCTGCTTCGCTTCGCTCGGCAGAACCTTTTTTCTCGCTTCGCTCGAAATAAATAAAAGCAAGGGTTCAAGAAAGGATGTTTTTAATTTTTCTAATTGACGGTAATCAATAATAAAGGGAATGATGGGGTGGCTGTCTTTTATTTTACTTAATTCAAAAATATCAGTAGAAAATTTGCCAGAGCTGGTTTTTTTGAGAGTGGAAGCATCTAATTGTAAATCCTTAAATAAAACTTCAGCTAATTGTTGATAAGAATTAATATTAAAAGTTTTTTGAGCTAATTGATAAATTTTGTTTTCTAAAATTTTTATTTCTTTCTCCGCCTTTTCCTGTAACTGTTGAAGTATCTGTTTATTGACTAAAATACCATCCCTTTCCATCTTAGCCAAAATGGGAATAAGGGGCTTTTCTATGGTTAGCCAAATATTATCTAAAGCTAAGCTTGAAATTTTTACTTCAATGGTTTCAGCTAAATTCAAAATTTTTCGTAAATAATCTTCAGGGGATAAAAAATTTTCTTCTTTTAAGAAAAATCTGGTTAAACTTTCCAGATTATAATTTTTTCTTTCCGAATCGATTAACCAAGCTAAAATGGCCATATCTTCAAGATTTAATTGAGAAAATTCTTTTATTTCTTCGATTATTTCTTTTGCTCCAAGGGTAAAGATGGGTTTCCCTTGCATAACTGTTACTAAATTTTTTAGCTCTTTGAAAAAATTCTGAGGAAGATAAAAAATTTCTTCAGGAGGTAACACAAAATATAAACCGAAAATTTTTCTCTCACTATATTTATGGCCCTGATAATCTAAAAATATAGCTGCGGTTGGAGCCTTTTCGATTTTATTTTGTAAAAGATTAAGTTTATCTTGAGATTCGATTTTTTCAATAACAACCTTTTGTTTTTCTTCGACTGGGTTCTGACGGAAAACTGTGTTTTGATGAAAATTAAAAATTCTCTTGATTAGACTTTGAAAACCCAGTTTTTGGAGAAATGGTATTAGTTGTTCTTCAAGGGGTTGTTTAAAAACAGCCTCTTCTAATTGAAAACTAAGGTCAACATCTTTTTCAATAGTAACTAAGTGGCGACTAAAATAAGCTTGATCTTTATTTTTTATTAACCTCTCTTTTAGTTTACTATTAAGATTTTTAATGTCTGGGGATTGATTTTCTAAAGCCAAGTAAAGATTATCTAAACTATTAAATTCTTTAATTAATTTTAAGGCAGTCTTTTCTCCTATGCCAGGCACTCCTACTATATTATCTGAAGGATCACCTTTTAAAGCTTTAAAATCTAGCAATTGAGCTGGTAAAAGACCATATTTCTTTTTTATTTCTTCCACGTCATAAATAATGCTATCTTGTAATCCTTTTCTCAGGGTATAGACATGAATATTATCGTTGACTAATTGCAAGGTATCTAAATCGCCGGTTAAAATTATGGTTTCCAGATCTTTCTTTTGAAATTTTTGAGCTATCGTGCCAATAATATCGTCTGCTTCAAAGCTTTCTTTCTCTAAAATAGGAATTCCCCAAATTTTGAGGATTTCTTTAATAATCCCTATTTGTTCATAAAAATTTTCTGGGGCCTTGATTCTTTTAGCTTTATATTCTTTATATTCTTTATGACGAAAAGTAGGTTGCGCTAAATCAAAAGTCGCAACTAAATAATCTGGCTTAAGTTCCTGAAGCATTTTTAAAAGAACTAACATAAAACCATAAACGCCATTCACTAAAATACCCTCTGGAGAAACTAAGGGAGGAAGAGCATGGTACGAGCGATGAGCCAAAGCATAACTATCAATAATAACGAATTTTTTCATAATAGTTGAATTATTGATAATGAATTTCTACGAATTTCCATAAATTTCAATGTATTTCGAACATTAACAATCTTTCACTCTCTCCTTTAATAGAAAATTTGATTATCCAGTGATATTTAGGCAATAATTTTTTGATTTTGTCTCCCCATTCAATAAAAATAATATTTTGGGGATTTTTGATTGTCTCTTTTAGGTCCAGCTCTCTCGTCTCAGAAATTTTCTTTAAACGATAGCAATCTAAATGCCAAAGAAATTTAAATAGCTTGTGCTGTAAAGTGAACCTTTTCATAATTAAAAAGGTCGGGCTAAAAACTTTTTCCTTTAATTTTATCCCTTTAGCTACACCTTTAAGAAATTCGGTTTTCCCGCTACCAAGATTACCTTCCAAAGAAATAACCAAAGCTTGTTTTTGTTTCGGGTTTTTTTGTTTTAAAACAGTACCAATGAATAAGGCAGCAATTTTTTGAGTTTCCTCTGGGCTTTCGCTTAAAATTTTGATTTTCATTTTATCTGATTTAATTTTACCACGAATTCTCACTTTTCTAAAGTAAATTTAGGTGGTATAATAACTTTTATGGATGATTTAACTCAAAAAAGAGAAGAAAAAATTAAAAGTCTTTGGCAAGAATCCAAAGAAAGAATAGCTGAAGACTTGGCTCTGAAACATAATCTTTTGTATCTTAATTTAAGAAAAGTAAATATTGCCCCGAGCGCTTTAGAAGTGATTCCAGAAGAAAAAGCTAAAAAAGCCAATCTGGCGGTTTTTGAAAAAATCGGCAATTTAGTTAAAATAGCAATTCTGAATCCAGAAAATCCAGACACCATCAGGATTATCGAAGAACTAAAAAGCGAAAGTTATAAAGTAGCTATTTATGTTGTCACTGAAGAAAGTCTCAATTGGGCTTTAGGTTATTATCGCTTTGTTCAGACCCGTTTAGAAAAAATTAGCAATTTTATTGATGTTTCTCAAACAAAACTGGTTGAATTTTCTAATCTCAATCAAGAGCTTTTGAATTATCCTTCGGAAGAAGTCACTGCTCTTGTTTCTTTAATTCTTAAATCAGCTCTTAACATTGATGCCTCTGATATTCATTTCGAACCCCAAGAAAATACAACTTTGATTCGTTTCCGAGTAGATGGGGTTCTCTATGAAGTAGCGAAGATAGAAAAAAGAAAATATCAAACTATTCTCTCTAGACTAAAGCTTCTTTCGGGATTGAAATTGAATATCACTAACGCTTCCCAAAATGGTCGTTTTACTATTCAAGATAAAAAAAATAATAATATAAATCTTTTTGATGTCCGAGCCTCAAGTTTACCAGGACCCAAAGATGAATTTTTAGTTTTCCGTCTTTTAAATCCCAAACGGACGGCTTTTGGCATGATAGATTTAGGATTGAAAGAAAAAGAAATAAAAATTCTTAATGATGCTATTTCCAGCCCCAATGGTATGATTTTACTCACTGGCCCCACTGGTTCTGGTAAAACCACCACTCTCTATGCTTTGCTTAAAGCTAAAGTTTCTCCAGGGATCAAAATTATTACTATTGAAGATCCTATTGAATATCATCTACCAGGTATTAATCAAACTCAAGTGTCTAAAGATTACAATTTTGAAAATGGTCTAAAATCAATTCTTCGCCAAGATCCGGATGTGATTATGATCGGCGAAATGCGAGATAAAGAAACGGTGAAAACTGCTATTCAAGCGAGTTTAACCGGTCATTTAGTTTTTTCTACTTTACACACGAATGAAGCGGCCGCTACGATCAACCGCTTAGTAGAATTAGAAGCGGAGAGAAAATTATTACCTGGAGCCTTGCGAGTGATAATTGCTCAAAGATTAGTTAGACGTTTATGTCCTCATTGTAGAGAACAATATGAACCAACTGAGGAAACAAAAGAAAAAATTATGGAAGCTTTTTCTATCCTATCTCCAAAAAGTGGCGTCACAATTCCCAAAGATATTTCTTACCTTTATCGAGCCAAGGGCTGTGAGATGTGCCATTGGTTAGGCTATATTGGTCAAATTGGCCTTTTCGAAACTTTATCCATTACCCCAAAAATTTCTAAAGAAATCATCAGCGGAGCCGAGGAAGACGAAATCAGAAAAACCGCCATTGATGAAGGCATGGTGCCTCTTTTTCATGATGGTTTGTTAAAAGCTATTGAAGGCGTTACTTCTTTAGAGGAAGTTTTTCGAGTGGCTGGCGATATTGAATATGTGGAGAAAAATTATCAAGATTTATTTGCTCAAACTCTTCTTCGAGGATTAAGAATTAGTCCAGAAGAAGAAAAACAAATTGAGTCTCTGCTTTTAAAAAAGCAGGATCGGTCAGAATTCCTGAAAGATCAACCCACTATTAAACAAATTAGTTTTTTAATCGCAGGCGCTATCAAATCTCGGGCTACTGATTTACATTTTGAACCAGAAGAAAAAAAGATAAAAATCAGAATTAGAATTGATGGAGTTCTTTATGAAATGGCTTCTTTTGATCTTATAGAAGCGCCGAGATTGATTAATGAAATTAAAAATCTTAGCGGTTTAAACACTGAAGAAACTCAAAAAGTCCAAGAAGGAAGATTCCGGGTGGCCTTTAGAGAAAAATCATATGATATTCGTCTTTCCATTCTTCCTTCTGGCTACGGAGAAAGCGTTAGTTTAAGAATTCTAGGAGGAGAAATACAGGCTTTAGATTTAGACAAAATCGGTTTACTCCCTTCAAGCCAAACCATTTTAGAAAAAGTCCTGCAAGATAAAGTTGGTTTGATTTTAGCTAGCGGACCTACTTCTTCTGGAAAAACCACTACTCTTTTTGCTTTATTAAAGAAATTAAATCAACCTGGCGTCAAAATCATCACGGTTGAGGATCCAATTGAATATCGTTTAGCCGGAGTAAATCAAACTCAAATCAACGAAGAAAAGGGTTATACTTTTTCTAATGCTTTAAGAACTCTGCTTCGTCAAAACCCTAATATTTTTTTAGTGGGAGAAATCAGAGATAAGGAAACTGCAGAAATGGTCTGGCAAGCTTCTTTAACTGGTCATTTAGTTTTATCAACTATTCATGCTAATGATAGTCTAGAAATCATCCCCCGCTTAAAAAGTTTGGGTATCAACTCCCTCGATATTATTAAAGCTACCAGAGTTATTATTGCTCAGAGATTAGTGAGAGTGTTATGCCCTGATTGTAAGAAAGAAACTAATGTACCGCCAGAAATGATTTCTTCTATTGAAAAAGCTTTAAAATTCTATCCTGAATACCAAAAGCAATTTACACCTCCATATAAGGTTTATACAGCTTTGAGTTGTCCTCAATGCAATTTTACTGGTTATTTAGGTCAAACTGGAATTTTTGAAATTGTAAAACCTGAACAAATAGAGAATTTAGAAAAAGCTCAGTTTCCAAAATTAATCGATGATGCTATCATTAAAGTTCTTTTAGGTATCACCTCTTTTGAAGAAGTCAAAAGAGTTTTAGGGATATAACAATCGTTCGTCTTTTCTTCTGCTCATTATCACTTGGTCGGAGCCTCGCTCACCTCTCCCTATCTAATATGGGGTTTATAAATAAACCCCTAAATAGATGACCCCTCCCCTGAATCATTCGCAGAAGAAAAGACTCACTCTTAATAAAGGCGAGGATATGTTGTTAACAAAAACCGTCGCGCAGGCCGAGCGGGCATGGTTCGAACGAGCAAAGCGAGTGAGAGAGTGAGGCCGAGCTCGAGCGCGATTTTCTCGCAGGGAAAATCGATAGCGTGTTTTTGTGACAACATATCCGAGCCTTAGTTAATAAAAAAACCCATTAGCCTGCAGGCAAAGTTCCCTCGTCAAGAGGGATTAAGGATTCAATCGAGAAATATTCCAGTCGAAACCAGAATACCCATCGAAAAAGAATCCCATCAAGCCATCCACAAAATGTTTAGCTTGTTTGCCCACAGACTAATAGGTTTTTTGTTTAAAAAATACCTTAATTTTAGGTATCTTAATTATAGCACTTTTTTAGTTTTCTGTCAAATGGATAGAGGGAAGAAAAATACTAACCAGGAGCCTCATCTATTATACGAGTATTCTAAGACGTGTCAACCCCGTTAGAGATTTAAGTTAATTTATCTATTTTGAATGACCAGAGCCGAGAGGCGGCTTCGCCTTATAATCTTTATATAATTGAGAGGTTTGGTTGAATCTCTAACGGGGTCAAGCTCCTCTATTTTGCCTCACTTGTCTATCTACCTCCAAACTAATTTTCATAGTTTCTTCAATTTCTTCCCAAGGAATCAACCATTTTCTTTGATGCATGGCTTTAGCCAATTCTTCTAATTCTTCGAAATGACCTTTTTGACTGTTCATTGTTCTCATGCCAGTTTTCAGTCCATAGGCTGATAGTTTTTTAAAATCATCAAGAATTAAAGTTGAACCCTCAGAATAAAGTTCAAGATATTCTTTAGAAAATTTCTCTGACCCTTCAGTGGTATAAATCAAATTAGCAATAGAGCCATCTTTAAATTTTACAGAGGCAATAAAATTATCAGTGGCTAAATAAAAAGTATCTAAGGGATTAATGGTCACAGTATTAATTTGTGAAGCTGAAGAATTAATCAGATAGCAAAACAAATCAAACATATGACAGGCATTGCCTAAAATCCTGCCCCCTCCTTCAAAAGTATTAATCCAATGGCTGGGAGGTAAATAGCTATCATTCACCCGATAATTTATTACTAACGGACTATGGCGTTCTTTAATTTCTGTTTTTATTTTTTCAATAAATGGAGAAAAACGACGATTAAAACCAACGGTTAGCATGGGAGAATAGCCAATGGTTGGATTTTTCACTACTTCTCTAATCTCATTCAATTCTTCCTCAGTCAAACACAAGGGTTTTTCTACAAAAACGTTCTTGCCGGCTCTTAACGCATCCATAACCATCCGAGCATGAAGATTATGACGAGTGGTAATAATAATTAAATTAATTTTGGGATCATTTAATAAAACGTTGTAATCAGTCGTAGCAATGTTAGCTCTATACCTTTGAGCAAAATATTTGGCTTTGACAGCGTCATGAGTGCAGACACCTCGAAGATGATAATAATGTTTCAAACGACTCAGATTAGGCAAATGGACAACTTGAGCAAAAGTGCCAACGCCAACAATACCAACCTCTATTCTCCTTTCTATCTTTTGGGGTTGAGGCAGTTCAAGACTAGTTAAAGTTTTTTCCTCAAGGCTTAAAGATGGATAGACTAAAATGACTGCCAAAGGTTTTTTCTTGGAATTCAACAATTTATAAGCTAAATCGGCTTGTTCTAATTGATATTTGCCTTCAATTAAAGAAAGAAAATTAATTTTTTTAGTCTGCAATAATTGTAAATAAGCATCTAAGTTGCGATTTTCTGTCCAGCGCACATAAGCATAAGGATAGTCAATCCCTTTATTTTCATAAATCTCATCTCCTCTGCCAGGCCCATAAGAAGAAGAAATCCTTAAATCAATCTCCTTTTCATACCAGGGAAGCCTTTCTATTTTTAAACCCACATCTCCTACCACTACCACTTTCCCTCTTTTTCGGGTTAATCCCATGGCCTGATTAATGATGGCGTTATTTTCTGTGCCAGAAGCAGTAATAATGGTCGCATCAGCGCCTTGAAAATTAGTTAAATGATTAATTTCATTAATTAAATTTTTATTGATCGAAGAAAAAGCAAATTGTAAGCCATTTTCCTGGGCTTTTTTAATTCTTGCTTTGGATATTTCAATTCCAATGACTTTCACTCCACTGGCTAAAAGAATTTGACTGGTTATTTGTCCAACCAATCCCAAACCAATCACAACCGCGCTTTCACCAACTCGTAAATCTGCTTGTCTTACTCCCTGGAGAGCAATAGAGCCCAAAGTGCTAGAAGCTGCTTCTTCCAAATTTACTCCCTCAGGAATTTTAACTACTAGATTCCTGGGAACAGAAACAATTTCTGCATGAGAGGCAATATTAGCGCCAGCGCAAGCCACTAAATCCTCTTCTTTAAGATCTTCGATATTTTTTCCTACCTCAATAACACGTCCGCAGGAACTGTAGCCTGGCGTTACTCCAGCTTCTAACATACCAGTAACAATTTTATAAGCTTCAAATATTCCGTGTTCTTTAATTAAACGCAATCCTTTAACTAATTTAGTCGGGTATTTCAGGACTTTGAGGGGTAAAGGCTGCTTAGAAAAATTTAAACTTGATATCTCCGTGCCAGAAGAAATTAAAGAATATAAATTTTCTACCAAAACATTATTGGCTCCGCATTTTGGC
>Ga0315294_10000176_pt1 | contig 68279 bp, 43 predicted proteins | sample YL17G13_40_MG_FD_203626 | JGI IMG/M metagenome (GOLD analysis project Ga0315294, IMG submission 203626) | Sediment microbial communities from Yellowstone Lake, YNP, Wyoming, USA - YL17G13_40 | ecosystem: Environmental > Aquatic > Freshwater > Lake > Sediment | place: USA: Wyoming | collected... | reverse complement strand
TAAAGGAGCTAGAAGAATGGGATCAAAAAGCTGGTATTTCCACTACCGAAGCATCAACTATTGGAGAATGAATTTGCAGACAATTTGGTACTTGACCGGTTAGTGAAGATAGAAAAGGGAACCAGCCCCCGAACCAATCCCCCAGGTTGCTTAGGGGGCTACCCCCGAGTCCACTCCCGAAGTTACTCCCCAGCTTGCTCCCGAAGCTGCCTCCCAGCCAATCCCCGAAGCAACTTAGGAGGCGACTCCGGAAGCGACCCCTGAGGCGACCCCCCAAGCCGCTTAGGGAGTCACCCCCTAGGTGGTACCCTCAACCCAAGCAATTTCCAATGTAAAATTCCCAATTTCCAATACTTAGAAGAAATTTTAGGTCAATTTAAAGTTGATTTTTATTGCAACTTATATATACTAAACTGATGTCTAAAATCTCCTTTGTTTTTACTAAAGAGATGGCAGAAAATTTGAGGAAAATCTGGGGAAAAGCCCGTTTGTCTCAGATTGAAGTGGCGAAGCGGATTGGACTTACTTATAAAACGGCGGATAGTTTTATCTCCCATTTAGAAAAAGGCGGGATAACAAACCCGTCATTAGGTGTTATCCTGCTTTATTTAAGTGCTTGCGGAGAATCCTGGCCCGAATTCTTTAAACAATTGGATGCGATTGATTTTAGAACCAGACATGAACAGATGATTTCACAAGTTCACCCGCCACCAACCCAAAGAAAAATCCAACGAGATGCAATGAGATATGAAATCGGAATTGAGTTTCCATCCAAAGAGAAACCAAAACGGGATATTGATTTTGACCGTCTGAAATCAAGGATTGAAACCAAAGTTACTCCATTCCTGATAAAGAATAAAATAGAAGAGAATCAAGCGTCTTTTTATCGGAAATTTGCCCGGGAATATTTTGAATTCTTAGCGACCTTGAATAAATCGGGAATGAAAGCCGTAGCCGATAAATGGCAAAGAACCGGATTAAAGACCAATATCCTTTATGGCTTGAAGAAGATTATCAATAATGTGCTCCGGGCTGAGATTAAACGAATTTCGGCTAAAAAGCCTTTGGCTTCGGAAAAACAGGAGAAGATGGCGATTGGTTTTACTAAATATCGGATAAGGATTGAAAAGATTGAAGCCGAAGTCCATAAGGTTCTTTGTGAAATAGGGGTCCAGCCTCCCTGGTTTGCCTTATATAAAGGTTTTACCCGTGAATGTTATCGGGTATTGAAGAAATACTATGGCAAGAATCAAGAACAATTGAATAAGACCATCAACGAAATTATCAATCGTTGGCAGAAAGAGGGCTTGAAAGAAGATGTTCTATTAAAGTTAAAAGATAAAATCATTTCGGTCTTTGGAACGATGAGGTTAAGGGGCGAGATTTAATTTTAACCAATTCAGAGTGTTGAAAAACCACGCAAGCACGAAAAAAGAGAATTTGCCACGAATGCACACGAATAAACACTAAGGCGCAACCTATAATTTTTCTTTGTTCGTGTGTTTGGTCTCGCATTTGTAAAATTTCCTTTTCGTGTCCTTCTTGGATTTTCGTGTTTTCGTGGTTTCTTTGGTTTGTTCTCTTTTGGTCGCCTCGCTGATTGTCTTATTCTTTTTCGCGTTTTCGTCCTTTCGTGCTTTCGTGTTATTCCCTGTTTTCTCTTCGGTGCTCGGTGGACACTTCGTGTAGCGACCGACTCTTCGAGTTGCGTGTTAATTCGTGGTTCTATTTCTCTTGGTCAGCTCGTTTTCGCTCACTGGACGCTACGCGTAACGGATGACTCTTTCGAGTTGCGTGGTAAAAAAGACTTTTCAGGTCTCTTAATATATTATTGACAATGAAGTGTCTTGGGGTAATATTCGCTATGCTATTTCCAATTGAAATTTCAACCCATTCTCGGACCGAACTGGTTGATATAACTGAAGAAATAAGAAAGGTTATCAAAAAGAGCGGTGTAAAGTCAGGCACTTGTATTATTTATGTGCCACATACTACCGCAGCCGTGACAATCAATGAGAATTATGACCCGAGCGTTTGCGAAGATATTGTTACAACCCTAAATAGACTTGTGCCACACAGTGTTCATTATGCCCATACCGAAGGCAATGCGGATGCTCATATAAAAGCAGCAATTATTGGTTCTTCCAGGACGGTTTTCTTTGAGGATGGTAAGATTCTTTTTGGAACCTGGCAGGGAATTTTTTTCTGTGAGTTTGATGGTCCAAGAAGAAGAAAGGTTTTAGTTAAAGTTCTTAAAGATTAACCACAGAGGACACTGAAAACACAGAAGGTGCTTGAAGCACATCCCGGTACTGCCTCAGGCAGTTCAGTGTCTTCAGTGATTTCATTTCCCGCTGCGCAAACGATTTGCCTTAGGGCTGAAAACAATACTATCCTTGAGTACATATAATCCGCCCCAGGGGTCTTTGGGTAGGTATTTGACATAGCCAATTTTTAATAATTCGTAAAGATTCGGCGGATATTTGCCAAAGGCAGTTCGATATTTTTTTACCGCCGCTTGAAGGACGGCGATATCTTCATCGGCTTGAATCAAAGCAAGATTACGCTCAGCTAATGCTTTAATCGCTTGGTTGTTAGTTTGGTTGTAAATATCAGTCCAAATTTGACGACTAATTTCATTTTTACCAGCTCGTTCAAAAGCAAATGCTGACCAGCGGGATAAAACATTCCAGGCACCGGGTAGTTTTGAGGCGATAAGGAAGTAGTAACCCGCTGCATCAAAATCATTGAGCAGAGAATAGTATATGAAACCGATATCAAAAGGGAGTTGCCAGCTTAAAGGATTGTCTTTAGTCCCAGTCCGTAGTAACTTGATGGCTGGGGTAGGTTGGCGAGCATCCCATGCCAGGGTAATTGAACCAAAATGATAGGCAGCAATAAAGAATGGGTCAAGCCGGGTAAGGGTTTCAAAGATGTGTCCTAACCATTCATATCTCCGGTCGGTCATAAGATGATACCCATAGTACTGGATTGACCGCAACCAGACCAAATCGGCACCCAAGTCTTGATATTCCATCAGCACTGGTTTAAGAAATTTCCCGGAAGGGAAATACATCATCTCTTCGACCAATCTTTCTTGTAATTTTCGCCGGTAAGTTTTTTCAATACTGTTCTGAAGAAAAAAGATTGTGGTCCAGCCTAAAATCAAAATTGCAATACTTAAAATCCAATTGTTTCTTTTTAAGCTCATCGATTTTGATTTACTGATACCTAAAAATCCTTTTTCTGAAAAATGATTGATGCCAAACAAAGGATTAGAGCGGAATAGACTACGGCATAAATAATTGAAAGGAAAATGGTGGTTGAATTAATAATTTCATTATGCACAACTAAATTTCGGATATTGAAATTGGATAAATTGGGTAATAAATAATAGAAAAAATTACATAAGCCCTTAACGATAACCGATGGAGAAATTTGTGCCGTGGCTTTTAAATCTCGCGTAAAGTTACTGATAAAATAAATTATGAAGGTGAACAAGGAAGCGGTGATTGGAGTTGCAATGGTTGAGAAAAAAAGAGCTATAGCAGTAATAATTGACAATTCAAAGAAACTCAACACAATCGCTAATAACAAAGAATAAGTTGCGGGAGTGCTGGTGATGTAAAGCATCAGATAAAAACCGCCAGTCATTACGGTCATGGTGAAGAAAATGACCAGCAAAAGACCCAAATATTTACCAATGATGAATTGAAAGCGGTGAACTGGCTTAGCCAGCATTATATAGATTGTTCTTTTTTCAATCTCTTTGTAGACTAACCTTCCCCCGACTAAAATTGCGACTAATACCGAAGTGATTGTAATCGTTGCTAACCCCAAGTCTTTGATTATTTTAGTCTCTTCGCCCAACGCTAAAGGTTTTATAATCTTAGCCGAAGCAATGGCGATAAAACCGATTACTAATAATACAATGAGTAAGCGATCCCGAACTGCTTCTTTAAATGTATTTTCTACAATGGCTAAGATTTTCATTGGGTTTTTGATTCTTTCGCTACCTCTCGAATGAAATGGTCTTCCAGCGTTTTACGCCGTGGGATAAAAGAAACAAGCTTGCCACCGAGCTCTTGAGTTTTTTGTAATAAAAAATTGGCTTCTTCTTCATTGCTGACCGAGAAAATTACTTTATCTTCTGCCACGAAGGTTTTTTGGGTATTTCTTTGTAATCGAACGATTGCCTCGGGTGGTAAACCTTTAATGGTCAATTCGATATTTTCAACGGATTCTGAAAGAATTTTATTTAACGCCCCAGTTGTGACCAGTTTACCATTAATCAGAATGCCAACCCGGTCGCAGAGCATTTCAACATCGGGTAAGATATGGGTAGAGAAGAAGATGGTTTTACCCTTTTCTTTTAAACCGATAATCACATCACGAATTTCTTTTCTGCCGATCGGGTCTAATCCGCCCATCGGTTCGTCAAGAATGATAAGTTCGGGGTCGGAAATCAATGCTTGACCAATCCCAATTCGCTGCAGCATCCCGCGCGAAAAAAATCGCAGCGGTTTTTTTCGGGCCGGTTCTAGTCCAACTAAGTTGAGAATCGAATCAATTGCAGTTTTACGGTTTTTTAATTTATGTAATTGGGCACAGAAACTTAAAAATTCTTCAGCGGTCAGATGGTCATAAAAATAAGGCGCTTCGGGTAAAAATCCAATGCGCTCTCTAGTTTTAACATAGGTGGAAAGTTGGTCAAAAATCCATACCCTGCCTTGATTGGGTTTGCATAGACCAACGAGGATTTTAAGGGTGGTGGTTTTACCGGCGCCATTCGGACCTAAAAAGCCAAAAATTTCGCCGGCGTTTACCTCTAAATTAAGATTTTCTAAGGCTTTGATTTTTCGGGTAAAAAAACCAGTATAATAATACTTATACAGATTTTCTGTTTTAACTGCTACTTCCATTTAAAAATGCAATATTATTATACCGATAAAAGCGCTTTAAGTCAATCGATTGGTCATTCGATTCGAGTCTTAAAGGTTTTATAAATCTCTGAAAAGGTCATTTTACCACGAAAGCACGAAATTACGAAATTTCTAAGATACTGAAGGTCTTACCCTTAAATTTTTCCTCTTTTTCGTGTCCTTCGCGTTTTCGTGGTTTTTCAAAACTCTCTTTATTTAGATTTAACTTGGTATTTTTAGGTCAGAGAAAAGTTGTAATATAACTCAACTTTTTTTTGACCCAAATTTTCTTCTAAGTAGTGGAAATTGGGAATTTTACATTGGAACATTGGAAATTGCTTGGGTTGAGGGTACCGCATAGGGGGTGACCCCCTGGGCGGCTTGGGGAGTGACTTCGGAGGTCGCTTCCGGGGTCGGTTCCTAAGTTGGTTAGGGAGCTGGTTGGAGAGCGGGTCGGGAGGCAGCTTCGGAGACAACTTGGGGAGCTGGTTAGGGAGCAAGCTAGGGAGCGGGTTCGGGAGTAGGCTCGGGGGTAGCCCCCTAAGCAACTTGGGGAGTCGGCTCCGAGGTTGGCTGATGAAAAGTGAATTTTCCAAAGTCCAATTTCAAAATTCTAAACAGCGAACTATTTCAATTACTAATTGAGGATTTAACTTTATTGAAGAATGGCTTCCATGATTCTTCAAGTTATAAATGCCTTCATTTTCCCCCTTTTACTTAAAAACTAACTGTTCTCTTTTTTTAGTTATGACATTAATCGTATATAATGTCAAATATTCACCGGTAAAGTCTAAATCGACAAAAGCTATCTTCTTACCATCCGGTGACCATGCGGGTTCATACCCAGAAGTCAATCGTTCTGCTTTTGTTCCACTTGTGTCCATTAAATAGATATATTCTGCCCCTTTTCCATATTCTACAGTATCTTTTACAAAAGCAATCTGCTTGCCATCGGGTGACCAGGCAGGATCTTGGTCCCAAAAACTATCGTTAGTAAGTCGCTTTAAGTTCGAACCATCGGGCGAAACAATTACAATTTCAGCAGCATCACTTTCTTCAAAAAATCCAAAATAAACGATTCTATCACCATTAGGCGACCAATCAGGTTGTCTTCCATCAACATCAACTACCATCCTCTTATCATTCCCCTCGGTAGTCATAAGCCAGATTCTAAAAAGGAGCTCGGAGGTATCGTGGGCATTTGAGTCAAATGCAATGAGGTTGCCCTTTGGAGACCACTTTGGGAAAAAATTATGACCTAAATCGGTAAGTTTAACGATAGTAGTGTCAACGATTTTGGTTTTCCAATCGTTTGTTAAACGAACCTTATAGATGTTAACCCCGGAAACGAAAACCATCCATTTGCCTTCGGGTGAAAAATCTGGTAAACGAGAGTCTAAAGAAGAACCTTCAAACATATTCCAAGTACTATGAAAAAGAGTATCGTAAATCCATACTTGTTGATACCCTCTGCGATAGGCAATTTTGGAACCGTCCGGTGTCCAACAAGGATACTCTGCAATATTCTCTGGTACCCACCACCAGGGTTTTTTTTCATCGTGACATGTAATAAAAAGTAAGATAGAAAAAAACAGAATGAAATATTTGACTGTTTTCCATCCAAATGAATCAGCAATTTTTCCGCTCATTGTTTTAAATAGCCCTATGGTTCTAGCAAAAAATGGTGCATGCCATGACTGCTAAGTAGAAAAGAAATAACGCTTTAATAGGATTGGAGCGAAACCTGATGCCCTTGTTCGTATCATTCATAAAATAGGCTCTTTTAAACCAATTTAACTAAATCCAGAAGGTTGTCAAGAGGTAATATGGAGATGCTTCCCATATTACTGAGCTATTGTCGAATGCATCACTTCGGAAAAATATTTCACCTTTAAGCAAATTTAATCGTACTGCTATCCAGAATTGGCAAATTTACCTCGACCGTATTACTTTTTTTATCTGCTTAAAATCGCTGTTCATAAGACGGATAAAATAAACTCCGGGTGAAACCTGCCTGCCTAAGTTATCGCGACCGTCCCAGATAAAACGGTGGCTGTTGGCGAACGGCTGGGAATTAGTGACTAACCTTCCCATCGCGTCATAAATACTAAGCGACTGTAATTCCAGATTACTCCAGGAGAAAGTGATGGTTTGGCGGAATGGATTTGGATAGGCAGTAAATTTTGGTGTCAAACCTTTGGTTGGCGGGGATTCGGTAATACCAATTGGGACATTGCCCAGATTCGCCGTTCTTTGATTGTTTTGGCGCTGAGTGGGCCAAGGCATAGCATCGGCGATAAATGGCTGTTCTAAGTCCCAGACGTAAATGTCAGTACTTGCCATCCAATAAGCATTCGAACTGATTGCCATATCCACTTCCGAATCGGAATCAAAATCGCCTAAAATCGGTGAGCCAGTTATGCCATAGCCATAAATATCGCGCAACCGCTTGGGCCAGCCGCTAATTTCATTTCCATTATGCATCCAGGCATGGACTTCCTCAAAATTATTCTCAACTTCAAACCCCATGACAATCTCAGGAAAGCTGTCGCCATTGACATCACCTAAGACCGGTTCATTAAAAGAACGAAATATCCTGCTGTTAAGGCGTTTGGGAAATCCTGAGACCGATGTTCCGTCATAGCGAAATACGGCAATTTCAGAATAATTAGGGAAAGTACCGCTGACAACAACGATTTCAGGATAACCATCTAAATCTATATCACCAAGCACCGGTGAATTAGCATAATTACCAGTAAGATTTTTAGGAAAACCAATAAGCACTCCGCCTGTATCATCAACCGCAAAAAGGCTGGTGTTAAGATTGAATACAATCTCCAGTCGATGGTCTTGATTAATATCACCTAAAACCGGATATTGTTCGGTACTTGACCCGCCATAACGTTTGGGAAAACCAGGTATTATTGTGCCATCTTTATCATAAACAATGATACTATCTGCACTCAGCACCACAAGTTCAAGATGACCATCCCGATTTATATCACCAATTGCCGGTGAAGACGATTCAAAGTATTTGGGAAAGCCAGAAAGTGGACTACCGTTCGAATGCCAGGCAGATAGCGTTGAACCACCAGTAAAGACTTCAAGCATTGAATCTTCATTGATATCAGCCACAACTGGCAGTCCGAGATAGTAAAGATTGCTGGGTTGTCCACCATTCTGGGGCCAGCCGGGAAAATTGGCGCCATTGTATTGGGTGATATTGACCTGGTTATTATTAAGATCATAACCGGTAATGACTGACATTTGATTATTATTCACCATATCACCGAAAGCCGGTGCCATTTGATTATTGTTGATACCGCTGATGGGAAAACCATTAAGCACCGAACCATTAAGATTCCGGGCGGCTAATTTCTGATTCATGAAATCCTGATGATTTAAGCCGGCAAAGATTTCAGCAAAAGAATCATCGTTGACATCAGCCGCGCCAACCTGGGAAGCATTGACAAACGTCTGGGGCCAGCCCGCCATAATCTGGGGGTCAAGGTTAATTTTTACTCGATTTAAGGTATCGGTATAACTGGTAAAGACCGCTTTAATTCTTAATTGATAGGTATTAGCTTCGATAATGCCGGAAACATCCCAGCTTTCAATGGTGTCGAGAAAAACTGGATTGGTGTGCAGATTGCCGATTTGAGTCCAAGCAGTTGGATTTTCGCCTAATCCATACTCAACCACAAAATGCTGTAGGTCAAATCCCCAGACCGTGCCGACAATCGCTACATCCAGCCAGCAAGGCAGAGCATCAAGATCATGGGGACTATTTAATAAGACAATCGAAGGACTACTATCCGGTGAAAAATGGTAAATCATATCACGGTCCCAATCGGCACACCAGAGTTCATTGTCACCCCAAGCCAGTCCAGTTGGCTTAGTGCCTGGTGTGCCAATGGCACCGACAATACCACCATTTAACGGATTTATTCGGTAGATAACTCGATTTTTCATATCCACACTCCAAAGATAGTTGCCATCCCAAGCCAGACCAGCTGGCCATTCGGCTGGAGTAATTATTGAATCTATTTTTTGCCCATTTACCGGGTTCAATTTATAAATATAGTTTGGTCGGCTCTGGTCAGAATTCCAATCAGCATTCCAAAGATACGTGCCGTCGAAACAAAGGCCAACCGGATTTGAACCCGGGGCGTTGAACCAACCAACTATATTGCCGCTGACGGTATCAATTTTGTATATCGCACTCTGGAAATTTCCGCCGACAAACAAATAGTTACCATCGAAAGCAAGGTCTTTGGACCACTGGTCTGGAGCGGAAAAAGAACGCAGCACTGAACCATTGGTCGGATCAAGTTGAAATATCTCCTGAGCCCGAAAATCACAATTCCAAAGTTTTCCGTTAATCCATTCTAGACCAAAGGGCGTGGTATCGGGTGAGGGGAAAGAATCAATTCCAAGTGTTGGGAAAACCGGAGTTCGTATAGTTAGCTCTTGGTTAACACCAATTAATGGGTCGACGTTTTGAATCATCCAAATATAATGGGGCAAAGGTTTCTCAAGTGTTTTAAGAAACGGACTACTGAAACTGATTGAAATAATTAAAATAAAAAACAAAAATTTTATCATTAGTCCTCCTTTTTTCTTTTACCGGTGGTTCTAAACACTGCTTTTTTTTCGATATCATATAAGGAGAAACGAATTCGCTTGAAAAATGCCGACATTTTCGTATCATAAATTTTAATAATTTCTTCTAAGACCCGGGATGCTTCTTGGGAACGCTTGAGATTAGCAAAAATCACATCGGACAAGTTTTGTCGCTTTAGTTTGTCAAATTTTTCCGAACGACCCAAATCGGTTTCACTTTCGCGGAATGGAATTACGGTACGACGATAATTCTTAATTGTTTTAGTCAGGCGATTACGGATTTCGCGAATCGAAACCAAAAGTTCTTTATCCTCAAATTCGAATCGGACGATCTCTTCGACCACCCTTAAACCTTCGGTCAAGCGGTTGATATTCACGTCAATGATTCGTTTCGGAGAATTCATTAATAAATGCTGATCTCGTAAAAATTCAACGATTTATTGGATGATAAGTGGTCCCTTCGTTTCATTTCGAAATACACCGTATTACTCTATTTGCCATATTCAATTAAGCTTATTTAAAAGTAACTATCTGTCAAGGAGTTAGAAAATAGTTTGACAGTTTAAGATTTGTATTTATAATGCCATAATGAATCCGGTTAATAATCAACAGGAAAATTCAGAAGATACTGCGCCCATGAGAGTTGACAATCGTAATTCTGAAATTCCTAACCGAATGAAATTCGTTTTTTCCGATAAGTATCTGATGAATTTTGGCACCCATGTTTTCCCAACCGAAAAATATCGAATGATAAAGGAGAAATTACTCACCAACGGCTGGGTAACCGAGGAAAATTTTGTTGATCCACCACCGCCTAATATTGATGATATTCGATTGGTCCATACTAAAGAGTATATTGACGATATGCTAAATCTACGCTGGACTTCAAGAACGATGCGATCCGAATTGCCTCTTAGCTGGCAAATCATTGAAGGATACTTTACGGCTGCATCTGGTACGATTATTACCTGCCATTTAGCATTAGAAGATGGCATTTGTCTTCACATCGGGGGTGGATTTCATCATGCGTTTTCCGACCACGGCGAGGGTTTTTGCTACGTGAATGACATAGCAGTTGGTATCAGAAAATTACAACAAGAAAAAAAGATTGAACGCGTGGCAGTCATTGACTGTGATTTACATCAGGGTAATGGCACCGCTAAAATCTTTCAAGGTGATGAGAGCGTCTTCACTTTTTCAATTCATCAGGAACATCTGTATCCAATCAAAGAAGAAAGTAACTGGGACATCGGGTTGGATGATTTTGCTAGTGATGCAACTTATATACATTATCTTCGTTCGGCGGTTCAGAAAATTATTGAAAATCATAAACCCCAATTTGTCGTTTATGTGGCAGGTGCTGACCCTTATAAAGATGACCAACTCGGAACTTTACAATTGACTAAAGAAGGTCTTGAAGAAAGAGATAAGATAGTCATTGATGGCTGTCGAGGTAATAAGATCCCGGTGGCAATAGTCCTGGCTGGCGGCTATGCCTTAAATATTCAAGATACGGTTGATATACAGGTTAATACCTGTAAGGTAGCTCTAGGAATTAAAGAGCCGGTTATAGCTACAGAATGTAAAACTGAAAAAAAAGAAAAAGATAAGTCCAATCAACAAGAGTCGAAACCAGAAAATTAACGGGGAAGTCGTTAAATTGCTTCCCGGACAAGCAATTACTCAACACCAGTTGTTAATCGTGAATAGCAGAAGAAACCACAAGATTTCACAGATTAACACAGAGTGCTTGAAGCACATCTTGGGTCTGCCCCAGGCAGTCAATCTCGTGGTTAAATCCTAATTTCTTTTATTGAATGAAGAAACGAATTTTTTTGGTCTGGGCTAAAACGGCACGTCGTTCAACCACCTTAGCAAAATTGCTCGATGCGAAATTAATAATCTTGACCATCGACCGAAGCATTTTATTTATTAGACTTATCAAATATTTAATATTAGCTATTAGGACTTTTATCATTTTATTGCGGGAAAAACCAGATTTAGTTTTTGTCCAATGCCCACCAGTCCAAATCCTCTTTCCAGTTTATTTTTATGCAAAATTTCGAGGGAGTAAGTTTGTCATTGATGCTCATACTGGAGCTTTTATCGGTAAGGGGACGCATTTCCCAGTTTATTTGAGGTGGCTGAATTTCTTTTCACGACGAGCGAGTATGACTATTATTCCCAATGACGGTATTGTTAAATATTTAATTAAATGGGGAATACCCTACTTTATCTTAGAAGATGGAATTCCCGATTTCGTCTTTTCACCGGCTGGAGAAAAACCGGGAAAATCGATTGCGGTAATTAGCGGTTTTGGAACAGATGAACCGTTAGGAGAAATGATCGAAGCTTCAAAAAGGGTTCCGGCGGTGCAGTTTTTCATTACTGGAAGTTATAGCAAAGAGTGGCTGAATCTACCCATAGTAAATTTAAAATTTACTGGTTTTTTGACCGAAATAGACTTTATTAAACTTCTTAGCGAAGTAAGTTTAGTTATGGTCCTTACGACCCGACCGGATACGATTCTCTGCGGAGCTTACGAGGGGTTGAGTTTAGAAAAACCGATGATTCTATCCGATACGGCAACCTTACGCAGTCATTTCCCGAAGGGTGTTATTCATGTTGAAAATACAGCGGAGGGAATTGCTAAAGGAATTAAGCAAGCATTTTCAGTTTTACCTCAACTACAAGCCGAAATCTTGCAGTTAAAATCCGAAAAAACCCGGCAATGGTTAGAAAAAACCAAAAAACTAAAAGAACTATTAGAGATTTCTGACCAAAATTGAAAGAAAGAAATTAGCGGTGTGAAAATAATTCAAATTCTTACTCATTCCCCATCATGGATTTCGAAAAAGATTGAAGAAGATATTTACGATGGTTGGCATGTTCAAACCGCCCGAGCAATTCGGAAAACTACTAAAGAGTTTCAATTTGAATGTATTTTACCCGAAAAGACTTTACCCAAGATAATTTCCGAGGAAAGGGAAGGCATTAACTATAAAGTATTTCCTTCAACCCCTTTTACTTATGGGCGAGAGATTTCATTGCCGATGATTCAAGCGCTAAAAAAAATGCAAGGCGAGGAAATCATCCTCCATATCCACGGGCTGCACAACTATTTAACCTATACACTATGTCGAAATTTTCGAGGAAAGCCAATTATTATACAGCATCATGGTGATTGTCCGCCGCTTAATCTTTTAGAGCGCCGGCGTGCACTCATACCGTTCGCCCCCATTTTGGGTATGGAACAGATAATAATGAGTAATTCGCTAAAATTTGTCGACTATTTTTTCGTCTTGACCGAATGCGAGCGACGGGCATTATTAAAAGTAGTTAGACCGGAAAAGATAAAGATACAGGGCATGGGGGTAGATTTTAATCATTTCTTACCTCGGCAAAAAAATGAAGCAAGAAAGCAATTAAATCTGCCGCTTTTAGACGAATTAAAAATTCTTCTCTATGTTGGAAAGCTTCAAAAATATAAGGGGTGCGAGGTAGTGATTGATGTTTTTAAAGAATTGAAGAATAACCATAATATCAAACTTTTATTGGTTGGGGGGAGTGATGCCGACGATTTATATTCCTACGCAAAAGCGAGTGGTGCGGTTATAATTTGTCGCCAGCCGAATGAACGGATGCCAATTTTTTATTCGGCGGCTGATGTAACCTTGTTACCTGGTACTAAACCGCTAACTGATTGGGGTGGAATCGGAATTGCGCTTATTGAATCGTTAGCTTGTGGGACACCGGTTGTTGCCGGAACTTTGAAAAATTTCCCCGGTGAAATTGCCAATATTGGTTTTTTGGCAACGACAAAAAAAGAAGTAATTGATGGCGTCCAATTTATTCTTAAGAATCCCGAGAATTTTAATCATTGTCGGGCTGAGGCAGAGAAATATTTTGACTGGCAAATTATTGCTCAGAATACGACAGCTATCTATCGTCGATTAGCCAAAGAATATTATGGTTAAACTAAACCGGTTTAATTGGATTGGCTAGAAAAATGAAACGAGGTATAAAAAATCTGTTATTGGTAACGCTAGGCGAATTGATTGGTCCATTGCTTGGATTTTTTGTCTTAGCCTACCTGGCTCGGACTTTGGGGGTAGGCAATTTCGGGATGATTAATTTCGCCCAGGCAATATTTTCCTACGGTCTATTATTGAATTATCTGGGGCTTCCCACTTTAGGAACCAGAGAAATTGCACGTAACCAAGACCCAGCAAAAATAACTTCCTCCATCTTGTTGCTTCGGCTTTTCTTAAGCTCGTTGGGTTTTATTTTAATTCTGATTATTAGTCTTGTGCTACCCAAAAATAATGAAACCAAGATGTTAGTTATACTTTACGGATTTTCCCTTTTCACCATAGGACTTTTCTTAGATTGGTTCTATCAGGGCAAAGAAGCAATGGAATACTTAGCTTTCAGCCGAATTATCAATTACAGTGTTTATTTTATTTTCATCTTAACTTTTGTTAGAAACAAAAATGACTTTTATTTCGTTCCAATTGGATTTTTCCTTAGCAATCTTTCAATTGTTCTGTTTCAACTGATTGTCTATCAAAAGCGGTTTGGTAAATTTCGATTTGCGTTCAATTGGAAAGACGGGAAAGGGTTATTGAAAGTGGCTCTACCGCTTGGTGTTGCATCACTCTTTATTCAGTTTGGGCAATATTTCACCCCATCCCTTTTGGGATTTATTAAAGGTAATATCGCAGTAGGTTATTTTAGTGCCGCGGCGAAATTAATAACTATGATTGCAATAGTCGACCGGGTATTTACCATCGTTGCCTTACCGATGATAACTCGTTATCATGCCGCCAACAATCCGGATTTACTGACCACCCTTTTGAACCGGCTACATAAATTGCTGATAGCCGTAGTATTGCCAATTATTACGGGCGGAATTATTTTGGCGAAAGAGGTTATCATTTTTGTATTTGGTAGAAATTATTTGCCATCAGTTCCAGTGTTTCAAATACTGATTTTTTTCTTTGGAATTACAATCTTCGTTAGTCTTTATGGGGTTTCCTTGATCGCAGCCGGAAAAGAATCACGGTATGCCCGTTCCATCGGGACCGGGACTTTGACCAATGTGATTCTCAATCCATTTTTAACCGTTTTCTTTAATGCGATTGGTTCGGCAATTGCAGTTGTTTTAGCCGAAGCGGTTACGCTAACCTTTGCGGCAAGCAATTATCGACTGCTTGAAGCAGTCCCCGGGTCAAGCTTCAAGCTTGTTTTTAAACCAATACTAGCGACTTGTTTAATGGCAGCGTTTCTCTTATTATTACCTAATATTAATATCTTTTTAAAAGTCATCGGTAGTATTATAATTTACAGCGGGTTTATATTTTTAATAAAGGGTTTAGCCGTGAGCGATTTCGAATTAAAGCGATAATGATTAAGCCAATCGGTATTTTAGGTGATTGCTTAGGTTGGCAACCGATATTAGACCAGGAGAAGGTTAATTATGAAATGGTTACTGGCTTATCCAATTTAGACCGTTATGGAGTACTTATCATCACCAAGAGTCCTGAAAGTAAAGAGATTGCCGAGATTCGGGATTATCTCGAAGAGGGAGGAGCGGCACTTACCGATTTTTCGGTGCTAAAATCTTTGCTCTCGGATTTTCGCTACCGCCAAGTAAAAGTCCGTTATGTTGTTCCGACTTCGGACGATATATTTCACAATGTTGGTTTGCTTGATATTGGACAAAAAGGATTAGCCGCACTCGGCTCAAACTATCCTACCGTTCATTCTGAAGAATATGGTAAAGGGAGAATTATTGCTTTGCCGTTCGACTTAAATCAGTCTTGGTCAAATACTATTGCGAAACCTAAATTTTTCTATTATCCGACCCGAAAACTTCCTTACGAGACGGTTGCGGAAGTAAGTAAGGGCGAGATAAGGAAGTTAGTGGTAAATTGCCTGCGTGCCCTTTTCCAAAAGCAAAATTTCTACTATTCGCATCTCTGGTATTATCCCAATAACCACTCCAGTATGTTTACCTTTCGGGTTGATACCGATTTTTCTCCCTGGCAGCATATCGAATCGGTGATTAAACTGGCTCAAGAAAACGAGTTGAGTTTTACCTGGTTTATTAATACTAAAGCACAAGCCGGAGATTTAGTTAAATTCCCCGAGTTGCGGAAATCAGGTCAGGACCTGCAACTTCACTGTTATTTGCACAATGTTTTTCCGGATTACCTTCATAACCGTAATAATATTTCGAAAGGTAAAGAATTATTAAAAGACATTAGTATCGAACCGGTTGGTTTTGCGGCACCGTTTGGTGAATGGAATGAAAAATTGGTAGAAGTCTTACAAGACCTTAATTTCAAATATTCGTCCGAATTTGCTTTTGCTTATGATGATTTACCTTCTTATCCGATGGTGGCGGGGAAAAAATCGCGGGTACTACAGATACCGGTTCATCCAATTTGCGTCGGGCGGTTGTTACAAGCCGACCTTGATTTTAACCAGATTTTCGTTTATTTTAAACGGTATGTTGAGTTATGTTATCAAGCACGAGAGCCAATAATGATTTATGACCATCCACATCGGATTCATCAAATCCCCCAGGTCTTTGATATCCTTTTCAAGAAGATTAAGTTAATGAAAAATGTCTGGATGACCAACTTTACTCAATTAATGCTGTGGTGGAAGCAAAGGGAAGCAATCGTTTATAAGGCAGCAATTGAAAACGGACAATTGCAGATTATAACTACCAATAAAGATCCCAACGTTTCACTCCATCTCATCAGCCCATCCGGACAGGAAGCTTTTATTCCTTTGAAGAATGGTTTACACCAGCTGGACAAATTAACCTGGTCAATCATACCGGAAGCAATTATGGTCGAACAAGGAATTGAACGAATTCGGCAGGGTGAATTTATCGTAAGGATTAAAGAATTCATAAATACGATGAACCGAAGATGGAAAGGACAACGTTCGTGAATACACATAGGATGCCAGCGATGACAAAACTCGATTACAGCGATAAGGTTTTACCGAACGATATCGCCGTAATCTTCTTTAATCACTGCAATCATTTTCTACGAGAATGAAAATCCTTTTTGGCAGTTATTCAGCGATTTCGGTTTTGGGCGGGGGAACGAAAGTTCAGATGGATAGCCTGAAGCGATGTTTAGAAAAATTCGGGCACAAAATCGAAGTTTTTAATACGGAGAGAGATTATAATCTTAAAGATTATGACTTATTCCATCTTTTCGGGGCGCATCTCGGAACCTATCATTTTGGTCGAGCGATGTACAATTTAGGGGTGAAAATGGTTGTCACACCGGTATTTTACAGCCGAAGAAATATTAATCAGTTGCGTTTTCTAACCGGCTTAGCTAACGGTCTAAGAAGTATGGGCGGGATCTGGACCGAACATCTTTTTACTTCTGATCTCTGTAATATGGCAGCGCTGGTGACTCCAAATACCCAAAAAGAAGCTGATTTGCTGGTCAATGGGTTGAAAGTAAGTAAGGATAAAATAAAAATTTTACCCAACGGTGTTGGTGAACGTTTTTTTAATTCTGACCCTAAACCTTTCATTGAAAAATATCGGCTTAAAAATTTTATTCTATACAGTGGTCATATCGGCTGGCAGCGTAAGAATTTGCTTTCTTTGATTAAAGCATTAGCTCGGATTGACCACCCGGTTGTGTTTATCGGACCTGTTCTGGAAAACGATTACGCTAAAATCTGCTTAGCCGAAGCCAAAAAGAATAAAAATATGCTGATTATTCCAGGGGTGCCTTCTGATTCAGAAATTTTGGTTTCAGCTTATGCGGCTTGTGATGTTTTCATTTTACCATCTTTTTATGAAACACCAGGCTTAGCCGCTTTAGAAGCCGGGTTAGCCGGAGCAAAAATCGTGATTACCAAATATGGCGGGACGGATGAATATTTTGGTAAATTTGCCGAGTATATCGAGCCAAGAAATATCCAATCAATCAGTCGGGGGATTGAAAAAGCCCTGAATAAGAAAAAAGATAAAAGCTTAGCCGAACATATTCGAACCAATTTCCTCTGGGAAAAATCTGCCCAAAGATTGGTTGAAATCTATCAAGTAGCTAAAAACATAGGAAGATGAAACCACTGAAGTCACTGAGGGTTTTTGATTTTCTTTGTATTTTCAGTGTCCTCTGTGGCTTAATTTCTTGGAAACGCATTGAATTTGAAAAGGAGGTTAAATGCTAAAGAACAAATTTTTATTTATCTTCATCGGACTGCTTAGCTTTTCTCTCTTCGCTCAAGAAAACACTTTAATCAAGACAATGGAAAGTGAACTGAATCGTTCATTTACTGGCTTAAAAAATGTTGGCAAGGAGCCACTCTACTTCTTACAATACGAAATCATCAATGAAGAAGAAATTAATATTTCGGCTTTCAACGGTGCGATCTTGAATAGCAATTACACACGTGACCGTTATCTAACGGTTGATGCAAGAGTTGGCAGCTATAAATTGGATAATACCCATCAATTGCGCGGTAAATCAGGCTTTGCTGGTTTTGGGTTCTATGCCCCGTCCTATGAACTAATCCCATTAGAAGACAATGAATTTTCGGTGCGCGAGGTGCTCTGGAAAAAGACCGACGAAGAGTTTAAAAAAGCCCAGGAAAGAATCATGCAGGTGAAGTCAGAAAAAGAGACCAAAGTTGCCGAAACCGATACTTCACCCGATTTTTCGAAAGCCGAACCCCAAATTGATATCGGAACCGAGGCAAAGTTATTGCTCGATACCGCCAGCTGGTCAGTTCGGCTCAAGGACTTATCCCAAATCTTTAAAAAATATCCCTGGATTTATTCTTCCAGTGTTGGACTTACCGCTCGCGCGACTACCAAATATTTAGTCAGCACTGATGGTTCCAGAATTGTCGAAGGCGAAACTCGCTATATTATACGAAATATGGGGACGACTAAAGCCGATGACGGAATGAGACTCTTTTTAATTCGACCAATTTATTCGGATTCGCCCGATGACCTACCCTCGGATAGTGAAATAAGTTCCACCATCAATACCTTAATTAAGGATTTAGCTGCTTTAAGAAAAGCGCCGTTGGTTGACCCTTATAGTGGTCCCGCCATCCTGAAGAACCTGGCAGCCGGTGTCTTCTTTCACGAAATATTTGGTCATCGGGTCGAAGGACATCGGCAAAAATTGGAAAGAGAAGGTCAGACCTTTAAAGACAAAGTCGGAACCGAAATATTGCCTGACTTTATCTCGGTTTATGATGACCCGACCTTGAAAAGTTATGGAAAAAAGGATTTGAACGGTCATTATAAATATGACGACGAAGGAATAAAAGCCCAGCGAGTACCAATCGTCGAAAACGGGGTATTGAAAAATTTCCTGACGACGCGTTCGCCGATCGAAAGGTTTCCAAAATCCAATGGTCATGGTCGCCGAGAATATGGCTATAAAATCGTGGCAAGGCAGGGCAATTTAATCATTGAATCGAAGAACCAGGTTGCTTACGACAGTCTGCGGAAATTGTTAATAGCGGAATGTAAGAAACAGAATAAACCTTACGGACTAATCTTTGAAGATATTGCGGGTGGTTTCACCAGAACCGGTCGGGGCGGATTGCAGGCATTTAATGTGACACCTTTACTGGTGAAACGGGTATATACCGATGGTCGGGAAGAGGTCGTGCGGGGCGTCAATATTGTCGGGACGCCGCTCATCGCTTTCTCCAAGATTATTGCGACCGGTGACGACCCCGATGTATTCAATGGAACTTGCGGTGCCGAGTCAGGCGGCTGTCCGGTTTCTGGTGTGTCGCCTTCAATCTTGACCGCAGAGATGGAAGTGGAAAAGAAAGTTAAGGAACAAGAAAAATTACCAATATTGCCTTCACCGATAGGGAGGGAGAAATGAAAACCAAAGATTTAAACCATAGAGAACACAGAGATTCTTTTCTTCCGAATTTTCGAGGTTCTGAAAAGGTAGCCGCCCGATTCGGGCGCAACCTAAAGGTTGCGGCTACCAATACTATCTCATTGGTTATATTCTTCCTTCTTTTCTTGTCACCAATTCTTTATGCCCAAGAGTCGCCAATTCTTCGTGCGATGCAGGATGAATTGCAGAGGACGACCAAAAACCTGAAATTAGAAAAAGAAAAACCGCCCTATTATGTCGCTTACCGAATTGATGATGAAGAAAACATAACTATCACCGGGCGCTTTGGCGCTATCGTTGATGATGAATCAGAACGAGACCGAAATCTTTATATTGACCTGAGGGTCGGTAATTATGATTTTGACAATTCTAATTTTGTTGCGATGCCGAGTTATGATTTCAGCTTTGGTTCACCAATGGAGAATATGACAAGACTGCCGCTGGATGACGATTACGATGCAATTCGCCCAAAGCTATGGCTGGCAACCGATGCGGCTTATAAAGAAGCGATTGATGTTCTATCCAAGAAAAAATCAGCCATCGAGCACCGCGAGATTACCGAAAAGATACCGGATTTTTCCAAATCAACGCCTTATGTGAAAATTGAAGCTCCGCTAAAGTTAAAAATTGACCGGGATTTATGGTTAAAGAATATCAAAGAAATCTCAAACCTGTTCCGTCAATACCCAAAAATTCAGACCTCAAGGGTGATTCTTTCAACCAAACGGTTAACCCGATACCTTATCGATTCCGAAGGAAACAAGCAGATTACCAATAGCTTTTTGACTTTTATCGAAGCTTTTGCCAATACTCAGAACAAAGCCGGCGCCAATCTTCGAGATTATGTCGGCTTTTATGCGCCCACCCCGGAAGAGCTGCCGCAAATTAGCTTGATTATTGAACGGGTAAAAGCGATGGCAGATACCATTTCGATTTATACCGATGTGGTGACAGAAAAGGAATATACCGGACCGGTGCTATTTACTTCGGATGCTTCTTGCCAATTATTTTATCAAATCTTAGGCAAAGGATTGTCCGATGCTCGAAAACCATTATACGAACAAGAACAGATGGGCGAAATGCTTGAGGATAAGACCGGATTTCTGGCGGGAAAACTCGATAAACCGGTATTGCCGGATTACTTCAATGTCTTCGATGACCCAACCATTAATAATTTTGCTAACACGCCATTAATGGGCGGTTATAAGGTTGATGACCAGGGCGTGAAAGCCGAGAAGGTTGAATTAGTCAAAGTCGGCAAATTGGTCACATTACCGATGAGCCGAAAACCGCTCAAGGAAATTAAGCAATCCAATGGTCATGGCAGGTTTTACAATGGCACGGTCCGGAGTTATATCAGCAATCTGATTGTGCAGAGTGATAAGACCGGCGAGGACCTGCAACAAGAGTTAATAACTCTTTGTAAAGACAATGACCTTGATTACGGAATTGTGATAACCCAACTTGCCCCGGCGCTGCCCAAAACCGCGGATGAAATGGAAGAAGAAATGTACTCATATTTCGGTGGCGGTAAACCGGAAACCCCGATGCTGGATGCCCCGTTTATTGCTTATAAACTTTATCAGGACGGCAAAAAAGAACTGTTTAAGGGATTAAATTTTGAAGGAATCACGCCTTCAGTTTTAAAAGATATTGTTGCGGCGGGTAAAGGAGCGACCGTATATAACACCTTGATTAAAGAAAGGTTCGGCGGTGATGCTTATCTACCGGTTTCAATTGCTGCACCGCCGGTGATTGTGGGAAAAATGGTACTGACCAGTAAAGAGGAGAAACCAAAAAAGCGACCATTTTTAACTCATCCCTATTTTGGGAAGTAGAAGAATTTAACCACGAGATTGACACAAGATTATCACGAGATTCTTCTTTTAAATCCTATGGAGTTGCTTATATCCTTATCTTGTGCAAATCTGTGAAATCGTGTGGTTATTCTAATCTCTGTAATTCTTTCTTAATATCGCTGTAATCAACGTGAGCAATTTTTGCTCACTTAACTCTTGACACCTTCTAAATTTTTGTTAATTTCACTCATGGCTTTAGCTAAGAAAAAGCTATCTAAAACCGGAATTTATTTCGACCCACGGGTGACGCAACACATTGCATTGATTGATCGAAGTAAGATGAATTACAATTAATACCAATTGGAAAAATGTTTATAAAGTATCGAGATTAAGGGAATATAATAAGCGTCTCCAGATTAGTCTGGCTTGAATGTGCCAAGTATGCTTAATCAGACTCGCAGATATTGAATGAGTTGATGTTATGCCAAATTTTTAAAATAGGAGGTAATTTATATGAAGCACCTTAGTATATTAGTTAGTCTAATCGCAATTATATTTGGTGCAGTCGAAAGACCCGACCCTTGGTCGAATCGACCCTCTCGGGAGACCCGACCCTTGGTGGGTCGTGAGACCCGATTCGGGCGGGAAGTAAAAACCGAAAAACCAATCCGCGCGATAAATAAAATCGAACCGATTCTATATGAGAAAGTTTTGAATAACCGAGAACAAAAAATCCCGGTATGGGTAGAATTTATTGACCGACCATTCAAAAATCAACCTGAAGCATATATTAATTATGTGAAAACTCATTCCTTTTTACCGCCAATGGATGAAAGTTATATCCAGAATGTCTTGTCTTTACCTGATGTTGAATTCTTAGGCACGAGTGAACTGACTAACGAGCTTGGGGTTTTAATACAAGCCGACAGGTTATTGCCTCTAGCCGAGCAACCTTTTGTTACAAGGATTGAAGAGATGCCGAAATCAATTCCAGCCGGCGAATCTATCCCTCCTTATAGTGGATACCAGGGTGTTTATTACAATGCGATTGACTTGCGAAATTTACAAGAAGCATACTCAGGATACAACGCGACCGATCAGAGTGGCGATACTTTAGGCAAGCATATAAAGCTTACAATTCTCGATACCGGAATTTACCCGTATCATCCGGCATTCTGGAACTCAGAGATTAGACTTACGCCCAATTTCGTTGTTTATCGCCGCCTTTCGATAGCGGCTCGGGATAGTTTTGTCCACCTTGCTTCGGGCGGGCTAACTTCCGGTCTTCTTTACAAAAGGAGCCGGGATTTTGGTATTAACTGGAATCAAGGTTCTGACCTTTCGCCGGGTACCAGCGTCGAGCCAGACATTGCAACCAGTGGAAACAATGTTTATATTGTTGGCGATATTTCCGGGCAAAGGGATGTTTTTTTCTGGAGAAGTCTTGATAATGGGAATACCTGGGAGGGACCACAAAACCTGACCAATTATCCGGAAAATAAACGAGCAAAAAGTCCTTCGATTAGTGCGCAAGGCGATGCGGTTTATGTAACCTGGAGCGAATGGGAAGATTTAAGCGTGGAACCTTATTTCTGGACCCGGGTTCAGTTTCGTCATAGTCTCAACCAAGGGACAAATTTTGACCCGATTGTTTTAATTGCCGATACTGACACGACACTCGGTGGATTTCAAGACATCGCATCGGAAAATCAGGATGTCCATATCGTCTGGTCCCAGCGGAACCCAGAACGGTTAAGCTACCGAAAGTCCAATAATCAAGGTGGTATCTGGAATCCAATCGAACAAAAACCTTATGCCGGTCCTCCTTATATCGGCGGACTCGCGGTTGCGGCCAGTGGTGGCAATGCTCATATCGCCTTTGATTTGAGTACACCACCGGTTGCTAATGTTTATTACTGGCGTCCGCAAGGTGATATCGTTACCCAATTAACCACGGCTGATTCTTGTCACCATCCGGCAATTGCGGCATCGGATAGTTTTGTTTATGTGACATGGGATGATGGTCGGGACCGAGGAAACTCGAGACCGGAAATTTATTTTAAGCAACACCGAAATTTTGGTGCCACAACCACAAACTGGAATGATGGCGACGAATTTGAAGGTAATAATAACGCCGATACCACCAAGCGGATAAGTGATGCGCCCGGTTCATCTTTTGGGTCAGCGATAACTGCAACCAATCGTATTGCTAATCATATTCGGATGGTGCATATTGCTTGGCAGGATAACCGAAACACCGGGTATGACCCTGAGATTTACTATTCTTCGAGTAGTAAAATCTTTGCCTGGCGAGACAGCCGATTTCCGGTTTCTCCCACCCCGTTTGACCGACAATATCATGGAACCCAAGTTTCTTCAGTTGCCGCCGGTTGTCTGGTCGGAAGAACCAGCGGTAATGCAAATTTTAATCCTTATCTTGGAGTAGCTTGGCAAGGGATATTAGCGGTTGGTAATATATGCGATCTAACGGATAGCACTGCTTCTGAGGCAAGTATGATTGAGGGAATAAAGTGGGCAGTAAATACGATAAAGACAGATGCAATTAACATGAGTTTTAATTTCGGACCACCGACCGGCGACGGCACCCGTAATATATCCCAATATGTTGATTGGGCAATTGGTCAGGGAAAACTCTTCACCAACTCAGCCGGGAATGATGGACCAAATCCTAACACCGTGGGCGACCCGGGTGATAACTTCAACGCCATAACGGTTGGTGCAACGCTCAGAAACGGCACGGCAATGGCAAATTTTAGTTCCCGAGGACCAACTGCGGATGGAAGAATTAAACCCGATGTGGTAGCACCCGGCGTCGATATTTATGTCGCCGACAATTTTGCCCTCTACACAACATTGTATTGGACTAATAGTGGCACCAGTTTTGCCGCACCGATGGTTGCCGGTGTTTGTGCACTGTTACTCGAAGCACATCCGGATTGGACGCCAGGGGCAATAAGAAAGGCTTTAAAGAATACCGCGGCAGCGGTGACCGGCAATCCCAGACCGAACAATGATGAAGGTTGGGGACGGATTCAGGCGAATGCGGCGCGCAATGCGACAATCAATAACTTCCCGCCGGCGATTCTACCTACGGCAATTCCATATCCGGCTGATTCTCTGTCAGGACAGCAGGGTGATTCGGTTACGCTATGGATTTTAGTTAAAGATAGAGAATGTGCCGCGACACCAACCGCAACCGTGAACTTAACTCCAATTGGTGGTCCATCGGATACTATTATGACCGGCAATTGGGTTGCGAACCAATGGGTGCAGTGTAGCGTTCGGGTCCGTATCGACCCGACAACGACCCCTGGTCGTAAATATCTAAAAGTTACAACTTCAGAAGGTCCTAATGGCGATCGCGACACAATCTGGGCTTATATTAATATTAATATCACGCCAATGACCGGGATTGAAGAAGGGATTTCTCAGATAAAGTATCCGGTCCTGCTTGCCCCAAAACCTAATCCATTTACCAATCGAACTGAAATAAAATTCCAGCTACCGGCTAAGACAAAAGTTGAATTAAAAATATACAATTCGATTGGCAAAGCGGTAAATACCTTGATTGCCGAAGAGATGGAACCAGGTTATTACACAATAGCTTGGAATGGGAAAGACCAATACCAGCGAACACAGTCAAACGACGTCTACTTTATCCGACTAAAGACTAAAGATTATGCCGCAATCAGAAAGCTAATCCTTATAAGATAAGGTGTTAAAATATCGCATAAAACAAACCCGAATCGGGTTTGAATCCTTCTCAGAGAAGAATTTAACTACTAGATTGATACACGAAATGTCATTGCGAGGAGCGAAGCGACGAAGCAATCTCATAATATGTTGAAAGTTCAGAGATTGCCACGCACCCTTCGGGTGCTCGCAATGACGAAAATGGGTTTTGGCACAAGTTCTTAATGGGAGAGATTTAAGAAGAGGGTGTATTTTCGTGTTTGCTTCATGACTAAAATGCTTCTTTTCGTGCCCTTCGTGCCTTCGTGGTTATATTTTATCTGTGTTCACCTGTGTTAATCTGTGGTTAAATTTTCTTTCTCTGCTGTCTCCGCTATCTCCGTGGTTAAATTAATTTTCAGTGCCTTCAGTGTTTTCTGTGGTTAAGGTTTTTTCTGTGCCATCTGTGGTTAATTTTCAGTGCCTTCAGTGTTTTCGGTGGTTAATCTTTTCTTTGCCCGCAGTTGAAAATAATGTTTGACAATCTGCCAAATTTTTGTTAAATTTCAAACGCATCGTTAGTGGGAAAATTTGGTTTGTGGACTTGTTCTTTGACAATTTAATAATTAAACCCCGTTAGAAATTCTTAAGAAGTGCATGATTCGAACGGTTTATACTCAAACTCTTTCTAACCGGGGTAAACAAACAAACTTATCCTGTTTTGGTTTTGGGGATAGAAAAGGAGGCAACGATGCATAAATTTGCGAGGCTTTGTAAAGTCAATTTACTCGACACTTGGTTGAATTCAGCTGACAATCTTATTTTATCAGGTATCAGGAGCAGTTGATGTCCAATCTAAAAACTCTACTCGGAGAGTCCATTGAGTGTAATGAAACATAGCGAATAAGGAAGGAGTTAATGTGAAGAAAATAATTAGAAGTAAATCACCAGAGGCATTCTTAATTAGGCAAAACCCTTTTTGGGAACATTTCTATCCATTTTTAGTAGAAGTGCTGAGACCAAGAATCCAGGGAGTTCTTGCAGAAAGTGAACTTGAACCTCAAGCATTAAGTGAAATTTACGAACCAGTTCGGTATAAAGGTAAACCTCTTTTCGTGGGCGCTCCCGATAGACTTATAAGTAAACCCTTCGAGTATGAAAATGACTTTTTTCAATTGTTGTTTCTTTCTGACTCACCCAAAGTTATCGTCGTTCATGGCGGTATTGGTCACGGTAAGACTATGTTTATTCACTATTTCTTCAAGGTGTTTTTGGATCAAAAAACCCAAGAAGGCAAAGCAATACCTTTTAAGTACATTATTGAGGATGCTAATGAGTTGGCTATTATTGACCGCGGGGACGGGAAAGAAGCAAGAAGGGCAGTTTATGCGGAGTTCGATAATAAACTTACACGCAAACTCCTTCGTGAATGCGGCTTGGATAATTTTGCTAAGTATCTTGTTGAAAATGCGAGTTATTTTGCAGATTACTCTTTGACTCATTCTATTGATAAAGTCTGCTTCGAGTCGATTAACGAAATGATTGAGAATTATAAAAAAGAATATCCCCATGAGTATTTTCTATCAAAGCTAAGATTCATATCAGACTCTGTATCACCAGGTAAGTTAATACTCGTGCTCGATAATGTTGACCCGTTGCCAGAGAGAACTCAGTGCGCACTATTTGAATATTTACTTAGATTAGTCAATGCCACAGGAATTACTGCAATAATTACCATTAGAAATCTTCAGTCAGCAGCTTTGAACATTTCACTAACACTTACAAAACGAGCATTTGATTTTTTCCCCTTTTCTTTGACACCCCCCCTTGTTGAGCAGGTAATTGCAAGAAGGGTAAAGTATCATATTGATACAGGGAAGCATAAAGACCTTTTCAAAGATTTTAAGTTGCTCCCAAAATTAACCGTTGAGGATTTTAGTAGCGCGATGCAAAGATTTGTTATGTCTTTTTTCATTCAAAAGACAAATAATGCAATAATGAACTTAACAAATCTTTCAATTCCTGATTCATTGATGCATGCCGGTATCTTATTATCTTCAGGCTATGTGGACATAAATAGACTCATCCCACATATTGCTCCTCCCAAAAAGGAAGAAGAAATCTCACCTTATGAAGAAAAAATTTGGCCCAATATCCCATACAGTGTCTATCTTAAGTCCATAATTTTACGGAATTACCCGTATTATTTCCCGGAAAAATCTCTCGTTATAAATCTTTTCGACAATAATGAACCCGGAAATCCCTTAAATCACTTCCTTCGATATTGGCTTTTGTTATATTTGCTCCAGAAAGGAAGCTGGGTACGTTTGGATTCAGTTGGGCGAAAATTTGTTGAATTCGGCTACGAGAAGGAAGTATTAAAGGATATTATACTTTTCTTCTTGAGCAGGCATTTAATTGAAAGTGATCAAGATGTTACTGATGATAAATCTCTTCCTACTGAAGCACAATTAAAGATTACCACTGCGGGTGCATTCTATATTGATGAATTAGCAATTACATTAGAATATTTACAACACCTAATGGATGATTGCTACCTTGAAGACGATATAGTTGCCAAGTGGGAAAATTTAGAGAGTAGAGACACACTGACTAAAAGACTTGAAGCAACAATAGATTACCTTAAATATCTAAACACTAAAGAAATTGAGGCATGGCAGTATGTATTTCACAATCCTGGTGTTAGCAATAATTCAAAGTCTCGTTTTCTAACCTTTTTCAAGAACACTCAGCTATCCTCACGAGCGACATCAGTAATAGCAGAAGAATTAGATGGCTTAAAAAAATCCTCCCAAGTAACCGACGACAGGCTTGACCCGTTCATCAAGCAATTCAAAAAATTAGCTTCCGACTGGTCGACCGAATTTAACCGATTACAAAGTATTTGGGTATCGCAACTCTCAAAATAGTCGGATAAAAGGACAGTGTTAGGGAGCTTCTTATTGAAATTGTCAATAATTTTCATGCCTCGATTCTGAGGATATGATGCAAAACTATCGACACCGGTTTGTTTCCTGTCTGCGTGCCGACACGCACAGGCAGATGGGCATAATATTTGAATAGGCATGATTAATCACAAAAAAATAACGATATCTGCCTTAGGAATAAAGGGAAATTCCGCTGACTCAAAGTCAAAACTTCCCCCCTCTTTTTACAAAAAATCGGACTCTTGATTGTCAGATATTATAGGTTAATATTTAACTGAAATGTTGACTATACCCAGAAGAAAAGGTATAAAAATAGAAGAGCGATTAGATTTAGGTAAATTTGTATCACCAATATCAGATATTAATAAACCACCTTTTAATTGGTATTCCTTTAAAAATGGCTTTAGTAGTGAACTCGTATCTAATGTTTTATCAATATTAAATTTGTCTAAAAGAGATTTAGTTTTTGACCCTTTTTGTGGTGGTGGTACGACACTTATAAAAGCCAAAATTGAAGGTTATAATTCATTTGGTTTAGATATCACTCCTTTTTCAGTATTTATATCTAATGCTTTAACTACCAATTATTCTCCAAAAAAGATTAAAGATGATTTTAAAAAGATAAACCATAATATTAATCCAAAAGTCGAAATCCCTAATGTACCTATCCTTACGAAATCATTTTCAGATAATACTCTTAAGTACATTTTTTCGGTACGTAACTCGATTAATGAATTAGACAACCCTTCTCAAAATTTTTATCTTTTAGTTTTGTTGAGCATTTTAGACAGAATTAGCAAAGCAAAAAAATCGGGAGGGTTTCTCAGAATTACTAATCAACGGAAGGTTGCATTACAAACAGTAAAAAACAAGTTTATTAAAACATACGAAAAATTTATTCAAGACCTTAACGTAATCAAATATAAAAAAGCACAAGCTGTAACTATATTGGGTGATGCTCGAGCGTATCCCCAAGAAATAGCAAATAGGGAATTCGACGCCATTATAACATCTCCCCCTTATCCAAATCGTCATGATTACACTCGAATTTTTGCATTAGAATTATTGGTCGGCTTTTTAAATAGTAACGAAGATTTAAAGAAACTAAGGTATGGTACTCTAAGGTCACATGTTGAAGCTAAACAAAAGTATAATGGAGATGGATATGTTAAGCCAAAAAAACTGCACGAGATATTATCTTCCCTTAAAGAAAGAGAGCTGAACAACCAACAAATAATATCAACAATTGCTGGATATTTTGAAGATATGTATTTATGCTTAAAACAAATGAACGCTGTTTTAAAAAAGAGTAAATATATAGGACTTGTCGTTAGTAATGTCCGTTTTGCTGGCTTGATGATACCAGTGGATGAATTGCTGATTGAAATTGGAGGGCAGGTTGGTCTTGAACTCAAAAATATTTATGTTCTTCGTTATCGGGGCAACAGTGCCCAGCAGATGCAAAAATATAATAGAGAACCTAGCAGAGAAAGTTTAATTATTTGGCAAAAATGAATCCTAAGAAGATTGTTTATTTAATCGGCGCGGGCGCAACTCAAGCTGAAGCAGATTTCAGGGGTGGTAAAAAAATCAATCTTTTAATGAAGAAAACTAAAAGCCATGGCGATGGAATTAGTAATCGAATACTAAAGCGAGCTAGTACGAAGAGAATGTTGGGTATTAAACTGGATGAAGAAGACGAAATTGATATAGAAAAACTAATCAGCTTACTTGCTGCGTCGGGCATTGAAAAATATAGACAACAAGCTGAAGAATTGCGCAAGATCTACTTTGAAGAGATCTTGGATAGCTTGGTAAGAGCCGAAATACTTGATGAGCCTACTCTAGCTATGGGTTTGCTTACTATGCATCGCAACCAGAAACTCAAAAGGGTGGAAATTCTGACAGGGATTATAAGTCTGAATCATGACAATTTGTTTCAAATTGCATCCAGTAAAATCTTCAAAGATAAAATTAACTTAGGGTTTAAATACAAATCTGAAATCTTTAAAGATGGTCAAGGGAAAACACCCCCAATAATTATGCTTTACGGGTCATTTAACTGGAAATGCGGTCTCCCTATAGAAGTCGTGAATCTTGAGCCCGACATGGATTATTCAGGGGATATTTTATGGATACCCCCTTCAATCTTGAAGGAAGCAAAGGATTACCCTTATAACAAGTTATTAGGCATTGCTTATGAATTGCTTTCTAATAAGTGTGATATTCTAAGAATTATTGGTTGTTCACTAAGCCAAAATGATTGGAATATTCTTGCTTTGTTGTTTAATGCACAATACAATCAACATATGTACAAAGGAGAATGTTTTAAAATTGAATTAATAATGGCGGAAGATTATGGCGAAAAGATCAAAAAAGATTGCCCCTATCTTCATAATTTAATTCCCATCGGTTATCTATCGGATGGTGATTTTTCTATATACAAGGAATTTGTATATAGAAAAGACAAGGGACCCGTTTCTGCAGCGGGGTCAGAGTTAGATAACCCATTTAAGTATTGGCTTTGTGAGAAAATCAAGTGTCATCGAGGAAGACGGGAGTTTGACATAAATAAAGGGAGTGGTATAATAAAAGTAATAATGCGAGGATAATAATGAAGAGAGAAGTCGTTGAAAAATCGATCGAAGAAATTTATAAACTTAGAAACAACATAAACTTTCCTGAATATCAACGGGAGCCAAAATTATGGTCACTAAAGGACAAGCAGCTGCTTATCGACTCAATAATTAAAGACATCGACATTCCAAAACTCTACTTTCACCCAGTTAGCGAAAATGAATTTGAAGTCATCGACGGGCAACAACGACTTTGGGCGCTTTGGGAATACATCGACAATGAATACACGTGTGAAATAGACGGCAAGTTCTTGAAATTCAAGGAATTAAGAGACGACATTAAACGAAAAATACTTGGTTACAAGCTACAGATAACATATATTAAAGATGTCTCCGAGGCATATTTAAGGGAATTGTTTTTGAGGCTACAGTTAGGTTTACTCTTAGTCACCGGAGAGAAGCTCCACGCGATGGCTGGTGATATGAGAGATTTTATTTTTAAGACAATGATGCATAATGATTTCATAGAGCACATTGCATTGCGAAAGCAACGATTTGCTAAACAGACCTTGTGCGCACAAATATGTATCAATTCATTTTCAAAGGCCTCGCTGAATACATATGCAAGAACAAGATATGATGATCTAAGATATTTCTTTAAGCAATATGAAAAACCTCTGGGTAACGATCGTTCTTTTTTCCAAGAACGAACTAAGTTTATTATGCACGTACTCAATATTTTAAATGAATCTTATAACTTAAAAGCTAAAGAATTGAAGAACAGATCCTTTATATTATCAATATATCTGTTTGCTGAAGAGGTGGTTGAGGAATCGGACAAAAGTGAAATTGAAGAAATCATGACCAAATTTGTTAAATTCTCTATAAAATTATGGCAACGACTTAAAGAAGAAGCGGCAAAAGGTTTCGGCCGCAAAAATAAATATTTATATCGTTTTGAATCTTACCTTAGTAACGCGCCGGGTGAAAAATACCAAATTGAAAGACGTCATCTTAAATTAAAAGAGTTCTTCGAACATTATTCGAAAACTGGTTTAATTAAAGGAGATAGTGTAGAACACTGAGGCTTAACTTCCGTGGCTAGCTTCTAAACTATTTCCAAGACCATCCGTTAAATAACTTTTTAATTATATTTCAATTTGTTTCGTAAATAGTTCGCTGTTTAACCTTGTTATTCGAGAGTAAAGAAGTTAATTAGTCTAAAAGTCTAAGAGTCTAAAAGCAACCATTTTCCATTTCGCATTTGTAACTTAGTTTATTGAACCCCGCCCTTCTTGGAACGCCCGCTGAAATGAAGAGCGGGGTGAATCAATCCTTGCTTTTCCGCTAAAAATCGCTAAAATAATGAGTTATGAGGAAGAGAAAGTTTACTAAAATCCCTTTATTTTTTAAGCCGGTGTTCTGGTCCTATAAGTTTGCTTCGATTGACCCAAATCGAGATAAGAAAAGAGTTACTATTAATACGATAAATTATGGCAAATGGCAGCATTGGACTTGGCTGTTTGACTTTTACGGCAAAAAGGGATTGAAAAGAATTATCGAAGAAATCCCGCGCACCGAATTTCGCGAACCGGCTTTGAAACTCATTTGCCTTTTACTGGGCATCGAAAAAATAAAATATGCATCAAGAAGCGATTATATCCAAAGCCAGACCAGTCCTCGCAAAGCTTAAAAATTTTCCGGAATTTTACCTGGCAGGCGGCACCGGACTAGCGTTACAATTAGGTCATCGCCTTTCAATTGATTTTGACCTTTTTACTTCCCAAAATCTGCCCAAGGATTTACTCCCCAAAATGAAAAAAGTTTTCCCAAAATCAAAAATCGAGGTAATCGTAAAACGTTCGGAACAATTGACCGTGACAATCAATGGGGTTAATCTCTCGTTTATTAAATATTATTATCCGGTAATTTCAAAACTGATTGATTATCAGGGTATAAAAGTTTTGCCGGCTAAGGAAATTGCTGCCATGAAAGCTTATGCCTTAGGTCGGCGCGCTACTTTGAAGGATTACGTTGATTTATACTTTTGCCTTAAGCAGGGGATCGTTAGTTTAAAAAATCTTATTGCGCGGGCGGAAAAGAAATTTGGCGAAGAGTTTGACCGAAGATTGTTTTTGGAGCAGTTGGTTTATGCTCAAGATGTCGAAGCAATGGCGATTAAATTTTTGCAAGAAAAAGTGAGCAAAGAAGCGATTGAGAGATTTTTTGAAGAGCAAGTTAAAAGATTAAAAGTTTAAGCGTTAAGTTGATTAGGAAAGTTCGATATCGGAGGATGCTAAATGCGGAAAAGTAAGTAAGGGCGAACTCCTTGCTATCTTTTTAACCAGCCGGCGAACTGCCAAACAAAATAACCACCCAAAGGGTCAATCCCGGGGACACAATATCGAATCCGCCTCCCCGAGTCGGGTCTCACGAGAGGGTCGATTCGACCAGCGGACAGAAGAATAAGGTCCGTTTTGGGGGCAAACTTTTTATAAGAAGCCAGACCCCTAACCGACCCCCTAAGTTGCCCCCCTAAGCCTTTATAAGAAACGGCTTGACTGGTTGCCGAATGCCGTTAGAATTCATTATTATAGCGCAAAGAATAATAAAACGAAGAAAAAATAATAATTAAAAACAAAAAAATGAAAGTTGTGTAAGAGCTTAAAAGATGAGAGCTACGCCTAAAACGTCAAAGAAGAAAAGTCATATAGTAGCGGACAAAGCTTTAACCTTTAAAGGTCAGAGGATGATACAAAGGGCGACAGAGTTAGATACTTTCTGGGCTTATAAAACTGAAGAATTACCAAAGGATAAACAATTATTATTGCTCGATAATGTTCAATTCATTTATGAATTAGCTTTAGCCCAACTTGAATTACAGTCGCTTGGGGTAAATTTTGAAGTAACTAACGGGTTAAGAGAATTTAAATTGATTGATGTTGAAAATGATGATAATCTCCGAAGAAAATTAGCTTATTTTAAGTACATAAAGGGAAAACCGACCGACTATTATCAAATTATTCAGAAGAATCAAACAAGGTCCGTTAACCAATACCTCACACATTGGATTTACCCATATAAGGGGAAATTTCACCCTCAGATGATAAGAGCACTTCTTAACATCATAGGTCTTGAGCAAGGAGATACGGTTCTTGACCCATTTGTTGGAAGTGGAACTGCTGCGGTTGAAGCTCAGTTATTAGGAATAAACTGTGTCGGCATTGATGTTTCACCTCTTTGTATTATCCAAAGCAAAGTGAAAACTGAATCGATTAATGTTTTACCCCAAATTTTAGAGTGGAAAGAAGAAGTAACAAATAAGATTGGCAAACCCTTGTTTAACCAAGAGGGGAAAACGATAGATGATGCAATAAGTTCAATGCCTGATAATAGGGTTAAGAATTTTTATAAAATGGCAAAACTTGTTGCGATTAGTGATAATGCGAGAAGAGGAAGAGAATTTACCAATTCATTCTTAAAAAATCTAGACATAATGATTGCTTCGGTTAAAGATTATACCGAAATAGTTGATAAACTAAATCTCAAATTAGGTAAGATGGATATAAAAATAGGAGACTCAAGAGCATTAAAGATAGAAAGCGTCGACGGGATAATCACTTCTCCTCCTTACTCAATCGCTTTAGATTACGTATCGAACGATGCTCACGCTTTTAAGGAATTAGGTTATGACATGCCAGAGATTAGAGAGGAGTTTATTGGGGTTAGGGGAAAAGGTCCGAACCGAATAGATTTATACAATGAAGATATAAAGTTAAGCTTAAGAGAGATGTATCGAGTCCTAAAACCGAAAAAATATGCCGTAATAGTTATTGGAAATGCTACTTATCTTGGTCAAGAAGTAAAAACAGTTGAGTTTACAATAGATTGCGCCGAGAAGATTGGATTTAAGCTGGTAAAGAATATCGATAAAATCATCTTTGGTCTTTATAATGTGATGATAAAAGAAAATATACTCATTTTCAGAAAGGTCAGATAAATGAACGAGAAAGAATATGTCGGTCGATTAGAAAAAATTGTTAAACAAATGCTCGTACCATTGAAAGATATTCCCTTTAATCTTGTGATTGAATCTTTGAGTGGCAAAAAGGTACTTCCTTTTGACTTCAATAATTCAGGTCATAACGAGTTATTGGGACTCTTAAAACAAGCTGCATTGCAAGCCGGTAGGGCAATAAATAAAACCGGCATTTTGAGACCACGCCCAAATGAAGTAGGAAATGATATAGAACCATTTGTTAAAAAAGCTTTAAACGACCTACATCTAAAAGCGGATGTTCCAACAACATCCAGTGGCAAGAAAAAATCTACCGGTTATCCTGATATAGTGTTTTGGTTCAAAGATAAACCATATTATTTGGAGTGTAAAACTTACAACGCTGAAAATATAGCAACAACTCAAAGAAGTTTTTACTTTTCACCATCCGATGAGTTCAAGGTCACTCATGACACAATCCATTTTTTGATGTCTTTTGAAATTTACGAGTCAGGCGGGTCTGGTCGAAATCATATTTACAGATGTCGTCATTATAAAATTCTATCATTGGAAGCTTTATCGCTTGATATGAAATATGAATTTAATTCCGACAACAAAAGAATGTATTCGGGGAAAAACGGAACAATAATTTTAGATGAGGGAAAGATTGCGTAAGCAGCGGGTTTTTACCTTATCTTGATGTTATAGAGTCCACCCAGGAACCAGCCCCCGAACCAACTCCCCAGGTTACTTAGGGGGCTACCCCCGAGTCCACTCCCGAAGTTACTCCCCAACCAACTCCCGAAGCCGCTCCCCAGGTTGTCCCCGAAGCTGCCCCCCAACCAATCCCCGAAGCAGCTCCCGAAGCAACTTAGGAAGTGACCCCCGAAGCGACCTCCGAGGCTACTCCCCAAGCTGCCTACGGGGTCACCCCATAGGTGGTACCCCCTCCCTGAACCGAAATTGCGATAAGCGACGGACAATCAAGACGATAGACGAAAAATCGCCTTGATTTTGAGTGTACTGGCAGTATACTAGAATTCCGAAATTCGAAGCACGAAATCCGAAATAATGTCCAAATTCCAATTTCCAAAATCTTAAATTCTCCGCTATCTCTGTCGAATCGACCCTTCGTCGAGGCAAATCGCCCCCGCCTTTCGGGGAAAACCCGACTCGGGCGGTCAAATTATTCGGTGAATTCAGTGCCCTCAGTGGTTAATTTCTCTTCGTTTCTTCTCTCGAAGGTCTCCGCCATCTCGGTGGTTAAATATTTTTTCCTGTCTGCGTGACTTCTCGTTTTTGGTGAATTTCTCTGAGGTTTCTGCTTTATCATTCCAGCACCACTTTTGAAACCAACCTTGCTTAGGGAGAAAATTGTTAGCCGGGATTGACAAGATAAATTTTTCCGTTATTTTTAAGTTATGAGTTCAATTAAATATCGGCTAATTCCTATTCCACAATTCACCGGTCTCGCCAAAATGCCGAGAAATACGTACCCCCATTTTGTACTTTTTCAAGAAACCATTTGCGCCGTGAATAAACGAGATTTTTCCCACAAATGAGGAATAAGAAATCGAACGGATTTATGATGGGTGGATATCTTTAATGTTAAACATAATAGATAAAAGAAAGAAGGTAATGATGCGAAACTTTATATTTTTTATGATTTGGGTGGCTGTTCTATTTTCCGGGCAATCGCTTGCGGTTATAATCCATGTGCCCGGTCAGTATCCAACTATCCAACAGGGAATCGATGCGGCTGGTCCGGGTGATATCGTAATGGTAGCGCCGGGTCGGTATCTGGAGGAAATAAGTCTAAAAGCGGATGTTATCGTATCGGGTGCGGGTGAAGGTTTATCAATAATTGATGGCGGTGGTAATACGGGCGACGTGGTGACCGCTATTGGCAATAACATCAACAATAACACAAAATTTAAGGGATTTACGGTTACCGGTGCAATTTCGGGCGGTTCAATGCCGGGCGGTGCCGGTATCTTTTGTAATTCCGGCGCATCACCCGAGATTGCTAATAACCGAGTTGAAGTCAATGATCAGGGTATCGCAACCTGGAACGGCGCGCTTGCTTTTATCCATAATAATGTCGTAATAAACAATAATTTTCCCGGCATCGATTTAAGCACTAATGCCACAATAATTAACAATACGATTGCGGGAAACCGCTACGGTATCTACGACGGCGGTGGTTATGGACCAACCGTGATGAATAATATTGTAACGGGCAATTCGACTTATGGAATCAATGCGGTTGGAACGCCGCCAGTGCTTACCTATAACGATGTCTGGGGAAATGGGACAAATTATCGTAATTGTTCAGGTGGAACCGGTTCAATATCGGCAAATCCTTTGTATCAGGATACCTTAACCGGCGATTATCATCTGCAACCGGGTTCACCCTGTATCGATACTGGGAACCCTTTGCCCGAATATAATGACCCGGATGGTTCAAGAAATGACATGGGCGCTTATGGTGGACCCGGTGCCGCAGTAGCTATGCCCAAAGTGGTTTTTGCCATGCCGGCTCAGAACCAACTGAATGTCGGTTGCAGTACTAATATTTCGGCAGTTTTTAATACCGATATGGACTCAACCAGTTTAACCCCGCTTAGTTTTAAAATTAATGGTGCTTTAACCGGAACCCAGCCGGGAATGATTGCTTATGACAGTATAGCAAAAACCGTAACAATCAATCCAAATGCCGATTTCCGACCTGGCGAGTTAATCACCGCGGTTCTTACCAAAGAAATCCGGTCAATAACCGGTGATTCGATTGACGGCTTTTCATGGCAGTTTACGACAAAGGTGAGCAGGGGTTCCGGTCGCTATTCTACTCCAACTTCTTATAATGCCGGTGATATGCCGAGTTGTGTCATAACCGGTGATTTCAATTCTGATGAAAATCTGGATTTGGCAGTGACCGACGAATTTTCGGACCGGGTTTCAATACTTTTTGGTAATGGTACTGGAGAATTCGACTTTAACGCTGACTATCAAGTCGGCTCCGAACCCCTTGGATTAACCGCGGCTGACTTTGATAACGATAGTATTCTCGATTTAGCCGTGGCAAATCGTGGTTCGGGTAACGTTTCCATCCTATTGGGTAATGGAAATGGAACGTTTCAAACCGCCCAGAACTTTTCGGCTGGTGACTATCCGAATGCCATTAACTGTGGCGATTTTAACTTGGATGGTAAGATTGACCTGGCGATAGCCAATTCAGGTTCCAATAATATTTCAATCCTTTTAGGTAATGGTGATGGTAGTTTCAATCCAGCGGTCAATTATGCAGCCGGCACCAGCCCTTCGGCGATTGGTATCGGTGATTTTAATAATGATGGGTTTTTCGACCTGGCTGCGGCTAATGAAAACTCGGATAATGTTTCGATTCTTCTGGGCAACGGTGATGGAACTTTCGAAACCGCGGTAAATTATTCTGCCGGTACCAATCCGATGTCATTAGGTCAGGGCGATTTTAATGAAGACGGCAATCTTGATTTAGCCGTGGCGAATTCTGGCTCTAATAATCTTTCTATATTATTAGGAAACGGTAATGGCGGTTTCGGCAATCCGGTCAACTATCCAACTGGCAATGGTTCTCGTTCAGTTGTTACATTTGATTTGGATGGTGACGGCAGTCTTGATTTAGCCGTGGCAAATCGCGGCTCGAATAACACTTCGATACTTATCGGCAATGGCAATGGAACGTTCCGCACCGCGACCAATTATCCGTCGGGAATTTGGTCCTATTCAATTTGTGGTGGTGACTTTGATAATGATGAAGATATTGATTTAAGTGTGGCAAACCTTACTGCGGATTCGGTTTCGGTGCTCCTTAACCAAAATGCCTTAACCGTAGTTTCAACTAATCCTGAGCAAAATAAACTGGCGGTGCCAAAATCAACCAGCGTATCCGCCTCATTCAATCTGAGTATCAACCCTTCAACCCTCAATGATACCACCTTTATCATTTACGGGGCAAAGTCGGGTCTTCATTCGGGTACAATCAGTTATGATAGTGCCATCCGCACCGCGACATTTGACCCCTCAACGAATTTTATGGAGGGCGAATTGGTAACGGTTCTTTTGACTAAGGAAATTCAGGCAATAAGCAGCGTCAAGCTCAGGGGGTTTTCTTTAAGTTTTACGGTTGAAATCACAACCAGTTCTAACGGAACTTTTAATAGCCGCCAGAATTATTCGGCAGGAGCTGAACCAAGAGGAATGTGTGCAGCTGATTTTGATTCGGACGGAGACATTGATTTAGCCATAACTAATAGTAACTATCCAAATCCTGGTCAAATCGCGGTGCTGCTTAATAATGGCAATGGGATATTTTCTGCTCCGTCTTTTTATACGGTCATGCAGGACCCGATGTCGGTATTTGCGTCTGACCTTGATGCGGACGGCGACATCGATCTGGCAGTAGCCCATAACCAACCTGGAACCTCTTATCTGGTGATTCTTAAGAATAACGGCAACGCAACCTTTAATCAGTTTGCCAGCTATGCGCCGGCGATTCTTGGGATTGATGTTTCGGGTGGCGATTTTGATGCCGATGGTGATGTTGATTTAGTCATGACCGATGGCTGGGGTTCGGGTAATAATGTCCATGTAATGCTCAATAATGGTAATGGAAGTTTTTCTGGTCCATATACCTATTCCGCCGGTGCTTCGGCTAATTGTGTAATGGTGCGGGATGTCGAAAACGACGGTGATTTGGACATCATCGTGGCAAACGGGAGCAATAATAATATTTCAGTCTTACTAAATCGAGGCAATGGCACTTTTCCCGAACTTACCAACTATCCGGTTGGAAACACCCCTGACGGTATCTACGGTAACGACTTTAATGACGATGGTTATATTGATATTGCAACCGCTAATTATAGCAGTGGTAATGTTACCGTGATACTTAATAATGGTGATGGTACTTTTTCTAATCCGTTAAGCTATCCGACCGGAAGTTACACTCGATTCATTAATGGTGGCGATTTTGATGGTGATGGCGATATTGATTTAACGACTACCGCTAATGGTTCTGATTCAATCGCTGTATTATTAAATAATGGTAATGGGACATTTGCCAGAGCGGTGGCATATAATGTGGGTGATTCACCTTGGGGAATCGACGCAGCCGATTTTGACCGCGATGGTGATATGGACATAGCCTGCGCTAATTGGGGTATGAACAATGTCACGATTTGGTTTAATTCTGGAGTTGGCGGAATAGAAGAAAATCGACAAGTGAAAATTCTGCCGTTTTTGCGAATTCAGCCCAATCCATTTCGCGAGAAAATAGCGATTAGTTATCAAATCAACCAGCCAGGTGATATTAAGTTAAGAATCTATGATGCAACTGGTAGATTAGTCACAAGCCTCAAGTCACAAGGCACAAGTAATTCGCTTGTCTGGGACGGTCGAGATAACATAGGCAGACAGGTTTCACCCGGAGTATATTTCATTCGACTTGAAACCGATGATTTCAAGCAAGTAGAAAAAGTGATAAGGTCAAGATAAATACAATATTTTTAAAAATAGGAGGATGCATGAGGTTTAAATTAGCCAGTTCCCTATTTTTGCTGCTTTTATTTGGGAGCAATGTAACCGATGGGCAAGTTTTAGGTCCCGAACTTAAAACAGGGAAATTAGAAATTGGGGGTTTCTGGAAACAATTTCACAGAAAAATGGATCCTAATTTTCCATTAGAACACAATTGGTCTAGGTCCTCGATTTTCATGAAATATGGAATAAATCGTTTTATAACGCTCTCTGCGGAAGGAGCTGTTTATAATGTAAAGGATAACACATATCCAGAAAGGAATTATCGCGATTATATTATTGGAGCAGGCATCATTTCTCGTATTTTTGATATTAATGAGTTCAGAATGGCTTTATCTTTCCACTACAACGAAATATTTAGTTTTGATAGAGCCCCGTATGAAAGCGGGCACATATACACATTTCACTCGAATACAAGAGGAGTCATAGGCGTGATTCAAGTCGAAAAGTCTTTTTCATTTCATAGTCAAAATGTAACTTTATGGATAGCGAATGCTTATATCTTTGACGAATATATATTTTATTCTTCTTGGGATTTCATACCTTATACTTACAAATCGGTCGATAATTTTGGTTTTATTTTAGGGGTAAATCTTATGCTGTTTAAACACATTGAGCCATTTTTTCATATTGTATATGCCGATTTTTTCCAGCCGAGAGTTGGAATAGGCTATCAATTTTGATATTCTAATTTAGGATTTATTAACCAAGGAGGTTAAAATGTACAAAGTACAATTAAAAACCTTCGCCCTTTTCCTATTATTTGTCATCAAGCTATCCTTTGCAAATCCGATTCCGGGTCCAATTTACGATGTCTGGGATAATATTAACGGAACGGCTGGTGAAGAACTATCGCCCTTTGGTACTTACCTGGTGGAAGAACATAAATTTAGAGTTTCGGCTCAACTTGACCCGATAAGCACAAGTGATTTTTATGATTCTAATGGGACAGTAATCCGTGATTCAGTATTTGATTATTACCGAATTAATCTGCCGATTAGTTTCGAATACGGAATTCCCGAATTATTTGAAATTGGATTGCGCGTCCCTTATATTGTAAGAAATGGTAGGCATTACGATATAGAATATGCAGACGGGATAAATGCGAGCGGCTGGGGTGATATTTCGGTAAGAATTCGGAAAGTAGTTTACGGCAACAAAGAAAAACCGATATACTTTGCCTTGGGCGGTGGTATAAAATTCCCAACCGCCCGTTATGAGTATAATTATTACTTTACTTATCCGGTTTTAAGTCAGGGCAGTCTTGATTTCTTTTTTGGTGCTTACAGCGTTATCAAGACCGATGTGGTTAAATATCCTATTGCCATTACCTTTAGCCATACCGGAAGAAGCAGGTCGGACGAAACAGTAGGAGAAATTCTTACCTACCGAGCCGGTTTAATGACCGATTTAGGTCCAAACCATTTTATCGATTTCAGTTTGGGTTTGAAAGGCTACGAAATTATTGACTGGGCTACTGAAAGTGGAAAGACTTCGGTGGAAGCAAATATAATCATCCGAACGACCGAAAATCGGTTAAATTTTTCGGTGGGAATGGTCTATGATGTAAGAGGCATAAGAGCATATATTGGTACATATCCTTTCTTTTCAATGCTGGTAAATTTTTAACAAGAGCAGTTCAGTTATATAATATAAAATGAAAAATCTGAGAAAATATGGAAAACTGCCCGAATCGGGTCTCATCGATGAAGGGTCGATTCGACCATTTAAAGTCGCGGTTATTCATGGCGGTGAGGAGTTAAGGCGTAAGCCTTTTATAAAACCCTTACGGGTTAACTCCCGGATTAACTCTATCAAAGGGCAACTCTCAGAACTGAAGAGGGTTTTAAAGAAGAATAGCGAAATACCCATTATATTAATTGGTCATTCCTGGGGTGCGTGGTTATGCTATATTTTTGCTGCCCGCTACCCTTCGATGGTAAAAAAACTGATACTGGTCAGTAGTGGACCTTTTGAACAAAAATATGTTAAAAAACTGCAAGCAAACCGATTAAGCCATCTCAACCAGAAAGAGAGAGCAGAATATAATTCTATTATCAAAATTTTAGATAATCCCAAAGTTAAAGACAAAAACAAATCATTGGAACGACTTGGTTCGTTAACTTCAAAAACCGATTCTTATGACCCAATTCCTGATGAATCCAAAAAATCAGACCTGATTAATGTTCAAGGTGACATCTTTTATCGTGTATGGAATGAGGCAGATGAATTGCGAAAAAGTGGTAAACTTTTAACACTGAGCAAAGATATCAGATGATGATGGAGTTAAGGCGTAAGCCTTTTATGATAAAATCCTTACGGATTAACTCCTTCCTGATGAAACCGTTATCGGCTATTTTAAAAGATTTTCGATTCATCCCGCCCTTCTTGGATTGCCCGCAGAAACGAAGGGCGGGATTCATTTTATTAAAAAACTGTGGGCATTATCCATGGCTCGAACGTCAGGCGAAAGATAAGTTTTATAAGATTCTTAGAAAAGAATTGAGCTGTTGTTATAAGTAATAATTATAACCAATCTGTGGTCTCCGCGGTTATAAAATCTTTAGAAATTGATTAAGACTTTGGATTGAACGGTCGTAATATTCTTGTTTTCGGGTTTTAATCGAACCTTTAATCACGGGTAACAGTCCAAAGTTTGCATTCATTGGCTGGAAGTTTTTGTTGGGTGTGGTGATGTGTTTGATAAGACCACCTAACATTGTTTCTATCGGTGGTATTATTGGTTCTTTACTGGAAAGAATTCGAAGGGCATTTATGCCAGCCCAAAGACCAGTGGCGATTGATTCAACATAACCCTCAACTCCGCATAGCTGGCCACAAATAAAGAGAGGCTCACGTTTAATTGTCTGCAAGGTTGGTTTGAGAATTTGTGGGGCATTGAGATAAGTATTACGATGGACACTGCCATATCTTAAAAACTCTGCATTCTCCAATCCTGGAATTAAACTGAAGATTCTTTTTTGTTCTTTCTGTAATAACCGGGTCTGAAATCCGACCAGGTTATACATCGTGCCTTCCTGATTTTCTTTGCGCAATTGAACCACAGCAAAAGGAGTTTTGCCGGTCTGTGGATTCTTTAGTCCAACCGGTTTCATTGGTCCATACGCCAAAGTATCTTTTCCTCGTTTCGCAATCTCTTCAATTGGCAAACAACCTTCAAAGAACTTTTGAGAAACCACTGAAGACACAGAGGTCACTGAAGGCACAGAAGGTGCTTGAAGCACATCCTGGCTTGTCTTAGGCAGTTCTGTGTTCTCAGTGGTTAAAATCCTTTCCGTTTGCTCAAAATCTCTTAAAGGAAAAACTTCAGCTTTCACTAATTCGTTATAGAATTTTTCATATTCTTCTTGGGTTAAGGGGCAATTGAGGTAATCAGTATCATCTCTATATCTTGAACCAAAGAAAGTGCGATTGTAGTTGATAGATTGGGCAGAAATAATCGGTGAAATTGCATCGTAGAAAAATAGATGTTCGTCACCAAAGAATTTCACCAATTCTTTACTGAGTGATTCTGAAGTTAAAGGACCAGTAGCAATGATAACAATGCCGTCTTCTGGAATTTTGGTTACTTCCTCTCGAATTATTTCAATATTGGATAATCGGGAAATTTCCTTGGTCACTTCTTGAGCAAAGAGTTCACGATTTACCACCAACGCTTTACCGCCTGGTATTCTGGTCTTTTCCGCACAACGCATTAACAGAGAATCTAATAATCGAAGTTCAGCTTTGAGTAAGCCGTGAGCATTAGTTGGTTCATCGGATTTTAAAGAATTAGAGCAGACTAATTCGGCTAAGTATTCGGTTTTATGGGCAGTCGAATCGACCCTTCTCGGGTCGAGAGACCCGATTCGGGGGGATTTGTAAGCAGGTTTTGCTTCGAAAAGTTTGACTCTAATACCTCTTTTGGCGCATTGATAAGCAGCTTCGGAACCGGCTAAACCACCACCGATGATGATAATTTCGGGATTATTCAATTAACTTAAAGCTTTTCAATATTCTTGTTATTACTAGGTTCCGGATTTTTGATACAGTCATTGCGAGCCCGCTTCGGACGTGGCAATCTCTTTCTTTTGTCGACGTTGAGATTGCTTCGTCGCTAGCGCTCCTCGCAATGACGTTTTAAGGAATTAATATAGTCCCATTACCCTTCTTCCAATCGGGTATTCGACGAAGTAGCCAAGATTGACGACAAACTTTTCTTGGGGCTGAAGTTTACGAGTATAAGTGAAGGTTCCCATATCTTTATTCTCTTCATCAAACTTTGGTTCGAGTTTCGTCATTTTGACCGTAATGTCTTTTTGCTGGGAGACCGGTATCTGCTCAACCAGATTGAATTTTACTGGTTTAGAATGATAATTCTCAACTACGGTTTTGAATAGAAATTCAGTCTTTTGTCGTTTGTTAGCGGTTTTAGAAGTGAAGGTTTTGACTAAGTCGTGTTTTACTTTCACTCGTTCATCTACACCAAAACTGGCTTCGGTTGATTCTTCGGGCGCAATGCTTGGTAGTCTGGTCTTACCAGTGAACTCGGAACCAACATAAGCATTAGCTGCACCAGCTAAGAAGATATACTCGGTCTTGTTAAGCATCTTGCCTTTAAGATAAGCGATTGGCTGGGTTTTGGGATAGATATAGTATTCAAATTCAGCTGGAAGTGACGCTGAATAGAGCGCAATCTTCTTTTCTGCCTCACCGCTTATTAAAGAAACTCTACCGGGAATGACATATTGCAGTGAAATTCCGGTTTCAACCCTTGGGACTTCAATTTCAGCTTTGGCTAATTCTCTTCTTGCGATAATCGGTGCGGGAGCCGCTTCTTCCATTGCTCCCCAATCGGCACGTGATTTTTGATATACTTCTTCTAAAGTCAGAAACCACGGATATGGTTCTGGTGCAACTCCACCAATCGACGGTGTCGCGGTAGAAAGTAGGATTTTTACACTTTCCCAATCTTCACCGGTTCGCTGTGAAATCTTAGCAAAATAACCAATGCCGACTTTACCTTCAGATGGATTAGCGCGTAATTCGTAATACGGATTCCACCAGACACTTTGGGGTATGATATAACTCAATTCAATTGAATAAGAACCAGGTTCGGTTACACCGACATCAATAATAACTTCTTTACGATTTTCTACCGCAGCTTTAACATCATTCAGTTCTTTCTTCAATGCCTGAAGTGTATCGTTCAATTCTTTCTTTTCGTCGTCAATCTCAGTAGCGCGTGCTTTGGTTTTAGCTAATTCGTCTGCCATAAACTTCAAACCAGAGCGCCAGGATTCCGGCGCCACTTTACCAGCTTGAAGTTCTTTCGCAATCAATTCTGGTGCACCGAGTTTTACCGAGCTTAAGAAAGTCTCTTTTGCCTTCAGTACTTCTTTTTCATTATCTAAATCCCGGATATCGGATTCGACATCTTTAATCTTTTCTTCCAGTTCTTTAACTCTTGGACTCGGTTTTTCAATATATCCTCGTTTAATTTGAACCTCGCCAATTTTTATTCCTTCGGCTTTAATCCGCACGGTGTTATCATCCAGCATTCCGGGCAAATCTTTAAAATTGAGTTGGGTTGAGCCAGTCAAGGCAACATTTGCTTTCCGTACAACTAATGCCTGATTCGGATAGATAATGACCGAATCAATTTTTGATTCGACCGATAGTCCGCCTGAGGCGGATAAGAGCGCAAATAAAAGTAATAACATACACCCTCCTTATATAAGTTGATTACAGCGATACAAGAGAGATTACAGCGATTAGTCTCGAAAAGTTATATCGCCGTCATCTTCTTTAATCACCGTAATCTTTTTAATTATAAATTAGGTCCGAAGTCTTTCTTGAACGCATCGCATAACTTTGCGCCCCAATTATCAAGCGCATCAAGTTTACCGATGAAGAATCGGAGCACGGGCGGTTCCTCGACAAACTTTAAACCTTTGATTAAATCCCGATGTTTCTGTAGCCAGATGATTCGGTCGATTGCGTATTCAATATGAGAGATTGTATAGACTCTTCGCGGAATCGCAATTCTGGTCAATTCCAAATCAGCATAGACTTCTGAACCATCTTTGGCGCGTTCCATCGAAATTGTTCCACGTTCCATTGACCTGATACCAGATGCAATGTAGAGGGCAGTCGTTACGGCGCCGGCAATATAATCTTCTTTCCGAATATGCGGCGCGAACTTTCTGGCATCAATATGACAAGCTAAACCACCAGGTGGTGTGACGACCGGAATGCCAAGTTCATCCAGTTTATTAACAAAATACTTTACCTGCTCGACCGCCGAACCGGCAACTTCAGGGTCAACCATCTCTCTCATTCCCACTGACATCATGCCGACTTCGCGTTGTGACATACCACCATAAGTGTAGAAACCTTCATAAACCGGTAACCAGTCTTTTATCTTGTCAAAGAGGTCTTTCCGGTTGGTTGCCAGACAGCCACCCCGAACGCTGGTATTTTTTCTTCCGCTCATATAATACATGTCAACCAGACTGCACAGCTCTTTTACGATTTCAGCCACCGTCTTATTCTCATATCCCTTTTCTCTTTGCATTATCAGGTAGGCATTCTCACAGATTAAACTGCCATCCAATACCGTAAGCAAGCCGTTATCTTTCGATATCTTCATTATCTCCTTGTAATTTGCCATCGAAAAGGGCTGACCGCCCAAAAGGTTAGCGGTTGCTTCCATTCGGACAAAAGCGATTTTATCTTTGCCATATTTCTTTATGCAGTCTTTGAGCTTTTGCGGGTCCATACTGCCCTTGAACGGGTGGGTGCTTTTTGTGTTGAGCGCCTCGTCAATATAAATCTCCAAGCACTCAGCCCCAGGTAATTCAATATGGACTTTGGTTGTGGTGAAATGATAATTGGTGGGGACAACATCACCGGATTTGATAAATACTTTGGCGATTAGGTGTTCAGCCGCCCGACCCTGGTGCACGTTCATCACATATTGATAGCCCAAAATATCTTTTACCGCATCGGCAAATTCATAAAAGGTCATACTGCCGGCATAAGCATCATCGGTTGTGATAAATCCGGCAAACTGCTTATCGCTCATCGCATTGACACCACTATCGGTCAGCATATCGAGAAATAGGTCTTTGGTTTTAAGCTGGAATGTATTATAACCGGCTTCTTCGATTGCTTTTAATCTTCGGTCGGCTGGGGCGAGGTTGATTTTCTGAACCATTCTTGCTTTGTGGGATTCGACCGGTATCTCTTTGCCATTGGCTAATTTGATATTCATTCTTCCTCCTTACTAATCACGTTAAATGCTAAACGCTTAACGCCCAACGCCAGAAAATTATAACCTAATGCGTGAGGCAATAAGGCTAACATAAATTATTTGACGTTTTTAGAAGCACAGTAAAGTTCCTGTAATTTATTACTTGATGAAGCAAATTTTGTTCATTGTAATGAGGTTTTTGGTTAAGTCAAGACTATGTTTTGATTACAACGATTGGAGATCGATTGCTGCAATGTTTTTATTTATGTAAATAAATAAAGCGCGTTAGTAAAAATCAGGTACTATTTGAAGGAAATTAAATCAATCGGCATCTTCTGTCTGGTTTCAAAAATTTCTAACGAGGTAAAAATGCAGGCGCTCGGTGTAAATTTAAGTCCTTTAGGCCCTAAAGTAATAACCTGTAGAATTTCCGCCACAGGCGGATTGACCTATTTATTCACCTAAGCGCCTGCAAGTACGTTGGTAGCATCATAGATTCTATTTCAGGTTAACTAACTTCACACGCCGACGAGTAGTTCCTTGCTCAACCTGCAAGAAATAGACACCAGATTTCAAGTTTTGAAAGTCAAGCGATACACTATTTTGGTTAGTGTTACCTGTCCTGATTTGTTCTAATAATTTACCAGTAATATCAAAGATTTTAATAGTCAGAGAACCAAGATAGTATAAATCCAGCCCTTCATTTCTGCATCCAATCCAAGAAGGGCTGGATGAATTACGCATTACAGTTCTTCCGAAACAAGGGTCCGGAGCAAGGAATGGTTGAAAAGTCTGGTCTGACGATTTGGTAGCGAATTCATAAACTCCCGACTTTTTCGGAGCCGCCGCTTCGGTCAAGAAGACCCACATCTCATTAGTATTATTTCCTTTTAAAGCATAGATTTCGCCTTCACCGCGTCCTTTGGTGCTAATACCGTGGGCGACATAAGCTAAAGCACCACCACCCTTTACTTTTTTCCGAGAAAGACCCAATGGTATCGTGTCCATTTCGGTCCAGAGATTGGAAGTTATATTGTAATACCAAAATTCCTGAGTGCCACCTTTCAAGGCATAGATTGTCACCGAATCGTCAATTGTCATTGCCGAACCATCTTTTGCTTTTTTATTTGCGGTTTCCAGAATATCGTTATCAAAAGGCATACCGGTACGGTCAAGCCAAGTATTACCGTTCACATCGTAAGCAAAAAATTCATTGACCGAGCCTTTTAGGGCATAAATACGCTGGTTGATACTGTCATAAATGATGCAGCTGCCGGCGCCAAAGCCTTTTCCGCCTCCGATCGGAGCAACGGGCAGAGTCGTTTGCCAGGAATCACCGGCAATATCAAATGCATAGAATTCTCGGGTCTTATTTCCTTTAAGACAAAATACGTAATTTTTGTCTGGTCCTTTGGTAACAAAGACTAAGCCGGCACCGGCTTTAACTTTTTTACCAGCACCGACCGGCACATTCTTTTTCGGCTGCCAGTTATTGCCGGAGACTGAATATGCCCAGAATTCCAAAGTATTGTTACCTTTTAGGGCATAGATTGTACCTTCGCCATCATAGCAAAGTGACGCACCGGCTTTAACTCTTTTTTTCTTGTCAGAAGCAAATGGTATTGATTCTTTGGTTTGCCAGGTCATTTTGCTTACATCGTAAGCTAAGAATCCGCGCGTGTTATTTCCTTTAAAAGCAAAAATTAAAGTGTCAATCTGGTCTAAGCTGGTACTTGTGACTCTGGTTAAAGAACCTCCCGATTTCACCTTTTTTTTCGGGTTAGTACTTGGTGGCAAAGATTCTCCTTGGGTGAAAGTAGCTGGCTCAGCCACGGTAAATTCGAAATAAAGGTCATCGTTATTAGGGTTTGTGTCGCCGGGAAGTTCCACCCAAGCATCGCCATCATATTCTTCGGGCGGCGTCGCTAACCAAGGTACAAACTGGACAGTTCTTGATTCGCCCGGGAAAAGAAACACCGCAGTGCTTTCTTCATAGTCAGCATCGTAAATAGCTAACCAGACCGAAAGACTTTCTGGAGAAGTACCATAGTTGGTTACTACCACTTGTGGTATGATTTCGGTCGAATCACGGATAAAACCCCTCGGCGATAAAATCTCGTCTACCCCAATATCACAACGAGGTATAATAAATGGCAGGACTCTAACCGAATCAAATACAGCATCATTTGCTGGATCGACGTCACCAGCTAAGGCGGTACTACATTTAGTAATGTGAGTACCCAGTGGCGATGCTGACCAGCTTACAAAGGTAACAACTATTGAATCACCAGGTAAGAGATTAGAAACAAATTGGGTATCGGTGTAGAAAGCCCCAATTCTAAAGATTACTGGAAAGGAAACCGGGACACCACCGAAGTTTCTTACGTCTGCCATTGGCGCAACTACAGTTCCCGAATCGACCGATCCGACCGGCGCAATTATATCGGTTACGCCAACATTAACTTGAGCATAGGTGACTAACAACCCGCAAAACAAGAAAAGTGAGACAATGACAAATGATTTCGGAAATTTGAAATTATGTTGAGATTTCACAGCGCCTCCTTTGGCTATTATGCGAAAATCAATCTAAACAATGATTTTAAAAACTTGGATGTATCACCTTTTTAGCATTAATGAATAACAAAAACAAACAATTCTTAATTTGCCTAATTAATTATAAACACCTTACATTAATTTGTCAAGAGGAAAATTTTAAAATGACGGATGGGCGAGCAAGTTATTAATAATAAAACACTTAAGTTATGCTCAAAAACACAGGCTGTATTAAATTCTTCTTGACAAAATGTATATTAGTTTTATAATTAAATAGACCCCAGTCTAAGAGGATTATGCGAAACGGACTGGGGTAAAAATTTAATGACCAATCTAAAATCATTTAATCGTAAATATCAAAATTTTCCCTTTTTTATTTAAAGGAGGAATAATGCCTATAAATAATATCCTGTCACATCGAAGCACAGCCGCAATAATTTTTATCCTGGTATTCTTGTGTGCGGTCACGGCTTCCGGTTTCGCCGTAACAATTTATGGCGAAGATTTTAATAGTTTGTGGACAACCCTCAATCCACCCGCGGGTTGGGCAATTGGATTCACGGGTGATACTTCAACCAATGACTGGCACCGAAAGGATGCATACGAGGCGCCGTGGATAGCGAATTCAACTCCTTATGCTTGTTTAATTGGCAGTCAGATTGTTCGCGATGATGTACCAGATTCTTTAATATCGCCGATTATTAATTGTGCAAACTATTATAACACGGTTCTAAGGTGTTCTACGTATTTTTCCCCTCTTTCCGGTGCCTATCGAGCAGTACTACTTGGTTCAACCGATGGTGGGGTTTCCTGGCCCTATGAAATCCGGGATTACACTAATCAAATTATTCCACCCCAATTAGAAATATTTAATCTGCCCTGGGCATGGAACCAGTCCATGATTCGTTTTGCCTGGATTTTTGAAGGTGACCAAGCTGGGCTGGCACAATGGAGTATCGACAATGTTTCCCTCGCTGGACTGACAGTCAATGACACTGATATCGCGGCACAAAGAATCCGACGACCAAGAAGATTTGAAATTCCAACCACAATAACACCCCGGGTGAAATTTATGAATGTGGGTCAAGATACGCAATACAACGTTCCAGTTACCTGTTCGATAATACATCTGCCCGATTCAGTAGTGGTTCATAATGTTTCCGATACGCTTGATACTTTCCCAGCCGGTGATACGATTGTTCACGATTTTTCGCTTGCCTGGACCCTGGGGTCCGCGGATACCGGGAGATATTTCACAACTACTTGGTGTGACGCCGTCGGGGACCAGGAACGTTCAAATGATACGTTGGATAGAAGAGTCACCGTCGGTTGGAGCGATTTGCAATTGTATGATGACAGTATGCCAGTGGCGGATTCAAGTTGGGCGTGGGAAAGGTATGGTTGGGGGGTAAAATTTTGGAATGACTTCTACCCAAATCGCCCAGCCTTAATCGATAGTGTAAAATTTTATTTCACGGTTACTGATACCTTGTCGAATCGGTTCCGGATTAGAGTTTGTAAAGGCGACGGACTAAACGGTGACCCAAGAACACCGCTTTATGAATCACGCCTTTTGACGGCGGTTTCGGGATGGAATAGCTATGATTTATCATTAGATTCGATTGCAGTTTGGGATAGTATTTTTTATGTCTTCTTTATTCAAATTGAAGGTCAACCGCTCTCGCCACTGCTTAATCTCGATGCTGAACGTGATACCAATGCTTCGTATTGGGCATGTTATGACACAACTTATGTTCAGGATTTCACACTGGGCGATTGGATGATTCGTTGTGTCCTCAATTATCAGTTCCAGGTTCCAAGACCGAATGCGGATGACTTCCGAACCGTATTTATTAGTAATCCTGAAGAAAATGTCGTGGTCAGACCGCCGAATAGTACCTTTATTCCCAGAGCGAGAATTGAAAACTGGGGTGATTTGCCGCAGAACGGTGTTGCGGTCGTCTGTAGTATCATATCAATTACCAATCCTGCCGTTACACCGTATGTAAGCACAAGGACAATTGACTTGAACCAGAGAGCCGATATTTTACTAAGCTTTGATGCCTGGGCACCGGCTTTTCGAGGGTTGAGTAGAATAACGGTTCGCACTCAACTTCAAACCGATATGGACCCAACCAATGATGCGAAAGAAGAAACTACTTTTGTTCATCGTTCCGCTTTTGTTGGGCAAGATTTCTCAGTGTATGACTATCGCTGGATTGATTCAGATACTACCGGCGGACCAACTTATTCTTGGATTGATACAAGTCAAAATTTAGGTGCCGCTTATAATAGATATCAAGGTGATGAACAGACTTGGTTTATCCCAGTTTGGGATACTTTAACCAACTTTACCGTTAGATATTATGATACAACCTATCGTAATCTTTGGGTTTCGGATAACGGTTGGATTCAATTAGGTCCTTGGTCTGGTTATGCCCCTCCCGGTTACCCAAATAATACTTCGGTGCCGGATACTTTATCGCCCAATAATACGATATATGCGTTCTGGGACGACTTAGTTTTTGGACCAACTGTTGGTGGCGGTGGAATATTCTTTAAGCGAACCGGGAATTACCCGAATCGAAAGTTTGTTGTTATCTACCAGGATGTGCGAAGGAAAAATGCGCCGAATTCTGACCCCATAACTTTCGAAGTGATACTTGCGGAAAACGGTGTGATTACAATTCAGTATAAGGATGTTTTCTGTAGTGATGCGTGGTACAATTATGGCAGAAGTGCTACCATCGGAATTGATGATTCCACTGGAACAACTGGGCTGCAATATCTTTACGGCGAAGCGGGCGATAACGGTCGTTATCCAGGCAATAAGGTAAATTCAGGGAGCGCGATAAAAATCTATCCTTATAAAAAAGATATTGCTTTATTCAGGAAAGTTGCTCCCTTCAAATATTCGTTGCCCGGCACAGTTACCCCTCAGTTTAGAGTTATTAATTTTGGCAATACAGTAATTACTGAATCATTCTGGACTAAGTTAAGAATTGGTGCTTCCTACTATGACTCGGTAGCAACTAATGTGACCCTGAACCCGGGTGATAGCGCATCCTTAAACTTTACGCCAATTAATTTAACTTTAGGCAGATACAATCTGTCCTGCACAACCGCTTTAAGCGGCGACCAGATTACTTTAAATGATAAAATAGCGGAGACACTTTATGTCCAAGCTTGGGCACAAAAAACCGATATTCCTTTGGGATTAAGTCACAAGAAAGTGAAAGACGGTGCTCTGGCTTATTTTCCGAGCGGAAATAAGCTATATGCAATGAAAGGTGGCAATAACGTTGAATTCTACAGCTATGATATTATTACGGAAAAATGGGATTCTTTAGTGTCGATGCCTGATTCCAATGCTCAAACTGGAAGAAGAAGAAAAGCGAAAGCCGGAACTTCACTCTGTTACGGCAATGGCACCATCTTTGCAACCAAAGGCGGTAACAATCAAGACTTCTATTCCTACGATATAATTTCAAATACCTGGGTAGAACGCTGCACGATTCCAGTTATTGTTTTAGGTCCAGGCGGTTATGTTGCATTAAAAAAACCTTCTTATGGTACTTCATTGGTCTATGCGCCAATTACTGGTCTGGTGTATTTACTTTCAGGAAATAAAAGTCGGCAGTTCTTATCTTATGACCCGACCACGAATAATTGGCGAGTTAGAGATAGCATTCCGGGATATTATACAACCCGACCGAGTGACTATCGCGAAAGGAAAGTGAAAGCGGGAGGTGCTTTGACCTGTGGCAATGATACTATCTACGCTTTAAAAGGAGGTAATTCTAATGACTTTTATGGCTTTATTATTTCTCGAGATACTTGGATTGATCTAAGACCGGTTCCATTCGGTTCGGGTAATAGGAAAGTGAAAACCGGTGCCTGTCTGGTTTATTATCAAGGCGTTGTCTACTGCTTTAAAGGCGGCAACACTACCGAGTTGTGGATATACCAACCATCAAGCGATACCTTTGTTTGGGTTCCGGGCAGTGCAATTCCTTTAGGTTTACGCAATCGGAAAGTGAAACGAGGCGGTGCTTTTGTTGCGACCGATAGTCTGCTCTATGCTTTTAAAGGTGGAGGAACCCAGGAATTCTGGGCATATGGACCAGAGGTCGAAACCGTCTTCTCGGCAAAAGCACAATATTTTAACAATGGAACAATGGAGCAGGATGTCGAAAAGAAAATAACCTTTGGTGTTTGGTTGAAACCAAATCCAGCTTCCAATCGATTACAAATTCGTTATGGAGTAACCGGTCGAACAAAAGTTCAACTCGAAATCTATAATATTTTAGGGGAAAGAACTAAAACACTGCTTAATGAAGTGAAACCGATAGGTGAGTACGTAATCAGCTGGGACCGAACTGCGGATAATGGTAAGAGATTGAGTGCTGGGGTCTATCTAATTAAGATTACTCAGGAAACAAAGACGAAGACAACGAAGTTAATATTAACCGAATAGTATTATTGAATTAAAGCATTAGGCAGTTAATAACGGTATAAACCAAGCCGAATTTCGGCAAATAAAGTAGGACTGGGGTTCCTACCAATTTTCTAAACATTAGGAGGGACAGTATGAAGAATCAAATCGTGATTCGACTTCGTCGAATCTTCTTTACTAGAAGATTTTTAGTAAAAGAAAACGGCTTCGCCTTTTTTTCTTGTTTAATTCTCTTTTTCACCGGTCTATTTATTTGGTCGCCTTGCCAGTCAGTGAATACATCTTGGGTTAAGTTGTATCATGGTCCAAGTGATGGGGTCGATTATGTTACGGCGATGAAGCTCGACAACGCGGGGAATGTTTATGTTACTGGTTATAGCTGGGGTGGTGTGACCAAAGAAGACTTTTTAACCATGAGGTATAATCGAGCCGGCGATTCGCTTTGGACTAAGCGGTACGATGGCGCTAATGAAATGGACAAACCGACCGCAATGGTTTTAGACCGCAATGGCAATATTTACGTCACGGGCTATGGGCGATTTGGCTCTTATTACGAATACATAACAATCAAATATCTGAGTACTGGCGATACGGCTTGGGTGCGCCGATTCGCTATGCCCAGTTCTAACCAATATCCTTCGGGGATTACTGTGGATAATTCGGGTAACGTTTATGTTGCCGGGGTAAAGTCGGGTGGCACTTCGTTCGATGATTACCTCACGATAAAATATTATAGCTCAGGTGATACCGCCTGGGCTCGGGTTTATGATGGACCGGGCAGTGATTATGATTCAGCTGCGGCAGTCGTGGTAGATAATTCGGGTAATGTTTATGTTACCGGCTATAGTATGCAAAACAGCATGGAGGATTATCTTACAATAAAATATAACGCATTGGGCGATACAGTATGGACCCGACGCTATACCCGCGCCTCGGGTAGCGAAGACGAAGCGCTAGCAATGACATTGGATAATTCCGGTAATCTGCTGGTTACCGGTTATAGTGAACGAGGTGCGGGCGATTTTGATTTTCTAACGATAAAATACAACCAATTCGGCGATACCTTATGGATGCGTCGCTTCCACCGACCCAGCGGTTATGACGATATTGCAACATCAATCATGGTGGATAACCTAAATAATGTCTATGTTACCGGGATTAGTGACCAGACCGTTGGAACCGGCAATGACTACTTAACGATAAAGTACGATAGTTATGGAAATCAACAATGGACCGCTTATTACGATGGTAATGATAGTTACGATGAACCAAAAGCATTAGCCCTGGATGCAGCAGCTAATGTCTATGTCACCGGTCGGAGTTATCACACTGGTTCAAATTATGACTATGCGACCGTAAAATATAATGCAAACGGCGATGAGCAATGGTCAGTTCGTTATGATAGCTTGACGACCGGTAATGACGGCGCTTGCGCGATTGCGCTGGACGATTCGGGTAAGATTTATGTGGCTGGCTCGGTTGACCAGGGAGCCGGCAATTTTGATTACGGCACAATAAAATACAATCAGGTTAATGATGTCGGCGTAGTGCTAATTTTAACCCCAGACGACGGCGATATTTTCGATTGCTACTCCTCGTTCGCACCAGAAGTGAGGGTGGCAAATTACGGTGGCAACAATAATCCCCTTAGCGTTTGGTTTAAGCTTTATCGTCGAGGCACTGAAGTTTACTCACAGACCGTCAGCCTTACCCTTGACCCGGGCGAAGATTATGATGTTACTTTTGAAGGCATTTTTGTTTCAATATCCGACACTTATACTTTCCGTGCCTATACCGTAATGCCAGGAGATGAAAATCCAGTTAATGATACTCAATCCGGCTGGTTTTATGTTAATCCATCAACCCCCCAAGCCTGGTTACCAATGGAAGATGTTAAAGGCGGCATAAGTACAAAACCAGTAAAATCCGGTGGCTGTTTGGTGAGTGTTCGGGGAACTTATATCTATGCGTTAAAAGGAAATAATACGAATGAATTTTACCAATATTTTATTAATGGCGATAGCTGGGTAGTGAGGTGTACGATTCCATATGCGCCAGAAAAAAATAAACGGGTAAAAAAAGGTGCAGCGCTCTGCTATGATTCGCGCGATACAATGATATATGCGCTAAAAGGAAACAACACCGCCGAATTCTGGGCTTATGACCCTAATCTCGATACCTGGCGGCAAAAGCGAAATGTACCAGAATTGCCGAGCGGTAAAAAAATAAAAGGCGGTTCAGGTCTTGCTTTTCGAAGGGTAGGCGGACCAAACGATGACCGATATGTATATTGTTTGAAAGGTAGTAAAACCCGAGAATTTTGGAAATATCACATTAACGGTGATTCTTGGATTCAACTGCCCGATTTACCACTGGGAAGTAGTCAAAAATACGGCAAAGATGGAGGCTGTATTACCCGAGCCGGTAATTATATTTACGCTTTAAAAGGATATTACAACGAATTTTACGCTTATGACTTGGATCAGGATACCTGGTTAACGGTTGATTCCCTACCATTTTATGGTATTGCCGAGAAAAAACGAAAAGCGAAAGAAGGTGCGGCTTTAGCTTATGATGCAGCACGTGAAGTTATATACGCTCTGAAAGGTGGTAATTGTAATGAATTCTGGGCATATTTCCCATCGCTTGATACTTGGATTGAATTACCCTCAATGCCGGAAATACCAAGTTATCGTCGGATTAAAGGCGGCGGCGCATTAGCTGTTACCGGTGGCAATGCCTATGCCTTTAAAGGTAACAGGACGCTTGAATTTTGGATGTTTACCTGGGACTCGACCGAAGTGCTTGAAGCACATCCCGGCATTGCCTCAGGCAGGATAGCAATCGAAAATAGTGTTGCCGACAAATCTATACTAACGATTAGCCCGAATCCGGTTATGGGAAGGGTCAATATTAGTTATCGTTTAAACTCACCAACTCCTTTTGAGTTGAAACTTTACGATGTATCGGGACGATGTGTGAAATCGTTGATTCGGGGCAGTAAAGATGCTGGGACTTATTTTATTAATTTAGAACTCAAAAACCTCGCGGCTGGGGTCTATGTCTTGAGTCTGGAACAGAGCGGGTGCCTGAGGCACAGCTCGGCACTGCCTCCCGAATCGGGTCTCTCGACCCGAGAAGGGTCGATTCGACAGGCAGTTCGGAAATTTATTATTATGAAATAAATTCACGTAATTTTCTTTCCTCGTTGGTTTTGTAATTGAACTCTTAGATAGTTTGACCGATATTCTCTTTGGGTTACTACTGAAAAAGTGTCTTGCTAAAACAATAAAGTGTTTACCAATTAGTCATATTTTGTTTATTTAAGTTGGGTTAGCACACATTCCAATTACGATTTTACTATTCTAACCGTTCACCCCGCCCTTCATTTCCCAGAAGCAAGATTTAAGAAGGGCTGGGTTCATCGGGACATCGCTTTTTATTAAGGTAAGCGGTAATTTTTAATCGCTGTTCTTGATCGCATTTCTGTAGAAACGCAAAACAAGCGCATCGTCAGTATTTAACGCTTAGAAGTATAAGTCCTTGGGCAGGAGCGACAATAAACGAAGGATGTGATCTACCCGCCAGATTTTTTATTATATCATTTTTCGTAATTTTGCCTCGCCCCACCTCAACCAGACAACCAACAATTCTTCTAACCATCTTATATAAGAAACGATTCGCTTCGATTAAAATAGTTGTATTCTCATCAGCTAAAATCTTTAGTTCAGTCACATTTATCGAACCGTCAACTTGGCTGTTTTTAATATCACAAAACGGCCGAAAATCTCGTTCGCCGACAAATAGATTGGCGGCTCGTTCCATTTTAAACAAGTCCAGCGGATATTTTAATTCCCAGGCAAATCTTTGATGTAACGGGGAACGTCCAAAAATTATTTGGTAACGATAAATTTTACTTTTTGCATTAAATCGAGCATTAAACAGAAGGTGAACGCCATACGCATTTTTGATATAAATGTCTCTTGGTAATAATGAATTGAGGGCAGCTTGAATTGCTCTAACCGAAAGACGACTGTTGGTGAGAAAATTAGCGCACTGGCTAAGCGCCGAAACACCGGCATCGGTTCTCGAAGCTCCGACCAGTGGTATTGGCTCTTGTAAAATCTTATTCAGCGCATTTTCAATTGCTCCTTGTACCGTCCTTTTTTGGGGTTGATATTGCCAGCCAAAATAATCGGTTCCATCATATTCTATCTCTAATAGAATATTGCGCATTTCTGCTTGAAGCAGTGCCGCGAAGTGCCTCAGGCACTACTTTTCTTTATCCCTTTTTTGCTTATCTTTGATACACAAGCGGGCATAAGGGATAATTTCCAGGCGTGCCTTTAGGATTTTCGCCTGGCAAATCTCACAAATTCCGTAGCGACCCTCTTGAATACGCTTAAGGGCATCATCGATTTCGACAAGAATTGCACTCTCTTGAGAAGTTAATTGGGAAGCAACTTCCCGTTGATAAGTTTCACCGCCTTGGTCAGCGATATGGGTACGATATCCGGAGATTTCACCACCGGCTTCGCGTTGAGGTTGTTTTAATAACTCATTAGTATGATCGCGTTGTTTCAAAATTCGCTGCTTTTCCGCCAGAAGTTTTTTTTCAAAATGAATTAGGTCTTTGTTCTTCAACCCGTTAGAAATTCTACGGGTTTTTTTTAATTTATCCGTCATATTGCAACCTCTTTTCCCCCGGTTAGATTTCTAACGGGGTTCATAAATTTTCATCCTTTGTTTTGTATAAAATAAATTTTACTGGTTCACCATTTATCGTTAGTTCTTTGGTCAAATCAGCCGGAGCATCTTGGTGCTGCCCGCGGACTGCCTCCCGAGTCGGGTCTTCCCCGAAAGGTCGCCCGATTCGGGGACGAAGGGTCGATTCGACCGGCAGCAATTCAAGCGCTAAAGTCTCATTTTGAATATAAGACTTATTAGCTTTAATCGCTGATTCTAATCGGGGTGACGTTTTATAGAAAAGCTTAATCCGGTCGGTAACTTCAAACCCGGCTTCTTTGCGTAAGTTTTGAACTTTATGGACTATTTCTCGGCCAATCCCTTCATTTTCTAATTCGGGAGTAAGATGCGTATCCAGTTCAACTGTATATTCTGCTCCTTGTTCTTTATTTTGGCCACGAATCTCGAGTTCCTTGACATTCAATTCATCCTTAATTGTCGTCAGGTGTGGTTCAAGCAATTTACTGTCTCCGTCATTGGGCGAAAACACTATCGCTTTAGATAACGGCTGTCGAACTTTAATTTTGACTTTCTCCCGGGCGGCATGACCAAGCGATACTATTTCCCGAACTAATGCAATTTCAGCTTCAAGTTTTTCATCAATCTGGTTAGACTCAAATTTTGGATAGTCACCGAGGTGAACGCTGCCTGAGGGTGCCTGAGGCACATCCCGGCACTGCTTCAAGCAGTCAGGCACTAAATTTTGATATATTTCTTCGGCGAAGAAAGGCATAAATGGGGCAATGAGTTTAACTAATTTTACCAGGCATTCGTACAGCGTCTGGTAACCGACCAGCTTATCCATATCGTCTTCCGATTTCCAGAATCGACGACGATTACGACGAACATACCATAAAGACAGGTCATCAATAAATAATTCGATTTCACCAATCGTTGGCGTCGGATCATAATCTTCCAATCGCTCGGTAACTTTTTTGATTAATGAGTTTAAGCGGGAAATTATCCAGCGGTCGAGTGCCTGAGGCACTTCGCGGCACTGCTTCAAGCAGTTGAAGCCGTCAATCCTGGCATAAGTAATAAAGAAACTATAAACATTCCATAAAGTTAATAATTTTCGAGTTACTTTGCGTCCTAAAGTGTAGCCAAAATTAAGATTCTGGGTCGGATTGTGTTCAATAAAAATCCAACGCATTACATCGGCGCCCATCTTTTCCGCCGCCTGGTCAAACCAGATGACGTTCCCGGAAGATTTATGCATGTCTTCGCCTTTTTCATCTTTGACCAATGCATGACCGAGTAAGGTTCGAAACGGCGACCCTTTTTCTAAGACCGTACTCATTGCCAAAATTGCATAAAACCAGTTTCGAAATTGACCGGGAAAACACTCAGTGATGAAATCGAATGGGAACCATTCCTGCCAATATTTATGGTCGGTTAAATAATGAGTGGTGGAAAATGGTACAATTCCAGCATCCAGCCAGGGATTGCCAACGTCTGGGATGCGGGAAACCTTAGCCTTACATTTCGGGCACTGAATTTTCACTTCGTCAATCCAGGGACGATGCGGGGTATGACCATCGAACTTTTCCCAACCTTCTAACGCCTTCGATTTTAATTCATCTTTACCACCGATTACTTCAAAATGACCACATTTACATTCATAGATTGGTAAAGCCAAACCCCAGTAGCGTTTTTTCGATATGCACCAATCCTGCATATTGGTAAGCCAGTCTAATTCTCTCTCTAAACCGAATTCTGGTATCCAGCGTACTTGTTTTGCCGATTCCATAATCTGGTGACGCAATTCGTCCATTTTGATAAACCATTCTTCGACCAATCGAAAAACCAGTTCGCTATCACACCGCCAGCAAACTGGATAACGATGGGTGTAGTTTTCAATTTTATAAAGTACTGATTTATTTTCTAAATCTTTGAAAATTTCTTGATTGACATCTTTTACGTTTTTACCGGAAAACTGCCCAAATTTTGGCACAAAAGAACCACTTTCATCCAATGGTGCGATTACCGCCAATTTCTCAACCTTACCTAATTGAAAATCTTCTTTACCACAACCCGGGGCAATATGAACGATACCAGTACCATCGGTTTCGCTCACTTCGCTCCATGCCACCACCCGATGGACCACGCCGGCTTGGGTTTCCAGTTCATCGTAGGGTCCTTGGTAGGTTAAACCAACCAAATCTTTACCCGGCATCTCGGCCAAAACTTCATACGGTTTTTTAAAGAGTATCGGCAACCGGCTTTTCGCTAAATAGTAAATCCCATCATCCTTCTTTAGTTTTACGTATATGATATCTGGATGAACCGCGGCGGCAACATTAGAAGTTAATGTCCAGGGCGTGGTAGTCCAGACGAATATATATTCTTTATCTCGATTTTTGATTGGAAATCTCAGATAAAGTGCGGGATGGGTTAATTCTTTATACCCCTCGGTAACGATTTCGTGTTCGGAAAGAGCGGTACCGCATCTCGCACACCATGGCATCACATCGGTACCTTTATAGATCCAGCCGTGTTCAAAACACTTTTTCAGAAAATGCCAAATGGTATAATTATTTTCATCCGCCATGGTATAATAAGAGTTTTCCCAGTCCATCCATTGCCCTAATCGAATGGATTGTTTAGTCTGAATCGCTGAGTATTTCAGTACTCGCTCCTTACATTTCAGTACAAACTTATCGATACCAAACTGTTCAATATCCCGTTTTGACTTAAAGCCGAGTTCTTTTTCTACCTCGACTTCGACCCATAGTCCCTGACAATCGAAGCCATTTTGATAACGTTGGTCATAACCTAACATCGCTTTATATCTTTGAAATAAATCTTTATAAGTTCGTCCCCAGGCGTGATGAACGCCCATTGGGTTATTAGCCGTTATTGGACCATCCAGAAAGGAATACTTTTTATTTCCCTTATTTTTCGCTCGAAGTTTTTCAAAAAATTTACCCTTTTCCCAAAATTCCAGAATTTTATGCTCAATTTCGGGAAAATTAGGTTTGGGCGGAACGGGTTTAAACATATCGTCTAAACGTTAAACGGTAAACGGTAACGAGGCTCGTATTGTCTAACGGTAAACGTCTAACGTAACCGTAACGGGCGTCGTAACCGATTGACGATTGACGATTCATTGTAATCGACCGGTATGTTTTCTATCATGGCGGAACATCGGCCAGGCTGACGCTGCTGGTCCACCGCTTTTCCCGACAAATCCATATAAAGCATTACCGCCACTGATAAAGACGGTACCGTCATTAGCAATTGTGGGTGAAGGTATTGGGTCATCCGTGTCTGAGCTGCCAATCGAAATTGCCCAACGTCGGGTTCCGTCCACATTTACCGCAAAAATACTGTCGTCACTGGCGAAACTCACCCGAAAATAAATAACACCGTCTTGGCGTACCGCCGGAGTTGAAGAAAGGTTCCCGCCGGTCGAGAAAATCCATCGCTCACTGCCGTCGGCATTAAGACAAATCAGTTCCCCACTTTCCGTGCCCAAAAAAACATAGCCATTATTATCCAGAACCGGTGAAGAGGTTGCGACGCCATATGGATAACGCCATAGCAGAGAGTCGGTAGAATCTACACAGAAAACACCTCGATCGTCAGTGCCGAAATAAACTCTGCCTTCCCGGTCTAAAGCCGGTGAAGAATAGATGGGCGAGCCGGCATAAAAATTACATTTTTCATTACCATTGCTTAGAAATCGAAATAAATAACCGTTATCGCCACCAATATAAATTGAGCCATCCGGACCGATTGCCGGTGAAGAGTAGCCGCCGGAGATTTGGAATCGCCATAACTCTTGACCTTGGCTGGAAATAGCATATAGGTTACCATCATCGGAAAGTACGTAGATTGTTCCGTCGGCACCGATCGCCGGCGAAGAAATAACTTCACCACCGGTTGGAAAACGCCAGACGACACCTAAGTTGGCATTGAATGCGTAAAGCGAATCTTCGACTCCGACGTAAATTGTCCCGTCCGGACCGATTGCGGGTGAAGATAAAAATTCGGATTCTTCGGGATGAGTGAATTTAGTTTTTGGAGTACCGGTTGAATCAATGGCATGAAAATGACCAAACGAACAACCGACATAAATTGTACCATCGTCACCGATGGCTGGAGTCGAGACAAAACCAGCCGTATCTTCGTCTTCCAGATTAACATCATAAAACCGACGCCGGACACTTACCTCGTCGCTGGTGGCAAAAAATATTTTGGCTGAAGACCAATTCGATAATTTACCATCACTATCTTTACCTTGGGCTCGAATCTGTTTCTCGCCATCCGTGGTAAAAGTATGGGTATCCGAAGCGGTCGTACCGCTTGGTTTTGGTGCGGTCCAGGATGAAGTAACACCATCCCCCCAGTCAAAATGATATTGAATGTCCTGATCTTCCGGGTCAGTCCCGGTTACAAAAAAAGTTTGAACGACATTAATCTGACCATCGGCTGGACCGATTGGTTTCCCAACTTCGGGTGGTCGACCCGGGCATCCCATTATTCCGATTAAAATAACAATAAAACTCGCTAATTTCAAACTTAAGTAGAAACCCCGAGTTATTTTCATAGACCGCTCCCTTTATTATAAAAAAAAGTTAACATTGCTAAATTATAAGGATACCTAAAAAATCGGAAAAGTCAAGAAATATATGGTCATTTGGGCGTCGATGCCTTCACAAATTAAACCATTGTATTATTAAGACTTATCCGACCGCGGCGGCGAGGAACGATTCAAAAATTGTCGATTACAGATTCGAAGATTAATCTTAGAATCTTACAATCTTTCAAATCAGCTTGACTGGCGGTAAATTGTCGGTATAGTTAAATTGACTAAAAGGACTGGAAATTAATGGTTCGTTTTATGCTAACCGGCAATCACAAAGGAGGAAATCATGAAAATAAGTAAGGCAATAATGATAATGATTCTTTTAATGTTAATCAGTTATACCGTAGCTCAAGTTGATACAGCTTGGGTCAGAAGATTTAACGGTTTAGGGAACGGTGCCGATACCGCTTGGGCGATAGCGGTTGATGATTCGGGGAATGTCTTGGTTACTGGTAGCACGGTTGGGTCGGGAACCGGTAATGACTGGACTACGATAAAATATAATCCAAATGGTGACACGGTTTGGGTTAGACAATATGCCAGTCCGGGGATTTATAATGAACGACCCAGTTCCATCGCAATCGGCAATTCGGGCGATATCTATATTACTGGATTCACGATGAGTTCTAACTTTGGCGACTATCTGACCATTAAGTATAGCCCAGCCGGCGAGACCTTATGGACGAAAAGGCTTGACGGTCCAGAAAATGGCTTTGATTTTGCCACTGCCATCACAATTGATGGCGCCGAGAATATTTATGTCGCCGGTTATACTGAGGGACAAGCGGTTCTGGACTACGATTATTTGACGGTAAAATACGATCCTTCGGGAAATCAACAATGGGCAAGAGTTTATAACAGTGCGCTAAATCGTCGGGATGAGGCAAAGGCAATCGGCGTTGATTGGCTTGGGAACGTCTATGTTACCGGCTCCAGCAACACCCTTGGTTCGGCTAATTATGATTATACCACCATTAAGTATAGTCCACCCGGTGATTTTCGCTGGGCAATGAACTATAATGGTCCAGCCGATAGTACCGATATGGTTAACGCGCTGGTACTCGATGATTCGGGAAATATTTTTGTTACCGGTTCAAGCATCGGAACTGGCACTTCAACTGATTTTGCTACAATTAAATATACGCCATTAGCCGAAACGGTCTGGATTAGGCGATATAATAGCCCGGCTAATGATAGCGATGAAGGTTCAGCCATCGCGGTTGACAATTGGGGTAATGTCTATGTCACCGGGTCGAGCAAAGGCTCGGTTACCGGCTATGACTACACCACAATCAAGTATAGCCCATTAGGTGAGACTTTATGGACCAGAACCTATAACGGACCGGCTAATAACAACGATATCGCCAATGGTATTAAAGTCGATGCCCAGGGCAATGTTTATGCTACTGGCTACAGCGAGAGTACCGGAACCGGTTATGACTATGCCACGGTCAAATATAATTCTTCCGGTTCTCAGCAATGGGTGGCAAGGTATAACGGTCCAGTCAATAGCACGGACCAAACCGAAGCGATTGCGGTTGATGGTTATGGCAATGTCTATGTCACGGGCTATAGCGAAGGTATTAATCCGGATTGGGCAACCATAAAATATGTTCAACCCGGCTATCTTAGCAGGGACGTTGGCGCGGTTACCATAGCCTCACCTTCCTACGTAGTAAAGCCAGATACGGTTGTGACTCCTGCCTGTTCACTCTATAACTACGGTGATACGACTGAAACCTATCTGGTTCGGATGAAAATCGGCTCATTCTATGAAGATACCATACGAGTTATCGGACATCTACCAGGGACTTATCGGTATCTAACCTTCTCACCTTGGACTGCCAATCAATTAGGAATGCATACGGTTACTTGTTCAACCGAGTTGCTGGTCGATGGGTTTAAGCGAAATGATAAACAAACCAGTTCGGTGGTGGTCGGAACCGTGGATGCCGAAGTCTTTCGAATCCTTTTCCCAACCGGAATAATCGATACACTGCCGGTGGTACCAATAGCAAGCATAAGAAACAACAGCTCAGTTCCCTTAGATATTCCGGTTACGTTTAAAATCTTCAAAGACACTTTGGTTTATTTTGATTCCCGAATTGTTAATATATTAAATGGTCGAATGTCTGATGTGTCTTTTGATATATTCCCAATCTCCGGTCCTGATACTGGAGATTATACTACTGAAGTATCGGTTTCCCTTTTTGGTGACCAGGATACAAGCAATAATACTAAAACCGGAGCCTTTTCAGTTAAGATTGCCACCGGCTTCCCAGATATCTGGGAGGCATTGCAGCCAATTCCATCCGGTTTATCCTTGAAGAAACCAAAAGCCGGCAGTTGTATTACTGAACTTCGCGATAAACTATATTTCTTAAAAGCATCCAATACCCAAGATTTTCACGTGTTTACCCCCAATTCCTACCTCGGGACCTGGACCAGCGATACGATGCCATTGGGCAGCAAAGAAAATGGTGATGGCAAGAAACCAAAGAAAGGCGCGGCGATTACCGCTTATCAACAAGGACACGCCGTTTATGTTCTGCGGGGTAATAACTCGGTCGGTTTCTGGAAATATCAAGCCGATACGATTGGTAGTCAGACTATCGGCTGGACTAAACTGAGAAATATTCCGGAAGGTGCGAAAAAGCCTAAAGAGGGTACAGGCATGGCAACATTCCGAAAACACGGTGACGGTTACATTTTTACGATGAAGGGGTCAAAGACCGATGAATTCTATATTTATGATATTGCTGGTGACAATTGGATAAAAGTAAGTTCGCCCTCACTTGGTCATAGCGGGAAATTTGGCTATAAGCAAGGTTCTTGTCTAACTTACGATGGCGATGAATTTGTTTATGTTCTAAAAGGGAATTACGGTGATTTCTTTAAATATAGTATTGATAGCGATTCCTGGCACCAATTGAGACAGTACGATTATAAAATATTTCTTAACCGTGAGGGCAAGAAAAAGAAAGTGAAAGAAGGTTCAGGAATAGTTTACTACAACGAAAACCTCTATTTGCTCAAAGGTGGTAATACTACAGAGTTCTGGCGATACGAAATTGCTTCGGATACCTGGATTCAAATGAATACTGCCACTACTTGGATTATTCCGCTGGGCGGTGGCAAGAAAGTAAAAGGTGGTGGTTGTCTGACGATGGATGGCTCATATTTCTACGTGGTAAAAGGTGCTAATACCGACGAATTCTATCGTCATACCTTGCCGACTCTAACCTTAGCCTCCGCTCAATCAACGATCAATGGCACTCAAGCCGAAAACAAGTTAATCAACCGATTCAATTTGACGATAGCACCCAATCCCGCCAATAAAATTGTGCGGATAAAATACAATCTGCCTATGGCAGGCAAAGTGAACATCAAGCTTTACAATGTAACCGGAGCCTTAGTAAAATCTTATACCAATACCAACCCGGTTAAAGATGGCGTTTTGGTGATTGATACAAAATCTTTAGCTTCCGGTGTTTATATACTTGACTTCAATTCCGGCAAGATAAACACTAATAGGAAAATTGTCTTGAGAAAGTAACAAAAAATTGAACCCAAGGAGAGGACCACGGAGAATACGGAGTCACCAAAAAAATTTCGTGCTTTCCGTAAAAAAAACTCAGTGACTTCGGTGTCTTCAGTGGTTAATCCCTAGAAGGAGGTCAAAATGCCAAAATTTCTAATAACCTTACCGCCGATGCCGAAAGATAAGGTCAAATCGACTTGAGAATCGGTAACCAAAGCTTCCGTAGGAAGCAATTTAGTAATGGAAAGAGCTTTCATTGATGAAAATAATAATCAAGCCATCTGCTGCTGGAATGCGCCTGACCGTAAAAGTATCGAGGATTTGTTCTTAAAGGCAAAAATAGTTCCAGCCTTAATTCGCGAGGTTGTCGAATACAGTAAAATTTAAAACCGTCGAATCGACTCTCTCGGGAGACCCGACCCTTGGTGGGTCGTGAGACCCGAATCGGGAAGTTTCCAATAATTAATAATTTCGAGGGCACGACCAGAGGTATCTGGAAAATCTTTCGTAACAATTCAATTTAGAGGAGCAGAGAATAATTTAACCACAGATTTACACAAGATTTTCACGAGGTAATTAAAGTCCTATAGCTTGCCGTATGTAGGCACGATTTTAATCGTGCTAAAGTAACAAAAACTGAGGAAAGATAATAACCACAGGTTCTACGCGAAGCGTTCAGCGACCAAAGGGAACTGAACACAGGTAACACAGGGAAAGAAATATAACCGCAGAGATAGCGGAGACCACCGAGAGAAGAAACGAAGAGAAATTAACTACTGAGGGCACTGAAAACACCGAAGAATTTAACCACGGATGCACACGGATTAACACAGAGAAAAAACTCCTCTCCCCTTGCGGTCGAATCGACCCTTTTCGGGTCGAGAGACCCGATTCGGGGAGAGGTTGGGGTGAGGGGTAACTAAATCGATAGCTGAGATTCAAAATTTTGGAAATTGGGATTTGGATATTATTTGGGATTTGGTGCTTGGAATTTGGTAATTTTGTGTCAGAATAAGGTTAGTTATAACTAACCTTTTAATCAAGGGAAAATTCTTCCTATCTATTTGATTTTTGATACTTTA
>Ga0315294_10000175_pt1 | contig 68393 bp, 62 predicted proteins | sample YL17G13_40_MG_FD_203626 | JGI IMG/M metagenome (GOLD analysis project Ga0315294, IMG submission 203626) | Sediment microbial communities from Yellowstone Lake, YNP, Wyoming, USA - YL17G13_40 | ecosystem: Environmental > Aquatic > Freshwater > Lake > Sediment | place: USA: Wyoming | collected... | reverse complement strand
TTCGGAACATCGGAACCAGCTCGAGCGACTCGCTCGTACTTCCGAAACTTCGGAACAACTTTCTTCAAAAGATGGAGCGAAAGGGGCGCGGGAGACGCCGCGATTGGCGCCGAATTCTCGCCGGGCCGGAGAGGGGTCTGGCCGAAATCCCGAATTCGCGGGGTCAGGCCCGAGGGGTCTGGCCTTATCATCGCAGTTCGTTCTTCTGCGAAAAGGCCTGACCCCATGAATTTGGGCCTGACCCCAGGGGATTTCGGCCTGACCCCACAGGGATGCCGGCCGTCCGGCTCCGTCTTGACTAGAGCCGGAACCCTCCGCCATGGTCCAGGTTGGCAGCTTCGATTGCGACATAGGCGGAACTTGCTTTCCTCATTCCTTCATGCCTGATCAGTGCGGAGCTGTTCCATCCTGCGGCGCAAATCATGGGGTCAGGCCTCTTCGCTGAAGCTCGGGCATGTTGCTGAGGCCAGACCCCTCGAGGTCCGCGCCGCCCGGCTCTCTGCACTGCCGTTTGCTCCGCTTCGCTTCGCGATGTTCCGTGTTCCGCGTTCCGGGTTCCGGGTTTTAATTCCAACGCCGAAACTCCGAAACGCCTGTCCTGAGCAAGGGTAAACCCGAGCCGAAGGGCAGAAACGCCGAAACGCGACAGCTTGCTGGAGCTTCTCCTCCCTCTATTAATAGCAAAAAATGTTCACCCCAAAACCCCTTTAAAAATCACCTAACCCCTTGTTCCTAATTCCAAATTCCTGATTCCTGGCCAATTGACCGAGTTTCAATCCGGTTAAACGAATTTTATCCGTCTTTGATTTCAAAGACTTGCAGGCAGTTTTCGGCAGTTTTCGAAGGTGCAAAAAGGCAAATCACAGGGGGCACATGCCCTTCGTAGTCACTTCTCGCCTGAACCCTCATGGGACGAAGTAGGGAAAAGGGCATTGACCCCACCTGACCTTTAGCTTTGACCCCACCGGATCACAGGTTTGACCCCGATGCTCTTAACTCAAAACTCAAGGTCTGACCCCCCGAATTTGTGACCCCCCGAATTTGAGGTCTGACCCCCCGAATTTGACCCCCCGAATTCATACCCTTGTGATGACCTCCTTGCAAAGATCATACGCCTTTTGGACCGCCGGCAATTCCTGCTTCATTTTCAAAAAATATCGAATGGGGGGTGAAACCCCCCATACCCCCCAAAAGGGTAAAAGTGTAAAAGCATCAAAGTGTAATCAGTCCCCGGCGCAGCGAAAGCCTAGCTTGAGGCTCTGGAACGTCGGGTCGTAGTCGTCCCGGAGGGATACGCGCAGGTCGTACGTACCGTCCGGGCTGCCGACCCAACTGCCGCCGCGCAAAACGCGGGACGTGCCTGTAGTGGGACCAGAAGGGTCATTAGTCGGGCTTTCACTGTAGTAAGTTGATGAGTGCCAGTCGTTCACCCATTCCCAGACATTGCCGGCCATGTCATAGAGGCCGTAGCCGCTGGCCGCATAATATTCCACCAGCGAGGTGTCGTTGTCCCAGGGATCGCCGGAATTCCAATAATTGGCGTCGGCGCCGCTGATGGTGTCGCCCCAGGGATAGCGCTTGCCCGATAACCCGCCCCGGGCAGCATATTCCCATTCCGCCTCAGTCGGGAGACGCTTCCCGGCCCAGGCGCAATAGGCCGTGGCCTGGTTCCAACTGACATAAATCACCGGGAAGTTGTCATAAGCTACATTGCCGTAATACGAGCCTCGTGTGTAACTGTACGAATAAGCCGGTGCCGTGCAACTGCCCGCGTCAACGCAGGCCTTGTATGCCGCATTCGTCACCTCGGTGACATCCATGTAGAAGCTCGAGGTCATGCAAACATTGTGGACCGGAAGCTCGTCGGTGTATCCCTCGCTGAATGCGTCGCCCATGTTGAAGCAGCCGGCCGGAATCACGGCCATGCCTAGAGGGGGCACGTCAATCGTCCAAGTATAGGCCGCGGGCGTAAGGTCGGTGTTGTCCGCCAGGTCTGTCGCGCGGACTTCAAAGGCATGGCTTCCATCAGCAAGGCTGTTGTAAATTATGCCGCTGGCGCATGAGGAAAATCCCCCTGCGTCCAACTGGCATTCAAAGGTGCAAGGCTCTTCATTGCAGGTGAACGTGAAAGTTGCGGTGGTCTGGTTGGTGGGATTGGGCGGCCCGGAGGTAATAGTGGTTTCCGGCGGAGTGAGGTCAATGTTCCAGGTGTAACTCGGGGGTGTGGGGTCCGGGTTGCCCGCGGCATCCAGCGCGCGCACGTCAAAGGTATGGCTGCCTTCGGTCAGGTCGCTATAATTTTTGGGAGAGACGCATCCGCTCCATCCTCCGGCGTCGATCTGACATTCATAGGTGCACGGCCCGCCGGTGCAATCAAAGGTGAAAGTGGCTGTGATCAGATTAGTCGGGTCTGGAGGATTGCCGGTGAGTTGTGTATCAGGTGGAGTTATGTCGATGGTCCAGGTGTAACTCGCCGGCGTGGGGTCAACGTTACCGGGACCGTCAACCGCCCGGACCGCAAAGCTGTGCAAGCCCGCGGACAGCAATTCATAAAGCACGGGCGGGGAGCAGGGCGCGAAGCCCGCGGAATCCAGCTCGCATTCAAAGCTGCAGCCCGAAAGGTTGCAGCCAAACAGGAATTGCGCATACGATAAGTCAGAGTAATACTCCGGCCCCGAATAGATCGTGGTCTCGGGAGGACCCTGGGGCGGGAGCTGGTAATAATTCTTTTCTATCTCGTCGCCTCCGCCGCTGCAACCTGCTCCAAGCATTACAATGGAAATAAAAACTGCGCCCAGAAAAGCCGTTATTATGACTTTTTCCATTGCCCCCTCCTTTTTAAATCTGACTTAGATTTTTTCAATTATACCCCCCCCATAGCTTGTCAAGCAAAATTTTACGATGATGCAATTTTCCGCTCCTTGCTGTTTTTGGCTCTGAAAGGCAGCATCCCGGGTCCTCCGTATTGCCCATATTTTATGCCTTGAGGCCAACGCGACGGGACATTTTGCCCAAAACAATTTTGCCCCTCCCCCTGCCGGCGTTCTGCACCCGGTTTCCTGGACACAATTTAAGCGCATTTTGCGAGGCCTGTCAAAAAGTTTTCCCGTGCCTGTTTGGGGCTGAGAAAGCCCAGCCGTTCAATGCGCCACTCGCGGTTATATAGCTCCACGAGCTTTACCATTACCTATCCTCCTTTGGCTGTGAGTTTACCCCATTTCAATGTCAGATCCGGTCAGATAATTTCAATTTTTTCAAAGCAAAAAGGCGCTCCTATATTGAGCGCCTTGAACTACTGGCGTTCCCCCCCTACTTCGTTCCACGTTAGCCCAAGCAAGGAGTAACTTCGTAGGGCTACGTATCCTACTCCGCCCCGCGGCTACGCGGGGCTTTGAAGGACTTCGCAAACTGCTTCGCTTCTTCCCCTAGATACTATCTACTAACTACGAGCTACCATTCTCCGATGCCATTTTGCAAGATAGCGCATTTTGAAAATGATGTCAAGTCGAAATTGATTCGGGGCTGAAGCCCCTCGCACATTGAACACTGAATTCTCTGTGTTCTCTGTGTCTCTGTGGTGATATGGATCTGGAGAGGGCGAGCGCCCAACTTCGTCCCGCCTTAAAGCGGGACTACGTCGGACAAGCCGGGTCGCCCTTACATTTTGGGCGAGCCACCGGCTCGCCCGTACACTCTCGCTTAGATCAGCCGATGGGTTCGAAGAGGTCCTGGGTAGCTCCGCAGACCGGGCAGATCCAGTCTTGAGGCAGGTTTTCGAATGGCGTCCCTGGTTGGACGTTGTGTTTGGGGTCTCCTTTGGCGGGGTCATAGATATATCCGCAGACTGAGCACTGATATTTTTTCATCTCCGGCCTCCTGGGGCGAAATTTTAGCTTATAATCCTGCCGGCGCAACAGAGGTTGGGGCGGTCTTGGGCGCGGGTGACGGCGCTTGCCGCTTCGATTCCAGGAAGCGACCCTCTCCCCAACCCTCCCCCCTCCCAGGGGTAGGGAGGTAATTTTTCAACAGCCTGCCGGCAGGCCTATTAATTCCAAAGGGGCGGACTCGTCCAGGACCGATACCCCGAAGACGCGGGACTGGTTGATGTATTCCCAGGTGAGGTTTTTGCGGTGACTTGGAGCACGGTAAGGGTCTGTAGAGGCCCTGACATCGAAGCCCAAGCTGCGACGACAGGGCTTGTCCCCTTGAATTCCATCGCCCGCTCTAATTTTGCGTTGCTCGCCTTCGGCCCGCTCACATTATTCAATCGCATGTCAGACTCCGTCCAGGCCGTGCTTCTCGTGCTCCACGAACCAGCTCAAGGGATTGGTGAGGTAGAACTTCATGTCGGCCAGAAGGTTGTGGTGCTCGGTTTCCTCGCGAACCATGATCGACAGGAATTTTTTCTCCGGCTCGTCCCTCGCCGACTTGAGACGGCCGCTGTAAAAGGCAAGGGTCCGGTCCTCCAGGTCAATGCCCACGTCGAGCGCGTCCAGGTCCGAAGCCTGGGGATTGACCTTGTCCCTGTTCGCCTGCGCCAGTTTCTTGAACAGCCGGCCGATGTCAGGATAGCTGATCTTGTAACTGGCAAGGTCGATCACGCAGGAATGGGTTTTAAGGAGTTGGCCGCAAATGGCCTTGAGCCGGCCGAGGTGCACCAGCTCGTCGTCCGCCAGCATCGCGAATATTTTCCGGCCGACCTGGTTGGCCGCGGAGGCCGAGGCCTGGCGGTAAAACTCCTGCCCTTCCCGCTCAATCTCCAGCGCATTGATATATAGTTTATATAGACTATTCTTTTTATTCTCTGTTTTGGAATTAGTCTTGTTTTTGCCGGTCATCAGACGCCTTCGAGGGTGTGTTTTTCGTGTTCGATATACCAGCTTTGGGGATTGGTGAGGAAAAATTTCAGGTCGGAGAGCGCGGTATGGTGGAAGGTTTCCTCTTTGACCATTTGTTCGAGGAACTCTTTTTCCAGTTGGCCGGAGGCGAGCGGGACAGCTCCGGCATAGAGATTGATGGAGCGGTTTTCCAGGTCCAGTCCTACTTCGACGGCGTCCAGGTCTGAAGCTTGGGGCTTGATCTTGTCCTTGTTAGCCAGGGCGAGTTGGGCGAATATTTCCCGTATTTCCGGGTGTTTTTGCGGCATGGTTTTCACGTCCAGGCTGAATTTTTCGCCCTTGTTGAGCGAGTTGAAAATTTTTTCTATGCGCTGGAAATGGACGAGCTCGTCGTCGGCGAGCATGGCGAAGAGTTTTTGGCCCGGCTGGTCCCTGGCCTTTGCGCCGGCCTTGAGATAGAACTTCCGTCCCTGGACTTCGAGCTCCAGGGCCTTCCGGTAGATTTCAACCGCCTTATCGCTTTTGGTCATTTTGCCCCCTCATCCAGCGGGGCCGGCCTGGGCCGGGGCCCATTCCGCCACGTCGGGCGGAATTTTGAACATGCGGGCTCGCATCTCCTGATCCAGCGCGAACAGGGCCGAGGGGTTGTCCCCGGCCATCTCTAGCTTCTGGAGCGCCTCCCGGGCCGAGTCTTCCTCCTCCACCTGCTCGTTCACGAACCAGTCCAGTAATATTTTGGCCGCGTGGTCTTTTTCCGAAAGCGCGATCTCCACCAGGTCGTTGATGAGCGCGGTCACCTTCTGCTCGTGCTTATACACGGCTTCAAACGCTGCGACCGGGCTTGTCCATTCGGTCTCCGGGCCTTGAATCGGCCGGAGCTTTATAACGCCGGCCCTGGCCGCCAGGTGGTTATAGAACTTGAGCCCGTGCACGGTCTCCTCCTGGGTCTGCACCTTGAGCCAGTGTCCGAACCCGGGCAGGTTTTTGCCCTCAAACCATGCGGCCATGGAAAGGTAGAGGTACGCGGAATATAGCTCCGCGTTCAGTTGCTGGTTCAGGGCCTCTTCCATTTTCTTGCTCAGCATTGGCAACCCTCCTTGCGCAGGTTGTCCGCCGGCGATCATCCGCGGCCGGCCTCAATATTCCTTGAACTGCTCCCTGGCCGCGGCGCACACCGGGCAGGTCTCGGGCAGAACCCCGTCCGACACGTACCCGCACACCTGGCACACGTAATAGGTGGTCGCGCGTTCCTCCATCAGGTGGCCCATGGCCTCCTTATACAGCTTCGCGTGGGTTTCCTCCACGTCCAGGCTCTGGCTGAAGACCAGCATGGCCGCCTGGTTGTTCTCCTGCGAAGCCAGTTTCACGAACTGGTCGTAGGCCACGCCCGCAACCCTCGTTTCCGACTCAAAGCTCGCCTTTAAGTTGTCCTCCGTGCCCTTGAGCTCCTTGAGCAGCCGCAAAGAGCGCTCCCCGTGAATCTCCTCCGACATCGAGATCACCCGGAACAGACGCGCCATCTGCGGCAGACCCTCTTCCTCGGCCTTCTTGGCGTAAATTTTCAGCCGCAGCGCCGCCTTGGCCTCGCCCTCATAAGCCTGGTGATGCGCGTCCAAAACACCGCCCATTATCCCCTCCTTGCAGGCCCCTGGAATCTAAGCATTCACCCGCCAAATTCAAACTTCTTGGTCCGGATGCTCTTGGGGGCCGGACTCTCTTGTCCGGACACCCTCACCAATTCTCCTCCTTCAACTCAAAATAAGCCTTGGGGTGCTTGCAGGCCGGGCATTGCTCAGGGGCTTCAGTCCCCTCGTGGAGGTATCCGCAGTTGCGGCACCGCCAGACAACCTTGCCGTCCTTCTTGAAGACCTTGCCCGACTCCACGTTCGCGGCCAGGGCCCGGTAGCGCTTTTCGTGGAACCGCTCCGCCACTGAAATCCGCTCCCACAAGTCCGCCAACTCCGGTAAGCCTTCCTCCCGGGCAACCTTGGCAAAACCCGGATACATGGTGGTCTGCTCATAGTTCTCGCCCGCGGCCGCAGCCTTGAGGTTCTCGGCCGTGGTCCCGACCTTTCCCGCGGGGAATGCGCCCATGACCTCGAGCTCGCCGCCTTCGAGGAAGCTGAAGAACCGTTTGGCGTGTTCCTTCTCCTGGTTCGCGGTTTCCTCAAAAATGACCGCGATCTGCTCATACCCTTCTTTCCTGGCCTGCCCGCAGAAATAGGTGTACCGGTTCCGGGCCTGGGACTCGCCCGCGAATGAGAGCAGCAGGTTCTTCTCCGTCCTCGTTCCTTTCACCGACTTCGCCATTATTGCCTCCTTCTTAGGGGTGCGGACACTCCTGTCCGCACTCAATTTTTCTTCTTCCGGCACTCCGGGCATACCCCGAAAAACTCCAGCTTCATGCCCAGGACCTTGTAGTCGGTCACCGGCTTGTAGCTCAATTCCCCGGCCATTTTCACCCCGGACATGATGTCCCCGATCCGGCCGCACTTGACGCACCGGATGTGGTAGTGATTATCGATGTCGCCGTCATAGCGCCGCGGGCCCGGACCGCCCTCCAGGACTTGCACCTCCCCCTGCTCCGCCAGGAACTCAAGGTTCCGGTAAACCGTGCCCAGACTGACTTTGGGCAGCCGCTTTTTCACCTTCTGGTAAAGCTCCGAGGCGTCAGGATGGGTCTTGAGCTTCCGCAACTCCTCCAAAATCACCCGACGCTGACGGCTCTCCCGTTTCAATCGCCTGCCTTCCATCAGCTCCCTCCTTTCAAAAATGGTAACAGTTATCAATTTAAGCATCCAGTTGAAGCATGTCAAGCCCGGAATCACAGTCAGCAGCAATGAGTTCGCAGATCGGGGAATAAGAAACGCAGAACAAGGGCCCGAACTGAATGCCGGGACTTGAAATTCGGCGCCTGCCGCTGAATCCAAGACCCCGGATTTCATGCCGCCGATCCGCTGCACCATTTCCTCCAGTGTATTTAAATAATATATAGGCTATTTTTCCTATAGTCTATTCTAAAGACTATCCCCTATTCAGGGGATTTGACGAAGGAAGCGACAATTCCGATTCCGGAGGGGGAGTTGGTCATGATGAGGTCTGGGAGGAGGATGATTGAGAAGAGGCGGTTGAGGAAAGGGGAAGGTTTGAGGCCCTGGGGCTGGGATGGTTTTGCGGTTGTCTGGAGTTTTTTTCTGAGCATGGGGAGGTAGAAGAACCGGAGATATGCTGCGGTTATGGGCCATCCCCAGGTGTGGCATTTGCGGGTTTTGAAGCCGGCGCCCTCAAAGATTCCGGTCAGCGTTTTTTGGGTGTAGCGCCGCTTGTGGCCGCTCCATTCGTCGTCAATGCTCCATTTTGAGGGGTCTGCGGGGACCGAGACGATTGCGATACCTCCGGGCTTCAGGATTCGGAAGATTTCAGAAACCGCGCGTTTGTCGTCGTCCAGGTGTTCGAGCACGTCTCCGGAGATTACGGCGTCAAAGCTCTGGTCTTTGACGGGTATTTCCAGGGCGGAGCCAATCCATAGGCCGGCATCGGCCGCGGCTCCTGCGGCTTTGGCCACGGCTTGGGGGCTGTATTCAAACCCGGACAACTCATATCCCATTCCTGCGATCAGGCTCAAGGTTCTGCCCTCGCCGCATCCTGCGTCCAGGACTAAGCCTTGGACAAGGGCGTTCTTCAGTTCTTTTACGATCAGCCTGTGCCGGAGCCACTGCCGGGGTCCGAAGGTTGGGGTTGCGCCCCATTTCCTAAGCTCAACCATTGCTAACATCATAGCCGGGATTGCGCCGCGGGCAAGTCGGGCAGGGGATGGTTTCTCGTTCCTCGTTTCTCGTTTCTCGTCCGCTTTGGCGGAGCGGGAATTGAAAGTTGTCCTGAAGTTGTGATAATCTTATAAACTAACCAGGTGAAATCCAGACTCAGACTTTTGCCGGTCGGAGTGGCTCTCTATCTCCTGAGCGCAAGCGCATGGGCCCAGGTGTTCGACTACAGCCTTGTGCCTGCGGATTTGACCGCGAGTTTTCAGGCCGGGGTCTCCCTGCTCAAGTCGAAGAACTACGACTCGGGTTTCCAGCAGCTGGACCAGGCGCTGGCCCTGCTCTGGAGCTATCAAGTCCAGGACCTGCCGGCCTATTCCGCGGAACTGATCAGGCTCTGCTACGAAACCAGCCCTCCAGAGGCGATTGCGCGGCAAATCCTGTCCTACAGCGTTGACTTTGCGCCGCACAGTTCGGACGCGGCCTTTGCCCGGGCCCAGTATTTTCTGGGCGCCGGCAATTTTTCACCCGGGCCAGCCTGGCGGGAAACGGCCCGGGGCATGGCCGCCCTGGATTTTGACCTTCCGGCCCTGCTCCGGCTGAAAGCCTGGGCTTGGGCGGCCGCGGGCCGATTTTTTGAATTCCTGCTCCTGATCTTCTCGCTGGCCGTCATCCTCCGCTGCCACCGGGTGCTCTTGCACCGCGCCGGCCACCTGTTGCCGGCGAAATTCAGGGCATCGGCCCTGCCCCTGGTCTTGTTGGCCGCGCTCGCGCCGGTATTCATGGGCGCTCCCTTGTGGGCCGCGGTCGCCTGGCCGGCGGCGCTGTGCGCGCCCTTTGCGAGCCGGGCCATGAAAGCGCTGTTCCTGGGCCTGCTTGCGGTTTTTTGTCTGCAGGGCCTGTTCCAGGCGCGTTCGCGCGGACTATTGATCCCGCTGGGCAAAAGCGCGGTGATAAGCGAATACCGGATGGGCATGGGACTGGCGAACCAGTCCGACCTTGACGCCCTGCGCCAGGCCCGGGGCAGTTCGCCCGCGCTGCTCTTGGCGCTTGCCGAAGGCGAGCTGCGGGTGGGGGAATTCTCCAAGAGCGAGCAACTGCTCTCGCAGGCTTCCCAAGACCCGGATGCCGCGGTCTTTGCGCTGAACCAGTTGGGCTATTTGCATTTCAGAAACGACCACCCCGCGGATGCGGTCCTGGCGTTTGAAAAGGCGGGTTCGGCCAAGCGCGAGTCCGCGGAGGTGTTTTACAACCTGAGCCAGGCCTACAGCGCGCTGGGCAAGTATGCGGACTCGGACAACGCCTACCGCGACGCCAGCCGGGTTGACAAGGACGCCGCGGCCCGGATGAACACGGCGCGGAAGCTCACCGGCCAGAATTCGCTGATGGTCAAGATGCCCATCCCGTGCTCGCTGCTCTTGCGGGACCTGGAGCCGGCCGCGGGTCCGGCCGGCGTTCCCGCCCCCACAAAATACGGACTGGCCCTGTTGGCGCTGGCCGTTGCGCTCGCGCTCGCCCTGGGCCTGACCAATGACGCCAGACTCTGTCATTACTGCGGCGCGGTGATCTGCCCGCGCTGCCTGCCCGAGAGCCGCTCCCAGGGCGTTTGCAGCCCCTGTTACCAGGCTTTTCTGGCCGCAAAGTCGGTTGACCCCGGGCTCAAGATCGAGCAGAAGGCCAAGGTCAAAAAATATCACGGCCTCCTGGGAGCGCTTGGAATGGGGTTGAGCGTGCTCCTGCCCGGCGCCGGGCTTTTGTTGGAGGAAAAAGTATTCGCCGGGTCTGTTTTGGCGCTCCTGCCCGCTGCTTTCCTCGCCCTGCTCTTCCCCGGGAGCCACATCCCGCAGGCGCTGGTCAGCGTTTCCCCCGCGGCGCCGCCCTGGGTGATACTCGGCCTTGCCCTGTATGCGCTCTTGAGCGTGGTTTCCGTCATTTTATACATTGTGCTGGCGAGGGTGGAGGTGTAAATGGGCTTGAAAGGCTCGCTGCGCGACTTCGGCATTTCCGAGATTTTGCAATTGATCGGGCTGCAGCGCCGGGGCGGGGAGCTTAAGGTAAAGACCGGCTCCGAGGAATACCGTCTCTTGATCAACTCGGGCAAGATCGTCAAGGTTGAAAAAAGCCCGGAGGCCGCGGGCGAGTCGCTGCAGGACTACCTTACCCGGTCCAAGTCGCTCTCCCCGGAGCAGTTCCGGACCGCCTCTCAAAAAGCCCGGTCCGAGCTCAAGCCTCTGGAGGTTGCGCTGTCCGAGTTGAATCTGCTCTCCGCGGCGGAGTTGAAGGCGATCACGGGCCTGCGCAACGTAGACCTGATCAACCGGCTGTTCCTTTTAAAGGACGGCGAATACGAATTTGAGGCCGGGCCGGTGTCATATCATCCCAATTTTGCCGCGGAGCTTGACACCGAACAGCTCTTGATGGACGGCTACCGGATCAAGGACGAGTTGCCGGGAATACTCCAAGAGACCGGCTCGCTTTCCGCGGTTTTTCACAAAAGCCCGGGCGAGTTCGGGACCGCGGACCGCCTGGACCCTCTGGAAGACAGGATTTACCGGCTGGTGGACGGCGCGAATGACGCAATGGTTATCGCGGCCCTGGCCCGGGTGTCGAGGTTTGACACCCTCAAAGTCCTGGCCGAGCTTAAGAAAAAAGGCCGGGTGGAGACCAGGCTCGAGGCTGCCCGCCCCGCCCGGGGCTTGTCGCTCAAGGCCGCGGCCCGGGTTGTCTATTGGGTCCTGATCGGGCTTTTCGCCTTGCTGCTGCTCAACGGCTTGAGGACCTATGCCCTGAGGATGAGGAATCCCTGGTTGCCGGCGCAGGACCAGAGCTGGTCCCTGGAACGGACGCGGACCGCCCTGGAAATCTACCGACTGGACCGGGGCGGATACCCGTCCCGACTGGAGGAACTGGTCCGCCAGGGCCGGCTTAAGGCGAAAGACTTGAAATTTATCCAAAATAGCCAATACTATACCTCAGAACAGGGATACGTTCTTTCCGGCCCGGGGCCTGAATAGGCACGGGCTGTAATTCTATTTGAAGGAAGTGAAGAACCAAAAAATGGACAGCTCCATAGATTTAACGCTGGAAGACACCAACCTGGCGCGGGTGTTGTTCGGGGAACATCACCGGAACCTCAAGCGGATTGAGGAACTGACCGAGGTTGAAATCCGGGCCCGGGGCAATGCTCTCCGGATTCTGGGTTCGGAGCAAGAGGTACGGGTCGTGGAAAAAGTGATCCAGGAACTGTATCATCTGTTGAAGAAAGGATACGCGGTCACGGAAAACGACATTGGGCCCGCGGTCAAGATGATCTCGGAAAACCGGGAAATGCACCTGGAGCGGCTGTATAAGGACAGCCTTCTGGCCCCGGGCAACCGCAATCCGATCATGCCCAAGAGCCTGGCGCAGAAGGAATACGTGGACGCCATCCGGCAGAACGACCTGGTCTTCTCGATCGGGCCCGCGGGCACGGGCAAGACCTACCTGGCCATGGCCATGGCGGTGAGGGCGCTCTCCGAGGGCGAGGTCAGCAGGATCATCCTCGCCCGTCCCGCGGTGGAGGCGGGGGAGCGGCTGGGCTTTCTGCCGGGCGACCTGGCGGAGAAGGTCAACCCGTATCTGCGGCCTTTATACGACGCGCTCCACGACATGATGGACTTTGAGCGGGCGGTCCGCCTGATTGACCGGGGAATCATTGAGGTTGCGCCCCTGGCCTTCATGCGCGGCAGGACCTTGAACAACAGCTTCGTCATCCTGGACGAGGCCCAGAACACAACCATCGCCCAGATGAAAATGTTCCTCACCCGGCTCGGGTTCGACTCCAAGGCCGTGATCACCGGGGACATCACCCAGATTGACATCGAGCGTCCGGAGCAGAGCGGGCTGGTGCACGTGGCCAAAATCCTGAAGGGGATTGAGGGCATCCATTTCAGTTATTTTACGGAGAGGGACGTTGTCCGCCACCCGCTGGTCCAGAGCATAATCAGGGCCTACGAAGAGGACGAGCGGCAAAGGAAAACGCGGCGGCCGTCCTGAGCGGAGCGCACTAATGCCCAATTCCGAAAAAATCCACAAGCTGCCGGACGCCGAGCAGAGACCGGGCGCGCTCAAGCGCCTGCAGGCGGTTTACCGGCGGAGACCGGAGCCGGTCAAATGGACGATCTACCTCATGGTGAGCGCGGCGCTGATGCTGTTGATCTTCTATCCGCGTCCCTACCCGAGCGGAGTTAAATACAAGGAAGGCGGCGTGGCGCTCAAGACCATCAAGGTCTGGCGGGACGAGGACGTGGTGGACCAGGTCACCACCGACCAGAGGAAGAACGAGGCCGCCTCCGCGGTCAGGGACATCTACGACTACGATCCTAGCACGCCGGAAAACGTTAACCTGACCCTGGCGGATTTCTTCGCCAAGATGCATGAGCTCTACCAGGGCCCGGCCGGCCGCGAGGAAGTGACCATGCCCCCGGGTTTCAAGGAGGAAACCCGGGAGGAGCTCTTGGGCGTGGGTTTAACCCAGTCGGACATAGACCTCTTGTCCAAATTTTACTTTGACCCGGAAATCCTGAGCCGGATGCAGAGGATTGTGCGTGCGGTGTATGGCCAGCCGGTGGCGGCCGACCTGGCAGGAATCAAGCTCAAGGGCCTCGAGGGCATAATCGTCAAGGACCTCCAGCACGGCGAGACTTCCCTGCTTACGGACTATGACCAGTTCCAGGACCTGGCCCAGGTCCGGGAGAAGACGTCCAGGCTGGTCCGGCAGCGGTTCGCGGGCTACCCGCTGAGCCTGAAGAATCTTCTGGGTAAAATACTTGACCAACTGCTCCGGCCGAGCCTGGTTTTCAACGAGGAAGACACCGAGCGGGCCAAAGACGAGGTCAGGTCCTCGGTTCCGCCGGAATATTTCAAGTTCCGGCGCGGGGAGATAATTGTTCACCGGGGCGAGATCATCAGCGCGCAGCAATTAAAGATGCTCCAGGCCTACCAGGGCCTGCGTTCGCCGTTTACCGGGGGTTTCCTGTTCTTCGGCCTGCTCATCGCCCTGACCCTCAGCCAGTTCTTCATTTACAACTTTGCGGAAAGGAACGTCAAGAAGTTCAGGGCCGGTTTCGTGGATTTGGTCTTCCTGAGCACGCTGCTCCTGCTCAGCCTGGCCGCGATCAAATTGTTTGAATACCTGGGCTTCAGCATCAAGGACAGCCTGGGTCTGCCCGACGGGATCAATTTTTATTACCTGGCCGGCGCCGCGGGCACCGCCATGCTGGTGCGCATGGTGCTCAACAGCGAGACCGCCGCGATCTATACTCTGCTGCTCGCCGGCTTCAGCGGGCTGGTGACCGGGTTTGACTACTACACGGTGCTTTACCAGATGGTGGGCGGCCTGGTTGCCGCCAGCGAGGTCGGCACCGCGGAGCAGCGGACCAAGATTTTCCGGGCCGGGCTTTACCTGGGCATCGTCAACATCGTCATGGTCATGGCCTTTGCCATGATGCAGGGCAACATCGGGAACCACGCGCAACTCACCTACAATATTATTTTTGCGGTTACCGGGGGCATCCTGATATCGATCGTGGTGGCGGGAGTCAACCCGGTGGTGGAGTCGGTCTTCGGCTATGCCACCAACATCAAGCTGCTGGAGCTTTTGAACCAGGAGCACCCCCTGCTCAAGGAATTCAGTCTCAAGGCCTCGGGCTCCCACCAGCACAGCCTGTCCGTGGCCAACCTTGCGGAAGCCGCCTCCGAGGCGATCGGGGCCAACCCGCTCTTGGCGCGGGTGGTGGCCATGTACCACGACGTGGGCAAGATGGACATGCCCAACTATTTCGCGGAGAACCAGTGGGACCAGAAAAACCCGCACACCAGGATCAAGCCGACCATGAGCGCGCTGATCCTGATCAAGCACGCCAAAGAAGGGGTTGGCCTGACGGAAAAACACCGGCTGCCCCGGCAGGTGATCGACGCCATCCAGCAGCACCACGGCACCAGCCTGATCAAGTTCTTCTACGAAAAGGCCAAGGAGCTGGAGCGGCCCGGGGTGGAGACCGTGGACGAGCAGGAGTTCCGCTATCCCGGGCCCAAGCCCCAGACCCGCGAGGCCGGAATCCTGATGCTGGCCGACATCGTGGAGAGCGCGGCCAGGAGCCTGCGCGAGCCCAACCCGGCCAAGCTCCAGGGCATGGTGCAGAACCTGGTCAACCGCGTGTTCGTGGACGGCCAGTTGGACGAGTGCGAACTCACGCTCAAGGACCTGCACGAGATCAGCAAGGCCTTTGTCAAGGTGCTGGGAGCGATGTATCATTCCCGGCCCGAATACCCCCAGCCGGTGGAAAAAGGAGTCCAGGTTGCCAGGAAAAATGGAGATACGGGTCCTGAACCTCCAGAAACGAAAGCTGCCAAAGAACCGGCTCAAGCGCAAGACACGGAAGTTATTAAGCGGCTTGGGAGTTAGCCCCGCGGAGATCAGCGTCGTCCTGGTGGACGACCGCAGAATCCAAAGCCTCAACCGCGCATGGCGGAAAATTGACCGGCCCACCGACGTGCTCGCCTTTGCCCAGCGCGAGGGAAAATTTTCCGACCCTCGGGACCCAATGCTTGGGGACGTTGTCATATCCGTGGAGCGCGCCGCGGCCCAGGCCAAAGAGCGCGGGCATTCGCTGATCAAGGAAATCGACCTGCTCCTGGTCCACGGGCTGCTCCACCTGCTCGGCTTTGAGCACACCCGGGGCAAAAAGCGCGCTCAAGAAATGGCCGCCAAGGAAAAACAACTGATGCGCGGACTGGAAAACATCAAATGAGCGGCAGCCGCAAAATATCTTTCCGCCAATTCGGACTGGCGCTCCTTTCAGGAATCCTGCTGTTCGGGAGCTTCAGCCTGCCCGGAGGGGTGTCCCTGTTCCCCCTCGCATGGGTCGCGCTCGTTCCGCTCCTGATCGCAGTCCGCCAAGCCGCGCCGCGCAGGGCGTTCCTGCTCGGGTTCCTGGCCGGCTTTACCGGCTGTTTCGGGATTTACTATTGGATACCCTATTGCATGATCAATTACGCGGACATGTCCCGGCCGCTCGCCTACCTCGCGCTGTTCCTGCTCGTGCTCATACTCGCCGGCTACCCGGCGCTGTTCACCTGGCTTTGGGCCGTGTTCCAGCGCAGGTCTGCCCTGCCCGCAGTCATCATCGGACCGCTGCTCTGGGTATCGCTCGAATATATTCGCACCTATTTCCCGCTCGGCGGTTTTCCCTGGGCCCTGCTCGGAAACTCGCAATACAAGTTTCTCCAATCCATCCAGGTCGCGGAGTTGGGGGGAGTATATCTGGTCTCCTGGCTGGTGGCTCTGGTCAACTTTGGAATCGCCGGCGTCCTGCAAAAGACCCCGGCCGGCCAAAGGGCCTGGAAAGGGTTGGTCCTGGCCGCGGCTTGTTTTGCGGCTGCGGTCGTTTACGGCCAGGTCCGGATGAAACAGGTTGACGCGGCTTTCGCCCAAAAGCCCGAGCTCAAAGTCGGGATCGTCCAGGGCAACATTGACCAGGGCGAAAAGTGGAACAGCCAACTGTTCTGGGCCTCCATGGTCCGCCACATCGAGCTGAGCAAGGACTTGCTGCGCGAGCCCAAGGACCTTTTGATCTGGCCCGAAGCCGCGGTCACCGATTATTTCAACCTGGCCTGGCAGGACCAGGACCAGATCGCCAAGTCTCTTTCCGGGTTTGACGCCTATTTCCTGTTTGGGGCCGTCAGCAAGAAACAGACCGGAGAACAGAAACAATACTTCAACAGCGCATACATGCTCTCGCCCAACGGCGAAAAGCTGCTCGGGCAATACGACAAGATCCACCTGGTCCCGTTCGGGGAATACGTGCCCCTGAAAAAACTTCTGTTCTGGGTGGACGCCATTGCCGGAGGAAACACCGGGGACACCGATCCCGGCGACAAAGTCCTGGTCTTTGACACCGGTTCTTACCGGATCGGGTGCGTGATCTGTTACGAGGTCATTTTCCCCGGCCTGGTGCGCAAATTTGTTAAAGCCGGGGCCCAGGTCATGAGCACGGTCACCAATGACGCCTGGTTCGGACCCACCAGCGCGCCCCACCAGCATTATTCGACCATGATCTTCCGCGCGGTGGAAAACCGGGTCTATTTCATCCGGGCGGCCAATACCGGGATCAGCGGGGTCTGCGACCCCTGCGGCAGGACCATCGCCCAATCGCAAATCTACGAGGTCGCGCAACTGGAGGCCGGCGTCAAGCGGTCGTCCCTCCGGACCCTCTACACCAGGCTGGGAGACTGGTTCGCGTTGTCCTGCCTCGGCTTGACCTTGGCCGCGCTTGCGTTTATCCTCATTAACGGAGGAAAAAATGCTGACCGGTGAATATGTTGAGCGCGCGGAGAAAATCCAGGATCACATCCAGGAAATGCGAGGTTATCTTTGACCTCGATGGCTGGAAAAAACGCATAGCCGAACTTGAGGAGAAGCTGAAGGACAGCAGCCTCTGGCAAAACGCGGAAGAGGCCAAAAAGGTCAACCGGGAATTCGCCTTTCTCAAGGGACAGGTCGAGCGGTTCAATAAACTGGTGCAGGAGGTTGACGACATCCGTGTGTTGATTGAGCTTGCGGAGGAAGAGCCTTCGGAGGATTTGGAGTCGGAGGTGAGGCAGTCCCTGGAGTCGGCGGAGAAAGAGGTCGAGCGGTGGCAGACCGAGCGGCTGTTCTCGGGCAAGCACGACTTAAGCGACGCCATCCTTTCGATCAACGCCGGCGCGGGCGGGACCGAGGCCCAGGACTGGGCCGAGATGCTGCTCCGGATGTATTCGCGCTACTGCTCGAAGATGGGCCTTGAGGCCTCGGTGGTGGACCTCCAGGCTGGCGAGGAAGCCGGGATCAAGAGCGCCCTGGTCACGGTCCGGGGCAAATACGCCTACGGCTGGCTCCGGCCCGAGCGGGGCGTGCACCGGCTGGTGCGGATCAGCCCCTTTGACGCCAACAAGCGAAGACACACGAGCTTCGCCGCGGTGTTCGTCATGCCGGACATCGAAGAGGAAGTGGAGGTTGAGTTGAAGGACGAGGACTTGAGGGTCGATTTTTTCCGGGCCTCGGGCCCGGGCGGCCAGCACGTCAACAAGGCATCCACCGCGGTGCGCATCACCCACCTCCTGTCCGGGATCGTGGTCCAGTGCCAGAACGAGCGGAGCCAGCACCAGAACAAGGCCACCGCCATGAAAATTTTGAAGGCCCGGCTCTACGAGCGGCAGGAGCTGGAGCGGCGCGAAAAGATCGAAAAAGAGTTCCACGCGGACAAGAAGGACATTGAATGGGGTTCCCAGATCAGGAGCTACGTGCTCCAGCCCTACCAACTGGTCAAGGACCTCCGGACCGGGGTTGAGACCGGCAATGTGCAGGCCGTGCTGGACGGGGAGTTGGAGCAGTTCGTGCTGGCATTATTGAAAAAGGAGGCGAGTGAGCGCAAGTGAAGGAAGAAGACGAGGGGCGAGTTTCCGGGCCGTCCGTGCCTTCATCGGAAAACGAGATCATCCGGCTCCGGTACCAGAAGATAGAAAAAATCCGGCAGGCCGGGTTCAATCCCTACGACAACCGCTTCAAGCCCGGACAACTGATCCGGGAGCTCCGCAGCCAGTACCAGGACCAGAGCGCGGAGCAGATTGAAAAGGCCGGCCCGGAGTGCTCGGTGGCCGGAAGGGTCATGCGGCTCAACCTCATGGGCAAATCCAATTTCCTCGCGCTCCGCGACTACACCGGAGAAATCCAGGTTTACATCAGCAAGAAGGACTTTGACGAAAAAAAGCAGTGGCTGCTGAAGCAACTGGACGTGGGAGACTTCGTGGGCGCCGTTGGAAAGCTCTTCCGCACCAAGACCGGCGAACTCACGGTCTGGGCCAGGGATTTCACGCTCATGACCAAGGCCATCCGGCCGCTCCCGGAAAAATGGCACGGGCTGACCGATGTGGAGGCCCGCTACCGCCAGCGCTACGTGGACTTCATCGCCACGCCCAAGGCCCATGAGATCATGCGTACCCGGGCCAGAATCATCAGCCTGGCCCGCAGGTTCCTGGAAGAAAGGGATTTCATCGAAATCGAAACCCCAATCCTCCAGCCCATCCCCGGAGGGGCGTTGGCCAGGCCCTTCGCCACCCATCACAACGCGCTCGATTTGGACCTCTACCTCAGGATCGCCACCGAACTCTATCTGAAGCGGCTGGTGGTCGGAGGCTTTGAAAGAGTCTATGAAATGGGCCGCTGCTTCCGCAACGAGGGCGTCTCCACCTGGCACAACCCCGAATACACCATGCTCGAGTTCTACATCGCCTGCCGCGATTTCATGGACCTGATCGAACTTACCGAGCAAATGATGTCCTACATCTTGAACGACCTCCAGGGAAAGCTCAAGATCGAATGGCAGGGAAAGGAACTCGACTTCACCCCGCCCTATAAGCGCGTCAAGATGGAAGACGCGGTCGCGGAAAAATTCAAACTCACCCGCGAGGAAATCCGCAAGGGAGACGCACTCAAGAAATGGCTCCACCAGCAAAAAAACATCGTGCTCAAGCCCAACGAGGGCTGGGGAAAAGCCCTGGCCGCGGCCTTTGAGGAATCGGTGGAGGGCGACATTATTTCCCCGACCTTCATCACCCATTTCCCGGTGGAGGTCTCGCCCCTGAGCAGGCGCAGCGAGGACGACCCGGAAATAACCGACCGCTTCGAGCTGATCGCGGCCGGCAAGGAAATTGCCAACGCCTTCTCCGAACTAAACGACCCCCAAGACCAGCGCGCCCGCTTCGAAGAGCAGGCCAAAGCCCGGGCCCTGGGCGACGAAGAGGCCCATCCCGTTGACGAGGATTTCGTGCGCGCGCTCGAAATCGGAATGCCCCCCACCGCCGGCGAGGGAGTCGGTATCGACCGCCTGACCATGCTCCTCACCAACTCCCCCTCCATCCGCGACGTCATCCCATTCCCCCTGCTCAGACCCGAGCAGAGCAAGCAGTCTATTTCAAAGGGAGTCGTAAATCTTCCAGACCTTATTAAAGAAGAAACCTAGTTGAATTTTACAGGCCAGAAAGGTAAGTTGGAGACGCATGGTTGAAAAGCTAAAAATAAAGCGCACCGCGCAGACCATTGCAGAAAATTTCTCGCCGCGCAAGATCATCCTTTTCGGCTCACATGCGACGGGCAAACCCCGCCCGGACAGCGACGTGGACCTGCTCGTGATCATGAAGACCTCGCGCAATACTCTTGATGCCGCAGTATCCATTCGCCAGACCATCGCGCATGATTTCCCCATTGACATCATCGTGCGCACCCCTGCTCAGATAAGGCAGCGACTCCGCTGGGGCGATTCCTTCATCAAGGAAATCATGGAAAATGGCAAGGTGCTCTATGAAGCCCCAAGTTAAAGAATGGGTGCAAAAGGCCGAGGAAGATTGGCAGGCCGCGCGAAAGCTGGGCCGGGGCCGAAAGCCCCTTTACAACCTGGTCTGCTTCCACGCCCAGCAATGTGCCGAAAAATATCTTAAGGCAGTGCTCGAACAAAAAACCAGCCCGATCCCGAGAACTCATGACCTTGTCGCTCTTATCGAGCTGGCCCAGCCCGAGATGATGGCGCTCCTGCTGCGAAAAACCGAAATGGAAATGCTCACCGGTGCCGGTGAAAGCATAACATCTTCTCCATCCGAGACGTCATCCCATTCCCCCTGCTCAGGCCGGAAGCAAAATAAAAAATCGCTTCTGCGCTGCGAGGACAAGCCAGGCACCCGCGCGTGGAATCTTGACACCCTTCCCAAAGGTTCTACAATAAGGGTGCGCGTGGGCGATTAGCTCAGTGGATAGAGCGTCTGGCTCCGGACCAGAAGGTCGTGGGTTCAAATCCCTCATCGCTCACCAGTTCTCAATCCCGATTTTCGCCGCCGCAAAATTTTTTTTGCATTTTTTTCTTTACATTGCAAAGAAAATGTGGCATAATGGTTTTTGTAAGAAATTCCCGGTAGGTGGTGGACGAGGAGCCGGGATGGGAAAAACGAGAAATTGGAAAAAGCGTTGGACCGGAACGAAGGGCGTGAACTCTTCTTCCGGTTTTTTTATAAGGAGTATGGGAAACGGCTCTGCTCATCGCGAAAGGCATAACCTGCGAAGGAACACTTAAAAAGGAGGGATTCAAATGGGTTGTGGAAGGCACACGAAACCGGTGGCCTTGAAAAAGGTGCAGAAGAAGGTAGCGAAGAAGAAGGCGGCGAAAAAGGGAAAAAAGAGATAGGGAAAAACGTCAACCAGCCATAAACCTCTAGCCTCGTTGGAAAACGAGCGGGAATGAAACGGAGACGGTGAGCAGAGATCCCGATTGATAAGAGTCATACGACTCTGGAAAAAGAGCGTCCGGAAACCGGGCGCTCTTTTTTTGCCCGGCGCGTTAAAATTTACAGCCGGGGCTGATCATGATAAATTAAAGGCTATGAAACGCGGCAAGCAGGCGGGGCGACCCGCGTCCCGGCCGGGCTGGGACAAGTATTTCCTGGAAATCTCCCGGCTGGTGGGGCGCCGCAGCACCTGCCTGCGGCGCGCGGTGGGGGTGACGCTGGTGAAGGACAAGCGCATCCTGGCCACGGGTTACAACGGCGCCCCGGTCGGGCTCAAGCATTGCGCGGAGGTCGGCTGCTGGCGGGAGAAGCTTGGGGTTCCGAGCGGGGAGCGCGCGGAGCTTTGCCGGGGGCTGCACGCGGAGCAGAACGCGATCATCCAGGCCGCGTATCATGGGGTATCGATCCGAGGCTCAACCTTATACTCCACCAACCAGCCGTGCAGTATCTGCGTCAAGATGCTGATCAACGCCGGAATCGAAAAAATCGTCTATCTTGAAGGTTACCCGGACGAGCTTGCGCGGCAGATGCTGGCGGAGTCGGAAATAGAAGTGATCAAATTCAAGGAGGAGGGGAAGCGATGAAATGCCCTTTTTGCGGAGACCTTGACAACCGGGTGATCGATTCGCGTCTGAGCAAGGACGGCGCGGTGATCCGGCGGCGTCGGGAGTGCCTTGAATGCGGGAGGCGGTTCACGACCTACGAGCGGGTTGAGGAAGTGCTGCCGCTGGTGATCAAGAAGGACGGCCGCCGCGAGCCGTTTGACCGGATGAAGATATTGATGGGCCTGAAGAAGGCCTGCGAGAAGCGGCCGATCAGCATCACCACGCTGGAGAAGGTGGTGGACAAGATCGAGCATAAAATCCTGGAAAGCGGCGAAAAGGAAATTCCTTCCACCGTGATCGGCGAAGAGGTGATGCGGGAGCTCTACAACCTGGACCACGTGGCCTACGTCCGGTTCGCCAGCGTTTACCGGAGCTTCAAGGACATCAACCAGTTCATGGACGAACTGAAAGACCTCCTGGACCGCCAGAAGCAGGAAAAGGCCAAAGCCGCCAAGACCTGAAAATGGACTACGAGCCCCTCATGAAACGCGCGCTGGGCCTGGCCCAAAAAGCCGAAGGCCGGACCGGACACTATCCCCTAGTCGGGGCGGTGCTGGTGAAATCCGGGCGCGTCATTTCCGAGGGATATTTCAAGCGCCCGGGCGAGCCGCACGCGGAATTCAAGGCGATCCGGGCCGCGGGGAAAAACGCCCGGGGCGCCACGCTGGTGCTCAACCTGGAGCCCTGCTGTCATTACGGCCGCACCCCCCCGTGCACCCGGGCGGTGATCAAGGCCGGGGTCAAGACCGTGGTCGCGGCCATGATCGACCCCAACCCGCTGGTCTCGGGCAAGGGCTTCGCGCAGCTGCGCAACGCCGGGATCAAAGTCATAACCGGCGTGCTGGAAAAGGAAAGCCGGGTCTTGAACCGGCACTTCCTCAAGTTCATCACCACGGCCACGCCCTGGGTGATCGAAAAGCTCGCGGCCACCGCCGACGGCAAAATCGCGGACCGCTTTGGAGACTCGAAATGGATTTCAAGCGAGCAGTCCAGGGAGCTGGCGCACCGGCTGCGGAGCAAAGTCCAGGTGGTGATGGTCGGGATCGGGACCGTGCTTGCGGACAACCCCAGGCTCACGGCCAGGCTCCCGGGAGTCAGGCGCCAGCCCCGGCCGCTGGTGGTGGATGAAGACCTGCGCATCCCGCTCTCGGCCAAGCTGCTGAAAACGCCCGCTCCCGGCGGGGCAATCATCGCCTGCACCGGCCGAGCGAGCAGGAAAAAAGCGGCCGCGCTGGAAAAAATGGGCGCCACCGTGATCGCAACCAGGCCGGACAGGAACGGCAACGTCAACCTCAGGGAGCTCATGAAAAAGCTGGGCGGCATGAAGGTGGCCAGCGTCCTGGTCGAAGGCGGTTCGCGCCTTGCCGGATCCATGCTCGAGCTCGGACTGGTGGACGAGCTCATGTATTTTTACGCGCCCAAAATCCTCGCGGACGCCAAGGCGCTGCCCATGCTCGCGGGGTCCATGCCCCGGAAGATCGGCCGCGCCATTTTGCTCATCAACCCGCAATTCCAGCGCGTTGGCCCGGACATGATGCTCAGCGCGCTGCTAAGGGAGATTTGAATGTTCACGGGACTGATCGAGCGGGTCGGAAAAATCGCGCGCGTGCAGGCGTTCGGCCAGGGCAAAAAATTCCTGATCGACCCGGGAGAGGGCTTTGAAACGGCCCCGGGCGACTCGGTCGCGCTCGACGGCGCCTGCTTCACGGTGGTGAGTTTGGAGGGGAAACATTTATGGGTGGAGGTGAGTTCGGAAAGCCTGGCCCGGACCACTTTTGAAAAAAAACAGGCGGGCGACCAGGTGAACCTCGAGCGGTCGCTGCGGCTTTCGGACCGGCTGGGCGGGCACCTGGTGCTCGGACACGTGGACGGCATGGGCAGGATCAAGAAGGTCACCCGCGGCGCGGAATTCACGGAGCTGGAAATCGAGGCTCCGAAGGAAGTGGCGGCTTTTTTGGTTGAGAAGGGTTCCATCGCGGTGGACGGCATCAGCTTGACCGTGAACTCTCTTGCGGGCGCGACTTTTTCCATCATGCTGATCCCGGAAACGCGGAAACGGACCACTCTCGCGTCCCGCAAGATCGGGGACGCGGTGAACCTGGAGGCGGACATTATCGGCAAGTACGTGGCGCGGCTCTTGAAAAAAGGCCGCGGGCCCGGAGGACTCACTTTGGAGAAGTTACTTGAAGAAGGCTACTGAGTAAGCGGTCCATGGCGAAACTCCTTTTCATTCAGCTCAACGAATATGAGCTGCACGGACTGGAATCGATTGCCGGCGAGCTCAAGAAGCACGGCCACGAGGTCAGGGTGCTGCTTCCCTGGTTTGAAAAATCCACCGCCCGCCAGATCGAGGCTTTCGCGCCGGAGGTGATCGGGTTCCCGCTGGTCTCCGCGGAACGCGAAGAAGCGCTCGCTCTCGCCCAGTCGCTCAAGTCAAGGTTCCATGCGCTCATCCTTTTCGGCGGGGTGGACCCGACCTTTTTCCCGGAAGTAATCGAGCATGACGCGGTCGACATGGTCAGCCGCGGCGAGTCCGAGCGCGCGCTGACCATGCTGATGGACGCCATTGACCGGGGGGAAGATTTCACCGGGATACCCAACCTCTGGGTCAAGAAGGACGGCCGGGTCCATAAAAATCCGGTGGGGCCTTTGATCGAGGATTTGAACCAGCTCGCCCCGCCGGACAAGGACGTCTATTTTTCGCGTTACGCCTTTTTCCGGAACCACCCGATCAAGCTGTTCATCGCCGGCAGGGGCTGCCCCTACTCGTGCAGCTACTGCGCGAACAAGGGCCTGCGCGAACTTTACCCCGACGCCAAAAAATACCTCCGCTTCAAAACCCCGGAATACTTCATGGAAGAGATCAGGCCCGTCATTCAAAAATTCGGCGCCAAAACCGTCGGCTTCAACGACGACCACTTCAGCCACGACCTGCACTGGCTCGAACAATTCCTCCCGGCCTATCGCAAAGAAATCGGCGTTCCCTTTTTCTGCGCCGGCCGCATCGACGTGATGACGGAGGAAAAGGCGCGCCTGCTGAAGGAAGGCGGCTGCTATTCGCTCTGGTACGGTCTGGAGACCGCGAACGAAGCGCACCGCTCCGAAATCCTCAACCGCAAGATGAGCAACGAACAGATCCGCTCCGGGGTCGAGACCCTTCACAAGTTCGGCATTCTCACCCAGAGCTACAACATCTTAAACTACCCGGGCCAGAGTTTCGAAGACGGCCTGGAGACGCTTGACATGAACTTGCGGCTTAAAAACGATTTCGTGGTCAGCTCCCTTTTCCAGCCCTTCCCGGGGACCGAGCTGGGGGAAAAAGTCAATCGCGAGACGCGCCGGGCCGGGAACGCGCTCCCGGCCAAAAGACTCAACTACTTCGCCTCCAGCGCGCTTGAGCAAAAGGACTCGCGCAAACTGGAAAACCTGCAGAAATTTTTCATCCTCGGGTTCCGGAGCCGCTGGCTCCGCAAGGCCCTGCCCTTGCTGGCAAGGTTGCCGAAAAACCCCTTGTTTGATATACTCTTTCTGTTAAGCTTTGGCGCGGAGTATGGCCGCCTGCATCGACTCGGCCTGTGGGAGAACTTAAAATATAACCTGAGCCATATCCGCACCACGTATTTGCGAAGAAAAGCAAAGGCGCTTAAAGGATAAATTATGGTCAAGGAAACCCGGAGCAGCCGCATCTCTTCCATTGAAGAAGCGGTGGAGTTGATCCGCCAGGGCAAGATGATCATCCTGGTGGACGACGAGCACCGCGAAAATGAGGGCGACCTCATGGTCGCGGCCGAAAAGGTCACGCCCGAGCACGTGGCGTTCATGGCCAGGTTCGGCCGCGGGCTGATCTGCCTGACCATCACCGAGGAGCGCCGCAAGCAACTGAACCTGCCGCTCATGGTCAGCGAGAACCAGAGCCGGTTCGGCACCGCCTTCTGCGTTTCCATCGAGGCGCGCGAAGGCGTGACCACCGGGATCAGCGCCTACGACCGGGCGGCCACCATCCAGGCCGCGATCAAGGACGACGCCCAGCCCGACGACCTGGTCCGGCCCGGACACGTTTTCCCCATCGTGGCCAAAAACGGAGGCGTGCTGGTGCGCGCCGGGCAGACCGAGGGATCGGTCGACCTCTGCAAGCTCTCCGGGCTCAAGCCCGCAGGAGTGATCTGCGAGGTCATGAAGGACGACGGCACCATGGCCCGCATGCCGGACCTGCTGAAATTCGCGGAAGAGCACCAACTCCAGATCACCACCATCGCGGACCTGATCAAATACCGGATGCAGAAGGAGCGGCTGGTGCACCGGGCCGCGGAAACCCTCATCCCCACCCCGGAGTGGGGCGACTGGAAGGTGATCGCCTACGCCACGGACGTGGGCGAGGACGTGCATCTGGCGCTGGTCAAGGGCGAGATCAAGCCCGAGGACAACGTTCTGGTGCGGGTGCACTCGGAGTGCCTGACCGGGGACACTTTCGGCTCGCTGCGCTGCGACTGCGGGGAGCAGTTGCACCGGGCCATGACCATGATCGACAAGGAAGGCAAGGGGGTGCTCATTTACCTCCGCCAGGAAGGCCGGGGCATCGGCCTGCTCAACAAGCTCAAGGCCTACGTGCTCCAGGACCAGGGCCTGGACACGGTGGAGGCCAACCTCGCGCTCGGGTTCCAGCCCGACCTCCGGGACTACGGCATCGGCGCCCAAATCCTGATCGACCTCGGGGTGAGGAAAATGCGCGAGATCACCAACAACCCCAAGAAAATAGTGGCGCTGGAGGGGTTCGACCTTGAGATCACCGAGCGGGTGCCCATCGAAATATCCCCCAACGACAAGAATATCGACTATCTTAAGGCCAAGAAGGAAAAAATGGGGCACTTGCTCTCGCTCAAGCTGAAGGATTAACAAAGGAGGCAATCTTGAAAGAGGTCATCGGCAAGCTGGAGGCCCAGGGGCTGAAATTCGGAGTGGTGGTGGGCAGGTTTAACGAGATGATCACCGGCCGGCTTCTGGACGGGTGCCTGGACGCGCTCAAGCGGCTGGGGGCGGACGACGCCAACATCCAGATCGTGCGGGTGCCGGGCTCGTTTGAGATCCCCCAGGCCGCGTTCAAGCTGGCCAAGTCCGGCAAATACGACGCGGTGATCTGCCTGGGAGCGCTGATCCGGGGGCAGACCCCGCATTTCGATTTTCTGAGCGCGGAAGTCACCAAGGGCATCGCGCACACGGCGCTTTCGACCGGGGTGGCGGTCGCCTTCGGGGTGCTCACCGCGGACACCATCGAGCAGGCGATCGAGCGCGCCGGCGCCAAGAGCGGCAACAAGGGGTTTGACGCGGCCATGTCCGCGGTGGAGCTGGCGCAGGTGTTGAAGCAGATTTGAGCGCAATTTGACCGGGATTTGTTGAAAAAACATGGGCAAGAGGAGAAAGGCCAGGGAACTGGCGCTTCAAGCTCTTTATCAGGTGGACTTTTACGGCGCGTCCCCTGGAGGACCGCTTGAGCTTTTCTGGGAAGACCAGGGCGCGGGCGGGGAAATCCTGGAATTCGCCAAAAACCTGGTGGAGGGCGTGGTCGCGCACCGGGAGGAAATTGACCGGCTGGTCGAGGACCACTCGGAGCACTGGAAGCTTTCGCGCATGAGCCGGGTGGACCGTAATATCCTCCGGCTGGCGGTTCTGGAATTCCTGGAGATGCCGGACATCCCCTGCAAGGTGACCATTGACGAGGCCATCGAGCTGGGCAAAAGGTTCGGCACCAGCGAGTCGGGCGCTTTCATCAACGGCATCCTGGACCACGTGCTCAAGCAGCTGCTTAAAGAGGAAAGAATTCGCAAGGCCGAGGGCGCATGAAGATAACCGCTTGCGCATACCCTCCGGACTGGGCGCAAAACGAGATGCTGGCGCTGCCGGTCTTTTCCGACCAGGCGCCTGCCCGGGGCATCGCGGGCAGGATCGACTTCCGGCTCAACGGCCTGATCAGCGGGCTGATCCTGGAGCAGTTGCTCAAGAAAGACGACCCCTGGCTGCTGATCAATCTCGAGCGAAAAGTGGCGCCGCGGCTCCTGCTGGCGTCCGCGGGAGAAGCGGATGCGCTCACCCTCGATTCCTCGGCCAAATGGCTGCAGCGGACCGCGGCCAAGTTGTTCAACGCCGGGGCCCGCAGTTACGCCCTGGACGTGGGAGACCTCTACCGTCCCGAGTTCCCGATCCGGGAATTCGCCGGCAACGTCCTGCGGAGTCTGATCCCCTACCAGTTGGAACAAGTCAAACTCTACGTTGGTCTAAACCTGGCGGACAAGCTGGTGCAGGAACTGGGCCGGTGGCTCCATTATTACAAGCCCGAGGCCCCCGTTGAATTCAGCTTGCGGGTGATCCCGGAAATGTTCGAGGAACCGGAAAAATGAAAGCCAGGGCCATAGCCGCGGTCGTGGCCGCATTCCTGCTGCTTGCGGGCACGGTCTTGATCCAGCACGCGCTGGACCGGAAACAGCTCCGGGTCCTGCGGAGCGGGGAGGACGAGGTTGTGTTTCCCAACGCCTCCATCCTCAAGGTCTTAAGCCTGGGCCATTCCAACCTGGTGGCGGACTACTACTGGCTGAAAGCCATCCAGTACCTGGGCAATTGCCTGACGCTCAAAGCGCCTCCCGCTCAAATGTACAAGTATGCCCAGTTCGTGACCGATATCGACCCTCAATTCTTCGAGGCCTACTACTACCCTGCGGCGGTGATGATCGCGGACCGCCTTGCTCCGGCGGAAACGATTTTGCTTTTGGAAAAAGGCCGTCAGCACCTGCCGCAGGCCGGGGAACTGGCTTTCCAGCTCGGGTTTGCCTACTACTATTTTGAGGGGGATCGTCAAAAGGCCGCGCGGAACCTCAAGGACGCGGCCGTGCTCCGGGACTATCCGCCCTACGCCATGCTCGCGGCAAGAATTTTGGCCGAAGGCAACAACCCCGACCTCAGCTTGTCCTTGCTCGAAGAGCTGGACAAGGGGTACAAGCTGGACAAATGGGGCGGGTCGGTGGCGCAGATGGTCGCGGGGTTTAACCAGCAGAAAATCATCATCCGCTTGAACCAGTTGATCGAACAGTTCCATGCCGAGAAAAAAAGGTATCCCGATGGTCTCCCCGAACTGGTCAGCGCCGGGCTGATCAAGGCCCTCCCGCAAGACCCCCTGGGAGGAGCTTTTTTCTTTGACCGCCAAAACCTCCGGGCGAAAAGCACCCGGGAATTCTACGCCGGGGTCTATAAGAGCAAAGGACAGGAATGAGCATGATCAAAACCGAAGCGCTCGGCAAGACCTTTTACGCCGGGTTCCGCCGGAAAAAGATCGAAGCGCTCAAGGGCCTTGAACTCCAGATCGAAAAAGGGGAAATCTTCGGGTTCCTCGGACCCAACGGCGCGGGCAAGACCACCACCATCAAAATTCTTGCCGGACTGATCAAGCCCAGTTCGGGCAAGGCCTTTGTCCTGGGCCGGCCCGCGGGAGAAGTGGCGGCCCGGACGCGAATGGGGTTCCTGCCCGAGCAGCCCTATTTCTACGATTACCTCACCGGCGCGGAATTCCTGGAATTCTGCGCCCGCTTCTTCGGGCTCACCGGGCAGGAGCGCAAGAAAAGGATCAACATGCTCCTGGCCGCGGTCGGCCTGGAAGGCGCGAGAGACCTTGCGCTCCGGAAATACTCCAAGGGCATGCTCCAGCGCATCGGCCTGGCCCAGGCCTTGGTCAACGACCCGGAACTGGTGATCCTGGACGAGCCGATGAGCGGTCTGGACCCGCTGGGCCGCAAGGAAATCCGGGACCTGATCGCAAGCCTGAAGGACCAGGGCAAGACCGTGTTCTTCAACACCCACATCCTCAGCGACGTCGAGATCATCTGCGACCGGGTGGGCATCATCCACAAGGGCAGCCTGCTCAAGGTGGGAGCGGTCAGCGAGATCGCCGGCGCAAGCATCCACCAGTGGGAGATCATCGCGGAAATAAAACAAGAGGGGCTGCGCAAGCAACTGGAGGCGCTGGCCGGGGCGGCAAAGCTTTCCATCTCCTGGCAAAAAGACCAGGCCCTGGTCCGGACCGCGGACGAGAACCAAGCCGCGGCCGCGGCCAACCTGATCCTGCGCGGGAACGGGAGGCTGATTGAGTATTCCACCCGGCGGCAGGGTCTGGAGGAATTCTTCGTCAGCATGCTGGAAGCGGAGAAGGCCAAATGAAAAAAATCTGGACCATAGTTTTGAACAGTTTCCGGGAAAACATCCGCGACCGCATCCTCTACAACCTCCTGGTCTTCGCCCTGCTCATGATCGTGCTGAGCGTGGCCCTGGTCCAGCTTTCCACCGGCGAGTGGCAAAGGATCACCATTGACGTGGGCCTGAGCAGCGTCTGGATTTTCGGGAGCCTGATGGCGATATTCCTCGGGATCAGCCTGGTCAGCAAGGAAATCGAGCGCCGCACCATCTACACCCTGCTCTCCAAGCCCGTGGCGCGATCCGCTTTCCTGCTCGGAAAATATCTCGGCCTGACGCTCACCATCCTGGTCAACATGGCGGTGATGGTCGCGGTCTATATCCTGATCCTCCATTACCTCCGAGGCCATTTCAGCATGGCCCAGGCCCAGGCCCTGATCCTCATTTTCGTCAGCCAGATGGTCGTGGTCGCGACCGCGCTCTTCTTCTCCACTTTTTCAACCCCCACCCTCTCCGCCATCTTCACCCTCGCGCTGTTCGTGATCGGCCACCTCACCGGACAAATCCGCGACTTCGCCCGGGCCAGCGACAAGGCCCTGATCAAATTCTTCGGCGACGCCCTTTACTACGGAATCCCCAACCTGGCCAATTTCCAGTGGGTAAATAACGCCACCTACGGACAGGTCATGGACCCCAAAACTTTCCTGCTAACCATCCTGATCGGCTTGCTAACCGCCGGCCTGATCCTCCTGCTCGCAAGCCTGATCCTGGAAAAAAAAGATTTCCTCTAAACCAAGGTGAATCCGATTCCAACCCCCAAATTATCATTGGTCCTGCTCGAAATGTTTTTCCTCACCGGACTCCTCGGCCGCATCCTGGTCTCCGGAAGGATTTACTACTGGTCCAATTATCTGTTCCTGGCCTGGTTCAGCCTGGCCTGCGTCCTGGCGCTGCTGGTCAAAAGGTCGTCATTCCGGGTTCCCGGCCTGCTCAAGCTGGGGATAGGCTTGTTCTTCGGCGCAAGCATAATCTCCATGGCCTTTGGCCTGCAGCCGCTATCCAGCGCGAGGGAACTGATTATTTTTCTGGGATACCTTTTCATCTTTTTGTCCGCGCTGGAAATTTATTCCCAAAGACCGCTCACCGGCCTGGTGGAGGCGGTTATTCTGGCCGCGGCCCTGCACGCCATTTTCGGGATCACCCAATACGCCGGCGGACTGGAACGGAGCATAAGCCTGGGCAATGCCCCGGAGCTGGCGCTTTTCGAGCAGGTGAAACTGAAGAGAATCTTCGGGCTGACCTTCTCGCCCGACTTTTTCGCCTCCATCCTGGCCGCGGGCCTGGTGCTCCTGGCCGGGGCATGGGATCACGTCACCTCCGGGCTTTCACGGAGCAAGCCGGCGAGGATGGCGGTGTCCCTGGTCTTTTCCCTGCTGCTTTTGGTTCCGATGCTTTGGTCCAAGTCCTTCGGCGGATTTTTATCCTTTGCCGCGGGGATAACCGCGCTGGCCGCGGCCAAGCCGCGGGGGGGTCTAACGGGCAAAAAGGCCGCGCTGCTGGCGCTGGGCGCCGGGCTGCTTATCTCTGCGACTCTGGCGGGCTTTGCCTACCATCGCCGCTCGGTCATTTTGGTCCCGGAGAATAACCCGGTGCTTCAGCGGATTTACAATTTTGAATCCGGTCTCAAGGTTTATCGGGAAAAGCCGATGCTGGGAGTCGGGATCGGCAACTTCGGGACCGCCAATCTCAAACACCGGGCCAGCCAGGGCAACGAGGCCCGGTACGCCCACAATAATTTCATCCAGGCGCTGGCGGAGTCGGGCCCGGCCGCGCTGCTCGGACTGCTGTTGATCGCAGCGTGGCTTCTGCTTTCGCTGCGAAAAGTCTTGGCGGGCGGCGCTCCGCTTGCCGCGGGCCTCTGGGCCGGGGCCATCGTCATGCTCTCGCACTGGCTCTGGGATTACGGGCTTTACGTCCCGGAAGCGGCCGCGGTCTTTTTCGCTCTGGCCGCGGGCCTGGCCGCAAGTCTTCCGGGCCGGGAAGAGCGGAAGGTTTCGCCGCCGGTCCTGGGCCTGGTCTCGGTCCTGGTCGCGGCTTTATGGCTCGCCTCCGGCTGGATATTCCTGGAACACCGGGCCATGAAAAAGGCCGAGCGTTTTTTCCTGGCCAGGGACTGGGCGCAGTCCAAGGCGCTGGCCGAAAAAGCCCTGCGGCTGATCCCGCTTGACGACTACCCCGAGATGCTGATCGCCTGGAACCTGTCGCAGGCCGGCGCGGAGCCGGCCAAAGTGATCCCGCACTTCTCAAAGGCGATCCAGTTGAATCCGCGCTCCGCTTCCTGGCACAAGGAGCTCGGAGCATACTACCTGAGCATCAACCGGCTGCAACCGGCCGAAGCGGAGTTCCGAAAGGCGCTCGAGCTGTATCCCAACAGCCCGGACTTGATGGCGCGCCTGGCCAGGGTCCGCCGCCTCCAGGGCGATATCCAAGGCTGCCAGAGCCTCGCCCAAAAGGCGCTCACCGTCGCGGGCGATCATAAAAGAGCGCTCTGGGAGATCTTCTGGGCAAGCATGCAGCAGGGTGAGGGTGAAAAAGCGGCCGAGGCGCTCAGGCAATTGCAAGCCCTGGGCGACAACTCCGCGGCGCGCCTCCTGGAAAGGATCGGGAGGAAAAGCCCCTGATGAGCCTGATCAGAAAGATCGCGGTCAACAACGCAATCATGATCACGCAACGCGGCCTGACCGCGCTGACCGGGTTTCTGGTCTCGGTCTGGTTGATCAGACACTTCGGGTCCGAAAAGTTCGGGACCTACAGCCTGGTATTCGCATGGTTCACTTTTCTCAACGTGTTCACCCCGCCCAGCATCGAGCAGGTGGTTGCCCGGGAAGCGGTCCGCTTTCCCGGCCAGACCCGGAAATACCTGGGAGCGGGCGTTGCGATCAAGCTTGCGCTGGCAATGGTGGGCTGGGTTTCCGGGATCGCAGCGGCATATCTGCTCGGTTACCCGCGCCAGACCATTTTTTATCTGGGGATTGCGCTGGTCGGGCTTCTGGGCAACGCCGGCTACGTCCTGCAGGTGCCCCACCAAGTTGAACTCAAGCTCTTAAGGCCGGCCCTGGCCGACGGATTGAGCAATTTGTTTTACCAGTTCGGACGCGCGGGCATGATCGTACTCAAGCTCGGCCTGCTCCCCTTCTTCTGGCTCTACCTCGTCTTCCGCCTGCTCCAACTCGCGTTTTTCCTCCTGCTGGGACTGGAGAAAAAGGAATACCGGATGGACTTGCGCTTTTCCTACGCCGAGGTCCGCGGGATTTTCAGCGCGAGCTGGATCCTGCTGATCAACAACGTGTTCGTCATGGTGATCAGCCGGATCGACCAGTTGCTGATCTATCCGGTCTGGGGCGCCCGGTCGGTAGGACTCTACGGCAGTTGCGCCAACCTCACCGATTACCTGATCATGATCCCTTCGGTCTGGTACCTGACGGTGTTCCCGCTGCTCACCCGGTACCTGGACGAGTCAAAAGACGCGCACGAAAAGGCCAGCCATTACAGCTTCAAGTACCTGACCATCTCCGCGGTCCTGCTTTGGATTGCTTTCGGGGGGTTCAGCGGCCAGGTGATCTCGCTGCTTTTCGGCGCGGATTACGCCGAGGCGAAGGACGCCCTGTTTTGGCTGAGCGCGAGCATGGTCATGGTCTTCATTTACATGGGCCTGATCTCCAACGCCATTTCGCGGGGCAAGGAAAAAGCCTGGCTGTGGGTGAGCGGTTTGGGCGCGCTTTGCAACGTGGCATTGAACCTCCTGCTCATCCCCAGGCATGGGATCGCCGGCGCGGGCATGGCCAACTTCGCGGCCTATTCCTGCCAGATAGTCCTGGCCGGGCTGTTCCGGGATTTCCGGCCGGACTTCAAGGTCATGTTCAAGTCGTCGGCGGCGCCCGTGGCGCTCGGACTTTTGCTGGTGCTGGCGGCAAAATTCCTGCAACTGGACATGCTGGTCTGGCTGCCGGTCTTGCTCGCGGCATACCCTGTGCTGCTGGTGGCCGCAGGCGCGCTCAATAAAAAGGATTTGCAGATGGCTCTCAAAGCCGTGGGGCTGGGTGAGGAATGAGCCGACCCGAAATCAGCGTTGTCATCCCGGTTTATAACGCGGAGCGTTACCTTGAGGAATGTCTTGCCAGCGTATTGAGCCAGGAGGGCGCGGACTTTGAAGTGATCGCGATCAATGACGGTTCAACCGACCGGTCCACGGAAATCCTCAGGCGCTATGCTGACAGGATCCGGCTCATCGAGCAGGCGAACGTCGGGTTCAAGGAAGTGCGGAACGTTGCTCTTAAGCACGTGCAAGGGCGGTTGGTTGCGCTGCTCGACGCCGATGACCGCTACCTGCCGGGACACCTCGCCCGACTCGCCGAGTTCGAAAAGTCACGCCCCGAGGCCGTAGGGTTTTACGGGGATGCATGGCTGATCGACCCTCAAGGCCAAAGGCTGTGGGTCCACAAGACCCCGCAGGCCAGCTTTGAAAACCTGGTCATGGGCAACTATATCATCCACTCGAGCGTTGCTCTGCGGAAATCATTTTTTGACCGCGGAGAAACCTACCACCACTGCGGCCCGGCCGGAGACTGGGAACTGTGGTTCCGCGCCATGGAGCATGGCCCGCTCGTGCATCACCCCTGGATCGGAGTCGAGTACCGCAAGCACCCGGAAAGCGCGATGCACCAGAATCAGGAGGAAGCCGAGGAATGGACTTTCCGAATCCTGGACTGGGTCTTTGAAAAGCACAAAGAGCTTTCCGCAAAAACCAGAAACCAGGCGCTGACCAGGGCCTATTATGACCGCATGGGGAGGTTCCTGGCAGCCGACAAGCCCAAAGAAGCCAGAGCGCGGGCGCTAAACTGCCTTCGCAGAGACCCCGCCATGTTCAAGGCCTGGGTCGGATTGTTGGTGGGGCTTGCCCCTCCCCCGGCCATCAGCGCGGCGATCTCATTAAGGAGACAAATCTTGAAATGGTTCGCCCGAATAAAATAGCTTTCCTCATCACCGACTGCGACTTCGGGGGCGCGGAGCAGATGCTGTTCGAGCTCTGCCGGGGCCTGTCCGGGCAATTCTCCATGCAGGTGCTCTCGCTCAAGCGCAAGGGCCATTTCGGGAAACTGATCGAGGGCCTTGGCATTCCGGTCAAGAGCTATGGGCTGGCCGAGGTCCCCGGGCCGGGGTACGCGTCCGATTTTTTACGCGCATTGTTCAAGGTCCGCTCGGAGCTGCGCGAGTTCCGGCCGGACCTGGTCCAGGGCGTCCTCTTCCAGGGAAACCTGATGGCCAGGCTCGCGGGCAGGGCCGCGGGCGTGAACAACGTCCTCTGCTCGCTCCACACCTTTGACCGGGGACGACTCAAGGCCTCGGCGGAAAAATATACGCAGGGCCTGGCGAAAAAATACATCGTGGTCTCTGACGCGCTGGCGGAATTCTGCGCGAAAAATTATTCAATCCCGCGCGACAAGATCGCGGTGATCAAGAATGGCATTGTCATGAACCCCGCGGCCGCTTTGGACCCGGGCCTGGCCGAGAAATTGGGGCTCCAGCCGGGCAAGCGGGTGGTGGGGACCATCGGCCGCCTGCACCGGGAAAAGGGGACCGACGTCCTGATCCAAAGCTTCTCCCGTCTCGCCGGAGAAATGAAGGACCTGCGCCTGGTCATCATCGGCGACGGGCCGGAGCGCGAAAACCTCATGCGCCTGGCAAAGGGCCTGGGGTTGGGGGACCGGGTCTTGTTCGCGGGATTTTTGCCCGAGCCGGAAAAATATTTGCCGCTGTTTGACTTGTTTGCGCTGCCGAGCAGGATCGAGGCCATGCCGGTTTCGCTCATGTTTGCCATGGCCGCGGGCAGGGCGGTCGTGGCCACGGCCGTGGGCGCGGTCCCGGAGTTGATTGAGGACAACCATTCCGGTCTGCTGGTCCCGGCGGAGGATGAATTGCAGTTGGCGCGCGCCATGTCGCGTCTGCTGGCTGATCCGGAGCTTTCAAAAAAGCTGGGGGCCAACGCCCGGGCCAAGGCTGAAAAAGAATTCAGCATCGACCGGATGATCGGGTCGTACCTGAAACTCTATTCGGACGCGCTCGGAGGCAAAAGCTGATGTGCGGCATTTGCGGGGAGCTTCGGATGCGGCCGGGGGACGCGGCTGCCGCGGAAACGGTGCGCGCGATGGCCCGGGGCATGTCCCACCGGGGTCCGGACCAGGAAGGGTTTTACCTGAGCCGCGACCGTTCCCTGGCGCTGGGCCACCGCCGTCTCAAGATCATCGACCTGTCCACCGGGGACCAGCCCATGAGCAATGAAGACGGCTCGGTGGTGATCGCGTTCAACGGCGAGATTTACAACTTCCAGGGCTTGCGGTCCGAGTTGGAATCCCAAGGGCACGTTTTCAAAACTCGCTCGGACACCGAGGTGATCATTCATCTTTACGAGCAGGAAGGCATCGATGGCTTTGCTCGTCTTTCGGGCATGTTCGCGTTCGCGGTCTTTGACGAGAAGCGCGGCCGGCTGGTCCTTGCCCGCGACCAGGTCGGGATCAAGCCGCTTTTTTATTACGCGGACTCTCGCCGGCTGGTCTTCGCCTCGGAGCTGAGAGCGCTGGTCCGCGGGATCGGGAGCGTGCCCTCGCTCAGGGACCAGGCGGTTTTTGAATACCTGCTGCTGCAATATGTTCCCGGGCCGGAAACTATTTTTAAGGGCGTGCTGAAGCTTCCGCCCGGAGGATACCTGGTCGCGGACGCGGCCGGGGTCAAGACCGGGAAATTTTTTGAGCTCAGGCGCAAGGCGCCGGTCGAGCGCGCCGGCAGGCGGCAGGCGGTCGAGAAAATCAGGTCCGGGATTGAGGCGAGCGTTCGGGGCCAGTTGGCCGCGGAGGTGCCGGTCGGGGCGTTCCTGAGCGGAGGCATTGATTCCTCAACCATCGTCGCGCTCATGAAGCGGATCAAAGGCGAGGGCGTGAAGACATTTTCCGTGGACTTTTCCGCGCTGGGCTCCCCTGCGGAGGTGAACGAGACGTACTGGAGCAAGTTCGCCGCGGAGCATTTCCAAAGCGAACACCGCCAGTTGCGGGTCAGCGCGGAGGACGCGATTGGATGTTTTGATACGGTGGTCGACCGCGTTGACGAGCCGGTTGCTGACCCGGCGTGCATCCCGACTTATCTGATCTCGCGGCTGGCTCGCGGGGAGGTCACGGTGGTGCTCAGCGGCGAGGGCGCGGACGAGTTGTTCGGGGGCTATCTGCGCTACCGGCTGGAGCGGATCGGCCGGCTGCTCGGGTTCCTGGCCAGGCCCGCGCTCCTGAAACTGGCCGGCAATCTTGCCGGTAATTTTTCCAATAGCTTGCGCTTGCGCAAGGCGCTGCGGGCGCTATCGGAAAAAGATGCGGCTTTGCGCCACGTCTTGTGGGCGTCGGTCTTTTCGCGGGAAAGACTATCGGAGCTGCTTTTGCGGGGAAACGATTTTTTCCCGGCTCTGGCTCAAAGGTTCGGCGTCTGCTTTTCCGGCTCTCCGGACCATCTCAACAACATGCTGGCCGCTGATTTTGGGACCTGGCTGGCGGACGATTTGCTGGTGAAGGTTGACCGCATGAGCATGGCTGTAAGCCTGGAGGCGCGGGTGCCTTTTCTTGACCTTGGCCTGATTGAAACCGTTTTTGCGCTCCCGGGCGAGTGGAAGATAGGGTTGTTCTCGGGCAAGAAGATTTTGAAGGACGCGGTTGAGGGACTGGTGCCGGAGGCGATCATCCGCCGCAAGAAAGCCGGGTTCACGCTGCCTCTGGGCCAATGGTTCAGGTCGGAAATGAAAGAGTTGTTGACCGGACAGCTCTCGCCCGGGGAGTTGAAACGCGCGGGCATTTTTGACGCGGCCGCGGTCGAGCGGCTGCTTTCGGAGCATTTCTCGGGCCGGGACGACTTGAGCCTGCAGCTTTACGCGATTTTGCTTTTGCAAATGTGGACGGCTAAAATCAAGGACTGGACCCGATGAGAGCCGAAATCATCCGCCTGGGTTGTATTTTCATCCTGGGGCTGGCGCTGTCGCTTTACCTTACGCCTCTGGTTGCGGCGGCGGCGCGCAAGTTCGGGCTGGTGGCCAGTCCGGACGGCCGGCTCCGCACGCAAAAAGAGCCGGTGGCCTACATGGGCGGGGTCGCCATCTACCTCGCTTTCCTGCTCGCGCTCGTCTTCGGGTTCGGGTTTGAAAAGCAGGTGCTCGGGCTGCTCCTGGGCGGGACCATCATCCTGCTGGTCGGCTTGATTGACGACTTCGGAGTGATGACCCCCTGGATGAAGCTGTTCGGGCAACTGGTGGCCATCATCGCCCTGATCAAGAGCGGCATCCATTTTGAAATAACCGCCCTGCTCCAACTCGAGCTTTTCCCCGATTTCCCCGTCATCACCTACGGCCTCACCGCGCTATGGCTCATGACCATGATGAACGCCTTCAATTTCCTGGACATCGAAGACGGACTTGCAGGCGGAGTGGCTTTTCTCTCCGGGCTGGGACTGCTCCTGGTCGCGCTCATCAACCATAACCTCATGATCGCAAATCTCACCGGGGCCATGCTTGCGGGAACGCTGGGGTTCCTGGCCTACAACTACCCCCCGGCCAGGATTTACCTGGGCGACGCCGGAAGCCTTTTTCTCGGACTGATGCTCGGCTCGCTGGCCATGATCGGGAGCTACACCGGCAAAAGCGTGCTCGGACTTTTCGCCCCTGTCCTGATCCTGGGGCTGCCGCTGTTTGAAATATCCTTCACCAGCTTCGCGCGGCTGATCCAGAAGAAGCCCATCATGCAAGGCTCTCCGGACCACGTCGCCAAACGCCTCCAGAAAATGGGCCTGCCGCTCAAGACCACGGTGGTTTCCAGCTGCCTGTTCACGGCGCTCCTTTCAGGCGCGGGCCTCCTGGTCATGCTCAGCGGCTTCACGACCGCGCTGGCAATTGTCATTGCGACTTTTTCGCTGCTGCTGGTCTTGTCGCTCGCGCTGCTGCGGGTCAAAATGGACAAGCAATGACCGCGTCTTTGAGGGCCCGGACATTTCTGCCGAGTGTTCTGGCGTTTGCGCTCGCCTTTTCCTTTGGCTGGTTGAGCTGCCGGAGGAGCGTGCAATCGATCGATGACCCGGAGCTGGCGCAGGCGGTCGGGAGAAATCAGACCCGGCTGCTGGTGATCGGGATCGATGGCGCAAGCTGGGACATAATCAAGGCGCTCTCGGCCAAGGGCAGGCTGCCCAGCCTGCAGAGGCTGATCGATGAAGGCGGCAGCGGGGTCCTGCATTCGGAAGAGCCGATGATCTCGCCCGCGCTCTGGACCACCATCGCCACCGGCCAGAGCCGCCAAGCCCACGGGATCGATAATTTCACCTTCAAGCCGGCCGGGAGCTACGCCTTGGAGGGCATGGACAGCCGCGTCCGGGTCGCGCCGGCGCTCTGGGAAATCCTGGGCCATTACCGGAAAAAGGTCGCGGTGGTGAAGTGGAATTCGGCCTGGCCCGCGGAGCCGGTGAACGGCATTTTCATCGCGGACAACGCAGGCAAGGGAAACTTGGGGCCGCAGTACGTGTATCCGCCTGAATGGTCGGGCCGGCTGGGGGCAATGGAACTGCCGCGGGTTTCGTGGTTCGAAGACAATTTCAGCCGCTGGGAGCACCGGCTTTTGCCCAAGGCCTATGACGAAGACCGTTTTACCGCGGGAGCCGCGATTGAAATTCTGAAAGCCGAACAGCCTGCGCTCTTGATGCTCTATTTCCGGAACATCGACATGGTCTCGCACCTGTTCTGGAAATACCGCTTCCCGGCCGGCAGCCAATACTCGTTTCAGGTTTCGAGCGCGGAGCAGGAACGTTACGGAGACGTGATCGAAAAATATTATGAGTTCATTGACGGACTGGCGGGCATGGTGGCCGGGGCCGCGGAAGGGTATCAGATAATAATTATCTCCGACCACGGGGAGGCCGCAAGCTATGCTCCGGCCAATGTCTTCATTGAACTTAACAACCTGCTTCGCTCGCTGGGCCGGCTTGTCTATCTTGAGTCCGACTCGCGGTCGATTGACTGGTCCAAGACCGAGCTCTTCAACCTGGACGATTTTCACAAGGATGCGGGGGGGATTTATCTGAACCTCAAGGGCCGCGACCCGCAAGGCACAATCTTGTTCAAGGATTTTGAAAGCTATCGCAGCCAGACCATTAAAACTCTGTCCGCCCTTAAAAACGAAAAGGGCGACAAGCTGTTCAAGTCGGTCCGGGCCAACCCCGCGAAGCCCAAGCCCATGGCCGCGGGTCCGGTTGACCCGCCGGACGTGCTGGTCGTGACCAACCCCGAGGTGTTGCGCGGCAGGACTATCCTGAACCAGGGGCGCTCAATCCCGATTGCGGACGTCCTCTGGTCATACCGCGACGTGAGCGGAGACCATGCGCCGGAAGGGGTGCTGATCATCTCGGGTCCGGGCGCTCGCCGCAAGGCGAAATTGTCCGCGTCCATCTATGACCTCGCGCCGACCATTCTCTGGCTCCATGACGCGCCCGTGGGCAAAGACATGCCGGGCAAGGTTTTAAAAAATGCTTTCAACTACAAAAATAAAAAGCTAAAATATGTGGATAGCTGGACGGAAAAAATCAAAATACCGGTCAGCTACCAATCCCGGGGCATGGACCAGGAGCAGGAACAAAGGCTGAAAGCGTTAGGTTATATCAAGTAGGAGTTGCGGCGGGAAACTATGATCGCGATAATCGGAGCAGGCCCCGCAGGTTTAAGCTGCGCCATCACCCTCCAGAAGCTTGGAATAGACGCCCGGGTTTGGGAAAAGGAATCCCGGCCCGGGGGACTGATGCGCACGGAAAAGATCGGGCCCTTCCAGTTCGATTACGCCGGGCACCTGCTCCACTTCCGGGACCCTAAGATTGAAAAGTGGCTGCAAGAGTTCGCGCCCCCGGAGGAATTGCTCAGGATCAAGCGCAGGTCTTTCATTTACTCCAACAATGTTTTGACGCCCTACCCTTTTCAGGTCCACACCCGCGGCCTGCCCCGCAAAGTGGTCCTGGAATGCCTGCTCGGATTCCTGAAAACCAAAATCATTCCGGCAAAAACCCCGGCCAACTTCAAACAATGGGTCCTGGCTAATCTCGGCCCGGGATTTGCCAAACATTTCCTGTTCCCATTCAACCGGAAATTCTGGAAAACACCCCTGGAACAACTGGATTCCGAATGGGCAGAATGGTCCGTGCCCAGACCGAGCGCTAAAGACGTCATTCTGGGAGCTTTGGGATGGAATAAGGCCGATTTCGGCTATAACGCCTGGTTTTCTTACCCAAAATCCGGCGGCATGGAAAAAATTGCAGGGTTATTGGCCAGCCGGGTTGAAAATATTTCCTTGAATCGTGAAATACTTTCAGTGCATCTAAAAGATATGAAGATTTTGCTGGCCAACGGAGAAGAAATGGGGTATGATGGCTTGGTGAGCACTATGCCTTTGAAAGAGTTGATAAAACGCCTCCAGGGCGCTCCTGGCTCAATAAACGAGTTAGGGTCGGGCTTGCGGCATTTAGGCGTTCTATGCGTGAATTTGGGCGTAATAGGCCCCCAAATTACGCCTGCTCACTGGATTTACTACCCGGAAGACCGGTTTGTCTTCTACCGCGCCGGGTTCTACTCCAATTTTTCGGATGCGCCTTCGGAATTTCAGTCGGTTGTTCTTGAGATCACCTATCTTCCGGGCAAGAGCGAAGCGGAATTGAAATCTCTGGCTGACAAGGCTGTGGACCAGTTCAAACAGAGCGGGCTGCTCGGCCGCGAGCACACCATTGAATACGCGGGCGTGATCAACATCCCCTGCGCTTACGCGGTCTATGACGAGGCGCGGAAGAAATCGCTTCCGGCCATTTTGAAATTTCTGGAGCAAAATGCCATCCATTCGATCGGAAGATACGGGAGCTGGGAATATTCATCGATTGAGGATGCGCTGAGGGAGGGTAAGGAAGCCGCGGAAAAGATTGCCGGATGAAAATAAAGGTAATTCATATAATTACCAGGCTGGAACTGGGCGGGGCCCAGCAGAATACCATGTTCACGGCGAAAAATCTTGACCGCGAAATTTTCCACCCGGTGTTATGGTCGGGGCCGGGAGGGATTTTGACCGAGGAGGCGAGCAGGGGCTTGAAGCAGGATTACCAGACCGTTCCTCATCTCTTTCGGGAGGTTAATCCCAAGAACGATCTCCTCGCACTGCTCGAGCTGCGCAAAATGCTTCGGCGCGAGAAGAGCCAGAGCGGCGAAGTCATCATCGTCCACACCCACAGCTCCAAGGCGGGCATCCTCGGCCGGATCGCTTCCTGGCTGGAGTCCGCGCCGGTGGTCATTCACAGCTATCACGGCTTCGGCTTCAACGACTTTCAGCCGTTCCCGGTGCGCCGGGCTTATGTTCTTGCCGAGAAAATAGCCGGGAGCATGACTGACGGCTTCATTTTTGTAAGCCGGGCCAACCTGGAAAAGGCCCGGGCGCTGAAAATAGGGAGGCCGGAGCAATACCGCCTGATCCGGAGCGGGATCGATATTTCGGAATTCAAGCGCAAGGCTTTTGACCGCGCGGGCAAGCGGGCGGAAATGGGCGTGCCCGAGCACTGCAAGCTGGTGTGCATGGTGGCCTGCTTCAAGCCTCAAAAGAGCCCGTTGGACTTCGTTAGAGTCGCCGGCCGGGTTGCGCGGGAAGTCCCGGAGGCTTATTTCGTTGCCGCAGGCGACGGCGAGTTGAGGCCGGAGATGGAATCCGCGATCGCCGAGGCCGGGCTCTCCGAGCGCGTCAAGCTGCTGGGATGGCGCAGGGATATCCCGGAGATCATGTGGGCCAGCGACCTCCTGCTGTTGACCTCGCTCTGGGAAGGACTCCCGCGAGTCTATCCCCAGGCCATGGCCGCCCAGCTTGCCATCGTGGGCACCCGGGTTGATGGAGGAGCGGAAGCGGTGAGGGAGGGCGAGAACGGCTGCCTGCTCATGCCGCGCGACGTGGAGGGCATGGCCGCCCGCGCAGCCGAACTCCTTAAGGATGACGCCCGGCGGCAAAGCATGGGCAAAAGAGGGTCAGAGCTGGTCCAGGAATGGGACATCCATAAGATGGTGGCCGACCAGGAAGAGCTCTACCGCGGCCTTTTGAAGGAAAAAAAATTATGGAACTGATGCCTCATCTGACCGCAACTTTCTACGCGGCTTCGGTCCTTTTGGGACTGGTGGTGGGAAGTTTTCTCAACGTGGTCATCTGGAGGTGGCCCAGGGAACAGTCCATCGTTAAGCCCGGATCCCATTGCCCCCGATGCGGCAAGCATATCGCATGGCACGACAACCTCCCGGTGCTGTCCTGGATTTTACTGCGCGGCCGCTGCCGCAATTGCCGGGAAAAAATATCCATCCGCTATCCGCTGATTGAACTCCTGAGCGGAGGCCTCAGCGTCCTGTGCTTCTGGTGCTTCGGGCCGGCCAAACCATACTTCATCTACTACGCGTTCCTCGCCGCGCTCCTCGTCGCAAGCATCATCGACCTCGAACACAAGCTCATCCCGGACGAGATCAGCATCGGAGGAGCGGTCGCCGGAATCGGGTTCGGTTTCCTGCCAGGAGCAAAAGTCGATGTGCTCCCGGCGCTGATCGGAGCCGTTTCCGGATTCCTCATGCTCTTCCTCGTGGCCGAATGCTACTACCTGATTACCCGCAGAGAAGGCATGGGACTGGGGGACGCCAAACTCCTGGCCATGATCGGAGCTTTCCTCGGATGGCGCTCGCTCCCGCTCGCAATCTTCGCCGGCTCCGCGCTCGGCGCCCTGGTCGGAGCGGGGCTGGTCCTGGCCAAGCGCGACCGGCTTTACCGGATACCGTTCGGGCCGTTCCTTTCCCTGGGCGCGCTGCTCTGGCTAGTGCTCTGGAGCAAGAACTTGCATCTAAACCTTGGGAGCTTCAGCAGGTTTTTCGGGCTATGAAGCAAAAAAGAAAAATCGGCCTGATTCATGAGATCATCATTAACCTGGTGGTGCTGATGGTGGCGGCCACCGCCTTGATCTCGTTCACCGTGCTCTGGACCTCGCAGCTCCAGGGCCTGGAGGAAAAATTTACTCCGCTGATCCTGGTGCTTTACGTGGTCTTGTTCGCAATCGTGATCGCGGTGTTCGGCACGCTCTTTTTGTCCAAGGTCATGGTCAAGCCGCTGAAGAAGATGGTGGACGCCACTGAAAAAATCAGCCGGGGCAATTTCGACGTCAAGGTCGCGGTCGATTCCGAAAACGAACTCGGGCATCTGGCCGGGGCCTTCAATTCCATGACCGGAGAGCTGGCCAAGCGGGAGCAAAGCCTGGCGCTCAAGCTCAGAGAGCTTGAGCAGATGAACCGCGAACTCCAGAAAACCCAGGACCAGCTGGTGGTCTCGGAGAAGATGGCCTCGGTCGGAAAACTTGCCGCGGGCGTGGCCCATGAAATAGGAAACCCGCTCAGCATCATAAGCGGCTACCTGGAAATCCTTTCCCGGTCGAAAAATCTGGACGGGCGGGAGAAAGACCTGGCTGGCCGGGTCGAGGGCGAGCTGCGGAGGATCAACCAGATCATCCGCGAACTGCTCGAATACTCCCGCCCGGCCAAGCCGGAGCTGGAGACCGTGGACCTCAATTCCATCATCACCGAAACGCTCAAGTTGATCGAAGTTCAGAAAGGCTTCAGCAATATTGAGACCCGGCTGGAGCTGTCCCCCGGCCTGCCGGTGATAAACGCGGGCCGGAATCAGCTCAAGCAGGTCCTGGTCAACGTGTTTCTCAACGCCCTGGACGCCATGCCCGGACAGGGGACGCTCAAGCTCAGGACCTATGCGACCGAGGGAGAGCCCCGGGAGGTGGTCGCGGAAGTCTCCGATTCGGGAAAGGGCATCCCCCGGGAAAGCCTGAGCAAAATCTTCGACCCGTTCTTCACCACCAAGGAGCCGGGCAAAGGGGTCGGACTCGGGCTTAGTATCTCACTCAAACTCATGGAGGTAATGAAAGGAAGGATAGAAGTGGAAAGCGAGCCTGATAAAGGCTCTATTTTCAGGCTCCGTTTCCGGTCTTGATGGGAGGGGAATTTGGCTCAAAAATTGAAAGTGCTGGTCGTGGATGACGAGGAAAACCTCCGCCACTGGCTGAAAATGATCCTGGTGGACGCCAATTACGACACGGAGGAGGCGGCGAGCGGCGAGGACGCGATCCGGAAGTTCGAAGACAATATCTACGACTTCGTGCTCTGCGACATCAAGATGCCGCGGATGGACGGCCCCGCCCTGCTCCATGAGATGCGCCGGCGCCAGATTCCGGCCGTCGTGATCATGATGAGCGCTTACGGGAACGAGGAGACCGCGGTGGAGTCCATGAAGTTCGGGGCGTATGATTACATCTCCAAGCCGTTCCGCCAGGACGAGATCCTGATGATCCTGCGCAAGGCCGAGGAAAGGGAGCGGCTGGTGAAGGAGAACCGCATCCTCCGCCGGCAGATGGTCAGCGAATACGGTTTCGGGGGCATCATTACCCGCAACCCGCAGATGCAGGACATCCTGCAGACGGTGCTCAAGATCGCGGACTACAAGACCACGGTGCTGGTCAGCGGGGAGAGCGGGACGGGCAAGGAACTGATCGCGCGCGCCATCCATTATTCGAGTTCGCGCAAGGACGGCCCGTTTGTCGCGGTCAACTGCGGGGCCATCCCGGAAAACCTGCTGGAAAGCGAACTGTTCGGCCACGTCAAGGGCGCGTTCACCGACGCGAGCTACACCAAGAAGGGCTTGTTCGAAGAGGCCGACGAGGGCACCATCCTGCTCGACGAGATCGGGGAACTGCCCGCCTTGCTGCAGGTCAAGCTCCTGCGCGTGCTGCAGGAAGAGGAGGTGCGCCGGGTGGGAGACACCCGGCCCATTCCCATCAACGTGCGGGTGATCGCCGCGACCGTGCACGACCTGACCGAGGAGGTCAAGACCAACCGCTTCCGGGCCGACTTGTTCTACCGGGTCAACGTGCTCAGCATCCACATCCCCCCGCTCCGGGACCGGAAGGAGGACATCCCCATCCTGCTCAACCACTTCATAGAAAAATTCGCTTCCCGATTCAACAAGCCGATCCGGGGCGTTTCCAAGGAAGCCACCGAGGCCATCATGAACCATCAGTGGAGCGGCAACGTCCGGGAACTGGAAAACGCCATGGAGCGGGCCATCGCCCTTACCGAAAGCGAAATTGTGCAGCTCATCGACCTTCCTCCTTACCTGCGGGAAAAAAGCGATTCTTCCTTCGGCATTTTCATTCCCCAGGAAGAGTTGAGCATCAAGCGCACCGGTCAAAAAATGGAGAGGCAATTGATCCGTCGGGCGCTGGACAAGACCGGCGGCAACCGGACCCAGGCGGCCAAGCTGCTTGAAATCAGCCACCGGGCGCTTATCTATAAGATCAAGGATTACGGGTTGGACAAACCATTTGCCGGTCCGCTAAAATCATACGGCGAGGATAAATTGGAGCAATCGCCGGACCAGGACGAAACCCCGAACCTAGGAGGCTCGAAATGAAAAGACATAATCATAAGCGAGGATTCACCTTGATCGAACTGATGCTGGTGCTGGCCATAGCCGCGATCCTGGCCGCGATGGCGGGCAGCACCCTGCTGCGCGCCATGCCCCGGATGCGCATCCGCTCCGACAGTTGGGCCATTTACCATGCCATAACCAAGGCCAAATATCTTACCATCAATGAGAACCGGTCTTTTGGAGTGGTGCTCTACCATCCCGGAGGGGCGCTGCCCGATTCCTGCTGGGTTTTTAAAGACTGGGACGATGACGAATTGTACGACGACATCGCCAATGGGCCCTATCGCCAATGCAATCCCGCGGTGGACACCGCCTGCGCGGAAGACCCCATCGCCGGTTCAGTCATACCGCTGGACGCCACTAACTTTTACCGGCTGGTATTTAGCACGGACATGTCCGCTGACGGCGCCATGGTGATAATAACCTTTACCCCTCTGGGAGGAGTCAGGCAAATGGGGAAATTCGGGGCGAATACCGTGCTTATTCAGAGCCGGTCCGCGGTAATTCAGGGCGGCGCGAAATATTCCTACCAGGGAGGAATCAAACTGGATTTTGCCAGCGGGATCTCATCCTTGCTGCCGACCGTCCGAGTGCCTTTGCCCTAATACACGTAGATTCTGGCGCCGATTTTCGCGGTCTTCCAGACCTTCTCAAGGTCAGGGGCGTTCATCCGGATGCAGCCGTGGGAATACCTGCCCGGACTGATCCGACCGCTCTGAGTCCCGTGTATGGAAACCCCGCCCCCGAGGCTGATCCGGTAACGGCCCAGGTACCCTTTAACCGCGCGACCCTCGTCCGTCAAGTGGCGCGGGGGATTTTCCCCCTGCTCCAGCCAATACCAGTCCGGCCGGCGCCAAACCGGATTCTCTTCCCGGCCCATCACCTGCAGTATCCCGCGCGGGGTGCTGAAATCGAATTCCTTCCCGATCAGCTCTATGGTCGCCTTGCCCTTGCCCACCACCACCGGGAAATCATAGAGCACCCGCGTGCCCATCTTGATGAAAAGCCGGTTGCCGTCAAGATCCAGTTCAAGGTAAACATCCTCCACGCTCACGCTGCTCGCAAGCCGGGCGCAGGTTGCCTCCGTGCGAGACATTTGCGCTTCAAGCTCCAGCAGCCGCGATTGCTGGACGAAAATGATTTTTCCACTGCGGGCCGCGCTCATGGCCATGAGGTATTTATAAGCCCGGGCCAGGTCCTCCCCCTCCCCCCGATAATACCCGATGTAATGACGGAATTTGTCCTCGGACGCCAATTCATTCCCGTTAAGGTAATAGCATTCCGCGATCCTCAGTTGCGACCTGGAAACCAGGGCGCTGCCCGGATGATCAACGATCAACTCCTGGTAAACCCGGACGGCCTGCTCATATTTCCTCTCGCTCATCAGCCGCTCCGCCTGGAGGAAAACCTCTTGGGCGGGTTTTGCCGGCCCTTTGCGCGCAAATATGGCTTGGGCCAGGACCCCGGCCAGAAGCAGCAGAAAAATCAGCGCCCGAGCCCTGGACTTGAATTCTTTCACCCGCTAAATATAAGGATCAATCCGGCCGGGGTAAAGATGCCGTTGTGCTACAGGAACGCCGAAATGTAATTCCAAAGCTCTTCCCGGCCCTGGCAGGTCGTGCTGGAAAATAGGATCAGCTTAAGCTCGCCGCTCATCTGGCCGGCCACCGCTTGCTCCGCGCGGGCGCGCTCGTTTTGGCTCAGCTTGTCCGCCTTGGTGGCGGCCAGCACCGCCGGAATTTTGCGCGAGCCAAGCCAGTCAAGCAGGTCCAGTTCCTCGCCCTCCAAGCCCCGCCGAAGGTCAATGATCAGGACCAGAAGTCTCAATTGGCGCCGATCCTCAAGATATTCCTCAACCATGCGCTTCCAGTCCCGGCGCATGGGGCCGGGCACTTTCGCGTAGCCGTAGCCCGGGAGGTCCACCAGGGAAATGACGCGGTTCACCAGATAAAAGTTGAGCATCCTGGTCCGGCCCGGGGTGGAACTGGTGCGGGCAAGTCCCTTCCGCTGCACCAGGCAATTGATCATTGAACTCTTGCCCACGTTGCTCCGGCCCGAAAAAGCGATCTCCGGAAATCGCGCCTGGGGGAATTGCCGGAGCTTTTCCGCGCTCTTGACGAATACCGCGTCCGTAATTTTCATGAGGGGCAGCCTTGCTTTTTCGACCGGGCCCAAAACGCGGCCCCGCCGCTCAAAATGCCGGAGAGCAAAAGCCATAGCCCCGTCCCGAACGAATATGGCTCATACCAGAATTGCACGACGTGCTCCCCCGCGGGAATGAACAGGCAGCGCAGCGCCAGGTCCGCGCGATAGACCCTTTGCTCATGGCCGTCAAGCGCGGCGCGCCATCCCGGAAAATACTGCTCAGACGCCACCAAAAAGCCGTCGGAATCAGCACGGACCTCAAGCCGCGCCCGCCCAGGCGAAATGGAAATGACTTTCAGCACGCTCGCTCCAGCCAGCCTCCTGCCGGTCGCGGGAAATGACGCCGGCGCCGGCAGCACCGCCTGGGCCCGGAAATATCCGGCCTGCACTGAATTCAGCGCGCTGAACTTCTTGAACTCGTCCCGCAGCCCCGAGGCCCCAAGCGCGCCGAACCCCGGCGCCAGGAAATACCTGGGAAAGACATTGGCCAAACGGTTGAGCCCGATCTCGCCGTTTTCCGTCAAGTTCCGCGCCTCGACCTTGAACTGCGGCGAGCGGAAGCGCAAGCCGGCCCAAGCCGCGTAGTCCCCGGTTGAATTGCCCGCGGGACCGCTCAACCCGATCAGCCGCAACCCGATTTTTTGCCCGGGGACCGCAAGTTTGATTTCAACCGGGAAAAATCTCTGCTCCTCCGCGCGCGACCCGGGGCGCAAGAACCTGGAATAAAGCAGCCGGCGCGATCCGTTTTCTTCGGCCATAGCCTGCAATTGGGCGCCGTCACCGGTGAACTCTTGGCGCACCGGCGCGACCGCGGCTTCAAAATGCAGAGCCGAAGGCCTGTATTCAAGCGCAAGCTCCGCGTCCAGCGATCCGTTGGCGTGCATGACCAGGGATTTCTTGGCCGCGTCCCCCAACTCGACAATTTGAATTCGGGCCCAGCCGGGGAAATCGCCGGTCTGCTTGCCGGTTTCAAGGAGCCGGTCAGCCGCCGGCATCGAATCCAGTTCATGGTCGGCCGAGTAAAGCATCAGGTTGGCAAGCGGGACCAGCGAGGACTTAAGATGATAGCGGTCCACCGTGAAGGTCTTGTCCCGGTTGTAGCGCTCCTCGATGGAGCGGTCCGTGGTCAGGCCGTTGATTGCGGCCATGAAATAAACGTAGCTCTCCGGGTAAAGCGGGTCGTAGCTGCGCAGGTCGTCCACCCCCGCGGCCAATAGCAGGTTCGGGAAAAGGATGTCGCCCTCCGCGCAATAGCGGAACGGCTCAGCCGAGACTTTGCCGATCAAGCGGGATTCCTCGGTCTGGGTCTGCAGGAATTCCCCCCGGTCAACGCCCCGGTTGCAGCGGTAATCGAAATATATGGAGCCGATGGTCGCGGCCAGCACAACCGCCGATGACACCCGGACCAGCCTCAGGCGCCTCAGGCTCAAAGCCAGGAGCAGCGCGGCGCTCACGGCCAGGAGCCGGGCCATTTCGATCTTGATGCCGAAGCCGTAGAAAGGCTGAAAGCCGTTCAAGAGCGCCGCGGTCAGGTCCGCGGCCGCCCAGGTCCAGACCGCGCCGATGGCGGCCAGGTCCAGCGGCATCCGGTCTTGTCCCAGGAATTTCTCCAGACCGATCCCGGCCAAGACCGATCCGCAAAGGCTCAAAGCCGGAATCGCATATTTGTAATTGTAGGTCAGATTGAACGGGAAAACCCTGCCCAGCCAGATAAAAGGCGGCGCTCCGAAAATGAGCCCGGCAAGGACCACGGCGCCGGCCAGCCAGAAAGCGGCCCGGCGGAATTCGCTCCGGCCGGAGAGCGCTCCGCGCAGGGCCAGGATCAGCGCGACGGTCCCGATTCCGGGCGCGAGGAAAGGCACGAGCGTGCTCTCGAGGTTCTTGCCGAAGAACCAGGGCAGCAAAAGCGAAACCGCGTAGGCCAAGTCCAGGTGGCGGCCGCCCGCGCTCTCCTGGTGATAAGTCCAGGCCCGGCCCAGGTATTCATAAAACGGGAGCCACTGCACGGCCGCAAGCAGGGCGCCGAAAACGAGGACCGAGGCGATGATCGCGAGCCGGGCCTTTAACCCGGCCGCGCTCCGGACCCCGAACATAAAATAGGCTGCGGAAAAAACCAGGGCGTAGAGCGACGCTTCCGGAAAACCGCCGGCGATTACCAGGAAAACCGAGCATACGCTCCCGGCCCATGCGTAAAACCTGCGCGTCTGCGCCAGCCGGTGGAACAGAAATAGCTGGAGCGGGATCAGGCATTCGACGTTGAGGTGGGACATGTAAACGTATCTCAGAAAATAACCGCAGAGCGCAAAGCTGAGTCCGGCGAAAAATGCGGGAACCGCCTTCAGTCCCAGCGCCCGGCGGGCGAACAAGTAGAGGAAAAATCCCGCGGTCCAGAGGCGCGCAAGCAGGACCCAGTCAATCACTTTCCAGAAGCCAAAAACGAATTTGGGCCAGTTGAGCGGGAAAAAGATTGCGGACTGCATGTTGGCCAGGTGAGGCACGCCCAGGCCGTTGTGGGGGTTCCAGAGCGGGAAGCGGCCGGCCTTGAGTTCGGAGGAAGAGAACTCGTCCCACTGGTAAAAACCGTAAATGTTGGTGATGTCCTGGATTACCTCGGTGAAGATTCGCCCGTGGCCGAAAATTTTGTCCGAATAAACGGCCAGGATGACCGCGAACAGCAGCGCTCCGGCCAGGATATGTTCACGCCTTCTTGACATTGCGGCCCCTCAAAAACCACGCCGCGCAGACCATTATAATTCCCGCCAGGCTCAGCTCCAAGCCGATCCGGAAATCGACCGGCTGGAATCTAAACACGAGCTCGTGCCGGCCGCGGTCCAGATCCACCGAGCGGAAACCGTTGAGCAACTCCCGCACCGGCGCTTCTTTGCCGTCAACGAACGCGCGCCAGCCCGGGTGGTAAAGGTCGGAGAGCACGAGATGCCCGGGCCGCCTCAGGTCCGCGGACAGATCCACTTTTTGAGACTGGTAGGAGATGATGGCCGCGCGCGAAAAATCGCGCGCGCCGTTTTGATACAGGGCCTCGCCGGGTTCGTCAACCACGAACGCCCGCGGCCAGGCGGAATATTTCTCGAGCAGCGCGTTGGAAAAGACCGGGCTCGCTTTCCCGCCGGTTTCCGCGGCCGGCGCCCTTTGCGCAAAGCCCCAATTGGCCAGCTCGTTGATTTCGGCCTCGGACAGAAAATTCGCGGCCACGAAGTTGATGCCGTAACGGTCGAACAGGGGATTGTAAACCGCGCTCTTAAGCAGCCGCGCGTAATAGGCGGGATAGAAGTAATCCAGCCTCTGGCCGGGGGCGAGCCCGTTGAGCTTGTCCATCAGCCGGAAATAGGCTTCCGGGAACAGGGCGTCCGAGCTGGAAATATCGTCCAGGCGGGAAAACATGGCGAGGTTGGGCGGCAAAACCGAGCCGGGCTCGCCGATCACCGCGATCCTTGGGGGGACGCCCCTGCTGCTTGACTTGGACTCGAGCAATTTCAGCCACGGCTCGTTCACCATGGCCTTGAGGTCCAGCTTGAGATAAGGGTTCACCGCAAAACTGTAAAAGAACAGGCTGAAGCCCAGGAGCAGGAGCACGGCCGGGCTGAGCCACTTTTGGCCGCGGGGGATGCCTGAAATCCCCAGCGCAACCATGATGGAAAGGCAAAAGTAAATCTCCGAGTAATAAAACTTGTAGTTGGACGCGCTGGAGAAAGGCGGGACAAAAGCGGCCCAGTTGAAAGGCGCCAGGCCGTAAGTGAGTCCGAGCAGGAAGACCAGCGCGACGGCGAAGAAGCCGAATTCAGGCCTGGCGCGGCTGGTCTTGAGCAGGCCGTATAGCGACAGGAGCATGACCACGGCCCCGGCCCCGGGCAAAACTCCGGGAGCGATGGTTTTCAGGTACCCGGCCTTGAACACCGGTGAAATTCCCTTGCCCAAAAGCTCCACCGCGATTCTCCCCGCGCCCCGCGAGGCGAAATCAAGGTCGGGAAGAAAAAGGGACGGGATGGTTTTGACATCGAGGTGGAAGAAGCCGAACCCCGGAAAATGCAGACTCCAGCAGCGGGGAAGGTAGTTGAGGAAAGGCAAAAGCACGACTGCGGCTAGTCCGGCCGAAACCAGCGCAACCAGGCCCGCGAGCGCCGCGCGTTTGAGCCTGGCGGAGGGGGGCAGCTTTTGGCGGGACAAACGGAAGATGAAATAGAGCATGGCGATCAGCCAGGAATTGAAAACCGCCTCGGGGTGACCGCCGAGTATGATCATCCATCCAATCAGCGCGGCGCCGATGAAATATTTGAGCCGGGGCCTATCCGCGAGCGCGTGCAGGCTTATGAGAAACAGCGGCAGCAGCAACTGGGAATTGAGTTCGACCAGCTGCATGAACCATAAGCCGTAGCCGCCGAGCGGCCAGACCAGGCTGCCGGCGAAACTGGGAAGCGCGGCCAGGTTGAGCTTGCGCAGGAACAGGTAAATGAAAAAGCCCGCGAGCCAGAGTCTGAGGAACAGCCAGAGGTTGTATCCCGCGACCGGTCCCAGCAAATAGAGCGCGGCGTTGAGCGGGTAAAAGGCCGCGGTCTGGATGTTGGCCAGGTGCGGCTGTCCGAAACCGGTAAAAGGGTTCCAGAGCGGGAAAAAACCGTCTCGGAACTCGCGGCCGCTGAAATCCATCCAGGGCCTCTGCTGGATGAGTCCCGCGGCATCGATCAGGATGTTCTCTTGCAGCGGCCCGAGCCGCAGGCGCATGGCGAGCAGGAACGCGCCGGTTAAAGCGGCCAGAGCAAGCGCGGCCAGGCAAAGCTCTCTGGCGCTCGGGCGGTTCATTTATTTTCCGCTGGTCCCTTTGCCTGCTTCAAGTCTTCGAGTTCCTTGCGCAGGAACGCAAGCTCGGTGATCAATTGCTGCAACTGGTCGGCGAGCTTTGAGAACCTGACCGAAAAGCTGATGCTGATCAGGATCACGAACAGGAGCGCGAACAGGAACAGGGTGGTGGTCGGGGTTACCGCTCCGATCAGCCTGGAGACCCAGAGCAGGAGCGGGTAGCCGATGATCAGGACCAGGATTCCAATCCCGGTGGCCAGCCATAACAGGGCGTACTCTTCTCTCAGCCTGCGCCTCTTGATCAGCAGGCCGATCAGCAGGATCAAGGCCGCGGAAGCGATGACGGCGAAAATTTTCTGCTTAACCAGCATTTTCCATCTCCCTTCTTAGTGCCTTGAGGTCTCTGCGCAGCGCGAAATGGACCATGCTCACGCTCATCTTGCAGATGTAGTAAGCAGGCTTCAGGACTCCCGCGTGCATGGACCCGGGCCGCTTGGCGGGATGCATCTTTACCGGCGCTTCGCATATGGAATAGCCCATGCGGCTGAGCATGATCAGCACGTCGGCGTCGGGGAAGTCGAGCGGGAAAAGGTTGCTCGCGAAGACTTTGGCCACGTTGCGCGTGAGCGCGAGCATGCCGCTGGTCGGGTCCGTTATTTTCAGCCCGGTGACCGCGCTCGCGGCCAGGCTGAAGAGCCGGCTGCCGATTTTTCTGGCCACGGGGGTGGAAGGGGCTGGTCCAGCCAGGAACCTGGACCCGATCACGTAGTCCGCCGCGCCCTTGCGCAGGGGTGAAAGCAGGGACTCCAGAAAAGAGGGGTCATGCTGGCCGTCCGCGTCAAAGGTGATTAGATACGGCTCTTGGCGGTGGCGGAGCGCATAGGTGAAGCCGGTCTTGAGCGTAGCGCCGTAGCCCAGGTTGGCCGCATGGCTGAGCACAATTGCGCCCGCGCGAGAGGCCCGGCGCGCAGTGTCATCCCCGGAGCCGTCGTTGACCACCAGCGCGTGCGCCGCGAATTTCTTCACACCCGCGAGCGTGTCTTCGATCACCGCGGCCTCGTTAAAGGCCGGAATGATTATCAGCGCATCCTCGATCAATTGCCGCTCCCCAGGACCTCCTCGTAATAGCTCTTCACCTGCCTGGCCACCGCGGCCCAGTTCAGGTTCCGGCGGATCCATTCCTGGGCCGGACCCAGGTCCATTTTCGACTTGTCCAGACCCCTCACGATTTCCGCGATCTTGCCGGCGTCGCCGTAGGGCACAAGGAAGCCGCCCCCGCTTTGGCGGACCCATTCCCCGGCGCCGCAGTCATCGGCGACAATCGCGGGCGTGCCGCAGAGGATGGACTCGAACTGCACCAGCCCGAAAATTTCCAATTCCCCGGCGTAAACCGTGGCCAGGGCCTCGCGATACGCGGCCTCTTTCCAGGGCGAGACCAGCAGCCCGGTGAAAACGACCCGGGGCTCAAGCCCGGAGCTTCGGGCCAGGGAATTCAGCCTTTGCAGCCAGCCCATGTCATTGCCCGCGATCACCGCGGAGATGTTTTCCGGCAAAAACTTAAGCGCAAGGATCACGCTCTCGATCCCCTTGCGCGGAGTGAGCTTGCCCAGGTAAAGGATGTAGTCGCCCTTGACCCCGAATTTTTCCTTGAAGGACCCAGTAGGCCGGGGGTTTTCAACCAGAACCCCGTTGGGCGCGACCCTGACTTTCTCGTCCGGGATGCCCAGCTTTTGGAACTGCCTTTTCTCGGCCTGGCTCACCGCTATGAACAGGCGGGTGTCAGCCACCTGAGTGTTCCCGAACAGCAGGTCGTAAGCCGCTTTCAGCCCCCGCCTGCGCTCGATGTTGACAAGGGTGCCGTTGGGCTGCAACACTTGCGGAACACCGGCCTGGCCGGCCCAGCGGCTGATCCGGGTGTTCAGTAGATTCCGGTGGCCATGAATGTGCACGAGCCGGTAATCCTTGACCCGGGCCTTTTCCCGGGCAAGCCCCAGGGGCAAGAAGAGTTGGAGGTCGTATGCCAGCCGGTTGCTCAAGTTCCGATAGACCCGAATCTTGACCCCGCTTTGCGAAAAAGCGCGCTCTTGCCTCCGTATCCCCCGGTCCAGGGCGTCGGTGGTCACAATGTCGACCTCAACCCCCAGCTTCACCAACTCCTCGCACAGGTGGAAGCTGAGCCGAGGTATCCCGCCGTAAGCCCAGGCTCCGTAGGAATAGGGCACGCTGTGTAACACCCGCATCAGCCGGCAATGACCTCCGAATATAACCTGGCGACCCGGTCCCAACTGTATTCGTCAACCAAGCTGAAGTCCGCCTGGAAGTCCCCCTCCAGGGCCTTCTTCAAACCCTTGGCCAGTTCCTGCTCGCCCGCGTCCGGAACCTCGATAAACCCGCCCCGCTTGAGCGCTTCCGGCACGTGGCAGTGCACGGTGCCAACCACCGGTTTCCGGCTCGCAAGCGCCTCCAGCACCACCACCGGCATGCCTTCGGTCTCGCCGTATTTGTCCGGCCGCGAAGGCACCGCAACCACGTCAGCCATCGCATAGTAAAGCGGCACCGCCTTGTGGGGCACGCCTCCCGCGAACCTCACCCAATAGCTGACCTCAAGCTTGCTGGCCTGCCGCTCCACGTGCGGCTTGTGCCCTCCCTTGCCCACAACCAGAACCTGGAAGTTGGGAACATCCTTGGACAGAATCTTCACGGCCTTGAGCAGGTTGTCCACTCCTTTTTTCTCCGCCAGTTTGCCCAGGTAGAGGATCAGCTTTTTGCCCTGGAGCGAAAGCTCCCGCCTTAAATTTTCAACCGCGGCCGGGTCCACGCTCCGGAACAGGCCCGGATCAAATCCCATGGGCATCACATAAGTCTTGGCCCCGGGACAAACTTTTTTGACGCCCTCCGCCATAAGCTGGTTCACCGGCATCACCGCCTTGGCCGAACCCGCGATCCGGCGCATCAAGGATTTTCCCCAGCCGGACCGGTTGAGCATGAAAAAGTCCGCAGCATGAACCGTGACCACGTGCGGGACCCTGAAGCGGCGCGCAAGCTCACTGAAGACCATCCCGCTCGGGACCAGCCAGTGGCTGTTGATGAAATCAAACTTCCTTGCCCGCAAAAGCTTCCTGCCCGCCAGATATTCGCCGACCAGAAACGGGACCGCCTTAAACCCGGCGCTCTTATCATTGCGCAAATGGTTCTGCATGCCCTGCCCGTCCGCCAGAGTCTCGTACTTGTCCGGGAGGTAGCGGAACCGGACCACTTCCATCCCGTCCCAGATTTCGTGCAGCTCGGCCCCGGGGAAATGCGGGGCAAGAACCGTGACCTCAAAATATTTCTGCAGGCTTCTCGCCAGCTCGAACACAAACGGCGCCGGCCCCGCGTCCATGGCCCAGCGCGGGAAGGTGCTGGTCGCAACCAGCAGCCGGGGCTTGGAGTCCCGGATCAATATTTTTTCCTCAATCGACATCTCGGCTCCAGCGATGCCAAAGCTATTTCTGCTCCGGGTCCCGCGCCTCCATTTTGCGCACCCGGTAGATCAATTCTTCCAAGAGCTTGCGGTTGCCGGCGATCAGGTCCGCGACCAGGCCGATCAGCGCGACCTGGAAGCCGATGATCATGAGCGCCGCTCCCAGGATCAAGACCTGCACGTGTCCCTTTCCGCCGGCGGTGAGGAAGTAATAGAGGAACCACACGCCGATTCCGAACCCTCCGGCGAAGACCGTGCCGCCGATGGCGAGAAAGACCCGGAGCGGCTCGTAGCGCGAATACGTCCTTGTCATTGCCTCAACACTCCTTGCCAGGTATTGTATCAGGTTTCGGTAGAGCCGGCTTTTTCTACCCGGCTGGGGGTTCACCCGGACCGGCACCCAAGCCAGCCGCATCCGGTTCCGGCCCGACTCGATCAAGGTCTCGACCGTGTAGCTGAAATCGCCGTAAACATCCATCCTGAGCGCGGCCTCCCTTGACCAGGCCCGGAAACCGCTGGCCGCGTCCGGCGTCTTCTGCCCGGCCAGCACTCCGGTGAACCAGCTGCCCAGTTTTTGGAGGATCAGCTTGAAGCGGGGATACCCGTCAATTTCAGAAAGCTTCCGCTCCGCAATTGCCATTTCCGCGCGGCCTTCAACCACCGGCCGGATGAGCGCGGGAATTTCCGCGCCCGGATACTGGTTGTCGCCGTCGGTGTTGACGATCACGTCCGCCCCCATCCTGAGCGCGTGGTCCAGTCCCGCGCGAAAGGCCGCGGCCAGCCCCATTTTTTCGCCGAGCAGCACCACCTTGTCCGCGCCCGCCTGCTGCGCGGCCTCCGCGGTCTTGTCCTCGCTCCCGTCGTCAATCACCAGCACCTGCACCTGGTCTATCCCTTGAATTTGGCGCGGGATTTCCCTTATGGTCCGGCCTATGGTCGCGGCTTCATTATGGCAGGGAATCTGGACAACTAGTCTCATATATTATTTGACTAATCCCTTGGCTTCCAGTTCTCCCAGGCAGCGCTCCGCCAAGTCCAAGACTCCTTCTTCCTTCCTGGCCCAGTCCAGGAGTTCCGGAAGACCGTCCTCAAACCCGACCTTGGCCTTGAAGCCCAGCACCTTTTCCGCCTTGTCGACGTCCGCGTAGCAATGCCGGATGTCCCCGGCGCGGAACTTGCCGGTGATCATCGCCGGCGCCTTGCCTCCCAGGCCCTTGATCACCGCGTCCACCGCCTGGTTCACGGTCAGGGCGCGGCCGGTGCCCACGTTAACCACTTCCTGGGTCTTGCCCCGCCACTTGAGCGCGGCGAGGTTCGCGCGAGCGACGTCTTTCACGTTGACGAAGTCGCGGGACTGGTTGCCGTCTTCAAAGATGATGGGCGGTTTGCCGTTGAGCACCCGGCTGGCCACAATCGCGAGCAGCCCGGTGTAGGGGTTGCTCAAGGCCTGCCTCGGCCCGTAAACGTTGAAATAGCGCAGCGCCACGGTCGGAATCCGGTAGGCCGCGCCGGTCACCAGGCAAAGCTCTTCGGTGGTCTTCTTGGTCACCGCGTAGACCGATTCGCAGATGGTGCGCTTGGCCTCGTCGGTGGGAGCGGGCCGGCAGACCGATTCGCAGCCTTCGCATTCCAGCTCCCAGCGCCGCGCGTTAAGCTGCTTTTCCCCCCGGGTCTTGGGAGCAATGGCCCCGCACTTGGGGCAGAGGTAGCGGCCCTCGCCGTAAATCGACATGGAGCTGGCCACGACAATTTTTTGGATCCGGTCCCGGTGGTCGACCACGGACTGGAGCAGAACCGCGGTGGCGCCGTCGTTGTTCAGAACGTAGCGGTCAACCTGGTACATCGACTGGCCCACGCCCACCAGCGCCGCCTCGTGCACCACCGCGTCAACCTGACTGACCAGCTTGTCCACCAGCTCTTTGTCCCGGCAATCCCCCAAGAAGAATTCAGCCTTGGGGTTCAAATACTCCGGAGCCGTCTTCCGCTTGCCGTGGACCTGGGACTCAAGGTCGTCGAGCGCCAGTACCTTATAGTCTTGCTCAACCAAGAGGTCAACAATGTGCGAGCCGATGAAACCGGCCCCGCCGGTTACCAACACCTTCTCCATAACTTTCCCCTAATTATTCGTGAATTCCTCGTTCAGTCTTTGCAGGATGGCCGAGCCGATGCTTTCCCAGGTGCACCGCCGCTGGAATAGCTCCAGGCCGGCCCGGGCAATCTTCTCCCGCAACGCGGAGTCTTGCTTCAAGAGCAGAATCTTTTGAGCCAGCGCTTCCGGGTCGCCCATCGGGCTCAAGAGGCAATGTTCGCCGTTAACCAGGAGCTCCCGCGCGGCCGCGCTGTCCCCGGTTATGAGCGGCCGGCCCAGGGCCAGCGCCTCGTAGGCCTTGTACGGTATGACCCGGCCCGCTTTTTCGGTGACGCCGAAGATGCCGAGCAACACGTCCGCTCCGGCCGCCTTTTCCACCAGCTCCTTGTGGCTAAGCCACTCGATGAATTCAACGTTCTCCAGCTTGAGCTTTTCCGCCAGAGCCTTCATCTCCGGGAAGAGCTGGCCCTTGCCGATCAGAGTGAAGCGGACGTCCTTGTGATTGCGCAGCAGGTCCGCGGCCCTCAAGATCACCTCCAGGCCGTGCAGCGGTATATACGAGCTGTAGTTCACAATCTCCAGGACGCCGTCATCGTTGGGCGCGGGCCGGGGATGAAAATTGGCCTGGTCAACCCCCAGGGGCACGGCCAGGAACCGTCCGGGGTCCAGCCCGAATTCGCCGCAGAAATATTTTATGTGCTCGTTGGTATCGAGCAGGGCGAGGTCCGAGCACTTGACGCTCCCGCGGTCAACCAGCCTGAGCATTTTGGCCATGAGCGAATTCTCCGGATAAAGCCCCCGATCCTTAACCATTGTATCATAAAGCGAATAAAACGCATCGAAGACAATGGGCTTGCAATGCAGCGCCTTGAGCGCTCGCGCCAGGAAAACGTCGAACTGTCCGATGTATCCCACGAATAGAAAATCGAATTCGCCGCTCTGGAAATATTGGACAATCAGTCTGCAGTAGGCCTTGATCAAAGCGAGCAGGTTGGCGGCCAAACCGCGCTTGACCGCGCCCATCTTGTCCTGGAAGCCCGGCCACAACTCGGCGTGGCACTCCTCGATCCTGGCCCCGCACCGGCTCAGACCGTTGATCAGGGCCAGGTTCCGAGCGTATTCCTCCCCCCTCGAGTAGGTCCCGAAATACAGAATTCTCATCAGCTTTTCCTCAACCAGCGCCTCAGCCGGAAACCGCTCTTGACCAGGTCCAGCAACCCCCTCGGACGCAGCGCCATGGCCGCGATATAGCCCGGCCGGAAATAAAACCTGCGGTAGGCCTCATGCATCACCCGCGCAAGCCGCGCCTCGGTCCAGTAGTCCGTGATCAAAAGCGGCCTCCGCTGACCATACTCTTCCGGGGCGGGGCCGCCGGATTCCCGGTACCAGCCCTTGGCCCGGGCCAAAGCGTAAAGCTCGCTGCCCGGAAACGGACTCAAGCTCGCAAATTGAACATAGTCCAGCTTCAGCCGCATCGCAAATTCAACCGTCGCCATCTCATCCTCAAAAGTCTCCCCAGGAATGCCGAAAATGAAATAACCCAGCACCTTGATGCCCGCAGCGCGAGTCAAATTCACCGCGTCCTCAACCTGGCTCAAATTCACTCCCTTGTTCAACCAGTCCAGACTCTCCTGCCGGCAACTCTCAATCCCGTAGGCGATGCACTCGCAGCCCGCCTTCCGCATCCACGAAAGCATCTCCTCGTCCACGATGTTCACCCGGCCCTCGCATTTCCAGCGGAGCTTCAGCCCGTGCTCCAGGATCTTTTTGCAGATCTCGATCACCCTCGCGGGCTTGCAGGTGAAAAGGTCGTCGTAAAAAATCACCGCGGCCGCCCCGTGCCTGAAATGCAATTGCTCCAGCTCCCGGAGCACGCTCTCCGGACTCCGGGGCCGGAACCGGCTGCCGCAAACCGACTTGTCGCAGAAGATGCAGTTGTAAGGGCAACCCCGGCTGGAGATCACGGTCGCAACCGTCTCGCCCGGGAAAAGCGGGTGGCGGTAGCTCTGCATGGGCATCAGGTCCCAGGCGGGGAACGGCAGATTTTCCGGGTCCAAGACCGGGGCCGGCTGGAACTCCCGGCCCGGACGGATAACGCCGGGAAGATCGATTTCCTTTTCGCCTAGAAGCAGCCTCTCGGCCATTTCCGGAAAAATTCCCTCGGCCTCCCCTGCAAAGCCGAAATCCAGTTCCGAGCATTCCTCAAAAATCGCCGGACCCAGCGCGCTGGCATGGGCCCCGCCCAGAACCAGCCACTTGACCTCGCTGCGCAGCCTCTTCGCCAGTTCAAACGCGGAGTCGGCAAGAGGAGTGGTCGCGCTCAGACCAGCGATCTCAGGCTTGATTGCAGCCAATTCGCGGCAGACCGCGGCCGCGTCCATGCCCCGGGCCGGCGCATCAATTATTTTGACCTCCAGACCCCGCTCCCGCAAAGCCGACGCCAGATATCCCAGCCCGAGCGACGGCATCAACAGCGAGGGCTTCTTGCCGCTGATCGGAGGGTTGATCAGGACTATCCCGGCCATCTCAGTCCAGCCTCGCGATGGTCTTGAGCGGAATGTAATTCCCGCGGATCAGGCGCTCCAGGGCCAGCCTCGCTTCCTTCGATGCCCGCCACTTTTTGCGCAGCCGCACCTGCTCCGGCAGCGAGACCATCGCGTCGAAGACCGCGCGGGACAATGCGCGCAAGCCGGACCACGCTCCCAGCCCCGGGCCTTTGCCCCGGCCCAAGACCACCTGGCCCGCAAGATAAGCGTAGCGGCAAAGGCTCGTGAACGGGGACAGCAGCACCAGGCGCCAGGGGTAGTACCGGAGCAAAATCCGGATGCGGTTGCGCTCCACGTAGTAGAGCTTGAGCGGGCTGTATCCGGCCTGGCCCGCGGAGGTCCCGGAATACCTGTGATAAACCACCGCCTCGGGAGCGAAAACGCTTTGCCAGCCGGATAGATAAGACCTGATCCCAAGGTCGCTGTCCTCGCTGTAGGCGAAAAAGCCCGGGTCAAAACCGCCGAGCTCCTCCACCATTTGCCTCCGCAACAGGCACGCGCACCCGCTGAAAATCTGCGGGCTGTCTCCGTCCCATCCCGCGCCGTCCGGCTCTCCGCGGTGTCGCGCCCGGCTCAAGCCGTCCAGCCAGAAGCCAACCCCGATCCCGTCCAGCTTTTGCCGGTCAAAGTGGTTCACGATCTTCGGGATCACCACCCCGATTTTATCCCCGGTCCCCGCGCGCGAAAGCGAGTTCCTAAGCCACCACTCATCCGCCACTGCGTCATTGTTCATGAGCGCGACCCACTTTGATTTCGCCAGGGCAAACCCCTGGTTGCAGGCCGGGGAGAACCCCCGGTTTTCAGAATTTCGGACCAGCGTGATTTGGTTGTAAAACCGGCCGGCGATTTTTTCCGGCGAGCCGTCAGTGGACCCGTTATCGATCACAATGACCTCGGGCTTCACCGCTTTTTGCGCGAGCAGCGATTCCACGGCCCCGGCCGTGAGTTCCGCCCGGTTGTAGTTCAAGACTATGACGCTCGCCTCCGGCATCATGCGCTCAACTCCTCATAGGCGCTGACGATCCGGCGCGCCACCGCCTCCCAGCCGAACCGCTCCATTGCGCGCTCCCTGCCCCGGACCGAAAGCTCCCGCCTCCGCGGCCCGTCCAAAAGCAGCTTCTCCAAAGCCGCGGCCAGGCACGAGGCGCTCTTGTCCTGGTCCTCCGGATGCAAGGCCGCGTACTCCGCGCACTCCCCGGCGAGTTCGCGGTCCTGGGCCCGGTCAAAGCAGACAAGAGGCAGGCCTTGGGCCAGGTAGTTAAGGATTTTGCCGTTGGACTCGCTGCGAGCGATCTTGGGCGAAACCGCCACCTCCCCCAGCGCGAGCCAGCGGTGGGCCTGGAAATAATCGGTCCGGCCCGTGAATTTTGCAATCTCGGCCAGGCCCATCTTTTGCGCCCGGCCCGGATATTCCCCCAGCGGGTAACCCATCACCAGCATCTGAAATTTGACTCCGCGATCCTTGAGCTTCAACGCGCACCGCAATAACACGTCAACCCCCTGGTACCGGTTCAAGAGCCCGAGATAGACGATCACGGGAACCCCCTCCCTCAAACCCGCGGCCGACCGCAACTGCGGGTCCGCGGGCCGGGGACAAAACCTCTCCGTGTCAACCCCGTCTCCAACCACCCGGCACTTGCCCCGGGCAGACACGCCCACTTCCTTGAGCAGCGACCCGCAATTCAAAAGTATGGCGTCCACCCGCGAATTGATTTCAGACTCAACCCCGCGCATAACCAAAGGCAGCGGCCAGAGCCGGAACAAGCGCTCATGCTCGTGGAGTTCGGCCGCGAGCGAGCCCTGGTAGTCGAGCACGACCGGGATTTTGGCTGCGGCGAGCAGTCCGAGGAAAGCCCCTTCGTGCAGGTGACAGTGGATGACGTCCGGTTTGTATTCCCTGAGCTCGCGCCGGACCCTGCGCAGAAGGGCAAGGTCAGCGAACGGTTTTCTCAGGCTGGGCCCGGCTTCGAGCTTCTGGTATTTGATCGGGCTGTGCGCCCGGGAAACCTCCACTCCCGGCGGGTCCCCGCCCGCGGCATAGGTCACCACCCGCAGCTTCACCCCCAGCCGCATCAGCCATCGGGACTCCTCGTAAATCCGTATGTGGCAGCCCCGGTCCGAGAAAAACGGGGTGGGAGCGAGCATGAGCACTTTGCGCATTACTTGAAGCCAAACTCTTCCTTGACAGCGTAGGTCGGCTTGTCCTGAGACTCGTAATAAATGCGGATGCTGATCTCGCCCAAAAGCCCGAGGGCGAACGACTGGGTGCTGATGATCATCAGCAGCACGCCCAGCAGCAGGAGCGCGTTCCCGGTCATGTCCGTGCCCATGAAAATCTTCATCAGGATGGTTGCCAGGAAAGAGAGCGAGCTGAGCAGGAATACCGCGAAGCCGAGCAGACCGAAAAAATGCAGCGGCCGCGAAAAATATCCCGTGAAAAACTTGATCGTGATCAGGTCGAAGAACACGCTGAAGAACCTGCCCAGGCCGTACTTCGAGTTTCCCGCCAGCCGGGGGCGGTGGTTCACCTCAATCTCCGCGATGCTGGCCCCGGCCCAGCAGGCCAGAGCCGGGATCATCCGGTGCATTTCCCCGTAGAGCCGGATCTTGCGCACCAGTTCCGAGCGGTAGACCTTGAGCGTGCACCCGAAATCCTTCACCTTAACCCCGGTGATTGCCCCGATCAGCCAGTTGGCCAGAAGGCTCGGCAACTGCCGCCGAAAAAACGGGTCCTTCCGATCCCGCCGCCAGCCGCTGACCATGTCATAGCCCTGGTCCAGCTTCGCCAATAGACGCGGGATATCCGCCGGGTCATTCTGGCCGTCCCCGTCAATGGTCACAACCACCTCTCCCACCGACTTGCTGATCCCCGCGCTCAACGCCGAAGTCTGTCCGAAATTCCTGCCGAACCGGATGCCCTTGACCGATCCGCGGCGAGAAGCGCACTCCCTGATTATTTCCCAGCTTCGGTCCGTGCTCCCGTCGTCCACAATGATCAACTCGTAACCCGGCGCGCAGGCCCCGAGCGCGGAATCAAGCTCATCAACCAGGGCCGCTATCGACCCCGCCTCGTTGAACACCGGAACGATCACCGAAATTTTAGAGGGCATATTTTCCTTTTATTCCATTCATTTGGACCCGTTTTCCGGGCAATTGTTTCCTTGCTTCAATTATAGCTGAAATTTCCCGAAACCAAAAAAAGCGCCCCGGGTTTTTGGCCCGGGGCGCTTGGTTGGAGTTTTAGTTTTTAAAGGGCGAAGTTGAGGTTCGCAATGTGAGTGTCGGCGCCCATCTGCATGATGGCGAACTCTGCGGCCCAGAAGTTCTGGTTGTTCCAGTCAAGCGGTCCGCCAAGTCCGCCCACGGTCGTGGCAGAGGAGTTGATGTTGAACACGGTGATCGCCCAGTCCAGTTTCGCCGGATGATACCACTTGTTGTTCCAGTGCGGATCGGTGGGCAGGCCTTCCCAGAAGTCCGGGACCACGCCGGGCACGCCGAGAAAAGTAGCCGCGCCCGGAGTGATGTTCGGGATGGTGACGGTAACCGTGTTGCCGGTGGCCGGGATTGGTCCGAAGGCCGCCCAAAAGCCGATGTCTTTGCAGCCGCCGCCTTGACGTCTCACCGAGTCGCCTCCGAAGTACTCGTCGATCAAGCACTCGCCCCTGACCGCGTGGCGGATGATGTAGTAGTCAACGTAGGTGGCCGCGGTAGCGGTGCCGTTGAATGAGATCACGGTCTCGGTTAAAGCGGTGACATCACCGAGGGCGCGCTGCTGGGTGCCCTTGAACCCTCTCACGTGGTCGCCGATCGCAACGCCCCATTGTATGAAGTGTGCGTCAAGGTCGGTCAGCGTATTGGGAACGCCGGCTGTGACAGCGCCGTCGGTATCATGCACATTGCTCTTCATGGACTTGCCCTGACCCCGTGTGCCCAGGGTGGTGAACCAGGCATCAGCCCTTTCGCCGTCAACAGGCACAAAGCCCGGAACCCTGAACTGCAGTTGCCGGCGAGCAACTCCGCCCGGAGCATAAGCGCCTCTCTGGATGGTCTTGGCGGCTGCGGTGTAGGTGAACACCTTGCGGAGTTCGCCGTTGCGGTTGACCGGCGTGCTGGCGTTGGGGAGGCCGGCCCACTGAGGCGCCGGGTAGTAATATGTATCAGGCGTTGGGCTGATGGCCTCGGGGAGACCGAGGAACTTTTCAACAAAGATCGCCTTGGTGAGTTGTCCGTTGGCGGTGATGGTTGTGGTCCAGTTTTGGATCGGGCCGACGTGCGCCACTCTCATGGCTATTCCGTCGTGGTCGTAAGTGTGGTAGTCGCTGTGGGCGTCGTAGGCCTCGCCGGTTGGTACGCCGTTCTCTCCGATGGGCGTGGACTTCGGGGTGGTAACGCCCAGGCCTCTGATGATGGCGACCAAGGCGGCGTAGTTGGTGGGTCCGCCGGTCTCAGTCGGCTGGGTCCAGGGCAGAGTGGTCTCAGTACTGTTGCTGGGCACGAAGGTTATTTCGCGGCCCAACCTCTCGGAATCAACCACGCTGTTGCTCCAGTACCTCCACTGCGAGCTGCCGGCCGCCTTGCTCCAGAGCCCCTGCGCCGTGCTGGCCATGTAGCCGATTTCAAAGCTGGTGAACTCGGCGTCGTCGATTTCCATGTTCAACTGCAGGGCGAAGATGCCGATGCCGGTGTTAAACCCGGTGAAGGCGCCTCCGGCCACAATCGCGGTGTTGCGCACAAAGCGGTCGTCCCAAGTATCCGCGGCCACGCCATAAGTGGCGGCCCACTTGGCGGTGATTTCGGCGTCGGTGGAGTTCGGGACCTTGGCGCCCACGTACCAGGCATGATCCGCGGCGGCGTCCAACGCGTTGGATCGGGCCGGGTCAATGGGCAGGATGGGCTGTATGCTGACGGTTATTCGCTTGTCCACACCATCTGCGGGATCATAGCCCGGGGCCTGGAAGTCCGGCGCCACCCAGAGTTCGCGCATGTCGATTTCAAAGCCCAGGTTGCCCATGGGCAGGGCGAGGTCCGCAACCGGGCTGGTCCAGGTGAGCAACGGGGTGATCGGGTGATAGCCGACGCCGCCCACGTAGATCGGGAATACGAACAGGTTCAGGCCGCCTCCGCTAAAGAGGGCGGTCGAGAAGTTGCTGGCATTGGCGTAGGCGCCAAGGACCATCAGCGGCAGGCTCTGGCCGGGGACGTAGTTCCACACCGTGAAGCTGTTGACGCCCGGGTTGGCCACGAACGACAGGCAGCCATCGGTCCAATTGGCACGGACCAGTTCCGGCGCGGTCAGAAGTGGCGGGAGCGCCACCGCCGCGGGCAGGTCAACCGTCGGGTTGTTGCGCTGGTCGGTGGCCAGGCAGATTGCAATCGAGAGTTCGCTGTCGCCTGCGGTCATCAGGCCCGAAACCAGGTCAACGATGGTGTAAACGTTCCGGATGTTGAACAGCGACAGGCCCATGCGGAGTTTGGTGGGCTTGGCGAAGACTATGCGGGCGCGGACGTTGGCCAGCACGCTCCGGTTCAGGGGCGCAATGAATGTGGAGAAATGGGTCATAGGTATGGTGGCGCTGACATTGGCCCGATACCGGCCCTGACGGATGGGGTAATAGGTATTCATGTAGCCTTTGGAGTTATCCATCAGCTCCATCCTGAAGGCCATTCTGCGGCCGTCGATGTTGTTCCAGGTCATGAACTTGTAGTTGTTGTAGTTATTGGCCCGGGTGTTCAGGTCGCACCTGGTTGCGCCGCACTTCAAGCCGATTGTGACGTCGGTGATGGGCAGGCAAGCCAGGGTGGTGTTAAGGACTCCGCCGGGCGCGAACCGCTCGGTAACGGTGCTGCCCTGGGTGATCTGGACGTAGGCCTGGCCGTTGACGTATAGCGCGGGTCTGTCCATGTCAACCGCCTCGATGGTCACGGTGCCGGGCTGACAGCCGGTGGTCCGGTTATAGGCGTTGCCGCCCACGTAGCCGCCGCCGATGCCGCCCACGGCCGGGAGAATAGGCGCCACGGCCGTGCCGGTCTTGAAGGTGTCGGAACCAGGAACAGCGGTGCCGTTAAGGGTGGCGGTGCAGCTATAGGCCATCAAAGGCTGGAACGCCGAGGGCGGCGTGCAAGCCAAGTCCGACAAGCTCCCAACAACTTTCGCGCAGTTGGCGGTGGTGAAAATGACCTGCCCTCCCGCGGTGGGGGTGCAGGTGATGTGCATGGCGGTAAAGCAGTCGCTGCTCAGCATATAAGTGAGCACCTGGTCGGTATGCGCGTTCTGGTTGAAGCGAGTGGCAAAGTCCGCAGGGAACATGCCGCCGGTGACCGTGCAGGTCAACCCACCAGTGCTTACCAACGAGTAGTCGGAACGGGTGCAAGCGGTTGCCGTAACCGTATCACTGCCCAGCAGGACAGTGGCGGTGACGAGTCCGGAGATGTTAACCGAGGTGTGGCTGCCGGGGTCGGTCCAGGAAGTCGCAGCGCATCCGCAGCAGTTGGTGGTGCAGTTGGCGGTGGTGGAGTCGCTCACGGTTCCGACCGCGCGAAGCTGGACAGTGTTACCTAACGCTGGAAGATTAGCCGTTGGCGGCTGCACGTCCAGAGCGGTCACGGTCTCGTCGTTGGTGACGGTTATATTGGAAACATTGCTGACATGAGTGTTATTGGTCGCGGTAACGGTCCCGGCGCCGCCGGCGCAGTTGGCCACGTGTGCCGCGGTGACCAGGCCGGCGACCACAGAAGTGATGTTGCCGGTCGGTTGCCAAGTGGTGGCCGTGCCGCAGGCGCTGGCGGCGTTGCAGGCCTCGGTGGTGGTGTCGGTCAAGGTGCAGGTGGCGTTAATCTGTGTGGTGAGAAGCTCGGCCACGGATGCGCTGACCGGGGCAATGGCCACGGACAACACCGACTCGTCGTTGGTGACGGTTATGTTCGAGACATTACTGACATGAGCGTTATTGGTCGCGGTGATGGTCCCTGAGCCGCCCACGCAACCGGCAACGTGCGCCGCGGTG
>Ga0315294_10000174_pt1 | contig 68429 bp, 55 predicted proteins | sample YL17G13_40_MG_FD_203626 | JGI IMG/M metagenome (GOLD analysis project Ga0315294, IMG submission 203626) | Sediment microbial communities from Yellowstone Lake, YNP, Wyoming, USA - YL17G13_40 | ecosystem: Environmental > Aquatic > Freshwater > Lake > Sediment | place: USA: Wyoming | collected... | reverse complement strand
GCGATAAATAGGCGTATTGGAAAATTCCAGCAGTGTGACGGTGGCACGATTTTCTTAGATGAGATAGGCGATATGCCTCTTTCCACTCAGACTAAAATTCTGCGCGTCCTTCAGGAACATACTTTTGAAGCCGTGGGAAGTGAACAGACTATCAAGGTAGATGTACGGGTAATTGCCTCTACCAACAAAGACCTGACCAAGGCAATAGAGACAAAAGAGTTTCGGGAAGATCTATATTATAGGTTAAAGGTGGTAACTATTTATCTGCCGCCCTTAAGGGATAAGCCAGAGGATATTCCGCTTCTGGTGGATTATTTTGTCCAGAAGTTCAATCAGGAATCCAATAAGAAAATTAAAAAAGTTTCTGCGGAGGTAATGAGGCATCTTAAAGAATATAAATGGCCAGGCAATGTCAGAGAGCTTGAGAATGCTGTCCAGACCGCACTAATAATGAGTAAGAAGGATGTTTTACTTTTAGATAATTTTCCTTTGTTTACGCAAAAAATCGCAGTGATAAACCCAAAGATGCTCCAGCAGGTTAGTGGTTATGAAAAGGTATTTAAGGAAACGGTTAGAACTATTCTTAAGAATCCAGTTATTTTTGCCAATGGCGAGCTCTACAAGACCGTTATGGCTGATTTAGAAAAGTCATTGATAGAGGCAGCCCTGGATGAAAACAATAAAAGTCAAACTAAGTCCGCTAAAATTTTGGGAATAAGCAGGAATACCCTGCGTAGCCGCATGAAGGAATACGGCCTATTAACCAAGTAGTTATTTTTGTTATCATTTCTGTTCAAATCCTGAACAATTTATTCTAACTGTAGATATTCCAGATCCTTACCTTAAAAAACCTTCCAAATCTGCGCAAAAATAGCGCAAGCCAAAATCCGAGCACTTCACTAGCTTTTAAAACTTAAATTTTTACTGGTTTATAACTTATTTATTAATAGCCACTTATGAAAAAATAAGTGGCTATTTTTATTTTTAGGTCAACCTGGCACAGTTCTTACTTCTTTATATAGGTGGAGGTAAGAACGATGAGAAGATTAAGGTTAACCAAGATAGCCGGGTTGGTGGTGTGTATGGTAATCTGTATAATTACTTCTGCCAATGCTTCCTCAACTGTAAAAGTAGCAATACTGGACTCCGGATGCAATATTAGCTATAAAGAAGGGATTAGCCTTATTGATAACACAGTAAGAGACTATAATGGCCACGGAACATTAATGGCTAGGATAATAAAAGAGGTATATCCTGAAGCGGAGCTTTATATTATTAAGGTAATAGGAAATGACGGTTTACTGATAAACGAGGAAGCGGTAATCCTGGGTTTAGAGTGGGCGGTATCGAGAGGCGTGGATGTGATTAATATGTCATTAAGGGTTAAGGACTCAGAGAGGCTTCATGAGATGATAAAGAAGGCGTATCAACAGGGTATAGTAATGGTTGCTGCTGCAGGTAATAAGAACACGAGGTTAGGCACATTAACTACAAGAGGCACGATAAATTTAACCGAAGTTGCCTACCCAGCAAAATACGATGAGGTGATTGCCGTCGGCGCTCTGGATAGATACGGCAAGGCGTATCCAGGTTCAATAAAAGCAGAGGAAGTTGAAGTCCTCTGTCGAGGATATAAAGGTAAGCAGGCCGGCACCTCAATTGCCTCAGCTTATGCTGCTGGTTTTGCCGCTAAGATAATCTCTGAGAATCCCGATAGCAGTTTAGAAAAAGTTAGAGAGGTTATGCATCAGAAACTCACAAATTAAAGACCCCCTTTTGTTCTCGTCGAAGAATCCGTCTCTCCAATATACCCATATATAAATATAGCAAAATATACTAAAATATAATAAAATTTGCTTGACAAATCAATAGAATATAATAATATGTATTTAAATATAATATTGTGTTAAGAGGAACCTGAAATTAAACCCACCAGATATCAAAATAGTGTAAAGATTAGCTAAAAAATGCAAGGGGCTGTTTTGTCGCCAAAAATATTGCTTGTTGATGATGAAGAGATTATCCGCCAGTTATTAGCGCGGGCATTGGGAGAAAAGGGCTATATCATAGAAGCCGTAGAAGACGGCAATGCCGCCTTTGAGAAAATTAAAAAAGATACCTTTAACCTTTTAATCACGGATTTAAAGATGCCCAAGGTTGACGGTATAGAGGTCTTAAGAGAAATAAAGAGGGTCAATCCTTATATGGAAGTTATTATCGTTACCGGCTATCCGACCATAGAGTTAGCCGTGGAGGCGATAAGGATAGGCGCGTTTGATTTTATCTGCAAGCCTTTTGACCTGCAGTCGCTGCTGGGAGTAGTTGAACGGGCTCTGGAAAAACAGAAGTTCAGCATTAACTATTTTCAATTAAGCGAATTAACGGCGCTGTTTGAGATAAATAAGACTATTGTTGCCCATACCAGCCTGGATACGCTGTTAGCTAAGATTTTAGATTCAACCCTGGAAGTAAGCAAGGCTAAATGCGGCTCGCTAATGCTGATAGATGAAGGGAGCGATGAATTAAAAATAAAGGTAGCTCGGGGATTAAGCCGGGAGGCCATCGATAATACCCGGGTAAGAGTAGACGAGGGTATTGCCGGCAGGGCAGCTAAAGAAGGAGTCCCTGTATTAGTTAGCGATGGCAGAGGGGATTGTTTGAGTATTCCCCTGGTAAGCAGGTCCATAAATTCTCCCCGCAATGTTTTAGGAGTAATCAATGTATCTGACAAAATTTCCGGAGAGAGTTTTACTCAGAGAGAACAAACCTTGCTTTCTGTGCTTACCGGCCAGGCGGCAGTGACTATTGAGAATTTTATGCTTTTCAATGAGATCCAGAAGAAGATAATTGATTTGAAGCGGGCTATTGAACAGTTAAATCTTGCGCAACAGCAGCTAATCCAATCTGAAAAATTGGCTGCCCTGGGGAGGTTTGCTACCGGCATTGCGCACGAAGTCAAAAATCCTCTGGGTATTATTTTAGGCGGCATGGAATTCCTGGAGCTGAAATTGCCTCGCGCAGAGAGCGAAATTAAAACAGCCATACATAAGGTCGAAGAAGCCACGTTGAGAGCGAATGTTATTGTGCAGAACCTCTTGAAGTTTGCCCGCCCATCGGAATCGAAGGCCGAAAAATTAGAGCCAAGAGATTTAGTCGAAGATACCCTGTCTTTATTTAAATTCAGGATGCCTCTAGGCAAAATAAAAATTGAGACCGATTTTGGCAAGGATCCGTTTTATGTAGAAGTGGATAGGGGGCAGATGCAGCAGGTGCTGTTTAATATCCTGATGAATGCAGTAGAGGCGATGCCTGAGGGCGGAGAGATAAAAATTAAAACATATAAGGCGGTAATCCAGGAACCTCTCAGCGTAAAGCCTTCCTGCGTAATTGAGATTACGGATACAGGCGAAGGCATTGCCAAAGAGGATTTACCAAAACTCTTTGAGCCGTTCTTCACTACCAAAAGGGATAGAAAAGGCACTGGGCTGGGCCTGTTTATGTCCAGGATGATTGTCGAGAACCATAAAGGAAAATTACTAATCGAAAGCGAGCCCCATAAGGAGACTAGCGTTAAGCTCGTCTTACCCATTGCGTCAGGAGAAAATGAAGATGAAAAAAATTCTGCTCATTGATGATGAAGAGGACTTCTGCTATTTCGTAAAGAAGAATTTAGAGGCAACGGGAAACTTTGAAGTAGAAGCTTATAACGATGATATTGATATAATTCAAGAAGTTAGAAAATTGCGGCCAAATTTAATCCTGCTGGACATAAAGATGCCCAAAAGAGATGGTTCGGATATAGCCCTGGAACTTAAAAGACATAAAGACACACAGGGAATCCCCTTTCTTTTCTTAACCGCGCTAGTCAATGAGGAAGAGACGCAAAAAAGAGGTAATTTTATCGGTGGAGAGTATTTTATGGCCAAACCCGTAAGGATTTTTGAGCTTATAGATACGATAAACAGGTTCGCCCTATAAAAAGGAGAAGATATGTTCTCGAGGAAAAGAAAAATATTAATTATTGATGATGAAAAAGACCTCTGTTTTTTTGTCAAGCAGAATTTGAAACTACTCGGTAATTATGAGGTTATCATCGCCAGAGACGGAAAAGAAGGGGTCAGGGCTGCCAGGGCCCATAAGCCGGATTTAATACTCCTGGATATAATGATGCCTGGCTTAGATGGGTTTGAGGTAGTGAAAATATTAAAAGAGCACAACAAAACAGTTTTTATACCTGTTATTTTTCTTACCGCAAAGGGCGATGAGGAGTCTAAGTTAAAAGCCGCAAGTTTATACAATGATGATTACATTGTTAAGCCTTTTGAGATGAGGATGTTAAAAACTAAAATTGATAATGTGTTAGCTAAGACTGTAGCAAATACGGTTTAGAGATATAAGATACCGCCGTCATAATGAACATAACCCGCAAAGTTATAACCAACGTCTGCTTAGTGGCAGTAATACCCTTCTTGTTATTCTCTTATTTATACTTATACCCCCCCTCCGATAAATTCAGGAATGATTGGCTGATTATTTCTATCGCCGTCTTTATTATTATTTTAGGAACGCTGTCTCTTCTAAAATTAAGCCGCTTGGTAGTAAAATTATCTAATAACCTGAATACGATAGCCAAGGGAAATTTCGACCATAGAGTCGATGCGGGTAAAACAAGCGGCGTAGCAGGTATGGCAATGTCGATAAACCAGGTCAGCCAGAAATTAAGAGAGAGTGCCGATGAGCTGGAAAAAAGGGCTATCCTGATTGAGAGGTATAATCAGGAGCTTAAGAGGCTGAGCGAAATCAAATCGATGTATCTTTCGGATTTTGCTCACGAGTTACGCGCCCCGCTTATCAATATTGATAAGAGCTCTGTTTTTTTGCTGGAGAAGAAAGGCAGTATGTTTGATAGCGAGACCGATAGCTGCTTAAAGGTCATCAATAATAATGCAGGGCGTTTAATGCGCTTGATAGATAATTTACTGGAGATTTCCAAGATAGAGTCCGGCCAGTTATCCATAAAGCGTACCCTGCTTGATGTCAGGGAGATTATTAATGAGGCCATAAACTCTGTTGCTAAGTGGAAGGAAAGCAGGAAACTCTGGATAGGGGTTAATATCGAACCTGATTTACCCGGCCTTTATGCGGACAGGGACAGGATAATCCAGGTTATTATCAACCTGCTCAGCAACGCGATTAAATACACCCCTGCCGGAGGGCAGATTATAATAGAGGCAAAAGTTTCTCTTAGTAGCGATACAGAGTTAGTAAAAAATAAAGAGAAATTTATCGCTATATCAGTGCAGGATACTGGAATTGGTATCCCCGCAGACCAGAAGAGCAGGATATTCGAGAGATATAAGACATTGTCGGCAGAAGACAGGCCTCTTAAGGTCATGCCCAGCACGGGATTAGGCCTTTCTATCGCTAAAGAAATAGTCCAGATGCATGGGGGAAGAATCTGGGCGGAAAGTCAGCCCGGGAAGGGGAGCAAATTCACATTCATTTTACCCGAGAGGCAGGTTAGCAAGGCAGGAGATGCGGAGAGCGAAACAGGGAAACCGGGCAAAAAGATTTTAGTTATAGACGATGAAGAAGGCATAAGGGAAATTTTGTCCAGAGAATTAAATAAAAAGGGTTATTCTGTCAATATCGCAAAAGACGGCCTGGAAGGTTTAAAAAAGGCGATAGAGCAGTATTATGATTTGGTGATTATAGATATCCGTATGCCCACTGTTAGCGGAATAGATTGTATTCAGATAATAAAGAAGATAAATCCAGATATTTTCTTTATGATTGTAACCGGATTTCCCGTAGAGCAGGATTTGAAGGGAATCTTGGAGGAAAGCCTTTACCCGTGTATAAAGAAACCCTTTGATTTGCCGCGTTTTTTAGAGACGGTTGACGAACTTTGCCTTGTCACAAGGCAAAGTTAGATTAACGGTTAAACCAAAACGAGGTTCTTTCGCAAGATGAATGAAGATAGGCGAAAGAACCAAGGGGGTGCGGGGGAAAAGAGATGTCCCCCGCGATTGGGGGAGAACATTAAGAGGGGGCAAGCCCCCTCTTAAGGAGCGAGCGTAAGCGAGCGACAGGAAGGAGGCGAAAGATGAGCAGAAAGTTTGGAATGGTATCTATGCTTTTAGGGGTAATATTAGCTTCGATGCTTGTTTTCTCAATGGTCTCGTGGGCTCAGGATGCAGTTACTAACCGCACAGGGACAATCAAGATTACAAAGCCCGATGGAGCGGTTCTGGTGGTTAATAAAGACCAGTCATTACCAGCAATACCATCCGGTTCAACCATTGAGATTTTAGAAGGGAAAGCTGATATTTCTCCTGTGGAGGGATTCCTAAAAGTTATTGTTTCCGGTTCAGCGGCTATTGTCGGCGAGGGTGAAGTAATCATCGCTTTTCTTGATGCAAAAACCGGCAAGGCTGATTTTGCTGTAGTGACGGGTGAAATAGAAGTTATCAGCGGCAATACAACAGTTAAGTTAAATGGCGGACAGGAGGCCCAGGTCAGCGTTAATAAGGCTACGGGTGTTGCAGAAATCAGAAGTGTCAAGGGCCAGATAGAGACTGTTACCGTGGGTGTCAAGGCGTTAATTATGCAGGGCGGGGTCGCTAAAATAGACGCTGATTCGAAAACAAAAAAAGTGCATGTTAGTTCTGTTGTTGGTGAGCTCCAGTTAACCTCAGTTGATGGGAGGACTTTTAAAGTTGGCCAGGGTGAATCAATGGAGAGTGAGGCTTCTGCGACGGGAGAGATTCAGGCCTTTGCCGAAGCGATAGAGACGGTTGTTACTGAGGAAGAGCCTGTCGAGCCAGAGAGGCCCGAAGCAAGCCCTCATCGGCCATAATATCTATTTAAAGGAGGTGGATTATGTCAGGAGAGAAGATAATAATAAGCAGGCGGATTGCATTGGCTATTCTATCAATTTTTATTAGCTTTTCTTTGGCTGAGGCAGCCGGCAATATTCATATAGGCACTTTAGAGATTAACCCTTTTGCCTCTATTGAGCAAAAATACGACGATAATATCTTCCTTGAGCCTAAAGACCAGGAAAATCATGATTGGATAACCACAACTATTTTGGGATTGGATTTAAAGATGCCGATTATCCCTGGCAGGGAAGAGGATTTTAAATTAGAAGCCAAATACGCTGCCAGTTTTCTGAAGTTCTGGGATTACACCAAACAGGATAGAGTTGACCATGATATTTCAGCATTAGCAGATTTTAAATTCAGCAATGACTTTACCTTCAAAATCGAAGATAACTTTCAGAAGACCGCCGACCCGCCTAACGACGAATTGACTGCTTTAGAAAAGCGTTTCCGTAATATAGTCCAGGCAGTGCTTGGCTATGTGAGGGAGAAGATAGGTTTTGATTTTGGCTATAAGAATATCCGCGACGATTACAACAATCTTAATGACCTGGATAAGCATGAACATGTATTTACCGCAACCGGATATTATCAACTTTTCCCTAAGACTTCAATTTTTGGAGAATATAATTTCGGCAAAATTATCTACGATAATAATACTTCCAACAGCGATTCAAAGTATCACCAGTATCGTTTGGGGGTCAAAGGTCAAATCGCTCCCAAGTTAACAGGTTTAGTCAAGGCAGGTTACAAAAAGACCGACTATAAAAACAGTAGCAAAAAAGACTTTACAGGATTCACCACTCTTGTAAATGTAACCTACGATTTAAAGGAACGCACTACTTTGAATGCATATCTTGAAAGAGGTTCGGAAGAATCCACATATTCCACTAACAGTTATTTTGAATATGATAAAGTTGGTTTAAAACTTGACCACGAACTTCTGGACAGGCTTTTCTTAGTCGGAGGTGGATACTATCAGTTGAACAAATATCCTGACCAGACTACAGAGGGGTCAGTTACAGCGCGCAGAAGAGATAAGGTCTATGATGGTACTGTGGGGGTACGTTATGAGATAAAAGAATGGGTGAATATAGAAGCAAATTACGAATTCAAGAAAAGGGATTCTAGGTTCAGCACCTACGATTATAAGGATAACAGATATACGACGAGGGTCAACATTATATTTTAAGAGGGAGTTCTGCTATGTTTAAAAGATTCCAGATTCCCATTTTCATAATCACTATTTTAATCCTTTTATCAGGACCGATAGGGGCGCAGGACTACCTTATAGGGCCGGATGATGCTTTAAAAATCACTGTTTATCGCGAAGAAGATATGGATAGAGAAGTCCGGGTTTCTTCGGATGGCTATATTTCTTTCCCCCTTTTGGGTAAGGTTAAAGCCGAAGGGTTAACTGTTTCGGGTTTGGAAAGAAATATGATTATGGAACTATTAAAGTATCTGAAGAACCCGCAGGTGACCGTCTTTATAGAAGAATACAGCACCATCAGCGTTACGGGCCAGGTCAAAGAACCCGGCTCTTTTCCTTTAAGGGGGGAGCTTAGCGTCATCGAGGCGATTGGCCTCGCCAAAGGATTTACCAAGGTCGCTGGTCAGAATAGCGTTAAGATCATGCGCATGGAAAATGGCCAGAAGAAGACCATAACCGTCAAGGTAGGCGACATCAGCAGAAGAGGGGATAAGTCCAAAGACGTATCGTTAAAGAGAGGCGACATAGTCTACGTTCCCGAGAGCCTATTTTAATCCGGCGGTATGGCCGGATATTTTTTTTCGAATTTTCAAAATTCTCATAATTATTAATAAAACCGTATAATTATTAAGAAAGGGCGGGATAAATGATTGATAAGCAAGCGAATATTCAGGACTATATCCAGGTCATCATCAGAAGGCGCGGGGTTATTCTTACTTTTTTTACCGTGCTTTTCTTCACCGTCTTGATAGGCACGCTTAAACAGAAGCCGGTATATGAGGCCAAGGCCACTATCCAGATAGAAAAGAGCAGCCCGCGCGTCACCTCGATCCAGGAAGTTGCTCCTATGGGAGCGATGGACGATTACCGGGGGTATAAGGATTATTACGAAACACAGTATAAATTGCTCCAGAGTTCCACGCTTATGAGGAGGGTAGCCGATGCCCTTGGCCTGAATAAAGATATCCCGCGTAAGGGTAAGAGAGCGGATCCGGTGAAGCGGCTGCTTAACGCCGTGAAGGTAATGCCTGTAAAGAATAGCCAGCTCGTCGAGATTATCGCGGAAGATATTGACCCGAAGATGGCAGCGAGGATAGCCAACACCGTCACGGACGAGTATATAAGGCATAATCTCGAGCGCAACATTAACACCGCTACCGAGGCTGCTGACTGGCTTTCCAAAAAGATAGGCGAGCAGAGGCAAAAATTATCGGAAGCGGAATTGACACTCCAGAAATACAGAGAGGCGAACAATATAAATGTGCTTCCGCAGGCTAAGTTGGAGGGGGAGCTTGCTATCGAAGAGGTAAAGTCGGAATACGCGAAATTACAGGCCTTACTTGCCAGTTACGCCGAACGATATACCGCAGAACATCCTAAGATGGTTGAACTTAAGTCTCAGATAAATTCTCTAAGAAACAAAATACAGGGCCTTGAGGACGTTGATGAGGGCAATAAAACGATGGAGTACAGGGCGCTCGAGAGGGAAGCGCAGACCAATAAGCGGATGTATGAGATTTTACTATCGAGATTAAAAGAAGTGGATGTGACGAGCACGTTAAACGTAAATAATATAAGCGTGGTGGACAGGGCCGAGGCGCCGGAAAAACCCTCAAAACCAAGTTTAATATTGAATATGGTGTTAGCGGTGATGGTGGGCCTGGTCATGGGGATCGGATTGGGGTTCTTTATCGATTACCTGGATATGACGATAAAGTCGCCGCAAGACATAAGAGAAATCATGGAGTCGCGTTTCCTCGGGGGAGTTCCCGAAATTGAGGAAGATGTGGAAATAGAGAAGGATAGGATAATGCACCTTAAGCCGACATCTCCGGTAGCCGAATCTTACCGGCACATCCGCACCGAAATCCTCGCTCTTCTTACCAAGGACGCTAATTTAAAATCCATCGTCATCACCAGCGCGGAACCGCAGGCCGGTAAAACGATAACCGGCGCGAATATCGCGATTGCCCTGGCACAAAACGGACATAAAGTTTTATTTATTGATGCCGATCTGAGAAAGCCGCAGCTGCATAAGATATTTAATTTGGAGAAGCACGACGGGCTGGGCGACTATCTCACGGGAAACACGGATTCGGGCCCAGTTCTTATGAGCCAGATTATTCATGATTCCGGAATTGAAAATTTAAAGGTCATAACTTCCGGCAAGAAGGTTAACAATCCCGCCGAACTCATCGGCTCCAGGAAGATGGCGGATTTTATCGCGGAGGCAAAGAGCATGTTCGACTTCGTCATCTTTGATTCTTCGCCCGTTATCAGCGTCACGGACGCCGTCATACTGTCGGATATGTCAGATGCCGCCATTCAGGTGGTGCGCAGCGGTCGGATTCTGGCGCCGGCCGCTATAAAGGTCAAAGAGAAGCTTGTGAATACGAAAGCGAAGTTTTTAGGCGTTGTGCTCAATGATCTAAAGGCGGAACACAGCGATTATGGCTATTACCATTACTACAAGTATTCCCATTATTACGGCGATGACGGCCGAAGGCGGAATCCGGCGAAAAATAAACAATCCTTAAAAGACAGGCTGACGGGAATAGTCAAAGGCCAGATTAAGAATATAGTGCGGGCGGGAAGATGAAGGACAAGATATTTTCGATATCCGAGGCCGCGGAACATCTCGGCGTATCTGCTTTGACATTGAGGAAATGGGAGGCCCAGGCGAAGATTAGGGCGTTTCGCACGCCCGGAGGCCACCGCCGCTTCCGCAAAAGCGATCTGGATATCATCCTCGGCCCTGATGCGAAATCAACCGATAAGTTGCGGGCTGTCATCAAGAAGATAGAGTCTCTGGATTTAATAAAAGATGGTCAGGAACGCTGGAATGCGATAATCAAAGAATTGAAGGAGATCATTTAGTATATGTCCGTCATTGCGAGGAGCAACTGCAAACCAGTAGGCGACGAAGCAACCTCTATTAGTACAACATACGACTGGCTAATCGAATCTCTTCTCGCTTTTCTGCTGGTCTTCACGCCGCTGGCCTACGGAGCAGTGCATCCATGGTCTATTGCCATTTTCGAAGTAGCAGCAGCGCTGATGGCGTTTTTCTGGATACTCAAGATGCTATCGCGCAACAAGTCTGAATTCATCTTCTCCCCGCTCCTTGCGCTCTTTTTTATCTTAATTAGCTACTCATCTTTACAATTTTTCTTTTCCCTAACTACTAAATACTACCTACTACCTACTACCATTTACTCGTGGGCTACCAAGACTGAACTTCTCAAACTCATCTCTTACGCCACAATTTTCCTCGTCACGCTGAACACGATTAAAACTAAGCGTCAGATAACTCGAATCTTATCGGTTATCATCACCATGGGTTTTTCGATGAGCATATTTTACCTGATGCGTTACTTCGGCGCACCTGCCCCGCGCGGTTTTATCAATTCCGACCATTTTTCCGCATATCTAGGTATGATTATCCCGTTATCGCTTGGCTTTCTCCTTGTTCCTTCACTGACCTCCGAGCGCGAACAAGGGGACCATCGACCATCGACCATCGACCATCGACAAATCCTGCTATTTTTCTCGATCCTAATGACCTCCGCTGCCCTATTTTTTACGATGTCCCGCGGCGGAATGTTCAGCTTCATCGCGGCCCTTTTATTTATCGCGCTTCTTGTGTCCACGAGGCGGTCTATGAAGAATAAGGGCTGGCTCATTTTAGTGATTGCCGTCTTTATTATCTTCATCATCGCCTGGCTTGGAGCCACTCCAGTCGTGGAGAGGATATTGAGCTTTAAGGCCGAGATTGCGTCTCGTTATTTTGGCGGAAGATTACCTATATGGCAGGGGACGATAGGCATAATAAAAGATAATCCTATCTTCGGTACGGGACTGGGGACGTTTAATTACATATTTCCGAAATACCAGCCTGTCGGGATAATAGCGAAGCATTATACCTACGCCCATAGCGACATCCTCGAGCTTCTATCCGAAGTCGGAATAGTTGGTTTTATATTGTTTCTGGCATGCGGCCTCTGGTCCATGGTCTATTTGTTCAAAAATTTTTACAGGCGCCATGACCCCTGGGTAGTGGGCATATCCTTATGCGGCTTTGGCTCTTTGACAGCTATATTCATCTATTCATTTGCAGATTTTAATCTTCACATCCCGGCAAATGCAGTTCTACTCACTGTGATCTTGTCGTTATTTGTCTCCATCCTTAAAGCGGAAAATCACTCGCCGGTCGTAGCCCATGGCCGGGGCATTATAAACTATCCGGTCGCAGTCCTAGCAGTCGGTCTACTCGTTATCTACACAATAGCAGTTGTTCGTCCCGCCCTCGCCGGTCATTACGCGAATAAAATAGGGACTGTCCCCGAAAATAAAATAGGGACTGTCCCCGCAGCGGACTGTCCCCTTTTTAGAGCCATCAACCTTGATCCAACGAATGCCGAGTATCATTATAAATTGGGCCGCCTGTATGGCAAATCCAAGGCCTATAATTTACAGCTCACAGAATATCAGTCTGCCGTAAGGTTAAATCCCACAAACAGCCAATATCATCAGTCATTGGCATGGGCTTATGGGAAGACGAAGAACATAAGCCAGGCCCATCAAGAGTTTGAGACCGCCATAGAACTAAGCCCCACTTACTACTATCCTTATCAGGTATATGCTATCTGGCTCTTTAACCATCCAACAAAAGAAAATATCGAAAAAGGTGTCCAGATATACAAGAAGGCGATTGCCTTGAACTCTGTTTTAGCAAAAGAAGCACTCGATAGGTACCGCGCATATCAGAATGATTACGCGCAACTTCTCAATATTTTACCCGGGAAAAAAAGAAGTGATGCCATATTTTTAAGATACTTATTGGCTGAAGAAAATATAGATTATGCTATACAATTTGCCAAGCGTTTTTTAAAATCATATAAGGAGAACGCGGAATGCTTCTTTTGGATAGCGGATAAGGCATCTCATGACAACGCATATGGGTTTGATTTTGCGCAGAGATTCTATAAAAAATCCATAGAACTAGAGCCCGATAACGCGTTTTATCGATATTGGTATGCTGTGCAACTATTTAGAAATAAGCAATACGCCGCATCGGATGATCAATTCGGTCAAGTTATTAAACTAGATTCCCGATATGCAGAAAAAATAAAAATGCTTAAAAATTCTGGTGGGGGAAAAAGTGAATAACCTAAATAAGTTAAATTATGTCAGACAGAATCAGGGAAAGAGCGTTTATGTATGGATGACCATTATATGAGCACTATTGCGTATAATAAGAAACACATGCCCGCGCTTCTCCTTATAGCGTGCGGTTTGTTTACTTTTTTTTGGACTGCCGTTATGTTAAGGATGGATAATCCCATTAAGAGCCTTGTTATTCCGGCTTCGGTATTATTTATAATTTTATCTTTTATTAGTTTCCAAAACAGCCTGATTTTTATGATTATATTTTCAGTTCTAGGTGCCGATTTCGGATTCGACATAGTGGGTTTGCCAAAATTATATTGGGTAGAACTGATGCTAATTTTTACGTCCGGTTATTTAGTTATTGAAAAGCTGCGCTCCAAAGACTATTTTTTAGCACAGAGCGTTGTCAACCGGCCTATTTTTTTCTTATTAGGCTGGGCAATCATATCAATAATTGGGAGCCATATTATAGGTACAACCTCCTCAAAAGACTTAGTCCCTCAGATAGATAATCTGCTGCTCTGGAGTTTTGAGTTTTTAGCATTCTTCATTATTTCAACAGGGGTAAGGGAAGAGAGGGTGATAAAAAAATGCCTCTATTTTACAATTATTTCCTCGGTTCCGTATCTAGTGTTTTATTTCTTAAAATTGGTTTTTATAGGTAGGCTTAGTTTCGACTATGAAAATAGAGTATTCTCAAGCTTTTTGGGGGTTTTTAGCGGAGCATATTTAATGTTTATTTTCATTTTGGTTCTAAATCACATTTTGTATATAAAAAAATATAGATTCGCTATGATCATACTTTTGGTATGCCTACTTTTTGCGATGGTTGAAACATTTTGGATAACTTCTTTAATTGCAACAACAGCTGCCTCCTTAATGTCCATATTCTTCAAATCAAGAAAACTCGCGATAGGTTTTTTTCTAGGTGTTATAATTTTATTCGTTTATTTTGCTGGTAACGGAAAAATAAATATAACTTCATATTTGGAAGATTCTTCAAATACGATTAGAGAAATTGATGATTCGTCGCTTATATATGGTAGGTTGGCCAGGGTTGTGGTGCTCAAGGACGCGATTAGAATTGTCAAGGAACATTTTTTTTTCGGAGTTGGGATGGATCTCTACAGCAACTACACAGACATAATGTACCTAGATAGAAATATTGACGAAATAAGGCCCATGACTTCTGCGCATAATGAATACGCGCAAGTCATGGTGAATGTGGGTGTTTTAGGCCTGCCTTTGCTCCTGTGGATTTTATATGCGGCTTTCAAAGAAGCCAAATTTTGTATAAAAAATACTATGGGAACTTTTGAAAAATATATCGGAAGGGCCTTGTTTAATATTTTGATAGGCGTTATTGTTTATTCGTTCAGCTTTCAGATTATTTTAAACACTTTTGGGGATGGATATTTCCGGTCTATTTCCGCTTCTATATATTTTTGGATTTTGCTCGGCCTTGTTGTAGCCTATAACAATATCATAAAACAAGAAAATGGACACTGATTACGGAAGAAAAATAACAAAAAATACCTTTTTTGTATCAACAGCATATGTGTTTGGCGTTGCAGTTTCCTTTATCATAACGCCTTACGTTATCCATAAATTGGGTATGGTGCGGTTTGGGGTTTTGGCTTTAATTAATACTTTTTTTGCATATTACGGATTGCTTGACTTGGGAATTAATTTTTCTTTTATAAAATTTATTTCTCAGTATTATTCAAAAAAAGAGTATCGAACTATAAACCATCTTTTAAGCACGGGAGTATGTTTTAATATCGTATTCGGATTATTAATCTTTATAATCGTGGTCTTAACTAGGAATTTATTTCTTCATGTCTTCAGAATTGAAGAAGGTTTAATGGATGAAATAAGCCGCACGCTCTTCATTACAGGGGCATTATATTTTATTCATGCGCCGTTTCGAATTTTTTCGTCACTTATAGATGGTCTGCAGAGATTTGAAATAAGCAGGACAATTTCAATAACAACCACAGTTATTAGTACTATTAGTACGGTTGTAGCATTGAAGTTAGGTTATAAACTGGACGGCCTTGTCCTGGTAAACGGAATAACCTATTTTTTTACTATTTTTTTAACAGTACTTATGTCGAAAACGATTTATCCGGGAATGAAAATAAATCTCTTGCGCTTCGACAAAGGAATATTCAGAGAGTTGTTTTCTTTCGGGTTCAATGTCCAAATATCGCAATTAGCACGGATTATCCATTTCGAAGCAGACAAATTGATTATCGGAATTTTTCTAAGTCCGGTATTTGTAGGTTTTTACGAAGCAGGCGCAAAGATTAACAGGGTTTTGAAAATGGTTCCGACCTTTACTTTGTTTGCCGTACTGCCAGCGTCAAGTGAAATGCATGCGGCAGGTAAACACAAGCAGCTATTTTCTTTATATAGTTACGGATCAAAGTTTATGGCTTTGATAAATATTTTTTTAAGTATAGTAATCTTTGTACTTGCGCCGCAAATAATATACCTTTGGCTCGGGCAGGGTTTTGAAATGTCTGTTGTTGTTGTGAGGATGCTTATTTTTGCATATAGCGTGAATGTCATGATAAGCGCTTTTGGCATGGAGATTGCCAGAGGGATGGGTAAAGTTGTTTATGAAAGAAGAGCGTCTCTTTATCAGGCTATTCTGAATATTTTATTGAGTACGTTGTTGACTTATCTATATGGTTTTAGGGGGGCCTTGCTGGGCACAGTTATATCGAGTTTGTTTGGTGCTTTCTATTTTCTATATATATTCCATCGAGATATAGTCCCGTATAATTTAAAGTTGCTATTTAATAATTTTTACAAAAAGCCTTTGTATAAAGGTGCGTTATTGGGCATTTTTATCTTTATTGCCAATAAGTATATTTTATCGAATTTCGGGAACCTTAATCGCATAAATATGGCCTGGTATGTTTTGACAGTCAACGTTATCAGCTTCTTTGCCTTTTCCTTAATGATCTTACAGTCAGGATATTTCAGCCGCATGGAACTGTCAAGGATTTTGGATTCTGTTTCTCCCTGGGTGAGAATAAACATAAAAATTATAAAATCGCTATATGGTAAAAATGATGAATGATACAAGCCTATTAAAGAAGAAAAGAATACTTTTCCTGAGAGTAAAAGGTCAGTTTGCCGTAAATCTAAGAAATGAACATATCCTCGACTATTTGAGGGCAAGGTATATTGTTGAAGAATATCAAATAGCGCAGGAAGAATTGCTTAACATAGCGCCTCCTAGCCTTTTTCGCATGTTTAATTTTGCTGTTTTGATATCTATTATGAGAAAATCATTTATTGATTCAAAAAGCTCTGTATATGCGGAATATAAGGTTAATCAGTTTACAAAACATGTAAATAAAGTTATTCGAAATAAATCACGGATAGTTTCGTCAATAGTAACGGATTTCGATTGTATGCACGCAACGGATATTTTTTCAGGATATATTGCCTATAAGGTCAACCGGATTACCGGTATACCATATGTTATTGACTTGCATGATATCTACCATGAAGTCTTCAGGGCTTATAATGCCCATCCCAGGAAAATCAAACTTTACGACCGGATGGAGCGTGAAATCGTAAATTCTGCTCAGCACGTTATATGCGTTAGCGACTTATCCAGAATGCGCCTGCATCATCTGTACAATGTCCCATTGCGGGAAATATCTGTAATTCCCAATGGAACAGAGGAGTTGGGCTTGTGCGCATCTTTTGACAAACAGTTTAAGGTTGTATTTTCAGGAAATTTTAATAATATCGAGAAGGTTATCGATTTTATTAAAGCAAAAGAATTGCTGACGGACAATACAGTCGAATTCTATTTAATGGGCGATGGTGACGAGAGAGAATCCTATCTTAATTATATCAACAGGAATCATCTCGATATTAGCTACCTAGGATTGAAAAAATGGCATCATGCCATGGTAGTGCTTTCTAAGATGCAGGCTGGGGTTGCTCCCGCTATGGATCATACAGGAAGAAAGGCATGTTCTCCTATGAAGGTCATGGATTATGCCATATGCGGTCTGCCTGTGGTTGTTTCAGATTATTATAGTATCAGCGACACCATCAGAAAATACAATGCTGGTATTGTCATAGAAGGTAGTTCGCCTCAAGGCATCAAAAAAGCCATTATTCAGTTATTGGACAAAGATACGTGGAATGAAAAATCTAAAAATTCTAAAAAATTGGCTTTGCGGGAATTCCTATGGAGTAAAGTGTTAGAACCCATTAATAGTATATATGTTTAATAAGGTTTGTAATTTTGTGGTTGGGCGTCCATGCTGGGGAATGATATGAACAAAGACTATGGCAGCGAGCGATTTTTTTTCGAGAATAGAATAACTAGACCTTGCCATAGGCAAGTCAATGAGGAAATATTTGATTTCTTTTTTCAGCTGTCGCGTGAAAGCAAAATTCTTGATGTCGGCTGCGGAGATGGTTTTTTTCTTTTTTTTCTTCGCGAGTTGGGTTTTATAGATATTAAGGGCGTAGACGTTTGCCCTTCCTTTATCATAAGATGTCGAGAAAAGATCTTAAACGCGGAAATGGTAGACATAATTGAGTATAAAACCGATAAAAAATTTGATCTTATAACTTTGATAGAATTACTTGAACATGTAAAAGAACCGGAAGCCGTCTTGAAACACGTGAATGGATTATTAAAGGAAAATGGGCAAATATTAATAACTGTTCCCATCCTTGATTCTTTAAGTTCCAAGTGGAGTAGGTTAAGAAAAAAAACAACAAGACTTTCGCAGTGTCAAGCAATTGATGAGACACATTTAAATGCTTTTACGAGAAATCTTATTTTTGCAATTATCGTTAAGGCAGGATTTATTGTAAAAAAGTGGTCATACTGTTATAATCCCCTGCCGTATAGATTCAGAAAAATATTGAGCAGTAGAACTTATGACACTTTAAGTAGAATTACTTTATTTAATACATGTGGTGATTCCTTATTTATTGTTGCTGAGAAACCGAAGAGATGAACAGAGAACAGAATATTCTTAATAACATATTAAGTTTTACAATAAAGCATATTTGGAAGGTTAGAAAAAGGCATATTCCGCCACTTCTTGATGCCAACGGACAGGTTGCCTCTGAGGCCAGGGAAATAATAAAAAAAATACTCGTCACTAGGTTTCAGTGTATTGGCGATATGCTTATTTTTATACCCACACTAAAAGAGTTAAGACTACTTTTTCCTGATGCGCATATATGTTTATTTGCTTATGAGTCTTCGGGAATTGAAGCGATAAAACCGTGCCCTTATATTGATAATATAATCAAATTTCACGATAGGGATAATTTCATTAAGAAGTGGTTTCAGCGGTTCTACCTATGGCGGAAAAAATTTGACATGCTTATATGCTCGTGTGCTGAGATCAACATAGCACGCGAAGGCTTTTTTGCTGGCGTTAAATACATTGTCGGATTTAACGGCAAAAAGCGCTTTGATGAGTATGTTATTGAAAAAAATTCGTATCTTTTTGATATTGCGTTACCGTATGATGAGAAGATGCACGAGACATATCAAAATTTGAAGATAGTAGAGGGATTCGGGGTTAAAACGGAAGAAGTGCGGCTGGAATACTACGTTAAGCATAACGATAATACATACATCAGTGTTCTGTTTGATTCTCTCAAAATCGGCGACAATAGTGTTCTTGTGGGAATACATCCGGGTTCAAAGCAAGCTGGGAAGAGATGGCCGGCTGAAAGGTTTGCTGATGTTGCGGATTATATCGTGACAAGATATCAAGCACAAGCGATATTTGTGGGAAGCAAAGAGGAATCCGTTCTCGTGCAGTCAATAATAAAACGTATGAAAAATCCGGCTATTGATCTATCAGGGAAGACCACAATCGGTGAATTAGCTGCCTTACTGCTCAGGCTTCAGCTCTTTTTATGTAATGACTCTGGCCCTATGCATATAGCCGCGGCTCTTGGCGTGCAGCTTATTGCCCTCTATGGTCCGGGGAATTACGCTAACTGGCGCCCGCTGTCAGAAGAATCAAAAATATCCGTCATAAGGCATCCTGTTAAGTGCGGTCCTTGCTTTGCCGTAAATTGTAGCAATCCTATATGTATGAAGTTGATAAGTACGGACGAGGTGAAAATGTGCGTCGATCGATTTCTTTTGGCATACAGGTTTCATCTGAAATATGCGTAAAATAAAAATTCTACTTGCAACAGATAGTTTTTATCCGTCGATTGGAGGAATGGAGACTGTTATCTATAATCTGGCTAATGGTCTTTCCAGGCGCGGTCATGAAGTATCAGTTCTCGTGAACTTACGCCGATTTCCGTTTAAGCATTATGAAGAATTGAGCGGAATCAAAATTTATCGAGTGAAAATGGGCATATTTAACTGGAATTTTCGCTCCGTGCTTGGTTTTATGCGTCAGACTCCCGGCGCGATTTTAAGGATTCGGCAAATCCTTAAAAAAGAAGAACCCGAGATAGTTAATCTTCATTTTATTACATCGGGAGCAGCCGCGTATGTGCGGTTTTTTCAAAAGTTTTTTCAGTATAAATTTGTAGCATCGGCACACGGCGCGGATATTTTCTTGATGCCGTATCAGTCAAAATCATATCTTAAACTGGCCCAAAGAGTTATTGAGCAATCTGATGCGGTGACAGCATGCTCCAACAATCTTCTTGAAAATATGGTTAAGCTAACTGCAACTTCGGCAGGGAAATCAACAGCTATCTATAACGGTATAAACAACGAAGATTTCAAATACGTAAGTGAAGATTGTAATTTTATTTTTTCCGCACAAAGATTGGTCTATGAAAAGGGGGTTGATATATTGATGCAATCTTTCAAAATTGTAAAAGATAGGGGCTTTACCGGAGGCCTGGTAGTTGCTGGGGATGGGCCTGAAAAAGGACGTATACTGTCTTTGATATCGAGCCTTGGGCTGGAAGATAGCGTTACTCTGGCCGGTATGTTTACCTCTGAACAGGTCAACGAATATATAAGGAAATGCACCTTTGTGGTTGTACCTTCAAGGAGCGAGGCTTTCGGTCTAATAAATCTCGAAGCTATGGCTTCAGGGAAAGCTATCGTTGCTTCTAATATCGGGGGTATCCCCGAACTTGTAAGGGGCGGCTATAATGGCCTGCTTTTTAAAGCAGAAGATCATCTTGATCTTGCTGAGAAAATGATATTCATGATAAATAACAAAGCTTTTCGGTATGCGCTAGCTGAAAATGGGAAGAGATTTGTAAACGCAAAATTTTCATGGAGTAAAATGGTAGATTCTTATGAGCAGCTATATTACAGGATGCTGGCAAAATGAGAAACGCCGCGGCGAGTAGTTTTAAAGTGATATTCATTTATCCCGATATTTGTAAAGGCGGACAAGGGAAATTCTACCATGGGATTGGGTATCTTTCCGCGAGTCTTAAACGTAACAATTACGATACCGCACTTATCCACCTCACGAAAAGAACATCTAAGGACGAATTTTTGGGAATTTTAGATAGTCATGGAGATTTCGATCTCATTGCCTACACTGCGACAACCAATATGTTCCCCGTAGTTTTAGAGATAGCAGAGTGGGTTCATGGTAAAGTATCTACCCCATCTGTTATTGGCGGCATACATGCGACACTCTCTCCCCAGGAAGTAATAGACACTGGCCTATTCGATATTGTGTGTCTTGGCGAAGGAGAGGAGCCTTTACTCGAACTCTGCCAAAGGCTTCAGTCCGGCCTGTCCTATATCGACATTAGAAACCTTTGGGTAAAAAATGAAAACGGTATAACAAAAAATGGACTACGGCCACTCCGGTCCAATCTTGATGAGTTGCCCTTTCCGGACAGAGATATTATGGAATACCATGACTCAGTTGATGTAAAGCTTTTAAGGAGAGGCGTATTTATGGCTTCAAGGGGCTGTCCTTATGAATGTTCTTTTTGTTGTAATCATTCCTTAAAGCATTTGTATAACACAAACTCTAAATCCTATGTACGATTCAGGAGCGTGCCGAATCTTATCGAGGAAATAACGCGCGTTGTCTCCGATTATCCTTCCATAGACAACGTGGCTTTTCACGATGACATTCTGCCGTTAAACAAAGAATGGTTCTATGCCTTCTGCAGGGAGTATGAAAAAAGTGTCAAGCTTCCTTTTCAGCTTAATTGCCGGGCGGAATTAGTTAACCGTGAAATGATTCAAATTGCAAAAACGGCCGGGTGCAGGACAGTATCTATCGGAATAGAAAGCGGGTCAGAAGCCGTAAGGGGGAGGGTGCTCAATCGTCATATGAGTGATGCTGTCGTTCGAAATGCGTTTCAACTATGCGATGAAATGGGGATTGCCACATCTTCTTATAATATGGTCGGGATCCCGGGAGAGACTTTTCAAGATATGATCAAGACCTTAAAGCTGAACGCATCGCTTAACGCCGGCACTTCCCAATATTCCATCTTCTATCCTTATCCCGGCACCGCATTGTTTGAAGAGTGCCGGAAGAAAAACCTGCTTTCAAAAAAAACATCAGATAGTTATTTAGAAACAACTATACTCAATTTTGGCTGGTTCAGACGAAGACAGATAGAAACAATCGCTAAGCATCATTCACAGGTAACCAAGGTTTACAGCGCTATTTTCCTCATTGGTAAGGGCAGGGAGCTTAGTAATAAGATTTTCGATGTATCACTATATATTACGATTTTATTTGGTGTAACAAGGTTTATCCTTAACGTGCTATCGGGATGCAGAAAGTTGCGCTACATAAATCGAGAGGATAGCCCAACATGAAAATATTTCTTATATTTCCTCACTTAGTACTTATTAACGCCCAAACGCCACACCTGGCAATACCCCTGTTGGCTTCTTATCTTAGGCGGCACACCAAGCACGAAGTCATGGAAATTGACTTTAATATTAAGATTATCAACGGGTTACTAAAAGCTTTTTCCTTCGCAAATCCGGGTTTTTTTCTTGAAAGCTTTCTATCCCGCCATAGAATACTTTTTAATTCCCAGGATAGCATTGAAAAATTAGTAAGGATGAGTCTCACGCAATACTTAAAATCAAACAGCATGAGTTCTGCGGACAGCTCCTCAATGACCGAAGGCTACTGGCAGGTCGCTAACGAAGATATGGTAAATACCCTGCAGGGTAAGAGAGTAGATCCCCTCCTGAAATTATTAGGGACAGATTATTTTGAAAATTACTTTAAAAATGATTCCTGTATAGTTGGCCTATCGATCTCGTACTTTACGCAGTTCCTTCCGGCACTTTCTATTGCCAAAGCCATAAAGGCGATTAATTTTAAAGTCCACATCGTATTCGGAGGAAACACGATCAGGCTTATTGAGCACAAAATTTTAAAAACGCCTTCTTTGTTTTCGGTTGTTGATAGTTTCATTGTAGACGAAGGCGAAGAATCCATCGTAAAACTAGCCGATGTGATAGAAACTAAAGGCCAGATCAGCAAAGTCCCCAACCTTATACATATTAACGGAAACAAAATTGAAAAAAATATCGAGTCTCCTTTTGATATAAGGAATGCCCAGTCGCCGGATTTCAGGATCATTAAGAATCATAACTACCTTTTTCCGAGATCCCCCCGCAGATTAACACTTTCCTTAAGGACAGCGGTCGGATGCTACTGGAATAAGTGTTCCTTTTGTACCCTTTCGTTAAGGAAGTACCAGCAGCGGAGTATAGATCAGGTCCTTGATGACATATCTTTTGTGGTTAGGAAATACAGGCCCTCAACCGTAAGGATAACGGATCTCTCGGTGAGCACAAATAGATTGTTACAGATTGCAGAAGGCGTCATTCGCAGGCGGCTACGTGTAAGGTGGGAGGCGTTTGCCAGATTGGATAAGAGCTACACATCTTCAATTTGCGCTAAGTTGAGCCGCTCAGGATGTGCAGCGTTAATGTTGGGTCTTGAATCAGGAAATCAAAGGGTAGAAGATATTATGAATAAAGGGCAAGACCTTAAGGAGATACCTCTCATACTTGAGAATCTTCATCGCGCCGGGATATATACCTCTCTCGGTGTCATAGTAGGTTTCCCCTCTGAGACGGAAGGAGAGCTTATGGAGACGATCAATTTCCTTAAAACTAACTCCAGGAACATATCAAATATTGGCATGAGCCCGTTTGGCCTTAATTTTCACTCTGGTGTGTACAATAATCCGGCTAAGTACGGGGTCAAAAAGATAGAAGAACCGGAAGGGCTGTTTTTTACAAGGAACTTTCCATATGAGGTGAATTCCGGGATTACGGGTTGGCAGGCCCGTCAGCATGCGGCTCAATTTCGATTAAGCAAACGGGATAGATTCTACGAGAAAGCAACCCGATTGATATTTAAGAAGGTTTCGGAACGTAGAATAGCTTAGCTTTGAAAAAAGAAGGAAGGATGCCGAATAGAATTCCTTACTGCATAAATATATTTTTTCAAAATCCAAAGATCTTTTTCAAAAAAGTCCTCGGGCGTATTTTGGCCGGAATTGTTCCTTCTCCAAAAGAAGTCACGCAAGTCAAAATAGGCGGGCACACTTTAGACATGTTTCCTTATCGGAATTATTGGTGGAAATCCATGTATGTTGGATCTTGTGGCGTAGAAATTGCCCATAGTATTAAAAAGTACTTAAAAGAAAGGGGTGTTTTTATTGATGTAGGAGCGGGGGTGGGGTATTTTTCAGCGATCGCATCAGATGTAGTTGGTGCTTTGGGTCAAGTTCATTGTTTTGAGCCATTCCCGGCGAATATTGAAATGATCAAAAGGACGATAAAAAGCAATCCTAATTCCAATATTATTCTTAATGAATGCGCCGTTGGCGATGACGATGCTACTCATGACTATTATTCGGGCAGATCTGGAAATAGCGTAGCGGATTCCATGATGAACACTCACCTATGCAGCATTGATGAAACAATAAAAGTTAAAACCCAGAGGCTGGATACTTATTTAAGGCAAAATAACATTAATAGTGTATCTTTGATTAAGATTGATGTAGAGGGGTATGAATATCGTGTATTAAAAGGCCTTGCTGGATTCTTTGAGAATGCGGTATGCAGACCTCCTATAATATGCGAAATATTTTTACCCGTATACTGGACCTCAAGTCTTTCGCTTGCTCAGTTGAATGCATATATGAATGGATATGGATACCAGGTGTGCAGTATATTTAACCCAAGAAAAAGAGTGGATATAAGCACTTTGCGCGAAACTGCTGATGTTATTTTTATGCCAACAAAACAGGGTGAATGATAAGATGGGAAAGGTTTTAATCGTTGCCTATTATTTTCCGCCGGTTGGCGGCGGTGGCGTCCAGCGGACAGCAAAATTTGTAAAATATTTAAAGTCTTTTGGATGGATGCCCGTTGTGCTTACCACAAAAAACCCGGATTTTGATGTTTTTGATTACTCTTTATTGAATGATATACCGGCCGATGTAAATGTGTATAAGGCATATTCCTTTGATCCGGTAAGATGGTACAGATTAAGACAATATGGCGCAAATTCATTATTCGACGATAAAGATAGCAACCCATTACAACCCGGTAGAAATATATTCGTGCTGCTTACAACCCCTATTAGTAAGTTTGTTAAGTATATATTGAATAATTTCGTACTTATCCCGGATGATTATATTGGATGGATACCGTTTGCCGTAGTAAATGGTTGGAAGGTTGTCAGAAAAGAAAAGGTAGATGTTATTTATGCGACTGGTAAACCGTGGTCGAGCTTTATCATAGCCTTTTTACTACGGTGGTTGACAGGGAAACCATATGTACTAGATCTGCGGGATCCATGGTCACTTACTCCTTATTATTGCGGGCGGGTAAGTATTTATAAAAGATTTGGTGAAAGATTTTGGGAAAGGATATGCTTTGCGCATGCGAAAAAGATAATTAATGTCAATAAGCAGATCAATGATTCATACATAGATAGCTATCCATCCATTCCATCGGAAAAATTCGCATATATTACACATGGGTATGATGAAGATGATTTTAAGGTAGCGGGACGAAAAAAGAAGGCCGAGAGCACTTTTACAATATCATATGTAGGAACACTCTATCCGTATGCATCACCAAAAAATTTTCTTCTGGCAGTAAAGAATATTATAAAAGATAATACCAACCTTGCTGCGGATATGGATATAAATTTTGTAGGTATTGTTCCGCGGTACGTCAAATCGTTAATTGAAGATAACGGATTACGCGAGAGGGTGAAGGTTATCAATTACCTTTCCCACAGAGAAAGCATCGAGTATATGCTTAATGCCGATGTGCTTCTATTGTTATTAAACAAAACAAGCTCGAAGACGAATGCTCAAATATCTACAGGAAAGCTATTTGAGTACCTTGCTTCCTTGAGGCCGATTTTGGCATTAATCCCAAAGGATACTGATGCGGCAAGGTTAATTGACGAGTTAAGGGCCGGAAAAGTAGTTGATCCGGATGATATGAACGCAGTTATAAAGGCAATAAATGATTTTTATATAGAGCGTTCCGCCGGTACGCTAAGAGGCGGTTTGCAGGACATAAGTAGATATACCAGGAGAAACTTGACTAGACAGCTTGCTTCAACCCTTGACGATATATGCCGGCAATGATTTTAAGGTATTTATGGTCGAACATGATTTTAACGTCAACGCGGCAATAAATAAATGTTCCGTAAAAACATGAGAAACACTATTAATATGCATAAAATCAAGCGACTCGTAAAAAGATTTATTGAAATCTTGTTCGTTATGATGGCAATTGTAATTAGTTATGTCTTACGTTTGTTCAAGTTAAAAAGTTGTTATATATGCCCCATCTGCGGGTATCATGGTTTGTTCTTAAGCGAGAGGCCTGAAACCGGAAAAAGGAAGCACGCAAAATGCCCTAAATGTGGATTATTAGAGAGACATCGCCTTCAGTATTTAGTTTTTAAGAAGGTAACTGAAGGGATCAATACGCAACAAATGAGCATGTTACACTTTGCTCCAGAAAAATATTTTTCCAGTATATTTAAAAACCAGTTTAAATTTTATGTGACCGCTGACTTAAATTCTACTTATGTTGATAAAAAGGAAGATCTAACGAGGCTTTCATTTAAAGACAATTCGTTTGATTTTATATTTGCCTCACATGTTCTGGAGCATATTAAAGAGGATGGGATGGCTCTGTCGGAGATAAAACGCGTTTTAAAACCTAATGGTATAGCGATAATACCGGTTCCGGTTATCGGGAAGCGAACGGTTGAATATCCCAAACCAAATCCGCACGAAGAGTTCCATGTCAGGTGTCCTGGCGAAGACTACTATGAGAGATATAGTAACTATTTCTCTAAGGTAGATTGCTACAAGAGCACGGATTTTGATGAAAAATATCAGTTGCATGTGTATGAAGATCGAAGCGGCTGGCCGACTTCTATGCCGCTTCGACCTTCTGTGTGCGGGAAAAAGCATATTGATAGGGTTCCTGTTTGCGTCAAGTAACGATGTCATTTTATTAGTAAACATATTTATTCTTGTCTGCCGCGATTGAAGGATTTATATGAATTTTATATTCTATAGCCATCTACCATGGGAAGTAAATTATTGCAGGGAACTTTTTTATGCACTCGGCAAGTGTATAGAAAAAACTGAAAACATTATTTGTATCGACAGATGCTGTAATATTCTTCCAGATATAATACTAAGGCCGCATAAAGTATTCAAATGGATTCGTGACCATAAAGCCGAGAGAGTGGATGAAAATATAATATTATATCAGCCGCTGATATTGATTCATGATCAGATTGCCAAGTTTATTAAATTCTTAACATTCATTAACAGGTTATTGATAAAGAAGCAAATAGGTAAATATATAAAAGGAAAAGGGAAAATAATTTCATATATTGCAGACCCTCTTTTATATGATTATCTAAAGATTTTTAAAGGAGAAATTAGCGTATACGATTGCCTGGCGGAATGGAGCAGTAATCCGGGGATGAGCTCGATTAATAGAGTTACCGTAAAAAAATTCGAAAATAAAACATTATTGAAGTCTGATATCGTCTTGACAGTGTCAAAGGAGCTCTGTAGCAGAAGATCAAAAGTAAACAAGAATACTCACTATTTACCCTGGGCGGCAGAATATATGCTTTTCGGCAAAGATAGCGCTGAAATACCAAACGAGATGATAAGTATGAAAAAACCTATCATTGGTTTTGCGGGCCATATCTGGGGAATATTCGATTTAGATATAATTGCGAAACTTTCGGAAACGTTTAAAAATTCAAGCATCGTAATTGTAGGGTCATTACGGTCTCTTCTTCCAAAAGGGTATAAGCGCGAATTCCTGAATGTTACAAAAAGAACAAATATACGATGGCTAGGACCGCGCAAACATGGCGATTTACCGAAATATTTGAAGTGCTTTGACGTGTGCATAATGCCGTATAAAATTGACGATTGGACAATAACATGTTCACCGGGTAAATTGTATCAATATTTGGCTGTTGGCAAGCCAATTGTCTCAACCGATTTACCCGAGGTTTCGAGATATTATGACGACGATATCGTAAAAATCGCCAGATCATCCGAAGAGTTCATGGAAAAAGTAAAACTGGTCTTAAGCGAAACTTCTGATAAAAACAAAATTGAAAAAAGAAAAGCGATTGCTAAGCGTAATTCGTGGAATAATCGGGCGAAAGCCATGATAGATATCATAAATGAATGCGCGCAGGCCCATGGCGGATTTGACGACCATGAGCAACGAAAGAGTCCAACAAAAGCATGAAAATACTTTTTGTTCACCAGGGATTGCAGACATTTGTTAAGAAAGATTTGGATATTTTACAAGAAGCGCATGAAGTTCGAAGTATAGAATTTAAAGGGAATTTCGCGGGACTTTTCAGCAGTTTATTCCATTTATGGAAAGGGGTAGTTTGGTGCAACTTAACATTTTCATGGTTCGGAAAATTACACGCTTTTTTTGCCGTTTTGTTTTCCAAAATTCTAAGAAAGCGGTCAATGGTAATTGCCGGGGGAGATGATATTGCCTGTGTCCCAGAGATAAAATATGGCATATTCTGTTGTTGGTGGAAAAAATGGTGTCCATCTTTTGTTTTTAGATTCGCGGATTTAGTCATTCCCGTATCGAGGTTTAACGAAAAAGAAACATTAGTTAACTCCAAGGCTGATCCTAAAAAAGTAAGAATGATATATCATGGATTCTCAAGCAGTCTTTTCAAAAAAATAACCGCAAGAAAAGAAAATTTGGTTATAACCATAGGTTCGATATGCAGCGATACGAAGATCAAAAAAGGATTACAGCTTTTTGTAAAAGCAGCCCGGCTGCTACCGGACACAAAATTTCAATTGATAGGTTTAGACAAAGACGGTACAGGCGAGGAATTTAAGCGTATGTCATCAAAAAACGTTGAGTTTATAGGCGGAGTCTATGGACAGGAGTTAGTCGAAATATGCAGCCGGGCAAAAGTTTATGTTCAGGCTTCGGTTCATGAAAGTTTCGGATGTTCGTTAGCGGAGGCGATGTTGTGCGAATGCATTCCTGTAGTTTCAAGAAACGCGGCCATTCCGGAGGTGGTCGGAGATGCAGGTTTTTATTTAGATGAGTTGACTGCTGAAAAACTTGCCGAAAAGGTTAGATGTGCACTGGCTATGCCAGAAGATTTTGGAAGGTTGGCGAGAAATAGAATTATTGAAAAATTTCCTCTGGTCAAGAGGCGAGAGGAATTACTAGAAATTGTGAGAGGTCTTGGAGGAACAAAATGAAAAAATATTTCTTTAATATTATTAAGGTATGTATTTTGGAATACTATCGTATAGTTAAATATGAAAAGTGATGCATTCGTTAGTATCATTATGCCGTGTAGAAATGAGGAGAAGTATATAAAGGCGTGTTTGGATTCGGTTGTGGCCAATGATTACCCAAAAGACAAGTTGGAGATATTGGTTGTGGACGGCATGAGCAATGATGGAACAAGGAGGGTGGTAGAGGAATGCTGCGAGCAATATACCTTTGTCCATCTTTTTGATAACCCGGAGAAGATTACGCCTTTTGCTTTAAATATCGGCGTCAGGAAGTCGAAAGGAGACGTTATCATAAGAATGGACGCGCATGCGGAATACCCATCTAATTTCATTTCAAAGGCGATGAATGTGTTGGATAAAACCGGCGCGGATGTGGTCGGCGGCCCAATCTTAACGCTGCCGTCCGTAGATACATTGATTGCGAGGGCTATCGCACTGATAACTTCGCATCCGTTTGGTGTAGGGGATTCAAAATTCCGGACTTCCGCAAAAGAAGGTTATGTCGATACAGTTCCATTCGGGGCCTATAGGAGAGAAGTGTTCGACAGGATCGGTGTTTTTGATGAATGTCTACTGCGGAATCAGGATAACGAATTCCATAGCCGACTTATTAAAGCCGGAGGGCGGATTTATCTCACGCCGAAATTAACCGCGCGCTATTATAATCAATCAACGATTTCCGGCCTGGCAAAACAGGCATTTAAGACAGGGATGTGGAACGTGTTGACTTTGAAGGTAAATCCGGTGGCTTTTCGGTTGAGACATTTTACCCCGTTTGTTTTTGTGACAGCCATCATGGTGTCTTTAATATCTTCACTATTTCTGTCCGGTTTTACGGCGATATTCCTCTCAATCTCCGGTAGTTACGGTGCGGCAGCTATATACAGTTCGTTACAACTTAGTCGTAAGAACGGCTTGATATATATGTTCATTCTGCCGGGTATATTTTTTCTCTATCATGTCTCTTATGGATTTGGAACATGGGCTGGACTATTTAAGGCGGTAATGCCAGCGAAGGTAAGTAAAATATGAAGATAGTCCTTGTCCAGCCAAAAACAATTTTTGGTAATACATGGGAAGCGTTGAGTATCGGTTATCTGGCTTCTTATGCCAAGCGACATGGGTACGATGATATTGATTTTTATAGCGGCTTTTTTGATTCTGATGAGGAGATCATTAAAGGATGCCGGGATGCTGATATTGTGGGGTTCTCCTGCACTTCACCTCAGATAAAGCACGCCCTACATTTGGCGAAAGCTATAAAGACAGAGAAAAAGCATGTTGTTATCGGAGGTGTCCACACATCCGCCTTGCCGTATGATTTATTGGATAGTGGAATTGTTGATGCTGTTGTTGCCGGCGAGGGGGAAAAGGCATTCCTGAGTATCATAGAAGGAAATAGAGAGCGAGTGGTAAGATGCCCTTATATCGATGACCTTGATTCACTTCCTTTTCCAGACAGGTTTATTATAAAACAAGAGAGGAATATTCAGCAGGCGTATCGGGATAATGGGATAAGGATTGCTAGTATATTCTCAAGTCGCGGCTGCCCATTCCAGTGTACCTTCTGCGCCAGTAATTCTGTTTGGTCGCGGAAGGTTAGGTTCAGGAGCGCGAATAACATACTCGATGAGTTTGAGCAGGTCGTTAAGGACCTGCGGACAGACTTTATTAAATTCAGCGATGATACATTCGCGATAAAAAGAGATTTTCTTACCGAGTTTTGCAGAGAGAAGCTCAGACGCAATATAAAGACACCCTGGGGGAGCAATATCAGGGCGAATACCGTTGATGAAGAATTATTGAAACTGATGAAGCGTGCCGGCTGCAAGGAAGTATGGATCGGAGTGGAGAGCGGTTCTCCGCGCATCCTGAAGGATATGAAGAAGAGGATCGACCTTGAAAAGGTAAAATGGGTATTTAAAGTTGCCTCAGAACTGGGTTTTTTCAGGAGGGCATATATGTTGTTAGGCATGCCCGGTGAAAGTTTGGATGATATAAAACTTTCAGAAAAGATAGTTGATGAGGTAAGGCCCGATGCAGTCGGCTTTACCATTCTCGCTCCATACCCGGGGACGTCGTACTATGACCCGCTAAAACATAAGGATGTGGATTGGTCCGAGGTGGACGAATATGATAATCGTATCACTAATACAGAATTCTTATCTAACGAAGACCTTCATCGGGAACAGGGCAGGCTGGTAGCAAAATACCGGAAGAATATTGTATATAGGCAAAAGAGCGGAGCCGTGAAAGATGGTTGTGAAGCGCCTCTTTGATATCGTATTTTCGATTATTGGGCTGTTGATTTTATCGCCAGTCCTGTTGATAATCTATATCTTTATTTTCTTTGAATCCGGACGGCCCGTTATTTTTAAACAAGAACGTTTGGGCAGGAACTGGAGGCGGTTCGTGCTCTACAAATTTAGGACAATGTACGGACTGGGGGATTCGGGTCAAGCGGGGTGCACTGCGTAGAAGCAATAAGTGAATTTTTAAAAAGGGAGATTGTTTCTTCGTTGCGTTCCCGGTAATAATCGAGGGAGAAAAATGATTTATTTATTGCCATTTATTATAGCCTTAATAATTACGCCTATTATTAGAAAGTTTGCTTTCTGGAAGGATTTTACGGACAAGGTTGACGGAGACCCACTGAAGATACACAAGCAGCCGGTGGCGTTGCTGGGAGGGTTAGCAATAGCGATCGCAGTAGCGATAGGTATAATTATTTCCTTGTGGGGAGACTACGCGCTATGTTGTAAGGAAGTTATGGGTGTAGCCGTTGGGGGCTTAATGATATTTGGTATAGGGTTATGGGATGATATCAGGAAAGTAAGTCCTATCTTTAGGTTTTTAACGCATATTTTAGCTGGCGTTGTTGTTCTATTGGCTGGATTGCGGATAAATTTTATACCTATCTGGTGGATTATCATTCCGTTTACAATATTTTATGTAGTAGGGGCGATAAACGCGTTCAATGTTACGGATGGAATGGACGGATTATGCGCGGGGATTTCGCTTATTTCGTGTATCGGTTATTTCTTTCTTGGCCTAAAAAGCGGGAACGTGCTTTTGTATTCGCTTTCAGGAGTTCTCTTTATGTCTGTGTTAGGGTTTCTGCCTTATAATCTCTACCCGGCGAAGATCTTTTTGGGGGATGCGGGGAGCGGGTTTTTAGGATTCATGCTTGGCACTATGGCGGTTATGGCGACATCCAAGCCATACGACATAGCGAATTTTATAGCGGCTATTTTAGTTATAGGCTTGCCGGTATTTGATATGGCATTCGCTATCTTAAGGCGCTTGATCCGGCGAAAACCGCTTTTTATTGGAGACAGGGATCATCTGTATGATCTATCGCTTAAAAAAGGTTGGAGCCAGCCGAAAGTGTGGGGTGTTATGTGTGGGATTCAGGGAATATTAGTGATAATAGGGTTAGCGGTGGGCGGGGGATGGTGAGTGATGTTTAAGGAAAAACTTCACATAATCAGGCCGACGTTGTTTGATCCGGCTGGGATGATGGATGAGATCAAAGAGATATTCTCTTCCGGTAACGTCACGGTTTCTAAATATGTGAAGTTATTCGAAGAGGAATGCGCGAGATATTTAGGCGTGAAAGAGGCGGTTGCTGTTTCGAGTGCTACGAGCGGGTTGATACTTGCGGTAAAGGCGCTGGGTTTAACGGGTGAGGTGATCGTGCCGAGTTTTACGTTTACGGCTACGGTGCACTCGCTTATCTGGAACGGCTTGACGCCGGTTTTCGTTGATTGCGAGGAAGGCACATATAATATTGATCTAAGGGATGTTGAGCGGAAGTTAACGCCTAAGACATCGGCGATTATGCCGGTGTATATATTCGGCAATCCGCCGCGGATGAAGGAGCTTGCGGAGATTGCGCAGAAGCATGGCTTAAAGCTTGTTTTTGACAGCGCGCAGGCGTTTGGGGCTGAATATGAAGGGGTTCGGGCAGGCGGGTTTGGTGATTGCGAGGTTTTTAGTTTAAGCCCGACTAAGGTTTTGACCGCGATAGAGGGCGGACTGGTCACGACGAACAATGTCAAATTGGCGGAGTATTTGAGAAAGGCGCGTGATTACGGTAAGTGCGGAGAGGACATTGAATGCGTGGGATTGAGCGCGCGGATGAGCGAATTGCATGCGCTGGTCGGGCTAAAGAATTTAGGTAATGTGGATAAGTGCCTGAAGACAAGGCGGGAGCTGATCGCGCTCTATCAGGGGCTGTTAAGAGATATTAACGGTATAAGTTTCCAGGAAGTCCTCTCTGGCAATAAGTCATCGGGAAACTATATGGTCATATTTATCGATGAGGAACTGTTTGGGATGTCGAGAGATAAGCTATGTGAGGCGCTGGAGGCGGAAAATATAGAGACGAAGAAATATTTCTACCCAGCGGTTCATATGCAGGAGGCGTACCGCGCGTTTAGGAAACGATATGAGGGAAAACTTCCGGTCACTGAAAACGCGTCTGAGACAGGGCTGGCGCTTCCGCTATATGGGCACATGGAGCCGGTTAGCGTAGAAAAGGTGTGCGGGGCTATTATGCGCATACATAAATTTATGAACGAAAAGATAGAGACGAGAAGATGAACATATTTCGGAGAGGCTGGCAGAAGAATCTTGTCCTGGTAAGCGATGCGGCAGTCATCGTTTTTTCCTACGTCGCCGCTTACTTTATAAGGTTTGACGGGATGCCGCAGGCGCAGTATATGGATATGATGGTCAGGACGCTTCCGTTGGTGCTGATCGTCCGGATGGCCGCGCTGTTCTATTTTAAACTCAATACCAGCATGTGGCAATACGCGAGCATGAAGGACCTGACCCAGATCATAAAAGCGGTGACAATAAGTTCAGTCTTCATCGTCGCGATAGCTATGGTGATCCAGGTAGGGCATCCGCGCTCTATTTTTATTATCGACTGGCTTCTTTTAATCATTGCTTTAAGCGGGACGCGGTTTACGATACGCCTTACGCGGCCTATCAGATCACGGCAGAAAAACGGAAACGGCCGGCGTAAAAAAGTGCTTGTCGTAGGCGCAGGAGACGCGGGCGAGATGATTGCGCGGGAGATGGTCTACCGTTACAGCCATAATTATGAAGTGGTGGGATTGATAGACGATAATCCGAAAAAACATGGAAAACAAATTCACGGGGTACCGGTTCTGGGCTCAGGGCCGGATATTCCGTTTATTGTCAGGGAAAAAAGCATTGAGGAGATCATCATCGCTATCCCCTCTGCTACTTCAGACGAGAAGCGCGGCATTGTGGATTACTGCATAAAAAGCGGAGCCAAATACAGGACAGTCCCCAATATGTCAGATTTGGTTGATGGCACGGTCAAGGTAAAGGAGCTGCGCGAGGTAAGGCTGGAGGATTTGATTGGCAGAGATGAGATGCTTTTAGATAGGCAAAAAATAGCAGAGTACATTAAAGGTAAAGTCGTGCTTATCACGGGCGCCGGCGGCTCCATAGGTTCTGAGTTATGCCGGCAAGTGGCAAGGCTTAATCCCGGCAAACTGATCCTTTTTGAAAAAGCGGAAAATCCGCTCTTTTATATAGATATGGAACTGGGCCAGTTTTACAAAGAGCTGAAGAAGGTCCCTGTGGTGGGCGATATTTGCGATAAAAATAGAGTGGAGGATGTCTTCTCGGAGCACAAGCCGCAGATTGTTTTCCATGCCGCAGCCCATAAGCACGTTCCGCTCATGGAGATCAACGGGATGGAGGCGATAAAGAATAACGTATTCGGGACAAAGATATTAGCAGAAGTGGCTGATAAATGTGGTGTAGAAAAATTTATTATGCTCTCTACCGATAAAGCGGTAGCGCCGATGAGCCTTATGGGTGTTTCCAAGAGGGTAGCGGAGCTGTATATAACCAGCCTTGCGAATAAGAGCGCGACAAAATTTATGGCGGTAAGGTTTGGCAATGTTTTAGGCAGCGAGGGCAGTGTCGTGCCCGCGTTCAAAAAAATGATAGAAAAGGGTGGTCCGATCACTGTTACTCATCCTGATATTACCAGGTATTTTATGACTATCCCTGAAGCGGCGGCACTGGTTATGGAGGCCGCTCTTATGGGGCAAGGTGGCGAGATATTTATTTTGGAGATGGGGAAACAAATAAAGATACTCGATCTTGCCCGCGATATGATAAGGCTTTCGGGGCTGGCGCCGGATAAGGATATAAAAATTGTTTTCACGGGTTTAAGGCCGGGTGAAAAGATGTATGAGGCTTTGGTTGCCGAAGATGAAGAGTTATTAAAAACATCCCATGAAAAGATAATGGTGGCAGAATCAAACAAAGAGAATGGAGATAATATTATTAGACACTTGGAGGCCTTGGAACAAATTGTTGCCCGTGAAGATATCTTCTCACTTTTAGAGCAGCTTAAAAAGATGGTGCCGAATTACAAACCGAATCCGCAACTTTTGCAGAAAACAACGCTTCCGAAAGAAGATAAATTATCGAATAAGAAAATTGATATCCTGATTGCCGATGATGAAAAAATAGTGCAGGAAGTCCTGGGCAAATTTTTGGATGGCAGGGGTTATGACACGCTTCTAGCGTCGAATGGCAGGGAGGCTTTAAACATCATAGATAATAATGAAGTGCGGCTTGCATTTATCGATATAAGGATGCCGGGTTTTATAGACGGCCTGGGAACCCTCAAACGCATTAAGAAGATTAACAAAAATATCGAAGTAATAATCATGACCGGCTATGGGACTGAAAATGCGCGCAGGAAAAGCAGGGATTTAGGCGCATACGCTTACCTTGAGAAACCTTTTGATCTTTCGGACATTAGGAGTAAAGTCGATTCAGCTTTAAGTAAACCCCGTAAAGAACTTTGTTCTCTGGAGGGGTAAACAGGAGTGCCTGATATGAACCCTATGAATATGCGGCCTGAAGGGATTCAGAAGATGATGCTTACGGCAAAGATGCTTCTGAACATGCATGTGCTGCAGCTTAATGTTATGGACTTAAGAACTTTTTTAGAGGCGGAGTTGGAAGAGAATCCGCTTCTTGAAGAGGAAGAGCCGGTATCTGAGGCTACAGATGAGGATGAAAGACGGCTTGACGAGGAAATCTCAGGGCTGATTGATGAGAAGGTGGATAATGAGGAGTTGGTTTCAGGGGAAGGAGATGAGCGGTCGTCCATCAGCGAAGAGAAAAAAAGTTATTTTGAGAGCTTAATTACCGAGAAGGAAAGCCTTTATGCACATCTGCACTGGCAGCTTGAGGTTTTAGCAAAGGATGAAGAGCAGAAGCGAATAGGCGAATCTTTAATCGGGAATCTTGATGATGATGGATATCTTAAAGTGGATTTGAAAGAAATCCCGGGTATATTAAATGCCTCCACGGAAAAAGTCAGGAACACGCTTAATCTTATAAGAACATTTGATCCTGCAGGGGTTGCGGGGCGCAACCTGAAAGAATCGCTGCTTATCCAGTTGATAAACTTCGGAAAGGGCGATACGCATCTTTACAAAATTGTTTATTGGCATTTAGAGGATTTAGAAAAAGGTAATTTTGAAAAAATCGCTCAAGCGCTTTCGATCTCTCTAAAAGAAGTAGAGTCAGCGAAAAAAAGGATAGCATATCTAAACCCCAAACCCGGCGCCAACTTTGGCAAAGAGGTAGCTGTGCGGATAATCCCCGATGTTTTTATTTATAAAAACAACGGCAGCTACGGCATTGAGATAAACGAAAGAGATTTGCCTCGGCTCTTTTTAAGCTCGGCATATAATATTGCATTAAAAGATAAAAAAGTTACCCCTGCCACAAAAGAGTATGTCAGGAAAAAACTTTCCCATGCCAGATGGGTCATTGACGCGGTCAAGCAGAGAAAAAACACCATTAATCGGGTATGCGGATATTTGGTTGATAGGCAGAAGGATTTTTTGAATGAGGGAGAGAGCGCGGCAAGGCCATTAACCTTAAAAGAGGCAGCGGACGCACTTTTAATAAGCGAAGCAACGGTAAGCAGGACAGTTTCCAATAAATACCTGCAGGCACCTGAGCGCTTGTTTAGTCTGAAAAGTTTTTTTGTGAAAGGAATAAAGCAGGATTCGGGAACGGTTTCAACGCTTAACATAAAACTAAAGATAAAAGAGCTCATAGAGAATGAAGATATAAGAAAACCTCTAAAAGATTTCCAGATTCAATCAATCTTGAAGGATCAGGGCATAAACATCTCAAGAAGAACGGTTGCTAAGTACAGAGATAGCCTGAAATTACCACCCTCCAATATCCGCGGGCGCAAAACAGACAGTTAGCGGCAATGTCCACCAAAACAAGGCGGGCATTTCATATTGTACGAAAATAAAATTAATTTTTTCTTGATAGCATAGGAAATTATATTAGATTCTTCGGCACCTGCCTGCCAGCAGGCAGGTGCCGAAGAATCAAGCAAAGTTTTCATTGATGAAAACTTTGCTTGACATAACTTACGACTTATGATAAAGTTAGAACAATAGAATAATTCATAGTTAGGCCTTAACATAAAGGATGTTAAGGGTAGGTTAACCCCGTTAAAATAGCGGGCCATTATAAAGGAGGTGCAGATGAGCAGTTGGCAGGTAGTATTATTAGAACCAGCCAGGACAGTTCTTAGCCAGATCGCAAAACTCTTAGTTGATGCCTTGTTAGTGATTGTCATCCTCATCATAGGCTGGATTATTTCCAGAGTGATCAAGGCAGTAGTCATCAAAGGGCTAAGGATCGTAAAACTCGATGAGCTCTCTGACAGCGTAGGGTTGGACAGCCTGCTTGAGAAGGGTGGCATTACCTATTCTCTCTCTGAATTAATAGGCGTGGTCTGCTATTGGTTGTCGATTTTAGTTTCTTTTATGGTGGCGATTAATGCCGTGGGCCTATACATCGCTGCAGATCTATTAAATAAAGTGGTTCTCTACGTGCCCAATGTCATTGCCGCAATATTCATCCTGATACTGGGTATGTTTGTAGCCACGATATTAAGAAACATTGTTCTGACCGCAGCCAATAATGCCGGTCTTTCGCAGACCAAAATCTTAAGCAAGGTTGTTGAGACCATAGTAATCGCCTTCTCTATATTTGTCGCTCTGGAACAGTTGCACATAGGCATCCGTATAACAGAACTGACTTTGAGCATCATACTGGGCGCTGTGGGTTTGGGCTGTGCTTTGGCGTTTGGCTTAGGCTGCAGAGACATTGCCGGGAAGTTTGTCAGCGAGTTAATTGAAAAGATGAAGTCCAAGAAATAATGCCTTTAGTTGCGTCTAAAAGGCAAGCCCCGCATATTCGCTAAGGATATGCGGGGTTTTTTATACTCCATTTTTCTGTATTCGTAAAATCCTTGAATAACTAAAACTTTTATGTTAATATACGGATTGTCCCTAGAGGAGGGTATTTTTAGATGTCTTCTCTGACAATGTTATATATCATAACCGTACTCGTTAGCATAGCGATGGCATTCTTGCTGGTCCAGCTCTCGAAGCTATCCGGCCAGGGAGAGGCGCTTGCCGATAAGAGAAGAAGAAAGAGTCCGGCGTCTTCCGGCTCAAACATACTTTCGGATTCGCCTCTCAAGCACACTATATTTGAAGAGATAAGTGAATTGGCGGGCTCGGAGCAATGCCAGGAGATCAGCGCAAGGCTATTAAGCGTTGTCAGTGAAGAGCTGGAAAAAAGAATAGAGGTGAATAATAAAGAATTGACCAAGAAATACGAAGCGATAGTTGAAGGGAAGGTTAAAAATGAAGAGATTGCCTGGGAAAAATACAATAAGGTGCTGAATGCCAAAAAGGAGACCGAAGCGATTATACGCAGCGTTGCCGAAGGCGTGGTTGTGGTAAACGCCGAAGGCAAGGTCATCATGATGAATCCGGCTGCCGAGACACTCCTGGGAGTTTCGAGTAAAGAAAAAATCGGCAAATCCCTGCTGGAAGGGCTTAAGGAAGAGCAGATGGTTTCCTTAGCTAAAAATTCTCCGAATAAAGGAAGCAGGGAAATAGAACTTGTCAGCTCTCAGGATGAGACCAAGAAGGTATTAAGGGCAAGCACCGCTGTGGTGGAAAACGAAAACGGGCAGACCGTCGGTATGGTTTCTGTCCTGAGCGATATCACCAAACAGAAGGAACTCGACCGGATGAAAGAGAGTTTTGTGGCCAGCGTATCCCATGAATTACGCACGCCGTTGGTGGCTATCGATAAATCCCTCTCCTTGATTCTCGATAAAAGTGCCGGAGAAATAAGCGAGACCCAGAGGCAGTTCCTTTCCATAGCTGAACGCAACTTAAAAAGGCTGGGCCTACTGGTTAATGACTTGCTCGACCTTTCAAAACTTGAAGCAGGCAAGATGGAGCTCAAGCGCCAACCCTCGTCGATAGATAAAGTTATCCGTGAATCCGTTGACGGCCTGAAGACCTGGGCAGAGACAAAAGACATACATATTGAAACAACAATTGAACAAGGTTTACCGGAGCTTAATATAAATCCAGACAGGGTAATCCAGGTTTTAAATAACGTCATAGGCAATGCAATTAAATTTACCCCTGAGAAAGGCAGTATTTTTATTGAAGCTAAGCTGGATAACAGGGGGCAGGAAGTGCAGGTTAGCGTAGCGGATACTGGCCCAGGTATATCCAAAGAAAACCTGGCAAGAATCTTTGACAAATTTTATCAGGCCGAACAGAAGGTCTCTACCGACATAGCCGGCACAGGGATCGGCCTGGCTATCGCCAAAGAGATTGTCGAACTGCACGGCGGAAAAATTTGGGCCGAGAGCGAAAAGGGCTCCGGCGCAAAGTTCATCTTTGGTTTACCGTTGTGAGTAACCAAGATAATAGGAGGTCAATTTATGGAAAATAAAAACATCCATGTTCTTGTGGTTGATGATGAGCCGGATTTCAGGCAACTTATGACATACTGGCTGGAGTCGAAGGGCTATTCGGTCCTGGTCGCAGCTAACGGAGAGGGCGCTATTCAACAGGTAAAAGAGAAGAAGCCGGATGTCGTCTTTATGGATTTAAGGATGCCGGTCATGGATGGTATTGAGGCAATCCGGAAAATCAGGGAATTTGATAAGGATATCCCGATAATAATTATCAGTGCATATGTAGACGACCCGAAGGCAAAAGAAGCGATAAATTATGGGACTTCCGGGGTTTTTTATAAGGGCAAGGACTTTGAAGAAGGCCTATCCCTGCTTGAAGTTGCGCTGAGGACCCACAAGCGGCTTAAAAAGTAACGAGTTTTTAGCAGATTTTCTTACCATACGGCGACTGTTTTTAAAAGGACTTTACTCAAAAATTTTTCTTGATAAAGCATACCTTTTACTTGTGCCGGCCCCTTTAATTAATACTCGGATCCCGCCTATTCACTTGATTTTACTTTTAAACCATTTTTAAGTCTTTTCTTTTTTTAAGGGGTAGAGCTGTTCCATTTTTGAAGAAGGAGTTTTTAAAATCAGGGGATGGATAAAAGAATAGTTATTATCGGAGCAGGGCCTTGTGGATTAGGCGCGGCATATCATTTACAGGAGCTGGGCCATAAAAACTGGCAGATTTATGAAAGAAATGATTATGTCGGAGGCTTGGCAGCGAGTTTTAAAGATGAAAAAGGTTTCACCTGGGATATAGGCGGCCATGTTATTTTTTCGCACTACGAATATTTCGATAGATTATTAGAAAAATTATTGGGCGGGGATTATATAGGACACCAGCGCAAGGCTTACGTCCGCATAATGAACAGGTGGGTGCCTTATCCTTTTCAGAATAATATTCGCTATCTGCCTCCGAGAGAAGCCTGGGAGTGCCTGGCTAGTTTTTTTATAGCAAGGCTCGAGCACGCAAAGCCTTATCATAATTTCAGGGAGTGGATTTTGGCTAAATTTGGCAGGGGTATAGCAAAATATTTTATGTTTCCTCACAATTTAAAAGCCTGGGGTTATCCTTTGGAAGAAATGTCTTATAATTGGATAGGCGAAAGAGTGAACGTTGTAGATTTTAAAAGAGTTTTAGGAAATTTTGCCTTCGTCCGGAAAGATACATCCTGGGGCCTAAATAGCAATTTTAAATTTCCGCTTTTTGGCGGGACAGGAGAAATTTTCAGGAGATTTATTCCTTATATTAAAGAACGCCTTTTTCTTAATAAAGAAATAATCAGGGTCGATACGCAAAATAAAGAGGTTATTTTTAATGATGGCGACAGGAGCAATTATGATATCCTGATTAACACTATGCCTCTGGATAAGTTTGTAGAAACAGCAGGGCTGTTTCAATTTTTTCAAGTGAAAAAATACCTAAAATATAATAGTATCCTTACTGTCGGCTTAGGGTTTAAAAAAAGCGCTCTTTCTGATAAATGCTGGGTATATTTTCCAGGAGGCGATTGCCCTTTCTATAGAATTACCTATTTTTCTAATTATTCGCCGCACAATGTTCCCACTAGCGAATATTCTTCTTTAATCTCTGAAACCGCTTATTCAGAAACCAGGCCATACGGAAAAGACAGAGTTATTGAAGATACCATTCAGGGATTAATCAATACTAATATATTATCTGCCGAGGATAAAAAACATATCGTGTCCACTTATCTTATCGATACTGAATACGCCTATCCCATTCCTACCCTGGATAGAGATAAGGCATTAGGCGCCATTCAACCATATCTGCGCCAGAATAATATCTATTCCTGCGGTAGATTCGGTGCATGGAAATATGAATTGGCAAATACCGATTATTCCCTGATGCAGGGAGTGGAGGCTGTGGATAACATATTAGGAATCAATAGCCAGGGCCCATGTTAGGCCTGTTTATAAATATCGTTAAGTTTAATAGCAAAGAGCCGCTGCGCCTTTGCCCAGGATGAATCCAAAGGTAAAAAATAAGCCTTGAGATACTTTTTCTGATAATAAACAAAAGTCAATAACCTGTCCTTATGAGAGAATTTTAAAAGGCCGGGTTATTTATTTGCCAAAGGATAAAAATTGTGCTAAGCTGTTGACTATATTACAATTATATTAAATATGAAGAAATACCCCTGGGTTACAATTCCCCTGCTGTTAGTGGTAGGCATAAATATTTATTTCCGTTCTTTTCCTATCAATTTCCCCCAAATAAAATCTTACGCCAAAGGTATGGTTGAACAAAGGCTCCGCAATGTAATGATACAGGATGTCTATAGGAGGTTTCCGCAATACGATCCCCTGGCAAAGGAGAAATTAATAAATAGCAGAATCTCTGAATACAAAAAACAGGACAAGAAAACCATAAAAAAGCAGATAAATGAGTTATATCTTAAATTAATAGATAAATATAAGGACAAAACCGGCCAGACGTATCTAATGGAATTGGATTGTTGGCATTGGGCAAGGAATGTGGAGAATGTTGTACGTTACGGCCATCCGGGTGACGAGGTTATAGGCGGCAGGCAGTTTGACAATTTGATGTTGAGCCCCTCAGGCTCATATCTGCCCTGGGATCAATTCCTTTTTTATTCCTCCGCCTTTCTCTATAAGCTTTTCTCTATCTTTAAACCAGTCCCATTATTTACATTTTTATTTTACCTGCCCCTACTTTTTATAACGATTTTTATAGTTGTGCTCTACCTTTTTTCCCGCAGCCTCACAGGCACGCTCGGCGCAATAATCAGTTGTTTGTATATCGGATTATGCCCTATTTTCATACCGCGTAGTTGCGCAGGCTGGTTTGATATGGATATCTTAAACCTGCTCTTTCCGATTTCAATTATCTGGGCATACCTTATATCCTCTGTGGCTCCGTCTCTGCGCAGCAGGCTGTTATGGATTTGTTTTTCTGCTTTTCTGGTGGGCTTATTCTGTTTTACCTGGATAAACTGGTGGTTTATATTTTTCATTATCTTAATGTACGAAATATTTTCTCTGCTCGGTATAGTTTTTATGGGCTGGAAGAGGGGTGAGAAAAATTCAGCTTTGCTCAGACAACGAGGAGTTTCTTTGGTTTCATTTTTGGCCTTTAGCCTTTTCTGGATTATTGCCTTTTCAGGATTAGAGCCTTTGCAAGTTTTATATCGCGATACGGCAAAAGCACTTATTTTAAATAAGCCTTTGCTTCCTTCAATCTGGCCTAATGTTTTTTCTACGGTAGGAGAATTGAGAAAGGTAAGCATAGCTGAGATGCCCAATGCTACAGGAGACAACGTAGTATTTAAAGTTGCTTTGCTTTGTTTGATAATAGTATTAATACGCGCCTCGTTTAACCGCAAATATACCGCTTTCAAACGAAAGGCTATAATTATTCTGACATTATGGCTTTTGAGCATGTCTTTTGCCACTTTAAAAGGCGTAAGATTCACCGTATTCCTGCTTATACCCCTAGGCATATCTTTAGGATGGGTATTAGATGAAATTTACGGCTATTTTAGAAATATAAATAAGAAATGGATAGGCTCCCTTGCGGTAATTGCGTTCTCTATTTTCTTAAGCACCGGTTTCATTAATAAGGCGCATAACACAGCCAAAGCTATTTTTCCTCTCATTGATGATACTTGGTATGAGATGCTGAATCTCATCAAGGAGAAGACGCCGGCTGATGCCGTGCTTAATTCCTGGTGGGACTTCGGGGATTGGTTTAAGGTGGTTGGCAGGCGCAGGGTTATTTTTGACGGCCAGAGCCAGAATGTGCCGCAGGCCTACTGGATGGCGAGGGCTTTACTTAGCGGTAATGAAGATGAGGTAATGGGAATCTTGCGTATGTTAAATAACGGCGGCAACAAAACATTCGAGGTTATAGATAAATATCTAAATGACCCTCAAAAATCGGTTTTGTTATTGGAAAGCGTAATTTCATTTAGCCCTGGAAATGCCCAGAAAGTTTTATTAGATTTTTTGCCTTACCCCGTAGCCATGGAGGTCTTGAGGCTGCTCTTTACTAAACCGCCTGATGCCTATTTTATTGTTGACCCGACAATGCAATCCAAGATATCGGCTATCTCGTATCTGGGTAATTGGAATTTTTCCAAAGTCTATATGGCGCAGAATTTCAACAAAGAGGAAAAAGGCCAGATTACGGATTATCTTATAAAATTAGGCAGAGAGAGACAGGAAGTGCAGAGGTTGTATCAGGAGGCATTCTTGATTTCAACTAAAGATTTGGATAGCTGGCTTTCGCGCCCTCTGCAATTTCATAGCGGCATTATCGGAGGGCAGAAAAAAGGCGATACTGTAATTTTTAGTAACGGCTTTCTTTATAATCCTAATGCACAGACCATCTCTACAGGCGACCGCCAGATTCCGCGGAGCCTCTTTGTCTTAAAAGATGATAATCTCGTGGAAAATATTTATACAAATGCCAGCTTAAACTTTTCTGCCCTGGTCGTTAAAAATCAGGAATCTTACGGACTTCTTTTGCTGGACCGTGAATTGGCTAATAGCCTGTTTGTGCGCTTGTATTATTTAGGAGGGCAGGGTTTAAGGCACTTTAGGCCATTTATAGATGCAGTGGAGGGCAACGAAAATATAAGGGTCTTCAAAATTATTTGGTAAAGATGGAGAACAATATAGAAGTTTCTGTAGTTATGCCCTGCCTGAATGAAGAAGAGTCCGTCGCTCTTTGCATAAGAAAAATTAAGGAAGTGTTTATCAGGGAAGGTATCAGGGGGGAAATTATAGTTGCAGATAATGGCTCTGTTGACCGCTCAAGAGAAATTGCTGCCTCCGAAGGGGCAAGAGTGGTTTTAGAGCCGCAGCGGGGTTACGGTGCCGCATATCTAAAGGGATTAAGAGAAGCCAGGGGCAAATTCATAATAATCGGCGATAGCGATGATACCTATGACTTTTACGATATTCCAAAATTCCTGAAAGCCCTGAAAGAGGGCTATAATTTTGTAATGGGTTCAAGATTCAAGGGCACTATTAAAAAGGGCTCTATGAGCTGGTCGCATCGCTATATAGGCAATCCTATTCTTTCGGGTATATGCCGGCTGTTTTTTCATACTCGCCTTTCAGATATTCATTGCGGAATGCGCGCTTTTACTCAAAGTGCCTACCAAGAGATGCAATTATTGACCCTGGGAATGGAATTTGCTACAGAGATGGTAGTCTCTGCGCTGACGCAGAACCTTAAGATATATGAAATTCCCATAAATTATCATCCGCGCAAAGGCAGGTCTAAATTAAGCCCTTTATACGATGCCTGGCGCCACGTCAGATTTATGCTGCTTTATTGTCCGTTATGGCTATATTTTATCCCCGGTGCATCAGGATTTATCGTAGGCACTTTTCTTTTATTACTGTCGCTTAAAGGGCCGTTTTTATTTTTAGGACACTACTGGGATATCCACCTTGTGGTTTTTGCCAGCGTATTCTGTATTCTTTCATATCAGATTTTAAACGTCGGGGTCTATGCCCATACCTTTGCCATTAAACAGGGTTTTTTGAAATACGATAAGGCGACACTCTTTTTCAAGCGTAATTTTAACTTAGAAAGAGGTATTTTACTGGGCGGTTTTATATTCCTGGCAGGGTTTGGTATACTTCTTTTTATTTTTATCGAATGGTTTTCTAAGCATTTTGGGGCGCTCTACAGGATAAGAGAATCTATACTGGCCATGACCTTGCTCGTTATCGGATTACAGACAATATTTTCTTCATTCTTTATCAGCTTTTTGTTTTTGGAGAAAAGAAAAGACTAGCCATAATAATTCCTCCGCAGATTCCAACACGGAGCAACCATCGTGAATACAACAAACCAGAATTGGAAAAAAAACCTTATATTATGCGCAATTCTTTTGTCCGGTTTTGCCTTAAGAATCTATAACCTGGATTTTCCCTCCATAGGCTATCACAATATGAAAGAAAATGAATCCTTAAGCATAGCCCAGGAGATGAAAAATTCAAACGATTTTATAAAGAAGAAGGTTTATTTTTATAATGCCTTTGAAGACAGCTCAGCCATTAAAAAAGATAGTGAGCTTGCACTCGTTCCTTATCAGATATTACTCTCTTGGCAGTTGTTTGGAGAAAATCTTTGGGGAGGCCGTTTATTTAATATTATATTCGCTCTCTTAAGCATACTACTCATGTATTTCATCTGCCTCCTACTTTTTGCTAATGCCAACTTAGCTTTATTTGGAGCAGCAATACTGGCTATGCTGCCTTTGAGCGTGTTTTTTTCCCGAAACCTGCAAGCGGAGAGTCCGGCTTTTTTCTTTATGCTCCTCGGTAATCTACTCTACCTAAGGTTTGCCCTTTCCTTAAAAAAATATAATCTATTTTTAGGCGGCCTGTCATTTTTTCTTGCCTGGGCCTATAAACCAAATTTCCTTTTTGGCCTCCTGCCGCCTTTATTTTGTTTCCCTTTTAAGGTGATTTTAAGAAACAAAAAACAAATATTAAAGCACAGCTTAGCTTTTCTTGCTCCCTATTTACTCATCGTCTTTACTATTTTCTGGCTGAGGCATTTAGGAGAGTGGCAATTTAGTTTGCAGTTAACTTTTGTAAAGACAGCAAAATTATTTCAATTTTTCTCTCCTTCCTACTGGAGCCATTACGCTAAGAGTATTCTCTGGTTTACTGTCGCAGAAAACTATACCGTTATATTCAGCATTTTATCTTTATTAGGGATACTGCTGGCTTTTATGAAAGGAGGAGGTTTATTAAATCGTTATATTATAGGCTGGACGTTGACTGTTGTTCCTTTTGGCATGCTGTTTTCAGAGCAAATTTATCAACAGGGTTTTTCTCAGATGCCTTTTTTGGGGTTAGTCTCTGTCTCCTCTGTTTATATAATCTCGTTTATCTCGCAAACCTTAAGCAGATTCATAAGAAGGGGCACCCCTATATTCCTTATGTGCGCCACAGTAGCAATATCCCTGCCCTTTGTTTACGGAGCAATTTATAGAATGTATGCTACAGTTTTTCTGGGAGCGGATGTTGCGGGTGAAACCCTTAAGGAACTAACCCTTCCTGACGAGCGCGTATTTTTATTCACCCATGCCCAGGGATACGCTATAGCCAGATATGCCCAGAGGTATGTAGGTTGGCCCTCAAATTTTAAGGATTTCCAAGAAAAAGAGAACAGATTCAAAATAAGATATATCTGCGTCTACCCTTTGCAGTATTTAGCGTCCCTGGAGTCCGAATCGCCGGAATTATTTAATTATATCCAGGGCAACTATCACCTTAAGGAATTAGGTATGCTTGAGGAGCCCAACAGGTTAATCTATGCCATATTGGAGAAAGGTAAAGGCCAAAACTTGAGGGACGCCTTAGGAAACATTTCTGGGCAGATAAGGCCAAGGGCTATCTATAAATTATTTGGCAGGTATATTTTCTTCTATACAGTAAGAATGGGCGGTTAAAAGCATGGAGATATTGGTAATCAATGAACCGTTTGTAAAAGATTTCTGCCGCACCCAGCGCTGGGCAGCGCGTTCGCGGGGAAGGGTTTTGCGCGCTCCTGATTGGCTCGCTTATGTAACCGCGGTATTAGAGAAAAGCGGGTTTAGCGTCAGGCTTCTGGATATGGTGGCAGAGAACCAGGCCAAGGAGGATTTACGCTGCATAGTCAGGAAAGAAAAACCCAAATTTGTAGTTTTGGATTCTACCACGCCTTCAATATATTCGGATATAGAATGCGCTAAGATAGTAAAAGAAGAGTCCAATGCAGTAGTAATTATGGTAGGGCCGCACATTTCTGCTTTGCCTAATGATACGCTTAAGCTGGCAGGAGGCGCTGTTGATGTTGGCTGTATCGGAGAATATGATTATACCGTAAAGGATGCTATAGAAAAATACGATAATTTAGATAATGTCCTAGGAATCGCTTATTATAAGGATGGCAAAGTAACAAGAAACGAAAAGAGGCCGTTTATAGAAAATCTGGATGAATTGCCTTTCCCTGCCTGGCAGCATCTAGATTTGATGAAGTATTTTGATGGCGGTAAACTTTATCCTTACATAGATGTTATCTCTGGCCGGGGTTGTCCAAATCAGTGTGTATTTTGCTTGTGGCCGCAGGTAATGCATGGGACGAGGTACCGTTTAAGAAGCCCGCGTAATGTAGTCGATGAAATTGAACGCGATATAAAACTTTATCCGGATGTTCTTAGAGGAGGAGAATTCTTTTTTGAAGATGATACCTTCACTGTTAATAAAGAAAGGGCGATTCGCATCTGCGAGGAAATAATGCACCGAAATCTCAAGCTTACCTTTTCTGTCAATGCCCGTGCGGATACAGCGGATGCCGGGATGTTTGAGATAATGAAAAGAGCCGGCTGCAGGGAACTACTGGTAGGGTTTGAATCAGGGGCGCAGGAGATACTGGATAATGTTAATAAGAATATATCTATCGGACAGTCGCAGAGATTCATGGAGTTAGCCAGAAAAGCAGGGCTTCAGGTTCACGGTTGTTTTGTTATCGGCTTGCCCGGAGAGAGCGAAGAGACCGCTCGAAAAACAATAGAATTTGCTTTATCTTTGAAATGCGACACCCTCCAGTTTTCCGGAGCAGTGCCTTTTCCCGGAACGCAATTTTTCAGGATGGCAGAAGAGCGTGGCTGGCTAAAAACCAGGGACTGGCAGAGATGGTTAGGCGAAGGAGAGCAGAAAGGAGTGGTGGAGTACCCGGGCCTTAGCGAAGAGAGGATTGACTATTACGTGGATTTAGGGCTTAAAAAATTCTATCTAAGGCCATTTTATATAATAAAGTTTCTATTTTCCACAAGGAGCAGCTCTGATTTATATCGAAAATTAAGGGGCGCGGTTAATTTTTTGAGTTATCTCTGGAAGAGGAAATAATTCTAAAGAACAGGACCTATGCTGATTTCCGTTGTAATCCCCGTATATCTTAGGACACGGTGGCTGGAGGAATGCCTTTCTGCTTTATCGCTTCAGGATAAACCTGCTGATTTTGAACTAGAGTTGTCTGTTGTTGATGACGGCTCTCCAAATTCAGGAGAGATTAGGCAAATAGCGGAAAAATTCAAAGACAGATTAAACATCTCTTATTTTTATCAGGATAAACTGGGCCCGGCCGCTGCTAAAAACTTAGGGATCAATAAAACTAATGGAGAGATAGTTTGCTTTATTGACGACGATTCTATTTGCTCTAAAGACTGGTTTCTTCAAATAGCAAAAGAATTTTTAAAAGACGCCTCTGTAGGTATCGTAAACGGAAAGTTTTTATCCTATTATCGGGACGCAGGCTCGCTCGCTCTTCTGCTGGAGCAGTCCGTCCATAAAACCAGGAAATGCTGGGCGACCTGCAATATCGCTTACAGAAGGAATGTCTTTGGCTTGGTCGGCTTGTTCGACGAGAGATATAAATTAGCCAGCTGGGAGGATAATGATTTAGGATTCAGGGCTTGCTGGCTTGGCGGGATAAAACACGTCTATTGTCCTGAGGCAGTTGTTTATCATGCCCACGACCGGACATTCGAAGAATTCAGGGAAAAGGGTTTAAGAAACGGAGAGGGCCTGGCAGTTTTTTTCAGGAAGTTTTTTTTAGTCCATCCTGCCTTGGCATTAGGGATTACGGCATTTGTTATAAAAGACGTATATTTAGCATTGCATCCTAACGTATTCATGCTACGAAGAAAAACTAAGGAATTCTTACGTTTTGCCTGGTCCGTCAATTCTTTTAAAGGATGGATAAAGGGGCTTTTTCAATGGAAGCAAAGGTAACCAAAAGGGTAAAAGTAGTTACTGGTTTTCGTTGCAACGCCGACTGCATGTTTTGTTATTACAAAGATAAATTAAAAAGCCCGAATATCCCTTTTTATATTATAAAGAAGGATCTGGATTTTGCTTTCAGGCACGGCATAAGAGAGGTGGATTTTTCAGGGGGAGAACCTACGGTTCATCCGCAACTTGCGGATTTAATCCAATACGCCAAGCGTAAGGGGTTTGAGAAGATTTGTATTATCACCAATGGCATAGCCCTCGCAAACAAGGGGTATTATAAGAATCTGGTTGATGCGGGCCTAGATGAAACTCTCTTTTCGCTGCAAGGATGCGACGATGCAAGCCACGATTCTTTTGTAAATGTGAAAGGCGGCTTTAAGCGCATGATGGCGGCGATAGAGAATGCCGCAACCTTAAGCGTAAAGGCCAGGACTAATACCGTCGTGCACAAAAAGAATTATAGAGATTTGGCGAAAATATGCAAACTCGTGGTTCCGTTTAATCCGGAGCAGGTCAATTTTATCGTAGTCAATGACTGGCAGTGTGCGGGTAAGTTATTCGGCGATTTTGTCTGTTCTTATACTGAGATGGCGCCGTTTTTGAAAGAGGCCTGCGATTTCCTGTCTTCCTATCTAAGCAATATAAATGTCAGATATATACCGTTTTGTATGATGCTTGGCTATGAGAAATATATTTGTGACATTATGCAAATTAAATATGACCCATATGAATGGCTGCCGTGGGTACGCGCAATGTTAGAAAAACACTATCGCTGGTATTTGACTGCAGGTCTGATAGGTTACGGTTTTTTAACTAATCCAAGTTATGCACAGCTATTCAGGCTTAAATTAGGAGATTTCTTAGACGATTGTATTACCAGCGCCATAAGAAAGTACGGTTACAGACAAAACAAAGAATGCCGATTATGCAGGTATCAATTAATCTGCGATGGACTTGAAAAAACTTACGCACGCTTATTGGGCTTTCAAGAACTTAAAAGGGTAGAGGGCGAGAGGATTCGCGTCCCGTATTATTTTCGCACCCATTTATTCGATACTAAAAGAGAGTGAAAATAGTCTCTTGGGCACGAATCCACACGAATTTTTATCGAATTTACACGAATGTTCTCCATCGATAATTCGTGGAAATTCGGTTTTTGATTCGCGAGAATTCGTGTTAAAAAATAGTTTTTGAGAGTCCAAAAATATGAAAATTAAATTTAAAAGAGAGCTCTGAAAAACTCCCTTGGGCACGAATCCACACAAATTATTTCTCGTCGCAAATTCGTGAGAATTCGGTCTTTGATTCGCGAGAATTCGTGTTAAAAAATAGTTTTTCAGAGGCCAAAAAAGATGAAAATTAAATTTGATTTTGAGTTAATGCAGTTTCTTGACCATTGGTTAGGCATATTTATTTGCTTTTTTATCGGAGTATGGGAAGCCTTAGTTAAGTTTCTTTCTTTTAAAAAGAAGCCCATTAAGATAAAAGAGCCAAGGGGCATATTGATTTTGAAATGGTTCGGCCTGGGCAGCATAGTCCAGATGAGAGGGCTGGTTAATTCACTGCACAAAAGATACCCGAAGGCAAAGGTTATTTTCGCGACCTTCCCGAATAATAAAGATTTAGCCAGTGTTTTATTCTCAATTGACGAATTGCTCATTGTGCGCAATAAAAACCCGCTGCTATTTTTTACAGATACGTTCAAATTACTCTTTAAACTCTCGTTTAAAAAAATAGACATCGCAGTAGATTTAGAGTTTTATTCTAAATTCTCTACGATTGTTTCCTATTTAAGCGGCGCGGATGCCAGGGCGGGGTTCTATCTGCCTTCATTCTGGAGAAAGCAGATTCTCACGCACCCCGTCTACTATAATTACTTTAAACATATCACAGATATTTATAAAATGGTGGGCAAGGCAATAGATGTGCCAGTTGAAGAGATACAAGACAATAAAATATATACCTCAGAGGGGAACATCGAGAAGGCCAAAGCCAAACTAAGAAAACAGGGCTGGAATGGCAGCCATAGGCTGATAGGTATAAATGTTAATTCCGGAGAATTGGCTTATTGCCGCAGGTGGCCGAAGGAATATTTTATAGAACTGATAAACGGCTTAAGCAATATTGAGGGATTCAACATTATTTTGATAGGCTCTTCCAGCGAGAAAGAATATACAAATAGCGTCTTCGGGTCCCTGAATGAAGATGCAAGAAAGAGGGTATTGAATACGGCGGGAATATTCAGCCTCCCTGAGTTCATCGCATTTTTAAATCTGCTTTTCTTCCTGATTACCAATGACAGCGGGCCTTTACATTTAGCAGTGATACAAGGCGTGCCTACAATCAGCATCTGGGGTCCGCAGACCCCCTCGTTATATGGCGCAAAAGATAAAAAGAGGCATAAGGAATTTTATACTGACCTGGATTGCAGCCCCTGCATGAACATATATCGTACTAAGGGTGGTTATTTTTGTAATAATGATGCCCCTTGCCTTAAGGGCATATCGCCGCAAGAAATATTGGAATACGCCGTTAAATTAATGCGGGATAAAGCATATTAATAGATAAAAAAGACAGGTGGCCGAAGGGATATCTAAATTAACGTATGCATTGGTTAAGAAATAAACAGGTATTTATTTTAGGGATTCTATTTTTGTTTATTGCGATACCAAGAAGTATTTTTCCCGACCTGGATCACGCGGATGAGTATTCGGATGCCAATGTTCTTAATGCAGGAGAAAATTTTGTAAGGCTCGGTTTTGCGAAGTGCAGATTTCTCCCCTTATTCGAACCAAACCTGGATGCACCCAAAGACCTTTATACGCATTACCCTCCGCTGGGAGAGATTTTCAATGGCGTATTACGGATACTCTTTAAGACAGATTCGTTATATTTCTTTAGAGGCGTGTCGCTATTCTTTTCTCTTTTTACTTTTCTGTTTTGGTACCTCTTTATCAAAGAGTTCAGCCGTTCTAATTTTATAAGCTTCCTGGCCGCTATTTTCTACCTTACCAACCCGCTTTTTATCTATGGCGTGGATTCTTTTGGGATAGGCTATACGGAATTTTTTAGATCAACGGTCTTTTTTAGCTTTATAAAAATGGTTAATGCTACCGGTAAGAGGAAAAGGGTCTTTTTTGCAATTCTCTGGCTAGCGCTTTTACTTGAATCTTTATTTACCTTTGACTATATCATCTATCTTTCGTTGTTTTTTATTCTTTTTAAATTTTTCTTTAAAAGCTCCAAAGAAGCCCTCTCTAAAAAGGCTATTTTTTTCTTAATCCTTGCGCCAGTTGTCGCCTTTTTAATCCACTTCTTGCAGAATGTCTGGTATTTCCATGGTTTTTTCCCTGCATTACAAGATATGAAAAACGTCGCCGTTGAGCGGATTGCGCATAGCAGGGACTCTTCCTCCAATCTAAATTTTGCTATCTGGTGGAAATATGTATTGTCAAGGAACTTTTCTTTGGTTTTTTTGTTTAATTATTTCATCCTGTTTCCATTTACGTTCTTTTCTTATCTCTTATACCAAAATTTATCTTCTAAAATTAAAGCAGAAGTGAAGCCTCTTTTGTGCCTGTGTATAGTATTTGCCATCTGCGGCATCAGCTGGTATATAGTTTTTCCTTCGCATTCCTATGCGCATACCTTTCTTTCATTCCTGCCCCGCCATCTTCTCCCGTCTACAGCGGTGGCCTTCGCAGTGTTTTGTTATATTGTTTTTTCTTTTGCAAAAGAAAACAACCCCCGTAATTTTTTTGGCAGGATACCCTTGGCCTTTATTATAATCGCTATAGTATTAACCGGGATATGGCAGAGCAGCCTGCCTATTACCCCGGATAATATCAGGCAGGCAAAGGATTTTTTAATATTTAAAAAATGTCTGCTAAATTTAAGGGCGCATACCCGCCAGAACGACGAGATAGGAGTGAATTATTTCAGGTACCCTTTTATCCGATACTATACCGATAGGCATTGCATAGCCTTATTTGATAAGGCCTCTTTGGAAGAATTACCGGTTTTGCCGCGTTACTTTATATTTATACCTTATAACAATCCGCCTGCAAAGGAGCTAGCTCAATACCTTAGCCAAAAATACGATATTTTATTTCAATGTGATTCTGCAAGATTCCCGAGCCTATTTTTTAAATTGAAAAATTAATTAAAATACAGTTTAAATATGCAAGAGAAGATAACCGTGATAGTGCCTGCGAAGGAAAACCCCCAGAAGCTTGATAAATGCATAGGCGCTCTCCTGGATTTAGGGTATCCGGCCCTGGAGATTATTATCGTAGACGATGGATTGGAAAAGAGCGCCCTTAATATTTTAGATAATTTTAAAGATAAGATTAAAATTCTAAAAAGTGATTTAGGCGGCCCTTCCGCGGCCCGTAATCTAGCGGCTCGAAATACCGCTGCAGAATATATCGCTTTTACCGATAGCGATTGCATCGTGGCTAAGAATTGGCTGGAAGAGCTAAGCAAGGCTTTTAGGGATTATCCCCAAGCAGTTGCCTGCGGAGGAATTCAGCGATTACCCGGGGACGCCACGAATTTTGAGAAAAAGGTATTTCTATTTATGCAAAAGGCGGGCTTTGTCTCTGATTATATCCGTATGGCGAAAGACATCCGGATTCGGGAAGTAAATCATAACCCCTCTTGTAATGTCATGTATAAAAAAGAGGCATACTTAAAAGAAGGCGGTTTTTTAGAAGGGTTATGGCCGGGCGAAGATGTGGAATTTGATTATCGCCTAAGGAAAAGAGGCTATAAATTATTCTTAAATCCTGAGGCCGTTGTCTATCATTACAAGCCCAGAACCTTAAGGTCATTCTTGGAGATGATGTATAGATACGGTTTTGTCCAGGGGCTTTTGGTAAAAAGGCATGGGGTGTTCAGAAGGATACATTTTTTCCCGATAGCGGCTTTAATTCTTGTTTTATTGTTTTTTCTGCTTATGTCTATCGATAGAGTTTTCGCATCCTGGTTTATTGCGGGAGTATTTTTTTTAAGCTGGTTTTATTTTTTGGATTTTACCTCTTTCTTGCTTTTTCTATCCGGGGGTTTTATCTGGAACACGGGATTTATAACGGGGTTGGTAAAAAATATTTTTTGATATGCTGCTCAAGATACTAAGACCAATTAATAAATTTCTACCTGAAAATTTCAGGTTGTTTTTACTTCCGTATTACCGGAATTTTTTCCCCTCCCTAAGAAATATAATGTTTTTTCCTACGTTGCAGTGTAATTATAACTGTACATACTGTTTATGGAAAAAGTTTACTCCGCCCGCCTTGAAATCTTCCCATCGTTCTTATATGGATTGGATAAAGGTATTCGCGGCTTTTCCTCCTTCTTCGGTAACCATTACCGGAGGCGAGCCCCTTATCTACCCTGGTATAGAAGACTTGATAGAAAATTTTCCCAAAAAACACCTCATTTCTTCGCTGGTGACTAATTTGAGCGTGAATATCGATAAGCTGCTGGTCTTAAGAAAGAAGGAATTCAGGATAATGGCAAGCTTTCACCCTTCCATGACTACGAAAGAGGCGTTTTTAGAAAATCTACTGACGCTCAGGAAAAACGGTTTCCCCAGCGTTACGGTCAATTTCGTAGCCTGCCCTTCCTATTTAAAAGAAATACCGCGGCTCAAAGAATATTTCGAAGGCTCAAACCGTTTCTATTTCAGGGTAGATACCTATAAAGACCCTTATTATAATTATTCCGCAGAGGAATTAGGGCTTATCAGGGAATATAAGATGAGGGGGATAATCGCCAAGGATAGGACAGAGTCTTACGATTTTTCCGATTCTTCCCTTAAATTGTGCAAAGGGGGCACTAGATATATTATTATCGTCCAGAACGGCAATATCTACAGCTGTGTAGAGGGGTTTTATTATACGGAGCTAGACCCTTACAAGGATAAATGCAGCAGACAGGATGTATTTTATCTGGGGAACGTATTTAAAGTTAGTCACGGGTTCATTAACGGAGAAAAGAAGTGTCATTCGCCGTGTGCGGAGCTCTGCGACATAGAATTGGCAGGTGTGAGGTTATGCGCAAAATAAACAGGAGAATATTTGAGGAGGCCTTTGCTCGCCTGATGTCAAGGGCCTATAAAACAAGCCGGAAGAGAAGCTACTTCGAATTTCATAAGGAACGTTTTTTCTTTATAGTAAAAGAGATAGATAATCATTTCTCATCCAGGGCTGATGTAAAGATATTGGAGGTAGGGCCGGGGGACTATTTTCTTTCCTGCCTGCTCAGAGAAATCTACGCAAGCAAATTTGATATCACATGCATCGAACATCCCGACGTTTTAAATTCTTCGGTTATGGAGAAGGAATTCGCAAAGGAGTTTAAGACCCATTACATTGATTTAGAGCGCGAATCTGCAAAAATCAAGGATAGGTATGAGCTGATTCTCTGTTGCGAGGTAATAGAGCATTTGATTTTTTCATCCTCGTTTTTCCTTTTTAATCTCCACGGCTTGTTAAAAGAAGACGGGCTGCTTCTGGTCACCACCGATAATGTAAACAGGCTTACCAATATCATCAAGTTGATTCTGGGGAAAAATATCTTTCATTTTTTGCATCCCTTTTATTGTTTCCGGCATAACCGGGAATACACGCTGGCAGAGTTAAAGGATTTATTAAGCGGGTCAGGGTATAGAATTATAAGAGGCGGTTATTTTAATTTTACGCCGTTCTTGGGAAGCAGACCGCTCTTTATTTTGACTAAGGCAATTTTTAGCATAACCTGCTTGCCTTTTATGGGAAAATATAGCAGGCATATTTTCTTTTGGTGCTGCAAGGAGGGGGCTGCGCATTTGTATTTTCCGGAATGGCTGTATGAATTCCCTCTCCAGACCAGAAAACTCATAGAAGAAAAGAACGAGCTATGAAGGTTCTATTGGTAAACTCCCTGACTCCCCAGTATGGCTCCACTCTCCGGGCGAGGAATATCTATCATGCGCTAAAAGAATTAAAACACTCTGTCACCTACCTTGAGTCAGATAGCGATATAAAAGCAGGCGACGTAATCAGTGTCAGGCAATGGCCTAATGTAATGGGTTACCTTTTAGCCAGCCTTGTCAGGGCCTGCCATTGTTTATTCAGTGCTTACGAGCTCTGTATTATTCAAAAGATAACCCCGTTGACTTTTCTAGCCATTCTTGCCGCCAAGATAAGAGGCAAGAAACTTATTTTAGACTGGGATGACCTGGACGCTGAATTCCAAACCACCCCTTTTAGAAAATATCTTACCAGCCTGATAGAGCGCAGAGTCCCTAAATACGCGGACGCAGTAATGACGCACAACGCTTACTTAAAGGATTATGCCTTGTCAGTAGGCTGCAAGAATGTATTTATCCTGCCGCAGGGAGTTGATACCCAGATATTTGACCCGGCCAATTATGACCGACAGGCATTGCGCAGGGAAAAAAAATTAGACCAGAAGATAGTGCTTGCGTATTTATGCACTTTTACTCAAGGAGGCAGCCGCGATATTGACGTTATCTTTGAGGCTGTTGCGCGTCTCTCGAAAGAGTGCAGTGGCCTGCATTTCTTGTTAATCGGCGCAGGCCCCCTGCAAAAAGAGCATGAGGAGAAGTTGCGTAAGGCGGGGTTCTGTTGCGATTATTCCATAACCGGGTTTGTCTCCCAGAAAGAGGCAGCGCAATACCTATCTATAGCAGACCTCTGCTTGGTGTATATGCGGGATGATTTAGGAAACCGGATGAGGGTATCGTTAAAGACCTTGGAATACCTGGCTATGGAGAAAAAGATTATTGGTTATCTGTCTGGGGAAACGAAAGATAGGCTGGGAATGTACTGTACATTAATTGAGCCGAACATTGAATCCTTCAGCAGGGCGATTATTCAGACAATCCGAGGAAAAGATTTCTCTAATAGAGGCGCAAGAGAATATATCCTGAAAAATTATTCTCTTGAGTCCATGAAAAAGTCATTAATCGTTCTAATAAAATGAAAATATGCCTAATTAACCCACCCAGCCCTTCTGGGTATGTGGCGAACCGCGGTTTTATGGGAGATTTTGGAATGCTGCATTTTCCGGGAGGGACGATTTTACCACCCCACAACCTGTTACTATTATCTGCGTTTATTAAAGATTATGCAGAAATATATTTTATTGATGCCGTAGCGTTACAAAAAGACGCAAAATATGTCTTAGGGGATGTCTGTAGATACAATCCGGATGCAATATTCATGAATACCTCTACGCCTACAGCAGAATCTGATTTTTTATTAAGTGCACAATTAAAAGAGTATTTAAGGTCAAAAATCATTTTTATGGGTCCGCACGCTGTTTATACTGCAGATGAAGTTTTCCAGAAATCTAAAGCTGACTGCATATTGATAGATAACGTGCCTGAGGTGGCGCAGAAATTAGTCCACATGCTTGAAGAAAAAAACCTTGCCTTTCTGCCAGGCACATATATTAAAGTCGGCAATCAGATTCAAGGTGAAAGATTAAACGGTTTCGGTATAGAGAATTTTCCTTTTCCTGAATGGAATATTGCGCCTTTAAATAAATACTTCTATCTTTATAGGAGAGAACTTCCCTATGCTACTATGGTTTCATCCATAGGGTGTTTATTTAGATGCAGGTTCTGTCCCTATCCCGTTGCAGCTAATTTTAGATACGCAGAGATGTCCCCTGGAAGGGTGCTCTCAGAAATTAAGTTCTTGAAAGGTATCGGCATAAAAATGATTTTATTCCGAGATGCTTTATTTACAGCCAACAAAAAAAGGATAGAAAGTATTTGTAATTTATTAGAAAAGGAAAAGATAGATATCATCTGGAGATGCGAAACATCCGCAGAGTGCGTTGATGAGTTTCTCCTTTCTAAAATGGCAGGGGCAGGCTGTAGAGGGATAAATTTCGGCATAGAATCGATAGACTCCAGAGTCGTAAGCGATATGAATTGCGAGGCGAAGAGAAAAGACATCCGGAAGGTAAGGGAGGTCTTTAAAAAATGTAAGTCGCTGGGGATTGAGACCTTCGCTTTTTTTATCAGCGGCCTGCCCGATGACGATAGGGATACTATAAAAAGAAACGTTGACTTTGCTATAGGACTTGAGCCGGACCATGTCCAGTTTACCTATGCCGTGCCGTTTCCTGGCACGGACCTATATAAAATCTCCATTGAAGAAAACTTGCTGGTTAATAGGTTATGGGAGAATTTTTCCAGCCTAGAACCGGTCAGCTCTACAAGATTTCTTTCTGTTGAAGAAGTCCGCTCGTTGAACAAGTGGGCATATAGGAGGTTCTTCCTGCGGCCCAGAAGGATTTTTAAAGAACTCTTATATCCTGCTAGGTTCTTCAGGAGAGCGATAACTTATTTAAGCTGGCTTAGAAGATGAACGTTCTACTTACGGGGACAACCGGATTTATCGGTTCACGCCTCTTAGCTGATTTAGTTTCTAGAGAAGCCAATATTATCGTTATAGTAAGAGACGCTGACAAGCTCGCAAAGGCCTTTAGGGACAAAGTAAAAATAATCGAGAGCGATTTATGCGATTATGAAAAAATAAATATATTACTGGATGAACTTAAGCAGAAGTCAAATATTGATACCGTAGTGCACCTGGCTGCTTTAACAGATTTTTACGCCCCTAAGAATAAATTACTGAAGGTAAACGTTTCTTCAACATTGAATCTTCTAGATTGGTGTGTCAGGGCCGGAGTAGGAAAATTTATTTTTTCAAGTACGATTGAAGCAATCGGTCCCGTTACCCTAAAAGATGTACCTGGCGATGAAAACATACATGCTAAGCCAGTTTCTAGCTACGGGGTTTCGAAGTTAATGGCTGAAGCAAAGATAAACGATCTCTCGCTTAAATACAAGGAGAAGATAAAGACAGTAATCTTTCGATTAGGTAACGTATATGGCCCGGGGAGCGGTTTTTTAATACCTGCACTGGCCAGAGGTATACGGATAAATTCTGAGTTAGCCAGGCTGCGGGCTTTTTGGGGGGATTTTATATACAATCCTATTTTTATAGATGATGTTGTCCGGATTATATCTCGCTTAGCTTTAACGGATATTAAAAATAGCGGAACCTATAATATTTGCGGGTCAGAATTTATAAGTTTAGAAGATTTATATCATAAGGTAGCCGGGGTCATTAACCATGAACTTGCCGAAACCAAAAGACAGTTTTTTCTAGAAAAATACCTGACTGTAAGGAAACGCGTATTCCGGATATTCAGATTGTGCGATACGATAACATATCTTACCGCTACAGACGGGGATAGGAGGCACCGTGCCTTTTCGATCAAGAAGGCAGCGGATGATTTCAATTTTTTACCGGCGATATCTTTGGAGGAAGGCATAAAAAGGACTTTAAGATAATGAAAATTATAATCGCAAACAGCGTAGGCATAGACTCTAAAGGTTACAGGATGATTCATTATCCCAGTAGGTGGACTACAGGTGTAAAAAGGGCCTACTTTAGCTGGTACCCGTGGGAACTGGCATATCTTAGCGCACTATTAAAGAAAAAAACTGAACATTCGGTTAAAATGATCGACGGTTGCCTAGAGCAGCTTGATTTTAAAAATTACCTGGGAAGGCTAGTGCATGAAAAACCCGATTTTTTAATTATGGAATGCTCATCCCGCACTGTAGATGAAGATTTAAGGTTAGCGATGGAAATAAAGAAGAGGCTTGGTACGAAGATTGTGCTTACCGGACAACATGCCAGCGCTTTTCCCGAAGAGATATCAGCCAAAGTGGATTATGTCTGCATTGGAGAATATGAATTTACTGTATTGGATTTAATTAACGGCCTGAACCCCAAAGATATACCTGGCCTATATCCTAATGCCCCTCGGTTGCCGATAGACATAAATTTATTGCCTTGGCCAGAAGATGAAGATATCAAAAGGATTGACTATTGTTCCCCTGGCCCTCCGGGGCTAAGATATCGCCAGATCCAGGCTTATGCTTCTAGGGGTTGCCCCCTTAGGTGTATTTTTTGCGTTTGTTCTAACCTGTATTACAGTAATCCTACCTGGCGGCCGCGTCCCCCCGATGACGTTGTAAATGAAATCATTTATCTCAAGGATAAATATAGAAAGAGGATGGAGGGCGTTTTTTTTGATGAAGAAGTGCATAATTTAGACAGAAGGCATGCTATAGAGCTTTCCAAGAAAATAGTTGCGGCAGGATTAAACCAGCTACATTATACAGCAATGTGTATGTATAATACCCTAGATGATGAAGTCCTGGAAAACATGCATGAGGCCGGTTATTATCAACTCAGGATAGGCATAGAAACAGCTAGCGATAAGATTGCAGAAGGGATCGGCATGAAATTCAAGATGGATAATACGAAGTTATTTAAGGTACTCAAGACCGCAAAGCTATTAGGCATAGATGTATTCGGTACTTTCCAAATAGGCGCACCAAACTCAAATGAGGAAGAAGATTCCAAGACTGTAAATTTAATAAAAGATTTATTGAAACAGGAATTAATCTGCGAGTTACAGATCTCTATCTGTACTCCACAACCAGGCACCCCTTTTTATAAGTATGCAGAAAACCAGGGATTAATTTTAACAAAAGATTGGCAGAGATACGATGGCACAAGCGAATCAGTGATAAACTACCCTTATTACTCAAAAGATAAGATTGAGAAAGTTTTCAAAAAAGCAGTTGATGTAGGACATTTTTACCGCGGTAAAATTACTTTGAAGAGGGAAGGCGTATTATCTACGTTTAGAAAGGCTGTAAGCAAAAGGGGCATTTTTGGCACTTTAAAGTTAATCTTCAAAGAACTATTTAGTTAAGGCCGAGGCACGTCCTCCACAAGTGCAGGTATAGCCAGCATATAATAGCCAGCCAAGAAATCTAGTTTTTATTACCCCCGTAATTCCAGAGAGTTAAAGTAGAAATCCACAAGTTATCCAAAGAAGAAATACCTCTAATTTTTTAGTTGACAAAAAGCAAAATATATGGTATATATGGGAATTACCATAAGTATCGTAATACTGTTTATTTAAATACCAAAAATTGTTCCGGCCTTGAGAGCGCATTTTTAAAAAAATGGAGTGGCGCTGTTTTTTTCTTTAAAAGAGAGTTGGTTATGATTGGCAAGAATAACCATAATAAAATGATATCCGCTAAAGACATTGTAAAGACTTACCACATATCTTATCAGACCGTAAATCATTATACTGATTTTGGGTTATTACAGGTTTCTGCTAAAAGAGGGAATGTCAGGTTCTATGATAGAGAGGTTGTCGGAAGGCGCCTAAAGCAGATATTAACTCTGGTAGGGGAGGGTTATTCTTTACGGCTAATCCGTAAAAAATTAATTGGAATTTAAATAAACTCTAAACTTAATGAATTACAATAAGTTAGAAGAAATATGATAATACTTTCCGGGTCGGAAGCAGGCATGGTTAGAGGCCTAATCTCAGAAATTGAGATTAGGCTTTTTCATTATAAGAGGAATAAAAGATGAGTTATTTCAAGGTATTAGGATTTGAGAAAGAGCCGTTCTCCACTAGCCCTGATCCGGAGTTTTTTTATTTATCCAAAGAACACGAAACAGCATTGACGAATATACTGATAGACCTCAGGCTTAAGCGCGGCCTGTCGGTCATCCTTGGAGATGTAGGCACAGGAAAGACCACACTTTCCAGAAAACTGATTCAGGAGCTAAAATCCAGGGATGATTTTATTTTTCACATGGTCCTGGACCCTTCTTTTGAAAGCGAAGAGCTTTTTCTTACTTCATTACTGAGGAACTTTGAAATCAGCCTGCCTGATAGCGCCTCCATTACGGTCTTAGACCTGAGAGAATTATTGGAGAGATTCCTTTTTCAAAAAGGCGTTAGCGAAAATAAAACCGTTGTGCTGATTGTCGATGAAGCGCAGAAATTAAGCGATATTTCTTTGGAATTATTGCGCATATTCCTTAATTATGAAACAAACGAGTTCAAGCTTTTACAGCTTATACTCTTAGGCCAATTAGAACTGTACTCGCGGATAATGAGCATCCCGAATTTCTTTGACCGTATAAGCTTTAAGTACACATTAAATCCCCTGGCTTTTGACGAGGCCCGCGAGATGATTGCATTCCGCATAAAACAAGCGGGATACAAAGCAAATATGCATATATTCTTAGATGATGCGATCAAAGAAATCTATGAATACAGCCGCGGCTACCCCAGGCAGATAACCATGTTTTGCCACAAGGCATTAAAGACCTTGGTGCTTAAAAATAAATTTGTGGTGGATAGTGAGATTGTGCGTGAATTGATAGATGAGGAACTAAAATTAGGCTGGCAGAGAAAAAACAATCTACTCCATAAAACAGCTATTACTTAAAGTTAAGAAAATGCGCCTGTTCAATTTAAAAACCAAAAACAGCACTATGAATATAAAATTCCTTTTACCTTTTGCTATCGGCGGTTTAATATTGGGGTTCGGCCTGATGCAGGTAAAAGGAAAAAATAATTTGCTGCCTCAAGGGAACCGCTCCTTAAAAACTGAAGAGGCGCTCTCCGGCGTTAACTCAGACACTGGCCAGAGATACGTTATTAAAGAAGAAACCCGTAGCCGCCAGAGGCTATTTCCAGGAAAAAATAGTGCTCCCTCAGGCGCAGCCTTTCCTTCTTATAAAAGCAATGCGATATCAAATACGGGAAGTAGTTTAACGCGGCTCAAAGATTATATAAAGAGCGTTGAAGAAAAAGATAGTTTCTTAAAAGAGAAAATCGATCTGTTAAAGAACCTCCTTGAATCCAGAGAAAAAGAAATAGCGAGATTAAATGAAGATAACGCAGCCCTAAAAGGCGGCCTAGACGAAGCAGGCGAGCTTGGGAACAGGTTAAAGTCAGAATTTGAAGGGAAACTGCAGGCCTTAAATGCGCAGCTTGCACAAAAGGACTCCGACCTGGCCGCACTGAATACAATAAAGCTTGGCCTGGAATATCAGGCCGGGGATTTAAATAAAAAGCTGAGCGCTATTTCCGGCTCCTATGATTTTTTAAAAAAATCGCTTGAGGATAAATCTGCCCTTGAAACAGAGTTAAGCAGGATAAAAGAAGAGCTTAAACAGCAAACAGCCCTTAACGAAACACTGAATAAGAATATCGCTGACCTTACCGAGGCTTCAAACAACAGGGAAAAAGAAAAGTTAGATTTAATCCAGGAACTGGGGAAATTAAAATTATCCAAAAAGGACGCGGAGTCCGGCTTAGAAGAATTAAAGGCCCTTAAAGCCGATACGGAAAATCAGGCCGCTGTATTGAAATCGCGTTTAGACGAATTAACCCCCTCCTATGAAAAGGCAAAGAATTCGAATCTCGAGCTATCAAGCCTTCTCAGCAAAAAGGAAGCGGAGAATGCCTTAGCCATAAGCGATAAGGCAAGAGAGGTATCAAAACTAAATGAAGATAACATAAGCCTTAAAGACGGCTTAAAGAGGATAATCGAAAGCCAAGGCAAATTAAAGACAGATTTTGAGGCGAAACTACAGGCCTTAGAAGCAGGGCTTGCGCAAAAAGACTCGGAAGTATCCAAGCTCAATACCATAAAAATCAGCTTGGAGCATCAGATTGAAGATTTAAACAAAAAACTCACCGTTCTTTCCGAAGCAGAAGCGAAAAAGTCCAGCCTTCAGGCAACAGAACTTCTGAACAAAAAAGAATTAGATAAGGAATTATCTATAAGCGAGAAGGAAAAAGAGATAGAAAACGTAAAAGATAATCTTTATAAAGTCAGCAAGGAAAGGGATGCCGCGGCTTTATCGCTCGCCGAAAAAGAAAAAAATATCCGTGAGCTGAGCGGCAAACTAGACAGCCTCCAGCCCCGCTTAACGGCGATTCAGAATGAGCTTGCTTCTGGAAAAGAGCGCGAGGCGCATGTTACGGAGCAGCTTAACCAGGCGATGGAATTGAATAATTCCCTGAAGGCAAGGCTCAAAAATATCTCTGCCGAGCTGGAGATGCTGCGGCTAGAAAAGAAAATGGAGCTCACTACAGAGAAAAAAGCGGTTACCAAAGATGCCGGTAACAAAGACACCAGTAGTTATATAAAAATACGCAGAGAAATAATGCCATGACGGAGTTAAAAAGGATTTAAGATAAATATGGCAGGAGAAAAACCCCTTACTCCGGAAAAAGAGTTATTGAACCTGATCGAGAAGCCGATGCACCGCAGTTCACTGCATGCCGCGGCAATTAAATATCAGGGCTTAAGCTTATTTTCTCTTGGCGCGCTGAAAGGGAGATTCGCTTTTTTAAAAAACAGGCTTAAGATTGACTTTAAGCCCGGGGGGCTGCGCCAGTTAGACGTAAGGGCATTAAATCAAGTTTTAAAATTATGCGTATTGTTTCTGGCGTGCTATTTTGTAATTAATCTATCGCTATCAATAATGCATTTAAAGAAGGATGTGGTTTTAAAAACAAAAATTGAGAAAAGCACGGAAGCCAAATCTTTTCAAGTAGTCTCCCTTTTGAAATCCTTATCTTATTATCTGGAGAAAGCCAGGGAAAGGAATATCTTCAAGATAGGGGTAAAGAAATCTGCGCTTGAAGCAGACAAAGGGCCTTCGCAGAAGATACTCGAGACAACCCAGGATTTAAGATTAGTGGGCATCTCCTGGTCAGACGACCCGGACGTAATGATAGAAGATACCAAAAACAAAAGGACGATTTTCTTAAAAAAGGGCCAGATGATTAACAGTGAGATTAAGCTGCAAGCGGTCTTCAGGGACAAAGTTATATTGAGTTATGGGGGGGAAGAAATAGAACTAAGATGACTAATCGCCTTAAATCACGATTGTGCCGTTTTATCAAACGAAATTTGATAGTGTTGGTTACCGTTTTCTTAACCACCGCAGCTCTGAACCTTAACCTGGAAGCAGAAGACGCTTTAGCCGATGCGGCCCTGGCGCAGGAGAATAAGCCGGTTATGCCCGCGCCTTCTTCGCAAGAAGAGAGCCGGGTATCTCTGAGCCTGCGCAACATCGATATTATTGAGGCCCTGAAATTCTTCTCCATGAGATCGGGCCTTAATATCGTCCCCACGCAGAAAGTCTCAGGGCGGGTTACGCTTACGGTGGAGAATGCCCTTGTTAAGGATGTCTTTGATATAATGCTTCGCTCCAACAGCCTGGCCTACGATAAGAAGGGCGACATCTATAATGTAATGACAGAGCCCGAATACAGGCAACTCTACGGCAAGAATTTTTTCGATACCCGTCAGGTGATCATATTCCGTCTTAAATACGCCATACCCGAACAGGCCTTCAGCCTTCTGGATGCGTTAAAAAGCGACATCGGCCGCCTCCTGGTCGAGCCCGAATCAGGCGCAGTTATGCTGATAGACACACCGGAAAGAATTACTGAGGCGCAGAAGACCCTTGAGGCGCTGGAACAGAAAAACAGCGTCAAGGTATTCACTTTAAAATACGCCAAGGCCAAAGAGATAGAAGAACAACTCAGGAACCAGTTAGATTTAAAAAAAGTAGGGACGGTCAGGGCGGATGAGCGCACCAATCAGATTGTTGTCCAGACGCTGCCTGAAAGGATGAAGAATATCGAAGAGCTGATTACGAGCCTTGATAAAAAGACAAAAGCAGTGCTAATTGATACCAAAATTATAAAGATCAAATTAAGCAAGCAATCAGATACCGGAATCCAATGGGAAGGCCTGTTTAGCATCGCCAGACAATACGGTATGGCTTATATAGGGTCTTATCCTTTTAGCGCGGTGCAGGCTACCTCTGCAGCCTGGAGGTCAAGGAGCCAGGTCATGCAGGATATGGGCGGTAATGGTAATGTGGGTTCGTATCCTTTTAGCGGGACGACCTCCAATTATAGCGGCGGCTCAAAAGTTACTCCCGGCAAGAATATGCATATAGGAATAATAAGCGGAAGGCAAGATTTTGACGTCCTCTTTAATTACCTGCAGACCCTGGGCAAATCTAAGGTTATTGCGAGCCCCTCTCTGGCAGTGGTTAACAACCAGGAAGCAAAGATACATATCGGCGAACGCCGGGCATACATTACCACCACTACCACCACAGGCACCACTACCAGCACGGTATCCGAAGAAGTAACTTATGTGGATGTCGGGGTGAGATTATCCGTAATTCCGACGATAAATGACGACGGCTATATTACCATAAAAATCAAACCCGAGATCAGCAGTATCATAGGCAGTGTTACGACCTCAAGCAATAATCAAGTCCCTATTATTGATACGAACACCGCAGAGACGACGGTTATAGCCAAGGATGGCTCTACAATCATAATCGGAGGTTTGGGCAGGGAGGAGAAGACACAGGGTTCCGAACAGGTCCCTATTCTGGGCAAGATCCCGCTTTTAGGATTTTTATTCAGAAAGAGGACGGAAACAATGGAACACGTGGAACTGGTCATTATGCTCACTCCCATTATTTTTGAAGGAGATAGGTTTATCAGTACCCAGGAAACGGAAAGATTTCCGGTTAAACCTTCCAAGAAATTTGATGTCTTCCGTCCGGAAATGCCGGCCGGGCAGAGTCAGGAGCAGCCGGTTATTATTCCTCTTGTAGAAGAGTTCAAATCAAAAGGATTCAAGCCGTATGATATGGGCCAGAGGCAAGAGATTGCTAAGGTGCAGCAAGTCCAAAGCGTTTTTGTACCCCTTAAGGAAGGCCTTGAACCAAAAGGAACTAGAGCCTATAACCAATAAAAAGGTAAGAGCCGATGAATAAAATGATTCTTATTTTTATAACTCTGCTGCTGGTTACAATGCCTTCGGCCCATTGCGAAGAAAATGCTTCAGAAAATATTGCTTATGATGAAGAAATAAATACTCTTATCAATGACTTTAATGCTTTAAAGGAAGAACTTGCGCTGGCCAGGCAGGCTTATCAAAATTTGAAAGATGAATATACGGCCTCATCCAGGGGCTATGAGGCCAGATTATCCCAGCTGCAGGATGGAAAAAATAATTTGCAAAACCAGCTACAGCAGCTCAATAGTCAGCTTGGGGATTATGAAACAAAAGCCAAACAACTTCAGGCTGATAAATTTTCTTTAGCCAGCCAGCTCAGCGAGCTGAAATTAAAAGAGCAGCTTTTACAGGAACAGCTTCAACGGCTGACTTCATCCGTCTTAGACAAAGACAAATCCATCTCCGACCTCACCCAGGCCAGACAGCAATCACTGCTTGGTCTCAAAGACTACGAAAACAAACTCGCCCAGCTGCAGAGCGAGAAGGCCCTTTTAGATAATCAGCTTAAGGACCTTAAATCCAAAGAAGAGTCCTGGCAGCTGCAGCTCCAGCAACTCAGCCTAACCATACTGGATAAAAATAAAACCATCTCCGAGCTCAACCAGAACAAACAGCAATTATCTATCCAGCTCAAAGACTACGAAAACAAACTCGCCCAGCTGCAGAGCGAGAAGGTTAATTTGCAAAACCAGCTCCAGCAACTCAGCCTAACCATACTGGACAAGGACAAATCCCTTACTGAGCTTGGCCAGGAAAAACAGCAGCTCTCTCTAGAACTGCGAGACTACGAAAACAGACTCGCCCAGCTGCAGAGCGAGAAGGCCCTTTTAGATAATCAGCTTAAGGACCTTAAATCCAAAGAGGAGTCCTGGCAGCTGCAGCTCCAGCAACTCAGCCTAACCATACTGGATAAAGATAAAACCATCGCCGAGC
>Ga0315294_10000173_pt1 | contig 68446 bp, 63 predicted proteins | sample YL17G13_40_MG_FD_203626 | JGI IMG/M metagenome (GOLD analysis project Ga0315294, IMG submission 203626) | Sediment microbial communities from Yellowstone Lake, YNP, Wyoming, USA - YL17G13_40 | ecosystem: Environmental > Aquatic > Freshwater > Lake > Sediment | place: USA: Wyoming | collected... | reverse complement strand
ATACGGATACCCATACCCCCGATAACTTGCTCACCGAGGAGTTTGCCGGGATGGCGGCCGCCGGGGCCGGCCTGGAGGCGGACGAGATCGCGCAGGCCCTGGTGGTCAACCCACAGGCCTTGCTCGCACGGATGGCCCGGTAGGGCAGGCAGCGCGGGACAGGAGGCAAGCGCCTGCCCTGCGGCAGTTTTCCCGTAGGGGCGCATGGACATGCGCCCAGCGCGCTCCTCGTAGGGGCGCATAAACATGCGCCCGGTCACTTAGAACCCCGGCTCGACGGGGACGAAGGCGGTAGGCGGCTCCAGGCCGGGCAGCTCAGGGCGGGGGCGCTCCGGCTCGATCTCCAGGCGAAACTGGGCGTCATACATCTGGGCGTAGACGCCGCCGGTACGCAGCAGCCGCTGGTGGCTGCCGGTCTCCACGATCCTCCCCTCCTCCAGCACCACGATCAGGTCGGCGCGCTTGATGGTGGAAAGGCGGTGGGCGATGATGAAGGTGGTGCGCCCCTGCATCAGCTCCTCCAGGGCCCGATGGATGTAGTACTCGGACTCGCTGTCCACGGCGGAGGTAGCCTCATCCAGGATGAGGATGCGCGGGTTGGCCAGCACCGCCCGGGCGATGGCCATGCGCTGCTTCTGGCCGCCAGAGAGCTTCACTCCCCGTTCGCCGATTTCAGTGTCGTAGCCCTCGGGCAGGCCGATGATGAAGTCGTGCAGGTAAGCGGCCCGGGCCGCCGTCTCGATCTCCTGGGGGCTGGCCTCCAGGCTGCCGTAGGCGATGTTTTCCCTCACCGTGCCATTGAACAGGAAGGTTTCCTGCAGCACCAGGGCCGTCTGCCGGCGCAGGGAGCGCTGGGTAACCGCCCGCACGTCTTCCCCGTCCACCAGCACCTGGCCCTCGGTGGCGTCGTAGAAGCGGGGAATGAGGTTGACAATGCTGGTCTTGCCGGCGCCGCTGCGGCCCACTAGCGCCACCCGCTGGCCGGGCTGGGCCACCAGGTTGATATCGGTAAGCACCTCCTCCCCGCTGGCATAGCCGAAGTGCACGCCCCGGAATTCCACCATGCCCTTGACCGGGGCCAGCTCCCGGGCGTCGGGGGCGTCGGCCACGTCCGGCTCCTGGTCCAGGATCTCAAACACCCGGTCGGCGGCGGCGGCGGCCTGCTGGATGGCGTCCACCACCCGGAACAGCTCGCCGATGGGGCGGTAGAACATGTCCGCGTACATCAGGCAAGCGGCCATCGTGCCCAGGCGAAGCTCGCCCCGCAGGCATAGGTACCCGCCCACCACGATCACCCCCACGCCTCCCAGGCTGGTCAGGAAGCCCATCTTGGGATGGAAGGTGCTCCAGATGCCGATGGCCTCCACGTTGGCGTGGTAGAAGCCGGTGCTTTCGTGCTGGAAGCGCAGGGATTCGTAGTCCTCCCGGCCGAAGGCCTTGATCACCCGGATCCCGGACAGGTTGTCCTGCAGGCGGGCGTTGATGTCGCCCAGGCGGTCCCGGATCTGGCGGTACACCCGGCGGATGCGGCGGCTGAAGCGGATCACCCCCACCAGCAGGAAGGGCATGGGCAGCAGCACCACCAGGCTCAGCTTCCAGGAGAGTACGCCGAACATGAGCACGGCCACCCCGACCAGGGTGAGCACTTGCACCACCACGGTGTCGGTGGCGTGCACCACGAAGTTGTCAATGGCGGTGACGTCGTTGGAGAGCCGGGACATGGTGTCGCCGGTCTGGCGGCTGTCGTAGTAGGTGAGCGAGAGCTTCTGCAGGTGGTCGTAGAGCCGGGTGCGCAGGTCCAGGATTAGCCGCTGCCCCACCACGTGCATGATGTAGGTGCGGCGGGCGCTGAAATAGGCATTGGCACCGTAAAGCACCACCGCCCCCACACCCACCAGGGTGAGCTTGTGCAGCTGGTGGGCCAGGATTACCTGGTCAATGGCATAACGGATGAGCAGCGGCGGCAGCAGGCCGGTGCCGGCCACCATCACCATGCAGATGGTGCCCTGCACGAGCTGCGGCCAATAGGGCAGCAGCATGGGCAGCAGGCGTCGCAGCGAGCTCATGGTTGCCGGGGGGCGGGAGCGGTGGTGGCTGGCAAGCGGGAAAGCTGGCGCTTGATCTCCTGGGCCAGGTCGCTCTTGGCGTCTACCCGCAGGTAGGCCTGGTAGGCGGCTCGCGCCTGCGCGGGCTTGCCTTGCTTCTGGTAGGCCAGGCCGCAGAGGTAGTGCGCGATCGTCATCTTCGGATTTGCCCGCAGCAGCCCCTGCCAGGTGGCGATGGCCTGGTCATACTTGCCTTGCTGCTCCCGGGCCGCCCCCAGGGTGAGGGCGACTTCGTAGTCCCGGGGATTGACCTGGAGCAAGGCGCGCAGCACCGGCTCCGCCTCCGAGAAGCGGCCGGCCTTCTGGTAGGCGATGGCCAGCTCCCGGCGGAAGTCATAGATCCCGGGGGCCCGCCGCTCGGCCTCCTGCAGCACCGTGATCGCCTCCTGGGGGCGGTTGATGCGATTCAGCGAGCGGCCGAGCAGGAGGTAGGATTTCAGGTCATGGGGATCGCCCTGCAGCGCCTGCCGGTAGTAGTCAATGGCCTGCTGGTACTGGCCGAGCTGGTAGTAGCCGCCGGCGATATTGGCGAGCATTGCCGGCCACCTGGGCTCGAGCTGGCGGGCCTTCTCCCACTCCTGGAAGGCTTCCCGGTACTGGCCCTGCCGGAACAGCTCCACCCCCAGGTTGCAGTGTGCGATGGCGAGCTGGGGGCTCTCCTGCACCATGTTGGCGTAGAAGGTCATGGTGCTTCTCCAGCTCAGGTTGCGCCAGGCCGAAATGCCGCCCAGGCCGGCCAGCAGCACCACCATCGCCCCCAGCATCAGCCGGTGCAGGGAGGCCGAGCCCTCCTGGCGGGCCCAGGCCAGGGCGGCCATCCCCAGCGCCCCCGCCAGCAGGGCGATGCCGGCTGAAGGCAGGTAGATGTAGTGGTCGGCCAAGCGGGGATCGGTGGGAATCAGGGTCACCGGCAGCATAGTCACCAGGAACCACCAGCCCAGGAAGGACCACTGGCGCCGGCGCTTCCAGGCATAAACCAGCGCCGCCAGCAACAGCGCCAAGCCCAGGAAGGGCCACGGGCCGGCGGCCGCGATCTGCGGCTTGCCGAGCTGGTAGTAGAGCCGGCTGCCGCTGGGCTGGACCATCAGCCAGAGGTACCAGAGCGCGATCAGGGGCGTAGCCGAAAAGGTGGTCAGGATGTTGGCGTTGGGGAAGGGCCCGCTCATGAAGTGGCCGATAGCCAGGCGGCGGGCCGCGAAGTAGAGTGCCAGCACCACGAGGTAGGGCACGAACAGCCGCCAGCGCCAGCGCCAGCCGGCCCAGCGGGGGAGGCCGAAGGCCAGCATGCTCAGCGCCAGCACCAGGGGCAGGGTGGCCGACATCTCCTTGCTGAGCATGGCCACCCCAAACACCGCCACCGAGGCCCAGTAGGCCCCCACCCGCAGCCGGGAGCCCAGCAGGGAATAGGTGGCCAGGTAGAGCGCCAGCATGAAGTAGCAGGCGCAAATCAGGTCGGAGCGGCCGGAGACCCACGCCACCGATTCGCTGTGCACCGGCATCACCGCAAACAGCAGGCCCCCCGCCAGGGCCACCCGGCGGTCGCCCAGCACCAGCGCCCCCCACAGGAACACCAGCACCACCACGCCCAGGTGGTAGACCAGGTTGGTCAGGTGGTACCCGAAGGGATGCAGGCCCCAGAGCTGCTTGTCCACGAAGAGTGACAGGAAGATCACGGGACGGTATACCCAGGGCAGCATCAGGTACTGGGTGAACCCCTTGTACAGGGTGGACCAGGAGTCGAGGTCCCGGTTCTGGCGGATCAGGATCTGGTCGTCGCAGACAAAGCCGTTGGCCAGGCTGTTCACCGAGGTGAGCAGGCCCAGCCCCACCAGCAGCAGCACCGGTACCAGCCACCACCGGCCCTCCGGGGCAGGGGCGGCCGTGGGCTGGGGAGATGCGCCCTGCTTTGCTTTAGTGGCCAAGCCGGTCTCCAGGTGGGGATGGTAGTTACCACTACGCCGCCCGCCAGCTCATTCCTGCCCCAGGGCCCAGTTGGTGGTCCCCGCTGCCCGGGGCTCATGGTAGAATGAAGGCGCGATGGCGGCACCGATTACAGTAGGTATTCACACCCTGGGCTGCAAGGTAAACCAGTGCGATGGCGACCGGCTCTGCCGCGCCCTGCGGGCGCTGGGGCTGGAGGCGGGCGACCAGGCGCGCTCGCAGGTGCAGGTGGTCAACACCTGCTCGGTGACTGCCACCGCTGATGCCAAGAGCCGCAAGTTGATCCGCCGCCTGATCCAGGCCAATCCGGGCGCCGCCGTGGTGGTGACCGGCTGCTATGCCGAGCTGAGGCCCGAGCAATTGCAGGCCATCCCAGGGGTGACCGCGGTGGTGGGCAATGGCGGCAAGGAAAGCCTACCAGAGCTGATCCTGGCACTGGTGGCAGCGGCGCCCGGCCCTCCCCTGCCGCCGGCTCACCGCCGCTGCCGGGCCTTCGTGGGGGTGCAGGACGGCTGTGACAACTGCTGCGCCTATTGCACGGTGCCCCATGCCCGGGGCGCCATGGCCAGCCGGCCGACGGCGCAGGTGGTGGCCGAGGTGGCCGAGCTGGCGGCGGCCGGGGTGCGGGAGGTGGTGGTGTGCGGCATCCGGCTGGGTGCCTACCGGTCGCCCAGCGGAGAAGGGTTGGCCCACCTGCTGCGCGCGCTGCGCGCCACCGGCATCGAGCGTATCCGCTTCAGCTCACTGGAGCCCTGGGACGTGGACGACGACCTCCTGGCCGCGATCGCCGCCAATCCCGCCCTCTGCCCCCACCTGCACCTGCCTGCCCAATCAGGCGACGACCAGGTGCTGGCGGCCATGGGCCGGCGCAACCGGGCGGCCGACTTCCTGGCCCTGGCCGGGCGGCTGCGCCAGGCTCGGTCCGGCCTGGCCCTCAGCACCGACTTGCTGGTGGGGTTCCCGGGGGAGAGCGACCAGGCGTTTCAGCGCACCCTGGAGCTGGCGCGGCAGGCCGAGTTCTGCCGGCTGCACGTGTTCAAGTACTCGCCGCGGCCGGGAACCCGGGCGGCCGGCCTGCCCGGGCAGGTGCCGGAGCTGGAGAAGGCGCGCCGGAGCCGGCTGCTGCTGGCCCTGGGAGAGGAGCTGGCGGCCCGGTTCGCCCAGCGGCACCTGGGGAGCAGGGTGCCGGTGCTGGTGGAGCGGTGGCGGGCGGGCATTTGCCAGGGCTATGCGCCCGACTACCTGCCGGTGGAGCTGCCGGGGCGGCGGGAATGGTGCGGCCAGGTGGTGGAGACTGAGATTATGAGCGCGGCGGGCGGCCGGGCGATGGGCCGGCCGGGATAGGTGGAGCAGATGGTGATAGGCGTGCCCAAGGAGATCAAGGACGGCGAGAACCGGGTAGGCATGACCCCGGCCGGGGTGACCACCCTCTGCCGCCGCGGCCACCGCCTGCTGGTGGAGGTGGGCGCCGGCCTGGGCAGCGGCATGGAGGATGACGAGTACCGGGCGGCAGGGGCGCAGGTGGTGCCCCAGGCCAGCCAGGCCTGGTCGGCCGACCTGGTGGTCAAGGTGAAGGAGCCCCTGCCCGCCGAGTATCCCCTGCTGAGGCCGGGGCTGGTGCTTTTCACCTACCTGCACCTGGCCTCCTCGGAGGGGCTGACCCGCGCCCTCCTGGAGCGGGGGGTGGTGGGCATCGGCTATGAGACGGTGCAAACCGAGGCTGGCGCCCTGCCCCTGCTCACCCCGATGAGCGAGATCGCGGGCAAGATGTCGGTGCAGGTGGGGGCGCACTACCTGCAGGCCGGCAACGGCGGCCGGGGCCTGCTCTTGGGCGGGGTGCCGGGAGTGCCGCCGGCGGAGGTAGTGATCCTGGGCGGGGGCGTGGTGGGCATCAACGCGGTGAAGGTGGCCATGGGCATGGGCGCCCACGTCACCGTGCTGGACGTCAACCACGACCGGCTGCGTCACCTGGACGACCTGATGCACGGCAAGCTCACCACCGTCTATTCCAACCCCTACACCATCGAGCGCTCGGTGCTCTACGCCGACCTGGTGATCGGGGCGGTGCTGGTGCCAGGGGCGCGGGCACCCAAGCTGGTGAGCAAGGAGACGGTGGCCCGCATGCGCAAGGGGGCGGTGATCGCGGACGTGGCGGTGGACCAGGGGGGCTGCGTGGAAACCATCCGCCCCACCAGCCACTCCCAGCCCACCTACCAGGTGGACGGCATCATCCACTATGCGGTGCCCAATATCCCCGCCGCGGTGCCCCGCACCGCCACCCACGCCCTTGCCAACGCCACCCTGCCCTACCTGGTGCAGTTGGCGGACCTGGGGGCGGCGCAGGCGGCCCGGGAGAGCGCCGAGCTCGCCCGCGGGGTAAACGTGGCGGAGGGCCGGGTGGTGCATCCCGGGGTGGCAGAGGCCTTTGCCCTGCCCCGCGCTCCCTGGCCTACAGGAAAAGCCTGAGCACCCACTGGAACATGCCAAACACCCACTGCAGCACCGGGTCCAGGAAGGTAAACCCAAAGCCCACCAGCAGCAGCAACACCAGCGCCATGCCAAAGGGCTCCATCCGGTCCAACTGCTGCGCTGCCCGCTCCGGCAGCATCCAGGCCAGCACCCGGCTGCCGTCCAGGGGCGGGATAGGCACCAGGTTAAATACCATCAGCACCACGTTGATGGTGAAGCCGTAGAACATCATACCCGCTACCAGGCCCATGCTGCCTGGCCACCGCAGGCTAACCTGCAGCAGCCCCATCCACAGCCAGGCCTGCAGGAAGTTGGCCAGGGGCCCGGCAATCCCGGTTAGTGCCATGCCCGCCCGCCGGTCCCGGAAGTTCCAGGCGTTGATGGGCACCGGCTTCGCCCAGCCGAAGCCAAACCCCAGGAAGACCACGGAGATCACGTACACCAGGGCCCCCGCCGGGTCGAAATGACGGCGGGGGTCCAGGGAGATGCGGCCCGCGTGGCGAGCGGTGGGGTCCCCCAGGCGATCGGCCACCCAGGCGTGGGCCAGCTCGTGCAGGACGATAGCCAGGGCAAAGCCGGGAATGCCCAGCAGCAGGGCGAGCAGGGCGTTGGTGACGCTGCCGAAAATGCTTGGTGCCCTCCTTGACGCCGACGCCTGCGGGCAACCGGCCTGTTTCATTTTACCGCGCCCGCCCTCTCCCGGGCAAGGCAAGGGCGTGCCGAGCCTCTCAAGACACGGGCACGGGAACAGCGGCCAGCACTTCCGCCACCAGCTCTTCCGGCGAGAGCTTCCTGGCCCGGGCCTCGGGCTTGGTGATGAGCCGGTGCGCCAGCACCGCCGGGGCCATCTCCTTCACGTCGTCAGGGAGCACAAAGTCGCGCCCGGAGAGGGCGGCCCAGGCCTGGGCGGCCCGCAGCAGACCCAACGAACCCCGGGGGCTGGCTCCCAGGGCGATCAGGGGGTGGCTGCGGGTGGCGGTGACCACCTCCACCAGGTAGGCCTTGAGCGAAGGCTCCACAAACACCTCCTTGACCGCCTGCTGCAGGGCCAGCACCTGGGAGACCCCCGCCACCGGCTGCAGGGTGTTGATGGGGTGGTCCTTCATCTGCCGGTCCAGGATGGAGACCTCCTCGGCGGGTCGGGGATAGCCGATGCTGATGCGCATCAGGAAGCGGTCGAGCTGGGCCTCGGGCAGGGGGTAGGTGCCGTGGTACTCGATGGGGTTCTCGGTGGCGATCACCAGGAAGGGCTGGGGCAGGGGATGGGCCACGCCGTCCACGGTGACCTGTCCCTCGGCCATGCATTCCAGCAGGCTGGACTGGGTCTTGGGGGTGGCCCGGTTGATCTCGTCGGCCAGCACGATGTTGGCAAACACCGGCCCCGGCCGAAACTCGAACTCGACAGTTTTCTGGTTGAAAATGGAGGTGCCGGTGACGTCGGCGGGCAGCAGGTCGGGGGTGAACTGGATGCGCTTGTAGGTACAGCCCAGGGCCCGGGCCAGGGCGCGGGCGAGCATGGTCTTGCCGATGCCGGGGATGTCCTCGATCAGCAGGTGGCCGCCGCAGAGCGCGGACACCAGCGCAAGCTGCACCACCCGGTGCTTGCCCACGATCACGATCTCCACCCCCGTCAGAATCTGGCTGCAGGTCGCTGACAGCTCCTGGGCGTCCATGTCACCTCCCGGTAGGCAACGGCGGCCGGCGCCGCCTGGCCCTTGATTATAGCAGCGGGGGGCACCCTTCACAACGCCGCCGCGGGCAGCCAGGCGGCAATCCGGGAACTGGACCCGGTGGGGGCCGCATTGCCAGCGGGGGCGGGAGGGGGGTATAATGAGCCATCTTCCCGCCGCGGCGCAACAGGTGAAGCGAGCCTACATCTGGGCAGAGACGGCGACCCCGGAGGCGGCATGCGGGCAGAGCTGGTTTCCATCGGCACGGAGCTGCTGCTCGGCCAGATTGTGGATACCAACGCCGCCTACCTGGCGGCCAAGTTAGCCGAGATCGGCGTCGGAGTTTACTTCAAGAGCACGGTAGGGGATAACCTGGAGCGCATGCAGGCGGTGCTGCGCCAAGCTCTGGCGCGCTCGGAGGCGGTGATCTGCACCGGCGGGCTGGGCCCCACCGCTGATGACCTCACCAGCCAGGCCCTCGCCGCCGTCACCGGCACCCAGCTGGTGCTGCACCAGCCCTCCCTGGACCATATCAGGCAGCTTTTCCACTCCCGTCACCTTCCCCTCCTGGAAAGCCACCGCAAGCAGGTCATGATCCCCGCCGGCGCCCTGCCTCTGCCCAATCCCGTGGGCAGTGCCCCCGGCTACCTGCTGGAGCACGAGGGCAAGCTGCTGGCCGCCCTGCCCGGGGTGCCCTCAGAGATGCGGGCCATGGCGGAGGCCACGCTGCTGCCCTACCTGGCGGCCCGGGTGGGCGGCGAGACCGTGATCAAGTCCCGGGTGCTCAAGTTTGCCGGCATCGGCGAATCCATGCTGGAGGAGCGCACCCGTGACCTGTTCGCTACCTGGGAAAACCCCACCCTCGCCTACCTGGCCAAGGCCGGCGAGGCCCACCTGCGCATCACCGCCCGCGCCGATTCCCGGGCCCGCGCCGAGCAGATGATCGGCGAGCTGGAGCGGGAGGTGCTGGCCCGCCTGGGCGAGGCCTGCTTCGGAGCCGACGACCAGACCCTGGAGGGGGCGGTGGGGGGGCTGCTGCGCGAGCGAGGGCTGAGCCTGGCTACCGCCGAATCTTGCACCGGGGGCATGCTGGGCGACCGCATTACCAGCATTCCAGGCAGCTCCGCCTACTACCAGGGCGGGGTGGTCGCCTACAGCAACCGGCTCAAGGTGGAGCTGCTGGGAGTACCCGAGCCCACCATCGCCGAGCACGGCGCGGTAAGCGCCGAAACCGCCCTGGCCATGGCCCAGGGGGCCCGCCGCTGCCTGGGGGCCGACCTGGCGGTCGCCATTACCGGCGTTGCCGGCCCCGGCGGTGGCACCCCCGCCAAGCCGGTGGGCCTGGTTTATGTGGCCCTTGACGATGGGGCGGCGGCCGCCGCCCACGACCACCAGTTTGGCGGCGCCCGGCAGGAGATCAAGCTGCGCTCCACCCAGGCGGCGCTCACCATGCTCTGGCAGCGACTGAAGAGGCAGTAAGGTGCGGCTGTTCGTGGCGGTGAATATCGCGGAAGGGGTGCGCCGGCGGCTGGCGGCGGCGCAGGCCCGCCTGGTGGCCACCGGGGCGGACGTGAAGTGGACCGACCTGGCCGGGTTCCACTTCACCCTCAAGTTCCTGGGCGAGGTGGAGGAGAGCCGGGTGGGGCAGGTGCAGGAGGCGGCCGCGGCGGCGCTGTGGGGGCAGGGGTCCTTCCGCCTGGCCCTGGGCGGGGTGGGCGGATTCCCCAGCGCCCGTGCCCCCCGGGTGGTGTGGGTGGGCGTGCGCGAAGGAGAGCAGGCCCTGGCCGATCTGGCAGCGGCGCTGGAGGCGGCGCTGGAGCCCCTGGGCTTTGCCCGGGAGCAGCGGCCCTACAGCGGGCACCTCACCCTGGGCCGCGTACGCACTCCCCGGGGCCGGGAGGCGCTGGCGGCGGCGATGGCAGCGCTGGCAGACCAGGACTTTGGCGGCATGGCCGTGGAGAAGGTGGAGCTGATGCAAAGCAGGCTCTCCCCGCGGGGAGCCGCTTATAGCCCGGTAGCAGCGTTCCAGTTAGGCAGCCGGTAAGGCGGAGAGGCGGAGGTCATGGGAGAGCGGGACAAGGCAAAGGCGCTCGAGCTGGCGCTGGCGCAGATTGAGAAGCAGTTCGGCAAGGGGTCGGTGATGCGCCTGGGGGAGGCGAGCGCCCGCATGGCGGTGGAGGTGATCCCCAGCGGGTCGCTGGCCCTGGACCTGGCGCTGGGGGTGGGGGGCCTGCCCCGGGGCCGCATCATAGAAATCTTCGGCAACGAAGCCTCGGGCAAGACCACGCTCGCCTACCACGTGATCGCCGAGGCGCAGCGGCAGGGAGGGGTGGCGGCTTTCATTGACGCCGAGCATGCCCTGGACCCCAGCTATGCTCGGGCGGTAGGGATGAACGTGGACGAGCTGCTGCTCTCCCAGCCCGACACCGGCGAGCAGGCGTTGGACATCGCCGACATGCTGGTGCGCAGCGGGGCGGTGGATGTGTTCGTGGTGGACTCAGTGGCGGCGCTGGTGCCCCGGGCAGAGCTGGAGGGGGAGATGTCGGACTCCCACGTGGGGCTGCAGGCGCGGCTGATGTCCAAGGCCCTGCGCAAGCTGGCGGGGTCGCTCAGCAGCACTCACACCGCGGGCATCTTCATCAACCAGATCAGGGAGAAGATCGGGGTGATGTTTGGCAACCCGGAGGTGACCCCCGGCGGGCGGGCGCTCAAGTTCTGGGCGTCCGTGCGCATTGAGCTGCGGCGACTGGAGTCGCTGAAGCAGGGGACGGAGGTGATCGGCGGCCGCACCCGGGCCCGGGTGCTCAAGAACAAGGTGGCGCCCCCCTTCCGCGTGGCCGATTTCGATATTATCTACGGCAAGGGCATTTCCCGGGGAGCCGGCCTGCTGGATGTGGGGTCGGCCTTGGGTATGATCAGCAAGACAGGTAGTTTCTTCTCCTACGGGGAGACCCGGCTGGGCCAGGGGCGGGACCACGCCCGCGAGTTCCTGGAGAGCCACCTGGAGCTGGCGGACGAAATCGAGGCGCAGATCCGAGGCAAGGCCGGCAGCAAGCCAGTGGAGCCCGCGGCAGTCCCGGAGGTCCCCGAGTACGGGGAGGAGTGAGAGCGGGGCAGGGCGGCAGGTGAGAGCACCGGGCAAGTCAAAGAATAGGAAGGGCCGCGCCAGCGGGCCTGGCCCCACTGCCGAGCCCGCCTCGGAACTGGAGCGGGCAAAGGGGTATTGCCTGCGCCTGCTCTCCTACCGGCTGCGCAGCGAGCAGGAGCTGCGGCGGGCGCTGGAGCGGCGGGGGGTATCGCCTGCGGTCAGGCAGAGCTGCCTGCAGCGGCTGCAGGAACTGGGCCTGGTGAACGACCAGGAGTTTGCCAGGGCGTGGGTGGAGAGCCGCCTGTCGGGCAGTATCGTGGGCAGGAACCGGCTGTTGGCCGGCCTGAGCAGGCTCGGCGTGGACAAAGAGATTGCGAGCGAGGCGGTGGCGGCCCTGGCGCCGGAGGCGGCGCAGGCCGAGCACGCGCGGAAGCTGGCAAGCAGGCGGCTGGGTACGGGCCTCCTGGACCAGAAGGCCAAGGGGCGGCTCGCCCGGCTGCTGGTAGGGCGGGGGTTCTCCCCGGCGGTGGCCTACCAGGTAGTGCGTGGCTTGGAGCGCGAGGGGCATTAGCTCCCCGCTCAGTGGACCTTGAAATAGATGCCGGTAGCGACCAGGCGGGGTGCACCCTGCGCCACCTCGCCGGTCGTGGGCATGAAGGAGTGCACTATGTTGACGCCAGTATACGTTGCCTTGGCCGCGGCATACGCCTTGGCCCTGGGCCTGGCCTGGCTGCTGTGGCGAAGCCACCGTGCCGTCAGGGACAAGGCCAAAGAGGCAACCAAGCTATGGGATCAAGCGCAGAAAGAGATAGCTGGGTTGAAAAAGGCGGCGCTGCTGGAGGCCAAGGATGAGGGCCACCGGCTGCGCCAGGAGATCGAGCAGGAGAACCGGGAACGACGCAACGAGCTGCAGCGTGCGGAAAGGAGACTGGTAGCCAAGGAAGAAGCGCTCGACCGCAGGCTGGAAAACCTGGAGCGCAAGGAAAAGGAAGCGGCCGCCAAGGAGCAGGACCTGGAGCGCATGGCCGCCGAGCTGGCCGAGCTGCAGGCGCGTGAGCGCATGGAGCTGGAGCGGCTCAGTGGCGTTACCACCGAGGAAGCCACCCAGATGCTGCTCAAGGCGGTGGAGATCGAGAGCCGGCACGAATGTGCCAAGCTCGCCAAGCAGATTGAGGACGAAACGCGGGAGAAGGCGGAAAAGGAAGCCCGCAAGATCATCACCCTCGCCATTCAGCGCTGCGCCGTGGACCAGGCGGCGGAAACCACCGTGTCGGTGGTGCCGCTCCCCAACGACGAGATGAAGGGGCGCATCATCGGCCGGGAAGGCCGCAACATCCGCGCCTTCGAGGCCGCGAGCGGGGTGGACCTGATCATTGACGACACGCCGGAGGCGGTGGTGATCTCCGGCTTTGATCCCGTGCGCCGGGAAGTGGCCCGCTCTGCCCTCACCAAGCTCATCGGCGACGGGCGCATCCACCCTGGCCGCATCGAGGAAGTGGTCGCCAAGGCCAAGGCGGAGACCGAGGAGAAAATCCGCGAGGCCGGCGAGCAAGCGGTGATGGAAACCGGGGTCACCGGCCTGCACCCGGAGCTGGTGCGCCTGCTGGGCAAGCTGCACTTCCGCACCAGCTACGGCCAGAACGTGCTCGACCATGCCATCGAGTGCACCCACCTGGCCGGAGCCATGGCCGCCGAGCTGGGAGCGGACGTGCCCATCGCCAAGCGCGCCGCCCTGCTCCATGACATCGGCAAGGCCGTAGATTTCGAGGTGGAGGGGCCGCACGCCGCCATCGGGGTGGAGCTGGCCAAGCGCCACCACGAATCGGCAGAGGTGATGCACGCCATAGCCGCCCACCACGGGGAGGAGGAGTTTGCCTCCGTGGAGGCGGTGCTGGTGCAGGTAGCGGATGCCATCTCCGCCGCCCGCCCGGGTGCCCGCCGGGAAACCCTGGAAACCTACATCAAGCGCCTGGAAAAGCTGGAGAAGATCGCCGATTCCTGCCCCGGGGTGGAGAAGTCCTTCGCCATCCAGGCGGGGCGGGAAATCCGGGTGATGGTGAAGCCGGAGGCGGTGGATGACCTGCTGGCCGCTAAGCTGGCCAAGGACGTGGCGCATAGCATCGAAAACGAGCTGCAATACCCGGGCCAGATCAAGGTGACCGTGATCCGGGAAACACGGGCGGTGGAATATGCGAAATAGGGCCTGGGCGGCGCCCCCACAGGCAGGCAGGCGGGAAGGGGGCGGCCCGGCGCATTGACCATCCTTTTCATCGGTGATGTGGTGGGCCGGCCCGGGCGGCGGGCGGTGCAGAAGGTGCTGTGCCAGCTGCGGCTGGCGGACGCGCCCGATCTGGTGATCGCCAACGGCGAAAACGCGGCCGCCGGCTTTGGCATCACCCCCGCGGTGGCGGCCGAGCTGTTCGAGGCGGGCGTGGACGTGATCACCATGGGCAACCACGCCTGGAGCAAGCGGGAAACTTACGATCTTTATCGCCAGGAGCCGCGTTTGTTGCGTCCAGCCAACTATCCGCCCCAGGACCCGGGCAGGGGTGATGGCGTATATACGGCCCGGGACGGCACCACGGTAGGAGTGCTTAACCTGCAGGGCCGCATCTACATGGAGGCCATAGACTGCCCTTTTCGGGTGGGGCAGGCGGCGGTGGAGGAGCTGCGGGAGCAGACGCCAGTGATCGTGGTGGACATGCACGCCGAGGCTACCAGCGAAAAGATGGCGATCGCCTACCTGCTGGACGGGCTGGTCAGCGCGGTGGTGGGCACCCATACCCACGTTGCCACCACGGACGCTCGCCTGCTCCGGGGAGGCACCGCCTACATCACAGATGTCGGCATGACGGGACCGGTCGAGTCCATCCTGGGAGTGCAACCGGAGCTGATTATCGAGCGGTTTGTCAATCGCATGCCGAATAAATTCGAAATCGCTGGGGGACCTGCGGTGCTGCAGGGCGTATTGATAGAGGTTGACCCGTATTCCGGGAGGGCCACCTACATCCGCAGGATCGAGGAAAGCTCGGAGGAGTGAACCGGTAGAGACGCAGGCGGTATTCCACTGGAGGCAGGGGGCAACTAATGGAAGTACTAAGGGTATCCTCAAAGTCAAACCCCAATGCTGTCGCAGGCGCTCTGGCGGGAGTAATCAGGGAAAAGGGTGGAGCGGAGCTGCAAACCATCGGGGCAGGAGCGCTCAACCAGGCGGTTAAGGCGCTGGCCATCGCCCGCGGTTTCATGGCCCCCTCCGGCGTGGACCTGATCTGCCGGCCCGCCTTCGCCGACATCCAGGTGGACGGCCAGGAGCGCACCGCCATTAGGCTCATGATCGAGCCCAAGTAGCTGATCTCGGTGGGGCTACCTGCCGCCGGGCGGCAGCAGTGCCGGCCGCCGCGGTGTAGCTCATGACGGCCCAGGAACCCAGGAACCCAGGAGTGACTGACCCTTTCCAGGATTGGCAGCAGCGCGTAACCGAACTGCTCGCAGCATACGCACACAAGGTCTCGCATGGCAACCTGCGCAGCCACTGCTTCCACTGGCAGGGCGAGGGCCAGGCCATCACCAACCTGGCGGTGGTGTACGAGCTCCCGGGCGGCTCCTCCAGTCAGCTCAACCAGTCCTTCCACCACCGGGAGCAGGTGATCCATTTCCTCAACGGCCAGGGCGAGGAGTGCCTCACCTCCGACCCCGCCCAGGCCGCCGCCTGGCTGGCAGAGGCGGTGCACCACATCCCCGCCCGGCGCGCCCAGTCCTTGCGGGAGCAGATTGAGCGCTGGTTCGGCGAAGGCAAGTCCTGCCCGGAGATCTTCCGCGAGATCAACCAATTCCTGCAGACCGATTTCCGGGGCGGCACTCTCACCCACGCCGAGCTGAAGGCCGGCATCCGCTATGTGCTGGAGGTCGCCCGCCGCCCCCCTCCCCCGTAGGGCAGGAGCTTGCTCCTGCCCGCCCCCCCTCTTGACAGGCCGTGCTACAATCAAACAGAGGTTCGCTAAACCTCCCGGCACCTTCACAATCAGGCACTGCCTCCGCTGCCCGCTCACAATCAAGACGGCCCGCCTCGCCTCAGGGAGGCAAAACCGCGCAAAACCGCTACCAACTTGAGGCATGCTCGCCTCACCATCGCGACAAACCGCGACCGCCCGCCCCCTCCTCCCCCTTCATTCGGAGCCGGCCGGCCCTGCCGGCCAACCAGGAATCCCGCTCCCCTCTTTTCCCTCCCCGCGGTCCCCGCCCCACCGGGGCAGGTAGGGCCGGCCGCATGCCGAAAGAAGCGCCCGTGAGCACCGTGATCTTCCTGGGCACCGGCGGCGCCCGGGTGATGGTGTCCCGGCAGCTCCTGGCCTCCGGCGGCCTGTGGCTGGACCTGGATGGGGTGCAGATGGCCCTGGATCCCGGTCCCGGCGCCCTGGTGCAGGCTACCAAGCGCAAGCTTAACCCCACCAAGCTGGACGCCATCCTGCTCAGCCACCGCCACCTGGACCATGCCGGCGACGTCAACGCTATGATTGAGGCCATGACCACCGGGGGCCTGGAGCCCCGGGGCGCCCTCTTTGCTCCCCGCCAGGCGCTGGAGGAGGACCCGGTGGTGCTGCGCTACGTGCGGGCCTACCTGCGCCGCGTGGTGGAGCTGCAGGAGGGGGGCGAGTACCAGGTGGGCCTGGTCACCTTTCGCACCCCCCTGCGCCACCAGCATCACGACGCCGAAACCTATGGCTTCGTTTTCCAGACCTCCGGCGGCTCTTTGGCCTACCTGCCCGACACCCGCTACTGCGACCGGCTGGCGCCGGCCTACCAGGCGGACTACCTGATCATGAATGTGGTGCTGCTGGAGCCGCGGCCGATTGACCACCTGTCGGTGCCTGACGCCGCCCGCCTGATTGCCGCCATCCGCCCCCGCCAGGCGATCATCACCCATTTCGGCATGACCATTTGGCGCGCTCATCCCTGGGAGGTGGCGAAGCTGCTGAGCGAGGAGACGGGAGTGCCGGTGAGCGCCGCCCGGGACGGCATGCGCTTCCAGTTCTGACTAAACGCGCTGCCGCAGGTGCTCCAGCGCCAGCCACCCCAGCGCCGGCCCCACCGCCGTCACCTGGATGGGCTCCTGCTCAAAGCCGTGGTCCTGGTTGGACCAGCGCCAGGAGCGCAGGGAAAGGGGATCCCCGCTGTGCACGGACACGATCAGGTAGGAGTAGCTGGGCCAGGCCTTCTCCACGTCCCGACCAGAGGGCAGGGGTGCCGCGTCCGGGTGGGAGTGGTAAAACCCCAGGATTTGCGCCCGGCAGGCACGCAGCTGGCGCAGCAGCTGGTGCAGGTCGCGGGGATCAATCTCGTAGCTGTCCCGGGTGCCCCGGGGGGCGGTGTTGCGGGTGCGGTGCACCGCGGTCACCCGGCGGGCGCCGTCGTTCACACCCACCAGCACCCCGCAGCATTCCTCCGGGTAGCTGTCGCGGGCGTGCTTTTCGATTCGCAGCAGGTGGGCGGTGCTCAGCACCAGCATTGCGGGCTCTCCACTGCTCTTAGACGCTGCAACCGGCCGGTTTGTTTCCTGGGCAGAGGTCTGCGGGCCTTCCTGCTCAACTACACTTTGAGATTACCCTGGGAACAGGCGGGCGAAACCCGGGAGCCAGGCGGCGGGGAGGGTGAGCCGGCGCCGCAGCGAATCCTAACCTGATGTGGCCGGCGGCGTGGGCACGGACATCATGCTTAGCCTGGGCCACCGGCAGCGCGGCGAGTACGCCCTGTGGCACGGGGGTGAGGCGTGAAGCTCTTTACGGCGGCCCAGATGAGGGCGGTGGATCAGGCGGCACAGGAGCGCGGCCTGCCGGGCGTGTTGCTCATGGAGCGGGCGGGGCGGGCGGTGGTGCAGGCAGCCGGGGAGGAGCTGGGCGACTGCTGGCTGGGGCGGTCGGTGCTGGTGCTGTGCGGCCCGGGCAACAACGGCGGCGATGGCTTCGTGGTGGCCCGCTTGCTGGCCGGGGCCGGCGCCAGCGTGCAGGTGGTGCTCTCCGGCGCCGCCGACCAGCCCCGCAAAAGGGGGCCTAACCGGCTCAAGGGTGAGGCCGCCCATCACCTGCAGCTCCTGCGCCAGGAGGGGGTGGCCGTCTGGGCAGTGGATGCCCCCTGGGAGCAGTGCTCCGCCCGCCCCCAAGTGCAGCAGGCGGCCGCCGAGGCTGACCTGGTGGTGGACGCCCTGCTCGGCACCGGCATCTCCGGGGAGGTTACCGGCCCCACCGCCGACCTCATCCGCCTGGCGAACCGCGCCGGGGAGGCGGGCACGCCGGTGGTGGCGGTGGACGTGCCCTCGGGCATTGACGCCGACACCGGCCGGGTAGCCGGGGTGGCGGTGCGGGCTTGCCTCACCGTGACCATGATCGCCCCCAAGCTGGGGCTGGCTTGCTACCCGGCGGCCGAGCACGTGGGCAAGCTGGTGGTAGCCTCGCTGGGGGTGCCGGCCGACTTGCTGGCGGCGGCGCCGGCCGAGGCCACCCTGCTCGATCCCGGCCTGGTGCGCGCCTGGCTGCCGCCGCGCCCCCCCGCGGCCAATAAGGGCGATTTCGGCAGCGTGCTGGTGGTGGCAGGCTCGGTGGGCATGACCGGGGCGGCCTGCCTGGCCGCAGAGGCGGCGCTGCGGGCGGGCGCGGGCATCGTGCGCCTGGCCGTGCCGGCCCGCGTGCACGACATCCTGGAGGTGAAGACCACCGAGGTAATCACCGTGCCCCTGCCCGATACCCCGGCCGGCAGCCTGGCGGCGGCGGCCCGGGAACCGCTGTGCGAGCTGGCGGCCGGAAGCACGGTGGCGGCCGTAGGCCCGGGACTCTCCCGGGAGCCGGAGACCGCCGCCCTGGTGCGCGAGCTGGTGGGGGCCTTCCGCCTGCCCCTGGTGCTGGATGCCGACGGGCTGAACGCCCTGGAAGGGCACCGCGACCTGCTGGCGGCCAGATCCGATCCCACCGTGATCACGCCCCACCCCGGGGAGATGGCCCGCCTCTGCCAGAGCACGCCGGCCCAGGTGCAGGCCGACCGGGTGGCGGCCGTGCGCCGCGCCAGCCGGGATTTCGGCTGCGTGGTGGTGCTCAAGGGCGCCCGCACCCTGGTGGCTGATGAGCAGGGCACGCTGCTGGTCAATCCCACGGGCAACTCGGGCATGGCCACCGGGGGCACGGGCGACGTGCTCACCGGGCTGATCGCGGGGCTGATGGCGCAGGGAGCGCCCCCGCTGCGGGCGGCGGGCATGGCCGCCTACCTGCACGGCCTGGCGGGCGACCTGGCGGCCGAGCAGGTAACCGGCTACTGCCTGGTGGCCGGGGAGGTGCTGGCCATGCTGGGCCCGGCTTTCCACGCGGTGCTGACCGGCAGCGGCCCCACCCCCTATGGCGAGGTGAGCGGGGAATGAGGGGAGGGCGCACGGCATGAACGCGGTGGTGGCCCTGCTCCTGGCCGCGCTGCTGGGAGGCCTGGCCGGGAGCGGCACGGCCGAGAAGGCAATCGAGAAGGGGCTGCGGGATACCTTCCACCCCCAGCGGGTGCAGGTAAACCTGCGCCGGGGGCACCGCTCGCCTTTCTCCAGGACCATGGACCGGCTGGAGATCAACCTGGCAGGCTTTCGCAGCCAGGGCGACTCGGGGGGCCTTTCCCTCCAGGGCGGCCACGCCCTGATGGCGGCGAAGGTGGGCCGGGTGGTGATCAAGGCGGCCGATTTCGAGGTGGGCGGCCTGCCGGTGAAGGAGATGGAGCTCACCCTGGCCGACCTGCGCTATGACCTGTGGCGGGCGCTCTGGAACCGCAAGCTGCGCCTGCTCGGCTTTGACCCCAAGGAGAGCGAGCTCGTCCTCACCTTTACTGCCCAGGGCCTGCAGCGCTTCCTGGCGCCCCGGGTGACCGAGCTGCAGCACCTGGCCATCACCCTGCACGACGGCCGGGTGGAGGTGGCAGGGCGGGCCCAGGCCTCCTGGCTGCGCATACCGGTGCGGCTGTCGGGGCGGCTGGAGCCGCAGGGGGGCGCCATTTACCTGCGCGACCCCACGCTGGCGGTGAGCATGGTGCCCATCCCCGGCTTTCTCACCGAGCGCATCCTGGCCCAGATCAACCCCCTGGTCAATCTGAACCAGGAGGTGAAGGGGCCACTGCGCCTGCAGATGCGATTTGTGCTGGTTAGAGCCACCGGGCTGACATTGCGAGCCGGAATTTCGCCCACCAAGAGCTGATGCTTGGCGGCATGGCACGGTTCTTGCGACATGTTTCTGCCGCAAGTACCTGAAGGTGGTGGGGATAGAGGCCATGCCGGAGCACCTCTCGTTACAGGCACAGCTTCTCATCAGCGCGGCGATCGTCGTCTCTACCCTTGCCACCTTTGCCTGGCGGTTCTCCCGCAGCACCCTCTGGCTGAAGGCTTTCCTGGCGGTATTCCTGCTCGACCAGGCATGCAAGGAGGCGCTGGTGCCCGTGCTGGCTGGCCACCCGCCCCTGGTGCTGCTGGGCGGGCAGCTCTGGCTGGTATATGCGGAAAACCACCTGCCGGGTTTCGGCAGCAACTGCCAGTGGCTGCTGGCCCTGGTGCTGTGCTCGCTGCCCATGACCCTGCGCCTGCAAAAGCAGCTGGCGCAGCTCGGCTACCAGATGAGCGATTACGCGGAGGCGGCGGTGGGCCTGACCCTGGGGGGCTTGGCGGCGATCGCCTGCGACCGCCTGGCCAAGGGGTATGCCGTGGATTTCATCCAGTTCGGGGCGGCGGGCGGGTTTGTCTATAACCCGGCCGACCTGGCCGTGCTCCTGGCCGGGGGCGTGGTGGCCTTGCGGCTGATTCACCTGGTGGCTACCGGCCAGCTCCGCCAGGCAGTCCAGCTCGCGGCGGTAAACGCCAGCAAGTGCGATCGCTAATGGCCGGTGCATCTCCCTGGAGCCAGATAGAGCCCCACCTGTGGCGCATGCCGGCACGCGTGCTGGCCGAGGCCGCAGCCAAGGACTGCTTCCCGGCCACGGTGGCGGCGCTCGCTTGCGGCTACCGGGCCGCCGAGGCGCTGCGGGAGCTGGCGAGCACCGCCAATCCCTGGGCCCTGGCCAGCTTCCTGGGGGTGGCGGTGCAGCACGCAGCCCGGCCGCCCGCCGCCGGCTTCACCCCCCGGCTGCGCAGCGAATACCTGCCCGACCAGGGCAAGGTGATCCTCTACGCGGAGCCCCTGGTCGAGCTGGCGGCGCTCATCTACCTACACAGCCCGCGCTTTGGCCACCTGGACCTGCCGGCGCTGCACCTGGCGCACGAGCTGTTCCACCACCTGGAATGCGCCCGCCGGGACCTGGTGCCCTCAGCGCTGGCCAGCCGGCCCCTGAGCGAGCTGGCGGCCCATGCCTTTGCCCAGGCCCTGCTCGACCTGGACTTCTTCCCGGTGGAGCTCGACCTCTTGCATGCGCCTGCCGCCCCCGAGCAGCCCGCACCCGCCCTGGCCCCCGCCGGCGAGGACGCCCGGTAGTCAGATCACCAGCCGCCCCAGCATCAGCGCCACCAGCACGCTCAGCAGCACCACCGTGGCCCACACCACCAGGTTGTAGAGGGGCCCGTTGGTGTGCTTCCCCATCAGGCGGCGGTTGTTCACCAGCCGCAGCATGAACACCAGGGTCACCGGCAGCAGCATGCCGTTGATCACCTGGCTGGCCACCATCACCGCCATCAGGTTCACCCCCGGCATCAGCACCAGCCCGGCCCCCGCCCCGATGATCAGGGTAAACAGCCCAAAGAAGCGGGGAGCGTCGGCAAAACGCTCGTTGACTCCGCTGGGCCAGCCGAAGGCCTCGCTCACCGCGTAGGCGGTGGACAGGGGCAGCACCGAGGCTCCCAGCATGGAGGCGCCAAACAGCCCCAGCGCAAACAGGTACTTGGCCTGTGCCCCCGCCACCGGCCCCAGTGCCCGGGCGGCATCGGCCGCGGTCTCGATGGGCATCCCCTGGAGCTGGGTGGCGGCAGCCACGATGATGAAAAAGGCGATGGCATTGGCCGCCAGCGCCCCTGCCACCACGTCCAGGCGGGCGAGCGGATACTGGGTGGGGTTGACCCCCTTCTCCACCATGGAGGACTGCAGGTAGAACTGCATCCAGGGGGCGACCGTGGTGCCGGCGGTAGCGATGGCGAGGGCGAACCACTCCGGGTCGAGGGAGAACCACTCCCGGCTGGGCACCAGCATGGTGTGGAACACCTGGCCCCAGTGCGGCCGGGCCAGCAGCGCCGCCGCCACGTAGGCCAGGAAGGCGCTGGTGAGCACCAGGAAGATGCGCTCCACCCCCCGGTAGCTGCCCCGGGTAATCAGCCCCCAGGTGACCAGAGCAGCCAGGGGCACGTTGACCCAAGGCACGGCCAGCCAGTTGAGGGGGTAGGGCAGGTGCTCGGTGAGGATACCCACGCTGGCGGCAATGCCGGCGAACTCAGCTACCGCGGTGGCCATGGCGCCGGAGAGCAGGGCCAGCATCGCCACCAGGGTCCAGCGCACGCCAAATTGCTCGCGGATCAGGTCGCTCAGGCCCTTGCCGGTGACCGTGCCCATGCGGGCGGCCATTTCCTGCACCATCACCAGGCTGAAGGTGAGGAATCCCAGCAGCCACAGCAGCCGGTAGTCGAAGCGCGCCCCCAGCACGGTATAGGTGGCGATACCGCCCGCGTCGTTGCCAGCCAGGGCGCTGATCAGCCCTGGTCCCATCACGGTAAGGAAGATCAGGACCTTGCGCATCATCCATCCGCGTTAGAGCAGGGCGCTCAGAATCCACAGGTAAAGCGGAATGCCGGTAAGCAGCGCCGCCAGGGCCATCATGGGCCGCAGCGCCAGGGCTGGATCCAGCCGCACCCGCCACAAGAGCAGGGGCAGCAGCAGCCCCAGCACCACCGCCACCACCGCCGCCGCCGGCAGGCTGAGCGCCAGGGCCAGCGCCACCCGCCCCTCGCCCCAGATCAGGGCCAGCAGGCCGGACACCAGGCCGCCGCTCACCCCCCAGGCCAGGCCGGCGGCCAGCTCCAGCCACACCTGCCGCCCCAGCCCCGCCAGGCCCGCTTCCCCCAGGCTGATGGTGCGCAGCACGGAGGTGCTGCTCTGGCTGCCCACCAGGGTGCACAGCCCGATCAGCACGGGCAGGAAGGCGGCGGCGGTCCAGGACAGGTTGCCCCGCTGCAGGAAGCCGCCGGCAACCAGGGCGGCCAGGGTGCCCAGGGCCACGAACGCCAGCAGCCAGGGCAGCCGCCAGGCGCTCTCCAGGGCGGCGGAGGTGCCGGGCTCCACCTCGAAGGCGGCGCCGGCGGCCCGGCTCAGGTCTTCGTCGGACTCCTGGCGCAGCACGTCCAGAGCGTCGTCCATGGTGACAATGCCCCGCAGCCGCTGTTCCTGATCCACCACCGGCAGGGCCAGGAAGTGGTAGCGGGACATGGTGCGGGCCACCGTTTCCTGGTCGTCGTCCACCGCCACCGTGGCCACATCCGGGTCCATAATCTCGGTGATCGGCCGCTCGGGGGGGCTGGTGAGCAGTTGGCGCACGGAGGCCACCCCCAGCAGCCGGCCCTCCCCATCCACCACGTAGAGGTAATAGGCGGTTTCGGCGGCGGGGGCCAGCTCGCGCAGCAGGCGGATCGCCTCCTGGGCGGTGGCGCTTTCCGGCAAAGCCACGAAATCGGGGGTCATCAGGCCGCCCGCGGTGTCCTCTGGGTACTGCAGGAGGTCGCGCAGCTCCGCCGCCTCCTCCTGCTCCATGCCCTCCAGCAGGTCGCCGGCTTTCTCCTCCGGCAGGTCGCCCAGCAGGTCGGCTGCCTCGTCGGGGGGCATGCGCTCCAGGATGTCGGTCGCCCGCTCCTCGGCCAGGGTGGCCATCACATCAACTTGCACCTCCTGCTCCATCTCGGGCAGGGCGTCGGCCAGGGTGGCGTCATCCAGGGTATCCAGCAGCACGCTGCGGGAGGGGGCGTCCAGCGCCTCCATGATGCGGGCCAGGTCGGTGGCAGGGAGCTCGGCCAGGCGGCGCTGGGAGATGCGCAGCCGCACCTCGCCCCAACGCTCCAGGGGCTCCACGTAGTTCCACGGGATCAGGGTGTCGGGCGGCTGCAGCCGGGCCAGCTGGGCCACTGCCACAAAGGCGCCCTCCACGTTGAGCCGGCGCAGCATCCCCCGCACTCCCGCGTCCACGGCCACCAGGCGCAGCTCGCCGTCGGTGCGGGCCAGGGCCAGGTCGTTCACCCGCACCACCTTGCGGCCGTGCCGGTCCACGATCTGGCGGTCCAGGAGCTGGCGGCGCAGGCGCACCTCCCCCTCTGCTGGCTCCACCCGGGCCAGGTCCGCCTCCGCCACCGCCAGGCGCACCTGGCGCAGGGTGACGGTCAGCACCTGGTGCCAGGGGATGAAAAAGGCGGTCTTGCCATGCCGGGCAATGCCCAGGGCGAGCACGCGGGGGAAGAGCGGCCGGAAGTCGGCCGAGAGGTCACTGACCACTCCCACCCGCTTGCCCTGGGCGTCGAATATGGGCAATCCCAGCAGCAAGGAAAGGTAAAGCATAAGGGGTTAAGTTTCGGTGGGGGGAGCGAAACACCTTTGGGCAGGCGCCGCTTAGCTCTCCGCGGCAGGCGCCGCCTCCTGCCGGCTGCGGCTGATCAGGCGCTGCGCCACCGCCACTACCGGGGCGGCCAGGAACATGCCGATGATGCCGAAGAACTCGGCTCCCACCAGCAGGCTGACGATGATCACCACCGGGTGCACGCCCAGCTTGAAGCCCAGGATCTTGGGCATCAGGTACTTGCTCTCAAAGAAGTGCATGAGCGCAAAGGCGGCGAGCAGCCACAGCCCCAGGGTGGGGGACTTGGCCAGCCCCAGGGCCACGATGGGGATACCCCCGAAGATGGGGCCGACGATGGGGATGGCGCGGGTGAGCCCTGCCACCAGGCCCAGGGTGAGCGCGAACTCCATGTGCAGGGCGCGCAGCCCCAGCCACACCACCAGGAAGGCTACCAGGCACAGGATGAGCTGGCCCTGAATGTAGCGGTCAAACACCTGGTCGGTCTCCCGCAGCAGGGACTCGCAGCGCGGGCGGTAGGAGGGCGGCAAAAAGAACAGGCAGCACTCCCGCACCGCCGGCGTGTCCGACAGGAAATAGAAGGCGAGCACCGGCACCAGCAGCAGCTCCACCAGCACCCACACGCTGTGCAGGGCGGCCGGGATGACGCCCTTTACCTGGCTCACTGCCCATGCCCGCAGCTTGGCCAGCTCGGCGTCTATGGACTGGCGCCAGGTGGCCGGAATCGTCTCCTGATAGAAGCGCTGCGCCCGCTCGGCAAGCACCGGGATCTTGGTGAGCGCCTGCTCCCAGCTTGCCTGCAGGCGGGAGGCGTCGTGGCCGATGGCGGGGGCGATGGCACTGACCAGCCACCACAGGGCCATGCCCACTACCACGAACACCAGCAGGGTGGCGATGGTGCGGGGCACGCGCAGCCGGCTCAGCCATTCCACGGGCGGCCTGAGCACGTAGGTGAGGATGACGGCCAGCAGCACCGTGCCCAAGAGCAGCTGCAGCCGCCACAGGATATAGCCGGCGGCGATCGCTATCGCCACCAGCACCAGAGCCCGCAGCCAGCCCTCTTTAGGCAGTTGTAACATCCGCCCTGAACTCTCCCGGCCGGTCCGGGCGTCGGCCGAAGCAGTACCTGATCGCTTCCCGAATGCGCTCGCTGGCCCGACCGTCGCCATAGGGGTTGGCGGCCTGCGCCATGCGCCGGTAGCTCGCCTCGTCCTGCAGCAGCGCCTCCACCTGGGCCACGATGCCGGGGGCGCTCACCCCCACCAACCGGGCCACCCCCGCCGCCACTCCCTCCGGCCGCTCCGTGTTGGTGCGCAGCACCAGCACCGGCTTGCCCAGGGCGGGGGCCTCCTCCTGGATGCCCCCGGAGTCGGTCATGATCAGGTAGGCTCGGCTCATCAGGCTCACAAACTGGCCGTAGCTCGGGAAGTTGAGCAACATCACCCGCTCCACCCCCTCCAGGACCTCCCGGGCCGCCTCCTGCACCACCGGGTTGGGGTGCAGCGCATAGACCACCCGCAGGTCCGGATGCGCCCCCACCAGGGTGCGCACCGCCCGGCAGATCTCCCGCAGCGGCTCGCCCCAGTTCTCCCGGCGGTGGGCGGTGAGCACCACCAGCCGCTCCCCCGCCCGCGGCTCCTCCACCCCCGCCGGCAAGGGCAGGCGCAGGGCGGCCGCCTGCTGCAAAGCATCTATTACCGTATTTCCGGTAACAAATACACATTGCGGGGCCACTTGCTCGGACAGCAGGTTATCCCGGGCGCGCTCGGTGGGCGCGAAATGCAGGTCGGCCAGGCAGCCCACCAGGCGGCGGTTCATCTCCTCGGGGAAGGGGTGGTAGCGGTCCCGGGTGCGCAGCCCGGCCTCCACGTGCCCCACCCGCACCTGCTGGTGAAAGGCGGCCAGGGCGGCGGCGAGCACGGTGGAGGTGTCGCCCTCCACCAGCACCAGGTCCGGCCGCTCCTGGGCCAGCAGCGGCCCCATGCCAGTGAGCACTCGCACCACCACGTGCTCCAAGCTCTGCCGCTCCGCCATCACCTCCAGGTCGTGGTCTGGCTTGAGCCCAAACAGCTCCAGCACCTCGTCCACCAGCTCCCGGTGCTGGGCGGTGGTGACCAGGAGGGGGCGAAAATCGGGATGGGAGCGCAGCTCGCGCAGGATGGGCGCCATCTTGATGGCTTCCGGGCGGGTGCCCACTACCACCATCACCTTGATCGGGTCTGCAGGCTTTGCTGCCACGTCAGCTTCCATTCCTAATACGATTTGAGCAGCCAGATGGCGAGCAGGCAAAACATGCCGCTGATGGCATAGATCAGCAGCACCGCCTGGCGCTGGTTGAGACCAGCGTCGAGCAGGCGGTGATGCAGGTGGCCCTGGTCACCCACGGCGATGGGCTGGCCGCGCCACCAGCGCCGAAGCACGGCAAAAGTGGTGTCCAGGATGGGCACCCCCAGGGCGGCCATGGCGGCGAAGATGGTGACCGAGGCCGCGATCTTGGACACCCCGATCACCGCGATCACGCTCAGCAGGTAGCCCAGCAGGTGGCTGCCCAGGTCGCCCATGAAAATGCGCGCCGGGTGGAAGTTGTAGGGCAGGAAGCCGGCCGCTCCCCCCGCCACCGCCAGCGCCAGCACCGCCACCGCCGGCTTGCCCTGGGAAATGGCCATGGCTGCGAAGGTGAGGGAGGCGATCAGGCTCACCCCGGCCGCCAGGCCGTCCAAGCCGTCAATGAAGTTGATGGTGTTCACCACCGCCACGATCCAGAGCACCGTCAGCCCGCCCCCCAGCCAGACGGGCAGGGGAATGCCGAAGAGGCCGGTGATATGCACCCCGAAGGGCAGCACCAGGGCGGCGCAGAGCACCTGCCCCAGGAGCTTGGGCAGAGCGCGCAGCTCATAGCGGTCGTCCACCGCCCCCAGGGCGGCGATCAGGGTGGCCCCCAGCAGCAGCCCCGCCAGCTGGGCGGCGGGCATCTCCCGGGCCAGGGAGCCCCCCCAGCAGCCATAGGCCAGGGCCAGCGCCGCCACCATGCCCAGGTAGATAGCCAGCCCGCCCCACAGGGGGGTGGCCACCTCGTGCACGCGGCGGGCCCGGGGCCGGTCAATGGCGCCGGCCCAGGTGGCGACGCGAATGACCAGGGGAGTGGCGGCGGCGGCCACTACGGCCGCGGCCAGGCCGGTGGCGGCCCACATCAGGGCACCAGGCTGCAGCATCAGCTCACTCTCCCGCGCCGGCGCTGGGGGCAGTCGCCCCGGGTATGCTCGATATCAGCGATCTTGGCCACCCGGCGCAAATGCCTTTCCTCGCGGGAAAAGTCGGTGGCCAGCCAGGTGGCCACGATGTCGAGCGCCAGCTCGGGGCCGATCACCCGGCCGCCCAGGCAGAGCACGTTCAGGTCATTATGGGCGCGGGAGACGCGGGCGGAATAGGTGTCATGGCAGACCCCAGCGCGCACCCCCGGCACCTTGTTGGCCACGATCTGGCCGCCGATGCCGGTGCCACAGACCATGATCCCCCGGTCATACTCGCCCGAGGCGACCGACCGCGCCAGGGCCAGGGCCAGGTCCGGGTAGTCCACCAGCTGCTCGCTGTGGGTGCCCAGGTCCACCACCGAGTAGCCATTGTGCTTCAGATAGCTCTTGAGGTGCTCTTTCAAGGGGAAGCCGGCGTGGTCGGCGGCGATTACCAGCCGCAACTGGTTCTGGTCAGCCAATGTCACCTCGTCATCCCGGCATGCCGTGCACCACTTCCAGGTAGGCTCGCAGCACCTCTGCCACGCTCCAGGCCTGGCTCACGCAGCCTCGGGGGCGGTGCGGGGGGTCCCCGTCGAAGATCTCGGAAATGGACCCTAACCCCGCCTCGTGCAGGTGGCTGCGCAGCTCGACCAGGGCGGCCCTCACCCGGCGGCTGGTGGCCGCGCTCCGCCCGTGCACCCGGGCCAGGGCGTCCAGGTAGGGCCCCAGCAGCCAGGCCCACACCGTCCCCTGGTGGTAGGCGCCGTCCCGCGCCCGCTGGTCCCCCTCGTACCGCCCCACGTACCGGGGGTCATCCGGGGCCAGGGTGCGCAGCCCAAAGGGGGTGAGCAGCTTTTCCTGCACCACCCGCAGCACGCCGCTTGCCCGCTCGCCCTCCAGCACCGGGAAGGGCAGGCTCACCGCCAGCAGCTGGTTGGGCCGCACTGACCCGTCGGCGCCCTGCGGGCCGTCAATCACGTCATATAGGCAGCCGGCCTCGGGGTGCCAGAACCGGGCAAAGCCGTGCCGCACCTGCCGCGCCGTCTCCTCCCAGCCGCTGGCCTCCCAGCCGGCCGCGCTTGCCAGATCGGCCGCAGCGCAAAGTGCATTATACCACAAGGCGGAGATCTCCACCGCCTTGCCCTGCCGGGGGGTCACCACCCAGTCCCCCACCTTGGCGTCCATCCAGGTGAGCTGCAGGCCGGGCTCCCCGGCCTGGATCAGGCCGTCCCGGTCCATGCCGATGCCATAGTCCGTGCCCTCCCGGTAGGCCTCCAGCACCTCCGCAATGGCCGGCTGGAGGGCCTGCACCGTGGCCAGGTCCCGGCTGTAGCGGAAGTACTGCCAGATGGCGTAGATGAACCACAGGGAGGCGTCCACCGTGTTGTAGTCGGCCCCTGCCCCCACCTCCGAGAACCGGTTGGGCACCAGCCCCCGCCGCAGGTGCCGGCCGAAGGTGAGCAGCACCTCCCGGGCCGCAGCCAGGCGGCCAGTGACCAGGCACACGCCGGGGAGGGCGATCATGGTGTCTCGCCCCCAGTCGGCAAACCAGGGATAGCCGGCGATGATGGTCATGCCGGCGGGGCGGGGGCGGCCGTCCCGGCCTCGCTCGTCTCGCCGCACCAGGAAGGAATCGGCCGCCGGCAGCAGCCGCCCCGGCAGCCACCCCCAGCGGCCGCCGGCCTTGGCCAGGGCCGCCAGCCGCTCCTGCTCCGCCGCCAGCACCGACTCCGCCCGGCCGATCAGGCCGCCCAGGGCGCATGCCAGGTAGGCGGTCTCGCCCGGCTGCAAGCTGTGCTCAAAGAAGCCGGGCGAGAAATGGTCCTCCTGGTAGGCCAGGCCGCGCTCGCGCTCCCGGGGATACTCCATGCACTCGAACCACTGGGGAGCGCGATGGTAGGCGGCGCCTGCCATCTCCAGCACCAGGGGCTTGGGCAGGCCGGGGGTGGTAAGGGTAACCCGGCCCCCGCCCGGGGTCTGCGCGAACTCCACCTCTCCCCGCCGGGTCTGGGAGTGATAATCCCGGAAGTTCACCAGGGGGCGCACCCGCAGCAGCACTGGTCCCCCTGACTGCAGCCGGTAGGCCACCACGCAGGCATGCTGCCCCTGGGGCACGGCTACCACCCGCTCCAGCCGCACCCTGCCCAGCCGGTAGCGGTAGGTGGGCAGGGGGGCCAGCGCGAAGGATTCCAGCCAGCGGTAACCGTCAGGGTACACCGCGCCCGGGTAGTAGTTCACGGACAGGGGATAGCAGCGGCCCTGCGCCTCCAGCTCGTCCTCGGTCTTGGCCACCAGCAGCACTCGGTCCACCGGCGGCAGCAGCGGTGCCAGCAGCAAGGCGTGGTAACGGCGGGTATGGGCCCCGGTAATGGTGGAGAAAGCGTAGCCGCCCAGCCCGTTCGGCAGCACCCATTCGTGCTGGTTGGCCCAGTCCAGGTCCCGGAAATGGGTCAGGTCAAAGCGCATGGCCGGTCCCGCCTGGTAGGGGGATGACGGCCGGGGGTTCCCAGGAAGGCAACCGACCTCCCTCAAGCAGCCGGGGGCCGCTCCTGCGGGTGCTTGGGCATGACAAAGGTAAAGGTGGAGCCTTTGCCTACCTCGCTGGCGACCGTGATCCGGCCCCCGTGCGCCTCCACCAGGTGCTTCACCAGGTAGAGGCCGATGCCGGTGCCGCCCGCCTGGCGGGTATCCTTGGTGTCCACCCGGTGGAAGCGCGCGAAAATCTTGTCCAGGTGCTCAGGAGGGATGCCGATCCCCTGGTCGGTCACCGCCACTGCCACCCGGTCTTGCAGGTCCTGGGCGCTGATGGTGATGACGCCGCCGTCCGGGCTGTATTTTATCGCGTTGCTGAGCAGGTTGGTGAGAATCTGGTCCAACTTGTCCTCGTCGGCGACGATCTTGAGGTCGTCGGGGGCCTCCACCTTGATCTCGTGCCGGGTGGTGTAGGAGCGCTGGCTGGCGGCCACCCGGTTCACCATGTTGGCCACGTCCACCATCTGCAGGTTGAGCTCCAGGGCCCGCCCGGCCTCGATGCGGGACACGTTAAGCAGGTCATTGATCAGCCGCACCAGGCGGTCGCACTCGGTATCAATGATACCGTAGAACTCCATCTGGGTTCCCCGGTCGTAGTAGCCATCGGCGTCGTCAAGCAGGGTGCGGATGAACCCCTTGATGGAGGTGAGGGGGGTGCGCAGCTCGTGGGACACGCTGGAAACGAACTCGGTCTTCATGCGCTCCACGTTGCGCAGCTCGGTAATGTCGTTGAAGGTGGCTACTACCCCGGAAACCTCGCCGTCGTCGCTCTTGAGCAGCGCGGTCTGCGCCTGGAACACCTTCTCCGTGGGCGAGAAGATGCTGATCTCCTCGGTGCGCTCCTCGTTGGTGGCCAGGGTGTGGGTCACCATCTCCAGCACCTTGTCCACCTTCACCACTTCGTTGAGCATGCTGTCGTGGCCGTCGTCCCCGGGCACCGAGAAGATGCGCTTGGCTGCCGAGTTCATCAGCAGCACCCGGCCCCCGTTGTTCACCACCAGCACCCCGGAAAGGATGCTCTGCAGGGTGGAGGCGAGCTGCTCCCTTTGGCTGGTGATATGAATGAAAAGCTGGGCGTTGGAAATCACGGAGGCGGCGTTGCGGGCCAGCACCTGCAGAATGCTCTGGTCTTCCTCGTTAAAGCCGTTCTGCCCCCGCTTGTTAAAGACGTGCATCACCCCGATGGTGGTGCTCTCCACCACCCGCTGGTCCTCATCCTTGCGCTCGATGCTGAGCGGCACGGACAGCATGTCGCGTATGTGCAGCAGGCCAATCTGGTCCTTCTTGGTGCGGGGGTCGCCCAGCGGGTTATTAACCAGCATGGGCTTGCCGGTGCGGAAAACCTCGCCCGCAATCCCCTCCCCCACCGAGACGCGTAGGGTGCGCATCATCTCCTCGGGGATGCCGAAGGCCGGCTTCTGGGCGTAAAGCTCGCCGCTTTCCTGGTCCAGGAGCATGATCAGGCACTTGTCCGCCTGCAGGATCATGGCCACCTTCTTCACAAACAGGCGCAAGGTGGACTCCAGCTCGTCTTCGGTGGTGACGGGGGGCGTGACTTCAGCCACGCTGGAGGCGGTGGACAGGCGCTGCTCAAGCTGGCGCTTATCTTCCTGCAGCGCCGCCAGTTGCATCCGCAGCTGCTCGATTTCGACAGCCGCGGACGAGTGGTCTTCTCTGGCCACGAGGCGACCTTTCCCGAACGTCCGATCAACAGGATAAGTGCGGCTCTATTCTAAGACACCGCCCCGTCCCAGTCAAGGAGGAGGCAGGGCTTGCCCGCATCGGCCTCCCCGCGCCGGGCGGGACGGCTAAGCAGGCTCGAGCAGGGTGCCCGCGATGAAGCGGGTGGCCCCCGGCCCCTCGGAGGCCAGGTGGAAGTAGTAGGCGGTGAGCACCTTGCCGTCGGGCAGCAGGCAGGACCAGGGATAGCCCAGGTCGCCGCCGCCGCCGTCGCTGCGCAGCACCACCTCCGGGGCGTCCCACCGGGTGCATTCTGCGTCCAACACCCGGCCCCGAATGCCAAAAGGCTCGTGCCGGTAGCCGTATACCAGCCACACCCGGCCATCCGGCAGCCGCTGCAGGTGGTGGGGGTGGCCGATAATGCCCGTGTCTTGCCAGCTCTCCCAGCTCCGCCCGCCGTCCCGGGAGCGGGCCAGCGCCGTGTGGTCCCCGTACCCCTCGGTGCGCATCAAGCACACCAGGTCGCCGGCCGGCGTCTGGTAGAGCTGGGCCTCGTTGAACACCACCTTGGCGTCGCGGGCGATCACCCCGCCGTAGCTCCACGACTGCCCGCCGTCGTCCGAGTAGATCAGGTGCTCCTCGGTGCGGTTGGGCTCTTCCTGGCCGGCGCGGGCGGCGGCAAACAGCAGGCGGCCGCTGGCCAGCTGCAGCATGCCTCCCCGGTTGTAGGGGGGCAGCCGGTAGCCCGGGATGGCGCCTCCCCAGTCCATGTCGAGCCGGGGCGGCACCGGGCCGGACCAGGTGTGCCCGCCGTCGCCAGAGCGCACCAAGTGGCCGCCCATGAAGGCGTAGTCCAGCCCCTGGCTGCTGATCTTGTGGGCGCTGCCCAGGTTGGACCCGGCCGGCATCAGCATCCACAGGTAGCTGGCGCAAAGCAGGCTGCCGTCCCGCAGCAGGTACAGGCAGGGGTCCTGCGAGCCGCCCAGGGGATGCGCGCAGACCAGGGCAGGCTCGCTGCTCCAGCGGCGGCCGTCCCGGGAGCGCACCAGCACCAGGTAGCTGTTGGGGTCCACGTGGGTGTTGGCGGCACCGCCGTAGCGCAGCCGGTTGGGCGCCCGGCGAAAGGCTGCCAGCACCTCCCCGCCGGGCAGGGTGACCAGGCTGGGGAAGGCGGAGTAGAAGCCATCGTCCCGGTAGATCACAAGGTCTTCGAGCTTGCGCATGGCAGCCTCCCTGGGGGGTGGCGGAGCAGCCAGGGCGGCGCCGGCCAGCGCCAGCCCCCACCCTGCCGCGCCCTGCAAGAACTGCTTGCGGCTAATCTTGGCCATCCGGTTCCGTCACCCGGCAGGCGGGGCACCGCCCGGCCCCTGCAGGTCCGCCAGCATCTGCTGGTATTGCTCCCGAGTAATCTCGCCCCGGGCGTAGCGCAGCTTGAGCACGGCCACCGGGTCCGGGGCCGGCAGGGCGGCCGGCCTGGCCTCCACCGGCAGGTGTGCCAGGTAGCGCACCAGGTACACCAGGGCCACGATGATCAGCCCCACGAAGATGATCCACACCAGGAACCCTAACATGGGAATCACGACCATGAACCCCCGCCCCCAGCTATCCCACCCGTGCATCATGGCGCAGGCCTCCCGACAGGCAATGCGGCACCGATAGTGCCGGTTCCGGCCTGATAATTAGGGGCCGCGGCGCCAGCTCCTGCAGGTCTTGGGCGCGCCCGGGGCAAATATCTGCCCAGGCGGCCGCGCGTGGGCGGCGGCAAGCAAACCAAGGAGGCACAAGGTGGCGAACCTGAAAATCGGCGTGCTGGTGGGGCTGGAGAAGGACCCGCGGCGGGAGCTGGCCAAGGTGCGGGACCTGGGCCTGGATTCCTGCCAGTTGTGCTGCTGGGACCCCCAGGTTTACTCGCCCCAGGTGGCGGAGGCGGCCCGCACCGCGGCCGAGGAGCTGGGAGTGGAGATCACCTCCCTGTGGGCAGGCTATCCGGGGCCCACGCACTGGGACTTCCGGGAGGGACCGAGCACCATCGGCTTTGTGCCCGCCCAGTACCGGGAAATGCGGGTGGCGGCGGTGCTGAAGGGCGCCGACTTCGCCTCCTGGGCAGCCATCCCCTCGGTGACTACCCATGCCGGGTTCATCCCCGAGAATGCCGCCGATCCAGTGTACGGGGATGCGGTGGGGGCGCTGCGCCGCATCGCCCAGCACTGCCAAGCGCTGGGCCTGTGGTTCTGCCTGGAGACCGGCCAGGAGACCCCCATCACCCTGCTCCGGGTGATCCAGGATATCGGCACCGGCAACGTGGGTGTTAACTTGGACCCAGCCAACCTGCTCATGTACGGCAAGGCTAACCCCTGGGACGCGCTGGACATCCTGGGCAAGTACGTGCGGGGGGTGCACGCCAAGGACGGTGAATACCCCACCGACCCCATGGAGCTGGGCGTGGAGCGGCCCCTGGGCCAGGGGCGGGTGAATATTGCCGCCCTGGTCACCAAGCTCAAGGCGCTGGGCTACCAGGGGGCGCTCACCATCGAGCGGGAGATCACCGGCGACCAGCAGATCGAGGACATTCGCCAGGGCGCGGCCCTGCTCCGCACCCTGGTCTGACCAGCGTGGGGGCGGGGGCGCGGGCAACGGCCGGCTTGCCATTCGCTGCCTCCGGTCGCTTGACAGGGAGCACGGCCCCTACCTATACTGCGTTTGTCCACCCGAGCGCCTTGACCGGGGGAATCCCCCATGCCCCGGGAACGCACCGCCTACGAGATCCTGGGCCTGTCCCGTAACGCCACCAACAGCCAACTCAAGGGGCGCTACCGGGAATTCGCCCGCCGCGCCCAGCCCGATGCCGCCGTGGACACCCTGCTGCAGGAGCCCAATTTTCGCCACGTCGCGCGCAGCTACGTGCTGCTGATGTCTCCCGCCCGCAAGGAGTACGACCAGCAGCTCCGGCAGTCGCGGGGCGCCGAGGTGCCCCTGCCCGATGCCCTGGGCACCCTCTCCCGGGCTGACCTGCTGCTGCTGGCCGCCGAAACCGCGCTGCTGCGCCGCCAATACAGCCAAGCCCTGCAGTATGGCAAGGAGGCCACCGCCCTGCAGTCTCGGGAGGCGCGAGGCTGGGTGCTCCTGGGCGACATCATGAAGGAGCAGAAGCGCTGGGATGAAGCGGTGACCATGTACAACTACGCCATCCAGATGGACCCCGGCAACACGCGCTACTGGCAGCTGCTCAACGAGGCGACCGCCCTCAAGTCCGGCCAGCGCCCGCCCCGGGCCCAGGAGGAGGCCGTGGAGGAGAACCCGCCCGCCCGGGTGTGGGTGTCGCTGCTCCTGGTGTTTGGCTTTATCGAGCTTTCGCTGTTCTGGGTGCAGCAGCACCCGGGCATCGAGCTGTTTTTCGGCATGCCCAGCCGGCTGCTGCTGGTGGGGGTGCTGGACGGCATACTGCTGGGCCTGGTGCTGGCGGGCAACGACCTGCTGGGCCGCTTTGAGGACGAGCTGGTCTATCACATGGTGCCCTGGGTGGGGGTGGGATTTGTGCCATTGGGGGTGTTCGCGGCCCTGCCAGGGCTGGTGTGTTTTTGGGTAGCCGTCGTCTTCTACGCCCTTGTCGCCTACCTCGACGCCTATCTATCATATTCGCTGGTGGCGGTGATGGCCTGCTCCGCCCTGATCCTGGGAGCGCTGGCGGCGCTGGAAGTGGCACCCCTGCTGCCGCTCATGATGCTGGGGGGTAACTTTGTCTTTGGCGGCATGCTGGTGGGTTGGCTCCTGGGCAGCACGCGCCTTTTCCCGTGGCGGCGGGGCGATTAGCCTGGCCCTCGCCCTCGCCATCGCCACCCCGGCCGGCGCCCACCGCCCGCTGGCGGCGGAGCAGCCGCCTACCTCCCCTGGCGCCGCGCTGCGCATCAGCCAGCCCCAGGTCTCCATCGCCATCTACGCCCGCCTGCATGATGCCCGCGAGGTGAACTACTACCAGTTGCCCGAGGGTTACCGCCAGCCGCTGTATGTGGAGCTGCTGGTGCCCGATGTGCGGGGCCAGCGCGACTTCCGGCCCCACCTGGTGCTGCTGGGACCGGGCCTGCGGCCGCCCACCGGGCGCACTCCATATTGGACGCCCCGGGGAGGCGGCGCGCGGCCTCTGCCCACCCTCCGGCCTCGCCCCTTCTATGAGCCGTTCACGCAGAGCCGCTACCTGGTGCTGCTGCGTGACCGGGTGCCGCTGCCCGGGCGGGGTCCCTACTTGCTGGCGGTTTACGGAGGCACCCGGGGCGGCCGCTACGTGCTGGCGGTGGGCGACCAGGAGCGCTTTGGCCCCCTGGACCTGCTGGCCTTTCCCGTCTGGTGGTGGCAGGTGCGGCTCTTCTTCCACCCGGTGGCGGCGGCGCTTTTCCTGGTGCTGGCCGGCTTCGGGGTAGGCACCCTGCTGCTGGCGCTGCTGGTGCGCTGGGCCCGGAAGAGGCGCACGGCAATAACCAGTGATGGGTGACAACGTGGCAGCAGCAACCTCCTTAGCTCCGGGACAACGGGGTGCGGGCTATCAGGCGCTACTGCCAAGCGAGTGCGCAAGCTGATCCCTAAGAATGTATGCGATCACTCGCGGGATGAAGTAGATGATGCACACCCCACTTAGGTAGAGGATGGAGAGGATAGTCACGTCCAACACGGGGTTGGTCAGTTGCAGTACGATCTTCAGAAAGAGCAGTAGGTTCCCAATGAAGGCCAAGCTAGCAGATACGCCAACCAGCACCAATGGCGTAAGTAACCTGGTTGCCCTCTTGCCGGGGAGGGGGTCGGTGGCAAAACGGCGGGAATCAGGGCTCATCGCGACTAAGATGGAAAGTGATGCCAGCAGAGCACCGCACAGCATGATTGAGTAGGACCAGAGGATGAAGGCGGGAGGGCCAGCGGGGATGATCTCATTCATGCTGCCTGTACCTCACCGTCGGCGTCATACAACCGGTAGCGGCGGTCAATCTCGTCTGAGCTTGTCTTCCTTTCCGCCAGCACGGCCGCGTCCTGCACGCGGGTGCAGTTGCGAACCAGTCGCCCAAATTCCATGATTCTGGCGTTAAGTCCGTCAGCGTATCCTTCCACGCGGGTCAGGTAGCGGGGGCTGGCGGAGGGAGGGTGGGGGGATTCCAACAGGTAGAAAGCGTCGTCGATGATGCTGAAATGCTTTTCCAGACGGGTCGGAGACAGGTAGACCTGCAGGAGCGAGGCATAGGGTCCGCCCCGCAGCTCCCTAAGGAGTTCGACGAGCTGGTTCTCGCCATAACGGTCAGCCAGGATGAAGGGTCCCACGATGATCGAAACCTGGCACTGGCGCTCTGCAATGGCCGCCCTCAGTTCAGCCTGAAATTGGGCATCATTGAAGAGGGCCGGGCAAGCTTCCGCCCCCGCCATCTTGATGCTCGTGCGGGCTGAGGCAACGCTCTCGCTGTACAACCGAACTGTGGCCGGTGTCGGCGTGAGGGGCTCGGTAACGCCGAAGCGGTTTTGCACGTTCTCGAGCTTCACCGAGACTAGCCGAAACAATTCCCGGTATACGGGGATGGAGGCAATCACCGCAACGAGGACAGGCAGGACAGCACACGTCACCAGCAACGCTGTCATAATCTGTTATCCATATTCCCGCAAGACCAACAGGACGATAGCGGGGCAGCGCGCAGCAAAGTCCTCTCTTTGTGAGCATTCTAAAGTACCAGTTCCAGATTGTCAAGCCATTGTAACAAAGTGCGAACAATACTGTCCCTTGGTACAGTTGTTTGCTTCCCGGGCGATGGGTAGCATACGCCTCGCCTTTGTCCGACACCCTCCAAGCTACTGCCCTGTGGCTGTACACGGCATGCGAGGGGGCGGGCCGGCCCGCCCGTAGCGGGATCAGGCGCCCAGGATCTTGGTTACCTCTTCCCGGTCGGCGTCCATCACGTAGGGGATGCCGGAGACCCGGCTCGCCTCCCGGGTGAGGGCCACCAGGTCGTCACGTTCCAGGTAGCGCAGGGCAAACTTGCGTGCCCCCGCCATCATTTGCTGCAGGCCGGCGGTGATGCGGTCGCAGAAGGTGTACATGCCGATGGCGGCAGGCGGGATGCGCGAGAAGTCTTTGCCGTACCTCTCCTTCAGCTTGGCGGCGGAGACGAAGATCTGCTCCACCGTGTCTCCGTACTTGCGCCACTCGGGGAGCACCTTGCCCCGGGCCACGGCGTTGCCGATAGTCTTGCCTACCATGGCCGGGATCATAGTGGCGCGGCCCATGCATACCGCCTTCACGTAGGGCGCCCCCAATGCCAGCCCTTTGAACACCTGGTCCTCCAGGGTGAAGCCGCCCCCGATGGCCAGGCTGGGCAGGTAGGCACCCTTGCCCTGCAGGCGCTGCGCATAGTCGTAAAGCAGCGACTCCAGGTACACGGTGGGGATGCCCCACTCCATCATCATCCGCCAGGGGCTCATGCCCGTGCCTCCCCCCGCGCCGTCCGCGGTGAGCAGGTCCAGGCGGGCGTTTGAGCAGTACTTGACGGCCCGCGCCAGGTCGGCCGGGCGGTAGGCGCCGGTCTTCAGGGAGATGAACTTGGCGCCGGCTGCCCGCAGCTCGTCCACCCGCTGGTAGAAGGCGTCCTCCTCTACCATGCCCATGCGGGAGTGGCGCTCGAACTCGGTAATGGCCCCGCTGCGGTAGGCCTCCTCGGCCGCCGGGTCCTCGGGGTCGGGGATCACCAGGTAACCCCGCCGTTTCAGCTCCAGCGCCCGCTCCAGGCTGGGCAGCTTGACCTCGCCGCCGATGTCCTTGGCCCCTTGGCCCCACTTCACCTCCACCGCCTCCACGCCCAGCTTATTGATGGCGTACTCCAGCACTCCCAGGCGGGTGTCCTCCACGTTGCACTGCACCAGCACGGTGCCATACCCCTCGTACCACTGCTGGAACAGCTTCACCCGCCGCTCCAGCTCGGGAGAGCGCACCAGCCGCCCCTCCTTGATCTCGGCGTCAGCATCCATGCCTGCCACATTCTCGCCGATAACCGCGATAATGCCGGATATGGCGGCCCCGATGGCCATGCCCTCCCAGTTGGTGCGGGCGATGTCGGTGGAGCCCAGGGCGCCCGTGAAGATGGGCAGGCGCATCTTGATCTTGGTCTTGTCCCCCAGCACCTGCTCCACGTCCACGTTGGGGAACAGGGCGGCGTCGGAATCCGGTGACACGCCCAAGGCTCCCACCGCCGTGCCCTGGATGTTGAAGTGCGAGAAATCCACGGGGTAGCGTTTGGTGCCGCCCGCGGTCACCTTGCCGAATGGCCCGGGATACATCACCTCCCGGCCTCGGTAGGCCGACTTGCCCGCCTCGCAGTAGCCCGGACAGCCGTCCAGGCAGGTGGCGCAAATGCCGGAGAAGGGGGCGACCTCCTCCAGGCGATGGCGGGTCCCGGTGGCGGCGGCGGCGTTCATCTCGCTCAGACTCATGGCTCTAACCCTCCTTGCCAAGTTCAGCAGGCGCGGCCGCCGGAGCACAAAAAAAGCGCCACCCTGCCCCAGGCAGGGGACGCCATTGTCGTCCGGGGGCACCACGCTGTGCCGACCCAGAATCTCGGAGGGCCGCGCGGCCGGTCGTTTTCCGGCTCGGGAACACTTTAGCGGCAAATGGGGGCTCAGTCAATACCTGGCCGCAAGCTAATCCCAGCGGTTGATGCTGGTGGCCAGCAGCCTGCCCACCAGGTGCCCGAAGCCTCCCCCCGCCAGGCCGAACCACACCAGGCCCTGCGCCACCGCCAGCGCACTCAGCTCCTCGCTGGTGGTGCCGGCAGTAGGCACGTACACCGCCACCCAGTAGATGATGCCCAGGGGCACGCCTACCACCCAGGAAAAGGCCAGGTTGCCGGTGATCCCGGTCACCCAGCCGATGAGCGCCCCCGCCACCACCCCTGCGGCCAGGTAGCGCAGGAAGCAAAGCAAGAAGATGGCCAGCAGCGGATGCCCCAGCTGGGGGTTCATCTGGTTGGCGCCGATGGCGAGCAGGGTGCCCAGGAACCCCAGGAAGGCCGCCACCGCCACGCCGGAGCGGACGCCCAGGGCCACGCTGCGCAGCAGCAGGGCAGAGCGGGAGGGGGGCGGGGAGGCAAGCTGGCTGCGGCGGGCGCGCTCGGCGGCGTCCAGGCGGGGCTCGCCCAGGTAGCCGCTGGCCGGGTCCGCCCGCACTGTGGCCGTCATCTGGTACTGCGGGGTGGGCTCGCCCCCCAGGAAGTGCACCGATTCCGGGTCGGCCGCCTGGGCGGGAGGGCTGGCGCCGCGGGTGGGCAGGGGCAGGCCGCACTGCCCACAGCGGCGGGACCCCGGTGCGTTTTCCTGCAGGCATCCCGGACAGATCATCTTCCCCACCTAATGCCGGACCAGGAAGCCGCGGAACTCCCCGCTGGCCGGTTCCCAGTGGACGTCCACCGCCTCCACCCGGGCGCCGGGCGGGCCGATGCGCAGCTCTCCCAGCAGCCGCTCCAGCTCCGGCCGCGGCCCTTCCGCCACCACCTGCACCGCCCCGTCCGGGCGGTTGCGCACGTAGCCGACCAGCCGCAGCCGATAAGCCGTGCGCTGGGTAAAGGCGCGAAATCCCACCATCTGCACCCCGCCGTGCACGCTCGCCGTCAGCCGCTCTGCCACTGCTGCTCCGGCCTGTGGCCGCTCCAGGCCCGGCACAGGTCACCGATCAGCAGCTCCAGGGCCAGCACCGGGCGAGCCATCGTTCCCTCAATATCCTTGATCGCCAGATCACATTGTAACATGCGCAGGAATACCTGCTGCAAGCGCGGCCAGCTGAAACGGGCCGCCTGTGTGGCCAGGCGCCCGTATATCCACGAGGGGAGCCGGCTCACCCCCTCCCCCTGCGGCAGCCTGGTTGCCAGCTCGGGCGGGAGGGGCCGGCCCGGTCCCCAGCCCCCCTCCACCAGCAGCTTTACCTGCCACAGGCGGCGGAAATGCCCGGCGATCATGGCCAGCACCAGGTGTGGCGGCCGGTTGTGGAAGCGCAGCAGGTCGTCCAGCGCCAGCAGTGCCTGCGCGGGGTGCTGGTCACCGATGGCGTCCGCCAGCTTGAAGATATCCTCCTCTGGCAGGCGGGGGGTAAGCATGGCCACCACCGCCCGGGTGATAGGCTGGCCGGCCTCGTACAGGGAGAGCTTCTCCACCTCCCGCTCCAGGCTCGCCAGGTCGGTGCCCAGCCGCTGCACCAGCAGGGCAGCACCGGCGGGCTGCAGGGTGGCGCCCAGGCGGGCCGCCTGCTGCACCGCCCAGCGCTGCGCCCCGGCCTGGTCGGGGGCGGCAAACTGCAGCAAACGGGCGCCCTGGCCCAGCGCCTTGGCCAGGGTTGGCTCCAGGAGAAGGCGGCGGCGCTCCCGGGCGGTCACCTCCAGGATCACCACCGAGGGCGGCACCACCTTGTGCAGGGAGGTGGCCAGGGCTTGCTGCTCCGAGCGGGAGATGTGCTGGGCGCCAGTAACCAGCACCACCCGGTGGGGGGCCATGAAGGGCACGGTCTGGGCGGAGCGCAGGATGGCGCCCGCGGTGGCGCCGGCGCCATCCAGGCGGTCGAGCGCGAACTCCCGGTCAGCAGGGGGCAGCAGGTCGTCGAGGAGCTGGGCGAGGGCGCGCCGCCGCGCGTGCTCGTTGGGCCCGTAGAACACGTGCCAGGCGCAATCGGGGGCAGGTTGGGGCGGGCTGCGCCTTGCCATCGGCCTCTCCGGCAGCTACTTCGCCGCCGGCCCCGCCCTCTCCTGTGTTCGCAGGCCAAAAGCCCCCATGCCGGCCAGGATCAGGGCGCACACCCCGATGGTGATGAGCACATCGCCCGGCGAGAAGACGCCGGGCCGGGGGTAAGGGCGGAGCAGCAGGTAGCGGTCGGCGAGAAAGGCCAGGCGGGTGTGGGGCCCCATCACCACGTGCTTGCCCGACCTCCCCTCCACCAGCGCCTGCACCATGCCCGGCTGGGTACGGCGCACGGCCTCCAGGTCGGCGGGCATGTGGCCGCCATTGCTCGCCACCACCAGGAAGTTGAGCACCACCCCCAGTGCCGCCACCTGGAAAGCGCGGCGGCGCCGGTTGGCCCACAGGCCCGCAAACAGGAACAGGTAGGAGACCAGGTGGACACCACCAGAGTAGCGGATGGCAGGCGGGTAGGCAATCATGGTGGCGGTCATCAGCGCCGCCTGCAGGGCAAATCCGGCGATGATGGCCCAGGCCAGGCGAATCTGCAGGTCCCCCAGCCGGGTAAAGCGCCCCCCGCACAGCCGGCCCACCAGCAGGCTGGCCACGGCGGCGTCAAATAGCATGCAGCGCTCTTTCCGCCTGCACCACCCCGATCACCTTCTGCCGCAGCAGGTGGCGCACCAGGGCTTCCACTACCCGGGGGTGGAAGCGGGCGCCGGTGTCCCGCACCATGCGCTCCACGGCGTGGCCGGCCTCCAGCGGGGCACGGCCGGAGGGAGGCACCACCATGGACTCGTAGGCCTCGGCCACGTGCAGCAACTGGCTGCACAGCAGCCGGGTGTGATCGCTGTCGGCCGCCGACCAGTCGGGAAAGTCGTAGCGCTGGTGATGGTCTCGCACCAGCAGGGCCACCCGGGAGAGGAAGGCGATGGGCTTGAGCACCTCGTAGCCGATGGCGGGATGGTTGTCGGTAGGCTGCCAGTAGTAGTCGTCGCCGCCGCCCTGGTCCATTGGCACGCCTACCTTGCCCAGGTCGTGCAGGTAGCCCGCGTAGCGCAGGGCCTGCATCTCCTCGGCCGCCAGGCCCATCTCCTCGGCCAGGGTCACCGCCAGCGCCGACACCCGCTCGCCGTGGCCGGCGGATTCGTAGTAGCGCAGGCTGGCGTTGGGCACCTCCAGCCTTGATTCCATCAGCGAGGAAAGGGTGTGCAGGGTCTTATCGTAAACCTGGTGCATGTCGGCAAAGAGCTTGGAGGCATAGAACAGCAGCAGCGAAGGGATGAGCAGGATGATGGCGATGAAAAGCTGCCCGTAGCCCAGAAAGAGCAGGTCCCGGTACTGGAAGATCAGGGCCACCAGCAGCCCCACGCCGGCCAGGGCGGCGTCCAGGGGGATCACCATGGCGGCGTTGGCCAGCCAGATGGAGCGGAAAGAGTGGCGGCGCTCCAGGGCTACCGCCAGGTTAACGGCGCTGATTTCCGTGATGAAGATGCACCCGGCCAGCGCCAGGATGCGCAGCCAGTCGCCGGGGGTGCCGAGCTGCACCACGCCGATCTCCCCGCCCAGCAGGCAGTAGTAAAGCCCGCCTGCCAGCAGCAGCGAGATCACGTAGTGCCCGGCGTTGAACAGGGTCTTGTACAGGGGCACCTGGCGGCGGGTGATGAGGTCGGTGCAGCAGGTGGCCACCAGGGCCACGAAGGCGGCGAGATAGGGCCCCAGGGTGAGCACCACCGCATAGAAGACGGCAAAGCCGGCAGAAACGGCGCCGCCCCTGGCCATGGGCACGATCATCATGTCCAGCAGGCAGCCCAGCGCGGTGAAGAAGATGATGTCGGCCACCGGGGAGGCGGAGTGGTTGGCCACCCCGTCCAGTTGGCCCAGGCTCACCCCGATCAAGGCCGCCAGCAGCCCGATGGCGCTCACCAGGGTGACGTATATGCGCAGGCCCCGCGGCATCAGGCGCCCTCCCCCTGCCAGCCGCCGCCCTGCACCAGCCGCTTCAGCGCCTCCACCGCCCGGGCGTCAAACTGGGTGCCGGCATGGCGCTCCAGCTCCTGCACCGCCGCCGCCGTGGGCATCGCTTCCCGGTAGGCGCGGGTGGAGATCATGGCGTGGAAGGCATCGGCCACCGCCACGATGCTGGCCGCCTGGTCAATCTGGCTTCCCCGCAGGCCATCAGGGTAGCCCTTGCCATCCGGGCGCTCGTGCGTGGCGCGCACAATGCGGGCGGCGCCGGGCTGGATCTCGATGGCGGCCACGATGCGCTCCCCCTCCCCGGGGTGCTGGCGGATGAGCTCCCAGTCCTGCTCGCTGAGCTGCTCTATCTTGTTGAGCACCGGCTCCATGGAGAACTTGCCGATGTCATGCAGGCGGGCGGCAAAGAGCAGGGCGTCTATGCGCGTTTCCGGGAAGCGCATTTCCCGGGCGATGGCCTCCGCCAGGCCGGTCACCTGCTCCGAGTGGTCCTGGGTGTAGGGGTCGTAGGCCTCCAGGGCGTTGATCAGCGCCTGGACGGTCTGGTGGTGCACCTCCCGCATGTCCATGTAGCCCTTGAAGGCATAGCGGGCCCAGAACAGGGGCAGCAGGAAAAGCAGCAGGGCGAGCATGCCCACCCCCGGCAGCTGGTACACCATCGCCATCAGCACCCCAAAGGGGGCCAGAGAGAAGAACTGGGGGATCATCCAGCGAAACTCCGCCGCCCAGGTGCCCAGCAGCGGCCGGTTGCTGGCCAGGGCGATGGCGGTCACCACCAACATCATGTTCGCCATGATGAGCACGGTGGCGGCCAGGATCAGCTCGGGCACGTGCCGGTAGAAAAGCACCCGGTACTGGGGCGCCTGCTGCACGAACACCCCGCCCGACCACTGGTAGGCCCAGCCTGCCAGGGCCATGGCGATGCTGAGCTGGGCCACGTTGAACAGGGTGCGGTAGAGGGGCTTGTCCCAGTGGGTGACCAGGATGCTCATGGTGCTCACCCAGGCCGCCACCCCCGGGCCGTAAATAAGCAGCCCGGCGAAGTCAATGGCAAAGCCCATGGTGATCACACTGCCCCGGGGCAGGGTGACCGGGGAGCTGGAGGCGATCAGGCTCAGGGTGAGGAAGAAGCCCAGCCCGGTGAGTACCTGCTCCACCGGCTGGCGCAGCAGGCCCCGGGTGAGGAGATAGAGCACAACGGCACCGGCCGCGTAAAGCACCGTCAGGTAAACAACCAGCCGCCTGCTCTGCTTTAGCATCGTCGGCCTACATATCCGCAAGGGGAAGACGGGGAGCTAAGACCTTGCTACGGCCAGGTAATGCGAGCGCCGCCGGCAAGCACGAGTGAAAGTATTGCCAGCAACGCGGACATCCACTTGCCCATGAGCCACCTCCTGGAGGAAGTGCTCTGCTTGATCCGCTAAGCAAGCAGGCTGTCCGCTCCGCTCCAGGGGTTACCCTGTGTGCTCTTGGTACTCTCCCCTATCTCCCCCTTCGGATAGACGTGGGCATGTCCCCGGGGCCGGCCCCGGGGTCATACCTTTCATGATTGCTGCTGCTCTTATTCCACAAACCAGGCGAGCCTGCGATTGATGGCATCCAGGGTCGCGCAGGCGGCCGCTCGCCAAACATCCTGGCGCACCGGGGCCACGCCCATCAGCGCCTCCTCGCCCCGCGCATGCACCATGCGCACGATCACCAGCACCCCTTGCTGCTGGGTGCTCCCGGGCGGGGTCACCGTGGTCACCTCCTCCAGCGCGAGCGAGGGGCGGGCCTCATCCTTGCTGCCGGCGGAGTAGAGATACTCCTCGATAGCGTGCACGGCGGCGGTCGCCACCAGCTGCAGCTGCTCGTAGCGGTGACTGGGGGCGCTCGCCAGGCCGCAGAACAGCTCCTGGTTATGGCTCAGGGTCACCTTGGCCTGGGCCTGCTGCCGGTCCACGGAAAAGGCGATGTTCACCAGCTGCAGTCGCACCCCCGCCGGCGTCTCCTTGCCCCTGATCTGCGCGATGCTGATCTTGCGGTGGTCAATGCGCAGGCCCAGCTCCGACATCAGGGTGGACTCGATATCCCTCGCCACCTGCTTGGGGTTGTGGCTCTCGTCAATGGTGACGTGAATCTCCTCAATGTCACCGTTGCCATTCACCCGGACCGAGAGCACGCTGCGTAATCGCTTGATCACTCGCTCGACATCTGACGTGGTCAGGTTAGGCTGCATGGTAGGGAACTCCCCCGGCTGCTTTTGCCAGATCGTCGGCACGGTTGGCGGCCGTGTACACGCCGCCCCCAATCCCCCTTCCGGTTGTCAAATCCGCCTTACCTCCCCGACCCATTGCTTGCCGAGCGAAGTGAGGTCGTCGGGCGCAATGGTACCAGCCTCCCGCCCGCCTGTCAAGCTTACCCCGGCCGGCTCAGGTGAGGAACCCGTGCAGCCGCCCCAGCCAGTAGCCCATCAGGAAGTGGCTGCCGTGCATCACGAAGCTGCCGTCGCCGTGGCTGTCAATGTGGTAGAAGTTGCCCTCCCAGTCCGCCAGCGGTCGCTCGTTCCAGGGCGCGGGATGAGGGAAGAGCTGGCCGCCGATCCCAGGTACCTGCCGCAGGTCCGCGCGGTGGCTGTTCATCACCCCCCGGTTGGAGAGCTCCAGCGGGATGTCGCGCAGCGCCTGCAGGGATTGCTGGCTTTCGAAATCGCCCTGCCCAGTGGCCCCAAAAATGTAGTTGAAGAGCACGTTGGATTCCAGGCGCGACCGCTCCCAGTCCGCCCGCACCGCCTCCAGGTAGAGCGCCCGCAGCTGTGGGTCCTCCTCAAGCTGCAGCAGGGGATACCACACCAGGAAGGCCAGGTGGTCGTCATACTGGGGATCGCCGCCCAGCTCCAGGCACACGCCTCCCCGCACGTTATCCAGGTAATGGTGGTTCTCAATCAGGTCCCGATAGCCCCGCAGAAAGCGCTCCTCACCGGTGATGTGGTAGGCCACCTTCAGGTGGGAGAGGATCTCCAGGGAGTTGAGCCGGGCCTGGTCGGCCCCCTCCGGCGAGTAGAGGAAGGGCGGCTCCCAGCGCGCCCAGCGGGTGGGCTTGCCGTCCACATCGGGCAGGAAGTAGGGCGCCTCCAGGATGCGGCCAGTGCTGCGGCTCACCAGGGCTCTCAGGGCCGGCTTGTCCTCGTCCGGCCCGTAGCGGAAGTAGGCGTAATAGCCGTAATAGTGGCCGGCGGTTTCGTCGGAGGAGGTGTCGCCCTTCCACAGCCATTCCGGGTCTGGTGACTCGTGCCATTCCCCGCTCCCCGCCAGCACCCGCTCCCCCTTGGCCATCACCGCCCGCGCCGGAAAGCCGGGCAGGCTGGTCTTGGCCTCCAGCAGGGAGATGGCCTGGAAGGCCTCCCGGGCCCGGCGGGCGTCCTCCGGAGCGCCGGTGACCGCGTAGCGCATGGCGGCCGTCCCCAGGTACATGCCGATGTGCAGGCCATCGTTGTCTGTGGCCTCCAGCACCCCGCCCTGCTGGGGCTGCTCGGGATCGGCCAGCACCAGGGGCGCCACGAAGTGGTGCCGGCTGTGCCGGGCCACTATCAGGTCCTCGAAGTGGCGGGCCTTTCCCTCCAGGGTCATGGTGCGGAACTGGATGTGGCCCACCTTGCCCCCGCCCACCGTCCACAGGCCGCCGCTGCTGTCCGGGGCCATGGCCGCCGGCGACCCCGGCAGCCAGCGCCCCACCGAGTAGTAGCGCCAGGCTCCCTCCCGGTAGCGGGTGACCCCCTGCCGGTCGGCGATCCAGAGGGTGCCGTCCCGGCCGTAGGCCAGGCCGGTGATCGCCTCCACCGGCAGGCCGTCGCTGCCGCGCCAGAGGCGGGCCTGGTCCCCCTCCAGCAGTATCAGCCCGGCGCTGCTCCCCACCGCCACCTGTCCCGGCCGCACCGCCAGCGCGGTCAGGGTCACCGCCGGGTCCAGGGCGGGCAGGCCCGCGTAGGGCTGGTAGGTGGCCCCCTCCAGGCGCACCAGCTCCCGGTGGTTGACCGCCAGGATGCCCCCCTCCGGGCAGGGGGCGAGCGCCCGCAGGTTGGGCTCCGGGTGCTCCACCGGGCACCAGGCCTCGCCGTCAAACCGCCACAGGTCCCAGGGGGTGAGGCGGTACTCCGAGGCATCGCCCCGGTGCAGACGCGCCCACAGGTGGCCGGCCCCGTCCATCACCAGCTCCCGGATGGCGCGGGTGGGGGCCGGGGCGTCCATCCACCAGCGGGTCCACTTGCCTCCCTGGTAGCGGGCTACCCCCGTTTCCGTGCCCACCCACAGGGCGTCCCCCACCGCCAGCAGCGAGCTGATGCCGGTGGTGCACTGGGGCTGCTCCCAGCCCAGGGCGCTCCAGCGGTTGCCCTCCCAGCGGGCCAGGGCAAAGGAGCCGCCCACCCATACCGTGCCGTCCGGGGCCAGCGCCAGCGCCCTCAGGGCGCGGCCGGGCAGCCCATCGTGGCGGGAGTAGTAGGTCACGTAGTCCTGCGCATAGGGCTCGTCCGGCAGGGCAAAGGGATGATCGGGCATAATCTTTCCTCCTTGACGGTTCTTCTCATCTTCGACCGGGGGCAGGGGTTCCCTGCCCCTGGGCTGAGGCCGGCATGCAGCAGTGGCTGGCTGCCACCAGGTATTGCGATTGGCAGGCGCCCCCCGTCTGGGCGCTGGCGCGCCGGCTCGCCTGGCGCCTGGCCGATCCCTGGCGGCGGGCCCGGGTGATCTGGCTTTACGTGCGCGACGAGATCCCTTACCGCTTTGACTACTGGCACCTGCGCGCCTCCGACACCCTGCACCGCGGTGGCGGCATGTGCACCAACAAGGCCAATCTGCAGGTGGCCCTGCTGCGCGCCAGCGGCATCCCCGCCGCCTTTGGCCACTACCTGATTCACAAGGAGGCACTGCGCCCGGTCACCCCGCCCGCGCTCTTCGCCCGCATCGGCGAGCCCACCACCCACTTTTTCTGCCTGGCCCGGCTGGGAGGGCGCTGGGTGGCCATGGATGCCACCGTGGACCGCCCCCTGGCGCTCTCGGCCTACCGGGGGCTGCCCGGCTGGCGCTCGGTGCCCTGGTGGGGCCAGCACCTGGCCTACCATCCCCGCTACGTGGTGCGCAACCTGGGCCCGGTCGCCAACCCCGACCCCTACCTGCAGGTGCCGCCCCGCCTGCTTAATGACCACCTGCTCGCCGAGGCCAACCGCTACCTGGCCCGCCTGCGGGCCGCGGCCCGCGAAAGGAGCACACCATGACCTCCCGAGAGCGCATCTGCTGCGCCCTGCGCCTGGGCCGGCCCGACCGGGTGCCGGTATCGCCCTTTGTGGGCCCCGGCTGGTTTGACCAGGCGGGGGAAGTGGGGCAGGCCGTGCTGCGGGAGGCCGACCCCCTGGTGGACGTGGGCCTGGGCGGGGGTGACTTCTTCCTGGGGCTGGCCGCGGAGGTGGCCACGGTGGAGGAGGGCAACCAGCGCCGCACCACGGTGCATACCCCGCGGGGCCCGCTCACCAGCACCGTCACTCGCACCGAGCGCACCTCCGCCCAGACCGAGTTCTTCTTCAAGGCGCCCGAGGATATCGAGCGCTTTCTCTCCATTCCCTACGTGGCGCCGGAGCCGGACCCCACCCGCTTCCTGGAATGGAAGCACAAGCTGGGGGAAGAGGGCCTGGTGCTGGCCGGCATGGGCGACGGCGTCTGCCTGCCCGCCAGCTATGCCAGCCCCGAGCACTTCTGCCTGCTCTGGGCGGATGCCCCCGACCTGCTGGAGCGGCTGGTCAGCATCGGCACCGATCGCGCCTGCGCCTGGGTGGCCCAGGCGGCGGCGCGGGGGGTGGATGCCTTCCGCCTGGTGGGCGGCGAGTATGTGAGCGTGCAGCTTGGTCCCCGTGCCTTCGCCCGGCTGGTGGTGCCCTACGACCGGGCCCTGGTGGAGATCATTCACCGGGGCGGGGCCATCGCTTACTACCACAACCACGGCAAGATCGGCCCTGTCATGGAGCAGCTCGCCGCCATCGGCATGGATGCCCTGGACCCGGTGGAAGGCCCTCCCTGCGGGGACGTGGAGCTGGACCAAGTGAAGCAGGCCATCGGCGACCGGGCGTGCCTGGTGGGCAACCTGGACGACATGATGGTGCTCTCCCAGGTGAGCGAGCAGGAAGCGGCGGCCCGGGGCCAGCGCTGCCTGGAGATGGCGGGGCCGGCGGGCTACCTGCTGGGGGGCACCGCCTCCGGGCTTTACACGGAACGCATGGCCCGCAACTTCCTGGCCCTGGCGCGCATGCCGCGCTGAACAGGTGGCTGATATGCGGACAAGGCCGGGCCCGGCGGCGGTCGAAGTGGCCGGAAAACTCTTCAGGAGGACGGCCATGGACAAGTGGATGGAGACCTTCGCCGGCATGAAGGAAACGGCCAGCGTGCAGAGCGTGTTCGGGCCGCCCCAGACCGTGGGGGAGCGCACCATCATCCCCATGGCTGAGGTGATGTATGCCTTTTGCGGCGGCTTTGGCAAGGGCAAGGCCCCCCAGGCCCCGGCCGAGGCGGAGGGGGAAGGCGGGGGCGGCGGCGCCATGATGAAGGCCCGGCCGGTGGCGGTGCTGGAAATGACCCCCCAGGGCATGCAGGTGGTGCCGATCCGGGACGAAACCCGCATCACCCTGGCCCTGCTCATGCTGGGCACCGCCGCGGTGTGCATGACCGGGCGCCTGCTGGGCAAGCTGATGGCCCATCGCCACCACCGCGGCTGAGCTGCCTCCCTGGCCTCCCCGGGGCGCCTCTTCCCGCCGGGGCCGCTTCCCCGCTATACTATCAGGAGCGGGCCGCTCCGGCTGGGGCCGGCCCAGGTCAGGGAAAGGCGGTGTGTGGTCCTGGACAAGCGCAAGCGGGAGCCCAGTCCGGCTCTGCGGCGGCGGGCGCCAGCCCCCTGGTGGCGCCGCCATGGCACGGAGCTGCGGATTATCGGCATTGTTTTCGCATTTGTGGCGATGGTGGCCTTCCTGGCCAACTGGCAGCGGTTCTTCCCCCCCTCCCTCAAGGACCGGACCATCATTAACATCTACCTGCCGGGCTGGCTGGCCCGCACCACCTTCCTCAAGGAGCAGCTCGCCCAGTACCAGTCGCTCCACGCCAAGACGATGGTGCGCCTGCACCCGGTCCGCCCTGCCGACCTGGAGCGCCTGGCCGGCCGCTGGCGGGCGGGCCGGGCCAACGGCGACATCCTCTTTGCCCCCTGCCGCCTGGCCCAGCAGTGGGCCAGGGAAGGCCTGCTCGCCGAGTGGCAGGGCTTCTTTGACATGCAGTTCACCCCCGACAGCTTCCTGCCTGGCTTCCTGGCCGGCGGGCAGGCGGCAGGGAAGCAGTACCTGATACCGCTCTTGGGCCACCCGCTGCTGGTGGCCGCCCGGCAAGGCGCCCCCGCCTACCCCGGCCTGCGCGCGTCCGCCTCCCAGGTGGCGGTGGACCCCGCCGGCTATCCAGCGCCCCTGGAGCAGGCGGTGGCCCTGGCCTGGCCCCGTCCCCCCGCCCAGACGCACGCCTGGTGCCGCCAGCAGGCCGCCCGCCGCGGCCTGCCCTACCTGCTCACCCCGTACCCCGGGGAGGCGGCCGCCCGCCTGGGCGGCCGGGTCACCTGGAGCATGCCTGCCCCGGGCCAGCCCACGGTGGCCCTGGCGGAGGGCCTGGTGATCCCCAAAACCAACCGGCACTATGCCGCCTCCGTGGCCATCAGCCGGCAATACCTGGTGGCTCCCGGCCTGTGGAAAAAGGCCGACTGGAGCCAGGGCGTGCCCGTGCTGGAGCTCTACTACCGGTCCCTGGGGCCCAAGCACCCCGGGCCGCTTTTGGGCGATCTGCGCCGTGCCTTGCCCCCGCCGGCGCCGCCAGCCGCGCCCCCCGCAGGAACCCGGTAGCGGCGAGTGGAACAAGGACGCTTATGCAGCGCCCTTGGCTCCTACTGCTTGCCGCCCTGGCTCTCGGCCTGGCCCGCCCCGCCGCCGCCGAGGATCAGCGCCTGCCCCTGCGCTTTACCCTCGCCGCCGACCAGGCCGAGTATGACCTCACCACCGGCCGGGCATTGGCCCGGGGCCATGCCCTGCTCTCCTTCCGGGATGCCGAGCTGCGTGCCGACTCCATCGAGGCCGACACCGTCACCGGCCAGCTCCAGGCCTATGGCGGCATCACCCTCACCCAGGCCGACCGCATCCTGCAGGCGGAGGCCGCCGAGTACAACCTGCAGACCCGCCGGGGGGTGATGCTGCAGGCCACCGCCGCCGCCGGCCCCGCCCGCTTTACCGGCCAGCGCCTGGAGGTGACCCCCACCCGGATGTCCATTGATCAGGCCACCTTCACCACCTGCGACCGGCCCCGGCCCGATTACCTGCTCAAGGCCCGCCGCATCGTCTACTATCCCGACCAGCGGGTGACCGCCCGCCACGCCAGCCTCTACCTCTACGGCCACCGGGTGCTCTCCCTGCCCAGCCTCAGCCGCTCTCTGCGCCGGGGGGACCGGGTCGCCCCAGGGATCTCCCCCCATAGCGGCTGGTCCCGCCGAGACGGAGCCTTCCTCGGCCTGATCTACGGGTTCGCCCCGGGGGGCGCCCAGGTGGCCGCCTCTGCTGATGTGCGCTACACCCAGCACCGGGGACCCCGCGGGCTGGCCCTGCTCAACTACCTGCCCGGCTGGGCCGTGGTGAGCCTGGCCGGCAGCTACCGGGAGGACCTGGCGGAGAGCCCCAGCACCTACGCCCTGGAGCCCCTCCCCCCCCGTATCCGGCGGGTGCTGGTGGACCGGGCGCCCGAGCTGTCGGTGCAGGTGCGCCGGGGCAGCCTGCTGCCCTGGCTGAAGGGCGAGTTCTGGGCGGCCGTGGGTGCCTACCGGGAGCGGCCCTCCGGCGCCTCGGGCCGGCGCAGCAGCCTGGCCGCCGACGTGGAAACCGACCCCTGGCACCTTAGCCCCAGCCTCTCGCTCAGCGCCGGCGCGGGCTGGCGGCAGGCCCTCTACGCCGCGGGCCTCGACCAGCGGGTGCTGGCGCCCCGGGTGGGCGCACGGGTGCTCGCCGGGAAGGGGTTTGGCCTGGGCCTCACCTACCAGCACCGCACCGCCTCCGGCCGCACTCCATTCAGCTTTGACGAGGTGGAGATCTCCCGCGAGCTGTCTGGCAACCTGATGCTGGTGCCCCATCCCGGATGGCGCACGCAGTTCGTCACCCGTTACGACACCGGCCGCCACGCTCTGCCGGACGCCGGGATCACCGTCACCCGGGTGCTGCACTGCCTGGAGTATTCGCTGGGTTGGCGCAAGTCCGGCGGCCAGATCCGCTTGGGCGTGGACCTGGCAGGAGAAGGGGGCGAGCTGCTCAGGAACCCCTCTCGTTTACAGGGGAGCGGGCTGTAGGTATAATCTCGGTGGAGCCATGGAAGACGAGCCATCTGGCGAGCGCAATTATGATGACGATCGGGTGCGCGAATTCGAGCGCATGCAGCGGGAGGATGAGCTCGAGCGCTACCGCGACCGCGACCTGGCCGCCACTACCGCCTACCTGCGCATGAAGCTGGGCGACAGCTTCATGAAATCCGGCAACGTGCGCCGGGCCATCGGCGAATACAAGCGCGCCGTGAAGATGGACGGCAGCAATCCCCACCTGCGTACGCGCCTGGCCGACGCCTACGTCTTCGCCGAAATGATCACCCAGGCCATGAGCGAGTACCGGCGGGTGGTGCGCATTGACCCCAGCTATGCCGAGGCCTACGCCAGCCTGGGCGACCTCTTCCGCCGCTACGGCATGTTCAAGGAGGCGCTGCGGGAATACCAGACCGCCTGCACCCTCTCCCAGCAGCGGGCTTTCTACCGCTTCAAGGTGGCCGAGGCTTGCTGGTCCCTGGGCATGGAGGAGGCGGCGGTGGCCGCCCTGGAGCAGGCGGTCAACCTGGCCCCCGAGGACGCTTTTTACCATTTCCGGCTGGGCGATCTGCTCTCCCGCACCGGCGAGGTGGAGCGCGCCCTGCCCCACTTCACCCGCTGCGTCCAGCTGGCGCCCCATGACGACTACTACCAGGTCCGCCTGGGCTGTGCCCTCATGTCCACCGGCGACGCCCGGGAGGCGATCAAGGTTTACCTGCAGGCGGTCAAGCTCGACCCCCACAACGCCTCCTACCAGGTGCTGCTGGCGGACGCCTATGAGCAGGCGGGTGACCAGGGCCGCAGCAGCCTGCTTCGCCGCATGGCCGGAATGCTCAGCGAATACGAGCAGGAGTTCGTCACCCGCCGCCGTGCCGAATACGGTCTCGCCACCTGACCTTATCCCTGTGAGGCTGCCCCATGCAAGTGCGCTCCCTCCCCGTCGGCCCCCTGCTTACCAACTGCTTCGTGGTCTGGGATGAGCCCAGCAAGCAGGCCATGATCATTGACCCCGGGGGCGACGCCGACCGCATCCTGGGCCTGGTCCAGGCCGAGGGGCTGACCGTGTGCCTGCTGGTGAACACCCACGGCCACGCCGACCACATCCTGGCCAACTCCCGCCTGCGCGAGCAGACCGGCGCCCCCCTGTGCATCCACGAGCTGGATGCCCCCATGCTCACCGACAGCATGGCCAACCTCTCTGCCTGGGCTGGGCTGCCCTACCGGGCGGCGCCCCCCGACCGCTTGCTGCGGGAGGGGGACGAGCTGGCCGTGGGCGCACTCACCTTTCGCGTGCTCCATACCCCCGGCCATACCCCGGGCGGCATCTCCCTGGTGGGGCCAGGGTGCGTCTTCTCCGGCGATTGCCTTTTCGAGGGCAGCATCGGCCGCACCGACTTCCCCGGCGGCAACCACCGCCTCCTCATCCAGAGCATCCGGGAGAAGCTGCTCGCCCTGCCCGACGACACCGTGGTCTACTCCGGCCACGGCCCCCAGACCACCATCGGCCAGGAACGGGCTACCAACCCCTTCCTCTAAGCCTGCCGGGGGCATGTCCATGCGCCCCTACTCCCTCTCCCCCGGGGAAGGGACCTGGCGCCTGCCCAGCGAACCAGCGCTAAAACCGCCCCCGGGAGGTGCCATGTTTCGCAACCTTTGCGCCGGCTGCATCGGCATCAGCGCCGACTTTGACACCTGCCTGGACCTGGCCCGCCGCCACGGCTTCCAGGGCCTGGACCCGGTGGGCGACTTCACCGCCCCCGGCGCCGCCGCCGCCATGCGCGAGCGCTACCGGCAGGCAGGGCTGGTTCCCGGCGGCTGGGGGCTGCCCGTGGAGTTCCGCCGGGACGAGATTGCCTTCCAGGCGGGCCTGCGCGACCTGCCCCGCATTGCCCAGGCTGCCCAGGAGCTGGGCTGCCTGCGCTGTCCCACCTGGGTGCCCTCCTGGTCGGACGACCTCACCTACCAGGAGCAGTATGCCCTGTGGCGGGGGCGCTTCCGGGCCATCGCCGAGATCCTGGGGGAGTACGGCTGCCGCCTGGGGCTGGAGTTCCTGGGGCCCAAGCTGCTGCGGGCCGGCCACCGCCACGAGTTCATCCACACCCTGCCCCAGATGATGGAGATGGTGCGGGACATCGGCACCGGCAACGTGGGCCTGCTGCTGGACGCCTGGCACTGGTACACCGCCGGCGGCACCCTGGAGCAGATTCGCTCCCTGAGCGACGCCGACGTGGTGTATGTGCACGTCAACGACGCCCCCGCCGGCATCCCCCTGGAGGAGCAGGTGGACGGCGTGCGCGCCCTGCCCGGGGAGACCGGGGTGATTGACATCCGGGGGTTCCTGCAGGCCCTGCGGGATATCGGCTGCACCGGCCCCGTCACCCCGGAGCCGTTCAGCGCCCGGGTGAACGCCCTGCCCCCCGCTGAGGCCGCCCGGGAAACCGGCCAGGCCCTGCTCCGGGTGTGGCAAGAGGCCGGCCTGTGACCCGTGGGGCAGGAGCTCGCCTCCTGCCCGGCATGTCATTTCGAGGAGGCTGCCTCAGCGGCCGACGAGAAATCCCGCTCTCCTCTCCCTCACTCCCTCTCCCCCGGGAGAGGGTGGGGGTGAGGGCTACTCCTCCCTCCGGCACACGATGCAGCCCACGCCCTGCGGGTCTAACACCAGGGAGAGCACGGCCCGGCCTCCCGCCAGCCGGGGCGCCAGCTCCCGCTCCGCAAAGGCATCAAAGTACCGCATCCCCGGCTGCTGGGGCAGGCTGAGCACCTCCCCGGCATAGGTGGCCAGGCCGGCGTGGTACAGCGTGTAGGCGGTCTCCCCACCGCCCGTAAACCGGTTGGCGAAGACCCCCGGGGCCAGGGTGGGCACCAGCGGCTCCGCCTCCCTCCCCGCAAAGGCGCCCCGGTGTGCCCGCAGCACCCGGTGGCATTCCCGGATGGCGCGCCGGGTCTGGGGGGCGAACCACTCCCGGGCCATCCCCTCCAGCCACAGCGCCTCCCCGTTCCAGAAGGCCCAGCGCACCCCCGTCGCCCAGGCGCCGGTAGGGTGATCGCAATCCAGGATCTCGATATTCTTGAAGTCGGGGAAGGCAAACCGGAACAGCTTCAGGGGCGCCACGCTCCCGCCCTCCCGGTGACGCTGCATGCTGTAGCAGAAGGCCCCCTCCTGGTACTGGCTGTTGACATCGGTGGGAGTGTCCTCCGTATAGAGCACTGCCTCCGGCTTGATGGCGCTCATCGCCTCCCGCACCCGCCGGGTGAGCGCCTGCTCGCATTGCAGGGAGCTGCTGGGCACCGAGTGGCCGTGGTCCTGGGACCAGCACCACTTCCCCGGACCGGTAAAGCCAAACTCGTCCAGGTACATGCCGTCGGCGTCCATGCGCTGCACCATGCGGGCATAGGTGCTGGCCTGCACCTCCTGCCAGGCGGCCACGCCGGGGCAGATGTAGATCTCGCTGGAGCTGGGCCAGCGCAGGCCATAGCCCTGGGCGTCCGCCATCTGCCAGTCGGGGCCGTAGGCCCGTCCCAGCTTGCCCCTCTCATCCAGCAGGTAGCCCTCGATGTAGTAGCCCACCCGCACGCCCCGCTGGCGCACCCCCGCTACCGCCGCCTGCAGGCCCTCCCAGCCGCCGGGTAGGTAGTCGCCGGGGTCATAGTCGCCGGTGCGGCCGTAAATGCGCCCGTGGGGGCCGCAGTTGCCCCAGTCAAACAGGTGCAGGTATTCGCAGCCGCCAAACTCCCGCTCCGCTTCTGCCAGGGCCGCGCCCAGCCGGTAGCCCCCCTCCTCCACCATGGGGTCGAGCCAGTAGAGGAAGCGCTGTCGGAAGTTGAATACCTCCCGCCACCACTGCGGCCGGGGCGCCAGCGGCCGGTACCAGCTCTGGCTCCACTCCCGGTACCGTCCCCAGGCCGCCCGCCAGTCGCCGGTGTGCAGCCACAGGTCCACGGGCGGGAGCTGGTAGGTCTCGCCAGGCGCCAGGCTGCGCTGCTGGTAGGCCAGCTCCATGGCCACCCCCGACCCTGACTTGCGCAGGCGGTAACACTTCTCCCGGCTCTCCAGGTCCCGCACCAGCAGGCAGGCGCCGCCGCCCAGGCGCGGGCTGTAGGCATCCAGAAACTGCAGCGACACCCCGGCCCCGCTGTACCAGGCCGAGTAGTCAATGGGCCGGCAGCTCAGGATGCTGGCGGAGGCGGGGATGAGATACCACATGTCCTGCGGGCGGCCGATGGCCAGCAGGAAGTGCGGCCCCCGGGGCCATACCACCACCTCGCCCTGGTCCAGGTTGCGCACGCTCATCTGGCAGCTCAGCCGTGGCTGCTCCCCCACGCTTAGGGACACGGCCACCTCCAGGGCGGGCTGGGAGGAGCGGTAGGTCAGCCAGGCGCCGCTGCCATCGGGCAGCAGCGTGGCGGACTCCAGGGAGAAGGCGGCCTGGGCGGCGGCATCCTTGCCCACGCCCACCGCAAACAGGGGCGAGGCCGGGCCGGCTACGCACCCGGCCCCCAGGGCGCGGTGCACCAGGCCCCCTAACCCGGCCTGGCGGCCCAGGTCAAAGCGCGCCTGCAGGTGGCGGTTCTCCAGCAGCAGCCGCGTGTTCTCCAGGATCGCCTGCGGCTTCACCGGCTTGCTGGGCGCCGCCCCCACCTGCCTGGCCGTGGGCAGCCCCGGCGCCCCCCAGCGGGCAGCAAAGCGGGGCCGGCCCCTGCCCAGGGTGGCGGCGGCGATGCCCACCCGGGCCTGGCGCGTCCCCAGGTACAGGCTGAGCCGGCGCAGCTCCCGCCGGCGGTCGGCCGGCACCACCAGCACTTGCACCCCCTCCTCCAGGCCGTAGCCCGGGCTGCCCACCCGGGCCGGCAGTGCCTGCCGGCGCTCGCCATCGGCATACTCCAACGCCACCCCCAATCGGTCCACATCCGCCAGCCGCTGCATCAGCCCCCCGCCAAAGAGGTGCTGCTCCCCGCCCAGCAGCCGGGCCACCACCAGCAGGTATACCTCGCTGGCCCGGCCGGATAGGTAGAGCCGCGTCTCGCTCTCCTCCCGCTCCGGGCAGGGCAGCAAGGCATGGCTCCCCATCCCCACCCGAAAGGGGACTCCCTCCACGGTCACCCGCTCCCCGCCAAACCAATCGGCCAGCCGGAACCGGACCTGCGCCTCCCCGGCCCCCAGGCGCGTGGCGAGGCCCAGGTTGATCGGCGTGTAGTGGTCCGCAGCGCCGGCGCCCCATCCTGGCCTCACCTCCACCAGGTCGGCCAAGCGCTGAGGCCGCCGGGCGCAGGTGAGCCGCACCTCGGCGATCTCCAGCTCTGCCGGCCCCGCCCCCGCCTGTGCCTGCACTGCCAGCCCCGCCAGGCGGGCGTGCCGCCGGGCCGCCCCCAGGGGCAGCTCCAACTGCCGCCAGCGGCCGTCGGCCACCACCTCGCCCAACAGCACCGTGTACTCGCTGCCGCTGGAGGTCTCGCCCAGCACGCAGAGCGTGTAGTCCGAGCCGCCCACCAGCCCCCGGCCCCGCAGCCGCAAGGAGAGGTAGCGGTAGCCTGCCGGGGCTACCGGCTGGTCAAAGGCGAGCGACCACTTCATGCCCCGGCTCGCCTGGGCCACCTGGAAGCGGTCGGTCCCTCCCCGGCGCTGGTGGCGGTGCTGCTGAGCGGGGTTGGCGAGCCAGGTGGGCTGCGCCTGCCAGTTGCCCTGGCGGTGGCCGGCCAGCTCCCAGTCCGGGGCGGGGGCGGCGCTGCCACCCACCACCGTCGCCTCGGCAGGCGGGCTCTCCATGAAGGAGATGGCCGCGATCTCCACCCAGCCCTCGCCCTGGCCCGCCTGCACCTGCACCGCCATGCCCCCCACCTGGTCCTGGGGGGTGAGGCCGCCCACCTCCACCGCGATGGTGTGCCACTGCCCGTCTGCCTGGAGCTGATCCAGGCGCAGTGCCTCCAGGCCGTCGCCCGCCTGCAGCCAGAGGAAATACTCCGCCTTGGGCTCCAGGCCGGCGGCCCGGTAGCGCACCACCAGCCAGGGGGCCTCCACCAGCCACACCCCGCTCACCGCCCGCAGCCACTTCATGCCCCGCCCCGCCTCCGGCACCGCGAAGCGAGCCGCTCCCTCTACCCGGGTCAGGGTGCCGGCGGCGCTGGGGTTGCCCAGCCAATCCGGCATCGCCTTCCAGGCGGCCACGCTCCGCATGTCGTCGCTATGGAGCGCCTGCGCGCCCAGGGCGGGCACCGCCAGCAGGCAAAGGGCAGCCAGCAGCAGCCCTATCTCCCTCACAGCCATCCCTGCTCCTCCACCAGGCGGGTGATCAGCCGCACCCGCTCCAGGTCACCATCCGGGGGCACGTTGTCCCCCATGCCCAGGGCCACCCGCCCCGTCTTGGCGATGCGGATGGTCTCCAGGGCGTAGCGCCCGCATTCCTCCTGGTCAAAACCGTGGGTGACCAGGGCAGCCGGCATCCCGCCCTGGATCAGCACCTTGCCCTGCAGGGCCGCTATCGCCTCCGCCAGGGTCACGTCGCCGGAGGGCTGGGGGGTAAGCGCCTCGATGCAGTCCAGGCCGCTCTCGGCGATCATGGGCAGCAGGGGCCGCACCCAGCCGTCAAAGTGGTACTGGGCGTGCTTGCCCGCCGCGTGCAGCAGGTCGGTCACCTGGCGGAAGAACGGCATCGCGTAGCGGGCAAACAGCCGGGGCGACACCACGGCAGCCGTGATATTGCCCCCCACCTGGAGGAAAGGGCACTCGCTGGCGGCGGCCGCCCGCGCCCGCTCCAGCTCCTGGCGGGTGATCGCCTCCAGGGCCGCCTCCACCTCTGCCGGGTAGTCGGCCAGGGCATAGGAGAAGTTCTTCACCCCCATCCAGCCCGAGAGCAGGAACATCAAGGGGTCGGTGCTGGCCCCCGAGAGCACGATGCCGTCCTCCCCCACCCCCGCCACGTTTTCCCGGTAGGCGGTGTTGTCCACCTGGTAGCGCTCGCCCTCCAGCAGGTAGAGCGCCGCCCGCAGCTCCTGGGGCGAGGCCACCAGCCACTTGGTGCGAAAGCGCGCCCGCGTGAAGTCCGGGGCGATGGTGTATTCCTCGGTGAGCGTGCCCAGGGGGGTCTCGATCAGGTAGCGCATGCCCCCCTCCCTGCTTTCCTCCCGGCGGGTGACCCCCTCCGCCGCGTTGGTGGACCTCACTACCCCGCAGCGCTGCCAGATGGACACCCGCAGGTCCCGCTGGATCTCCCACAGCGGCCAGTCCCGGTAGCGCTCGGCCAGGGTGCCCCGGGCCGTGTTCACGTTGTACCAGTGGTCCATGTTCACCAGCCAAGGCAGGCGGTCCGGACGCTCGCCCCGGTAGGCGGCATGCATGCGTTCCCGCTGCGTCATCGCTTGCTCCTAATGCCAGGCGGCCAGGCAGTCCAGGTATTCCTGGTCCTGGTCCTGGTAGTCCCCGTCCAGCACCTGCCCCACCGCGCTCCCCCGCACCGGGCCCAGGTCCAGCCCGCTGCCCGCCAGGGGGGCATGGCTGTCGTAGGCCTGGTCAAAGAGGTCGCGCCCCGGCGCACACAGCAGCACCAGCCCCAGCCGCTCCCCGGCTGCCTGCCATGCCTCGGCCACCGCTTCCCCGCTCATGGCGGCGTGCCCGGTGTTCAGCGCAAAGCGCAGGTTGGGCGCGCCTACCTGGGCGATAAACTCTATCACTCCCGCCGTCTTGCCGCCCAACCACTTGTGCGGATGGGCTTGCAGGTAAAGGGTGATGCCGCGCGGTCCGGCCCGGGCGCACAGGTCCCTCACCCCGGACAGGAAGAGCGCCGCCGCCCGCTCCCCGTCGCACTGGTTCTCCGGGATGCGGTGCAGGCAGATCACGGCCTCCCGGGCGCCCAACCGCTCCATCTTGGCCAGCACGTCGTCCATCGCCGCCTTGCTCTCCTGGTAGCGGGGGGCCAGGTTATCCAGCAGGTTCAGATCGGGGTAGAAGTTCAGGCCAGGGCTGAAGTCCACCATCAGCCGCACCCTCTGCCGCTCCAGCCACCCCCGCTCCCGCTCCAGCTGGCCGGCATCCCGGTCCCGCAGGTAGGTCCAGTCCACCTTCACCCCCTCGAAATGCTGGAAAAAGCTGGGGCGGGCCAGGATCTGCTCCTGGATGCTCTCCCGGCCCCGCAGGGCGAGCAGCCTGCCCTGGGGCCGGGGGCTCGGCACCGCCCGGGGCAGCACCCGCACTTCCCGCTCTTGCACCCGCACTGCAAACAGGCGCATGTCCCCGCCGGCGATACTGTGCTCGTCGCTCCTGCCCCCGTCGTTGCCGGCAAAGCCGGTGGGCCAGTAGCCGGGCTGGCCCTGCTCGGAGCGGTCCAGGGGCAGCTCGCTGATGCTCACCAGGGGCCCGCACCGGGAGCTGATCTGCAGCGGCCGCGCCTGCAGCCCGTTGTTGTGCACGCCCAGCAGGTAGCGGCCCCGTCCCTGCCGGCAGGTGATCAGGCTCAGCCCCTCGCTCACCGCGAAGAGCTGCTGGCTGGTGAAGGCTTCCTGCAGCGCCCGCCGCACGTGCGCCAGCAGCAGGTAGGGGGAGGGCAGGGGTGATTCTTCCCGGTTGGGGATGCGCCCGCTCACCAGGGGCTGGGCATTCAGGCCAAAGGGGCTGAGCAGCACCGTGTAGGCCCCCCGGCCGGCGGTGATGCGCACCACCGCCGGGCAAGCGCCGCAGGTGGCCAGCACCTGTGCTCCCGCCGGCAGCCGGGCCGCCGCCAGGTCAAATGCCTGCGCCTCCCGGTCCACCTGCCCGTCCCGCCAGCGCACCCGCGCCCCCCCGCCCACGCGCTGCGGCGCCCCCAGCTCCAGTCCCGGCACCAGGCCGGCATTGCCGGCGGTCACCACCAGGTGCCCGCCTCCCTGCACGTACTCCCGCAGCTTGTCCTGCAGCTCCCGGCCCATCTCCAGCCGCCCCGCCGCTACCACCAGGCCGTATTGGCGCAGCACCCATGCCGGGGCGTCGGAGAGCAGGCAGTCGGCTATGTCGCCATGCGGGGTGGGGGCCAGGAAGCCCCGCTCGTCCCGGTAGTAGCTGGCGTCCTCATAGCCCGGGTAGAGCAGGGAGAGCACGCCGTGGGTCAGGTAATCGCCCTCCTGGTAGGGGGCGCCGCCCCAGACCTGGTAGATGCTGCCGGTGTACAGGTGCCGGGGCATGGCCCAGCCAGCATAGTAGTCGAGCAGCAGGGCCGCCGGCGTATGCATCACCCCCGGCTGCCCATGCTCGGCCACCAAGCGCGCCGCCGCCGCCTGTACCTGGCCGATGGGGGTCAGCTTGTTCTCCGGCCCGATCCAGCCGTTCTCAAAGCCCACGGCCACGCAGTTGTACAGGTAGTGGGTGTAGAGCAGGCGCTTGAGCAGGTTGATGCTGGTGCCCTGCTCCGGGCCCCAGCGGAGGCCGCCCTCCTGGCCCTCCCCGCCGTAGTTCTTCCAGCCCCAGCGGTTCCACACCGAGGCATTGCCGAACCAGTGCACGCCATATTGCTTGCCCGCCCCCCGGATGAAGGCATAGTAAACCTGGCTGTTGGGCAGCGCCTGCGCGGTCTCCGCTCCCAGCAGGGCGTGGTTGCCCTCCTTGAGGAAGTAGTGGCCAAAGCACAGGGAGACCAGGGCGCTCAGGTGGTTGCCCAGGTCATCCCCCAGGCGCTGGAAGTGCCGGTGGAAGTTCAGGTACTGCTCCCGGCGGCTGGCGGAACTGGGGCATTGCTGGGGAGCGTAGCCGCCGATGTAGCGGCCGTCTTGCTCCCCGTTGTCAATGCCCAGGAAGCGATCGCCCAGCTCGCCGCGCAGGTAGTCCACCATCCCCGGCGGGGGCGTGATGTGCGACCAGAAGCCCTCCGTGCCTGACCCCGGCACATGCCCCCACAGGTCAAACAGGTAGAGGCGGCGCCGCTTCATCTCGGCCACCAGGTCTTTCACGTTTTCGGCCTGCAGAGTGTGGATCACCGGCCAGATCACCCGCCCCAGCCCAAACTGGTCCACGTAGCGGTCCAGCTCCTCCCGATAGCCCACCAGCCGCCCCTCCTGCTCGGCAAAGGCGCGCAGGGTGGTGAACTGGGTGGTGTGCTCAAAGGTGGCCCATGTGGGCACCGGGAAGGGCCGCCGCGCGTAGTCCGGGTAGGCGGTGGGGTCGAGCAGGTAGGGGTAATGGCTGGGCATGGCTTGGTATCCTCCTGGTGGCAAGGCGGGCGCGGCCTGGGCCCGCCCGGCCAGCAAGGCTAAGCAGGCGAGCAGCGGCACCAGGCCCCTCATGGGCTCACCCCTGGCCCCAGCCACTTGGCAAACCAGGGATAGGCCTGGCGGCCGCTCCAGGCGTGCGGCCCCTCGTGCACGTCTGCCACCAGCCGGTCGGGCCGGCCGGCGGCATGGTAGGCCTGGGCCAAGTGCTGGTAGGCCCGCTGCATGTCCTCGATCACAAAGCAGGTATCTTGCCTGCCCATCTCCACCACCAGGGGGCGGGGGGCGATCAGGCAGGCCACGTCCGCGATCTCACCCAGGGTGCGCAGGCCGGGCATGTACTGGGAGCCGCAGAAGTTCCCCAGCCCCCGGGTGCCCATGGCGTCCCCCAAGGTGCTCAGGTAGCCGCTGATGCAGGCCACCTTGATCCGCCGGTCCAGGGCCGCGGTGTAGGTGGTCATGGTGCCCCCAAAGGAAAGCCCGCCCATGCCCAACCGCCGGCCGTCCACCTCGGGCAGTGACTGCAGCAGGTCCAGGCTGCGCTGCGCATCCCACACCTGCAGCCGCAGCAGGTGGTAGCCGGCATAGCCCAGGGCCAGGTAGTTCACATTGCACTGGTCGCGGCCCGCCCGCACCCAGTCGGGCGGGCTCTGCCGCTCCCCGAATCCGCGCCAGTCCGGCGCCAGCACCACGTACCCCCGCCGCACAAAACCCACCGCATAATCGTAGTTCAGCGGCGCTACCTGCTCCCGGTAGCCCTGCTCGTCCTCCACCACCGCGCACACGTCCACCTTCCCCCGGCCGTGGCCGTGTGCCGCCAGGATTCCCGGCCGCCGCTCCCCCGGCGCCAGCCCCTTGGGCACCAGCAGGTAGGCGCTCACCGAGCTGTAGCGCTCGCTGTCGAAGACGATCTTGCGCCGCAGGTAGTCTCCCTGGTCGCTCTCCTCCAGCACCGCCAGGCGGGGCGGCGCGGGCAGGGGCGTGGGCCCCAGCAGCCGCCGCAGCCGGGCGCGGAAGCGCCGCTGCCAGCTGGCCAGCTCCTGCGGGCTGCGGGCCTGGCAGGGCAGGGCCGGCCGCTCCCCGGCCATCCAGGCCTGAATGCTGTCATAGGGGGACAGATAGCGCGCTTTGCTCACTGGGGCCTCCTGGTGCGCCTGGCAGCGCGGCTGCCCGCTAACTTCCCCGCCCACCCGCCTGCTTCCTACCCAAAAAGCCAGGGGTGCGCACTGGCATGCGCACCCCTGGCTGCCTTGCCCCGCCTGGGAGCGTCCGGTTACTTGATCTCGACGGTGGCGCCGGCCGCCTCGAGCTTGGCCTTCATGGACTCGGCCTCTTCCTTGGTGACGCCTTCCTTCACCGGCTTGGGCGCCCCCTCCACCAGGTCCTTGGATTCCTTCAGGCCCAGGCTCACCACCTCGCGCACGGCCTTGATCACCGGCAGCTTCTTCTCCGCCTGGAAGCTGGCCAGAATCACGTCAAAGGTGGTCTTCTCCTCCACCGGCGCCGCCTCCGCCACCAGGGCCGCTGGCGCTGCCGCCGGCGCCGCCATCATGGCGGTCACGCCGAACTCCTCCTGCAGGGCCTTTACCAGGTCGTTCAGCTCGACCACGTTCATGCCCTTGACCGCCTCGATAATCTCCTTCTGCGATACTGCCATTGCTATTCCCTCCAATTCGTTGACTTCGCCTGGCAGCTCTGCTGCCCACTACCTGGGGTCGCTCAGGCGGCCGCTCCCTTGCGGTCGGCCACCGCCTGCAGGGTGAACACCAGCCCGGTGATCATCCCCTGCAGGGTGCGCACCAGGCCCACCAGCGGCGCCTGCAGGCTGCCCAGCAGCATGCCCAGCATCGCCTCCCGTCCGGGCAGGGTGGCCAGCTCCTCTACCTGCGCCTGGTCCAGCACCCGGTCACCTACCAGTCCCCCCTTCAGGGCCAGCAGGCGGCTCTCCCGGGCAAAGGCGCCCAGCACCTTGGCCACCTCGTTGGGCTCCGCCGTGCTGAAGGCGATGGCGATCGGCCCCTTCAGCAGCTCGCCCAGCGCGGGCTTCCCCGCCTGCTCCAGGGCGCGCCGGGTGAGGGTGTTCTTGGTGATGCGGTACTCTACCCCCAGCGGCCGCAGCCGCGAGCGTAGCTGGGTAAGCTGCTTCACGCTCAGGCCCCGGTAATCGGTGAGGATGGCCGTGCTGGCATGGCTGAACAGCTCCGCCAGCTTGGCCACTGCCTGCTCCTTCTCTGCTCTTGCCAACGCAACACCTCCCTTCGTCCCCGACGCCGGGGACGGTAAAGCTAACCGCCCCCTGCCAGCAAGACAGGGGGCGGTAAATGCATGCTCGCCCGGTTGCTCCCTGCCTGGGCAGGCGGCCCGGAGGCCCTTAGGCTGCTCGCACCTGCTGTCTCTGGCGTGGTCCCTATTCGCTTGTAGCCCAGATTATAGCGCCCGCCGGGGGCGCTGTCCAGGGCTTAGTGCTCAGCCGCCGTGGAGGCGGCCGCCGGGTCAATCTTGATTCCCGGCCCCATGGTGGAGGAAACCACCACCCGCTTCAGGTACTGGCCCTTCGCCGCCGCCGGCCGGACCTTGAGCACCGCGCCCAGAAAGGCGGCGAGGTTCTCCACCAGTTGGCCGATCTGGTAGCCTACCTTGCCGATGGGCGCGTGCACGTTGCCGGCCTTGTCCACCCGGAACTCGATCTTGCCCTGCTTGAGCTCCCGCACGGTGCGGCCAATCTCGTCCGTGACCGTGCCCGCCTTGGGGTTGGGCATGCGCGGGCCCAGCTTCTTGCCCAGCCGGCCTACCATCCCCATCATATCTCGGGTGGCCACCAGCACGTCGAAATCCTTCCAGCCGGCGTCAATCTTGGCCACCAGGTCCTCGGCGCCCACCACCTCCGCGCCTGCCTCTTCCGCCTCGGTGGCCCGTTCGCCCTTGGCAAACACCGCCACCCGCGGCGCCTTGCCCGTGCCGTGAGGCAGCGTCACCGTGCCCCGCACCATCTGGTCGCCCCGGCGGGGGTCCACCCCCAGCCGCAGCGCCACGTCCACCGTCTCGTCAAACTTGGCGGGGGCCAGTTTCTTCACCAGGTCGAGCGCCTCCTCCATCCCGTAAAGGCGCTCGCGCTCCACCTGCTTGATCGCTTCCTGGTATTTCTTGCCGTGATTTCCCATGCTTTGCTCCTGCAGTCCCCTGGGTCGCCGGCCGAGCCGGTCCCGGGTGAATTGGCGCCAGGCTCCCTGGCGCTGCCCCGGCTGTAGCCCCGGGGCGGGCACAAGCCTACTCCACCACCTGGATGCCCATGCTGCGAGCGGTGCCCTCGATCACCTTCATCGCCACCTCGATATCGCTGGTGTTCAGGTCCGGCAGCTTCACCTGCGCGATCTCCCGCACCTGCTCCCGGCGAATCGTGGCCGCCTGCTCGTGACCGGTGCGGCCGCTGCCCTTTTCCACCCCGGCCGCCTTCTTGATCAGCTCCGCGGCCGGCGGGGTCTTGAGCACAAAGATGAAGGAACGGTCCTCGAAAATGGTGACCTCTACCGGCACGATCGAGCCCACCTGGGCCGCGGTCTGGACGTTATAGGCCTTCACGAACTCCATCAGGTTGATGCCGTGGGGGGCCAGCGCCGGCCCCACCGGCGGCCCCGCCATGGCCTTGCCGGCCGGAATCTGCAGCTTCACCACGGCGGTCACTTTCTTTGCCATTGACTACGCTCTCCCAGGCCTTAAGTGAGCTTTTCCACGTCCCCAAAGTCCACTTCCACGGGGGTATCCCGCCCGAAGATGGAGATCAGCAGCCGCAGCTTCTCCTTGGGGATGTTGATCTCCTCGATCCGCCCGTGGAACCCCTCGAACGGCCCCGCGTTCACCCGCACCGTTTGCGCCTTCTCGTAGGCCACCCGCACCCGGGGGGCTTCCTCCCCGGCGCTGGTGAGCAGGTTCTCGATCTCCTGGGGCCTGAGCGGCACCGGCTGCCGGTCCGACCCCACAAACCCGGTCACGCCTACGGTGCTGCGCACCAGGTGCTGGGTCTCGTCGTCCAGGGCCATCTCCACGAAGACATAGCCCGGGAAAACCTTGTGCTTGCGCACCTGGCGCTTGCCGCGGCGGGTGCCTTTCAGCTCCTCCTCGATCAGCACCAGGATGCGGCCCAGCCGCTCGCTCAGGCCCAGCGAGGCGGCCCGCCGCTCGATGGACTTGCGCACCTTGTCTTCGTGGCCGGTAAAGGTATGAACTACGTACCAGTGCTTTTCCATATGCCAATGGGCCTGGCGGCCGCCAGCCCTCCTTAAAGTCCGAACAGGTATTTGCTGAGATAGGTGAAGATCTTGTCCAGTACGTAAATCAGTATCGCCAGCACCATCAGCACGAAAAGCACCAGGCCGGTGAAGCGGCTCACCTCGCGCCAGGTGGGCCAGTTTACCTTCAGCAGCTCGTGCCACGATTCCAGCAGGTAGCGCCGGAACGAGCGCAGCAGGCTGCGCCGCTCCCCGCTCCTGCGGGCCGGCTTCGCTGCCTCACCGGGCTTGCTCACGGCCTTCCCGGCTGCCGTGTTGATCTTCGCCATGGGCACAGTCCTTTGCCGGCTTACTTGCCGGCCCGGGCGTTGATGCCCGTCTCCCGGTGCTCGGTATGCACCCGGCACAACGGGCAGTATTTCCGGATCTTCATCCGCTCCGGATCGTTCTTCTTATTCTTGTAGCTGGTGTAGTTGCGGCTCTTGCACTGGCTGCACGCCCACCAGAACCCTCGGTCCTGTATCCTTGACTGCTTGGGCACTGCCCTCTCCTTGCTCCTCCCGGCCGGTTCCGCTCAAGGCGGCCAGCAGGCCAAGCCGCATGGCCAAACCCCCGCCAGCCATGCGGCCTTTGCTGCCTCTCCCTGACCGGTTTAACGCTCGATCTTGGTGACCACGCCGGCGCCCACAGTGTGCCCGCCCTCGCGCACCGCAAAGCGCAGGCCCTCCTCCATGGCGATAGGCTGGATCAGCTCCACCTGGAACCGCACGTTGTCTCCCGGCATCACCATCTCCACCCCCTCCGGCAGGTCCACTACCCCCGTCACGTCCGTGGTCCGGAAGTAAAACTGCGGCCGGTAGCCCTTGAAAAACGGCGTGTGCCGGCCCCCCTCTTCCCGGCTCAACACGTAAACCTCGGCCGCAAACCGGCTGTGGGAAGGGATGCTCCCTACCTTGGCGATCACCTGCCCCCGCTCTACCTCCGTGCGGTCCACCCCCCGCAGCAGCAGCCCCACGTTGTCCCCCGCCTGCGCATTCTCCAGGCTCTTGCGGAACATCTCAATGTCCGTTACCACCGTCTTGCGCGCCTCCGGGTGCAGCCCTACAATCTCTACCTCCTCCGCCCGCTTCAGCGTCCCCCGCTCCACCCGGCCCGTCACTACCGTCCCCCGCCCGCTGATGGTAAACACATCCTCTACCGGCATCAAAAACGGCTTCTCCGTCTCCCGCTCCGGCGTCTTGATGTAGTTGTCTACATTGTCCAGCAGCTCCCAGATCTTCCCGCACCACTCGCATTCCCGCCGCCCACATAGGCACTCCAGCGCCTTGGTAGCACTCCCTACCGTGATCGGAATCTCCTCCCCCGGAAACTCGTACTTGCTCAGCAGGTCCCGCAGCTCCAGCTCTACCAGGTCGATCAGCTCCGGGTCGTCTACCATGTCCGACTTGTTCAGAAACGCCACGATGTAGGGCACCCCTACCTGCCTCGCCAGCAAAATGTGCTCCCGCGTCTGCGGCATCGGCCCGTCCGCCGCCGATACCACCAGGATCGTGCCGTCCATCTGCGCCGCCCCCGTGATCATGTTCTTGATGTAGTCGGCGTGTCCCGGACAGTCTACGTGCGCATAGTGCCGCTTCGCCGTCTCGTACTCCGCATGGTAAATGTTGATGGTCAGCCCCCGCTCCTTCTCCTCCGGCGCACTGTCAATCTGCTCGTACGCCAGCGCCTTCGCCAACCCCGCCTG